>ULYA01008280.1_pt1 | contig 122232 bp, 110 predicted proteins | sample 1961821 | NCBI WGS metagenome assembly ULYA01 (sample SAMEA4835853, study PRJEB28245) | human gut metagenome | biome: gut microbiome; material: fecal sample | place: Denmark | collected 2008 | reverse complement strand
AGAACCCGGATATCTTCTTCCAGGCAAGAGAAGCATGTAACCCTTACTACGATGCTATGCCGGCAATTGTTCAGGAATACATGGATAAGGTAAATGAGAAGATTGGAACAAACTATAAATTGTTCAACTACTATGGAGCACCGGATGCAGAGAAAGTAATCGTTGCTATGGGTTCTGTATGTGACACAATTGAAGAGACTATTGACTATATGATGGCAGCAGGCGAAAAAGTTGGTGTTGTTAAAGTTCGTCTTTACAGACCATTCTGCGCACAGGCATTAGTTGATACAATCCCAGAGACTGCTAAGGTGATCAACGTTCTTGACAGAACAAAAGAGCCGGGAGCACAGGGCGAGCCATTATATCTTGACGTAGTATCTGCATTAAAGGGAACAAAATTAGAAGCAGTTCCGGTTAATTGCGGACGTTACGGATTAGGTTCTAAAGATACAACACCTGCACAGATCGTTGCAGTATTTAACAACACAGAAAAAGCAAGATTCACAATCGGTATTGTGGATGATGTTACAAATCTTTCCCTTGAGACAGGAAAAGAGATCGTTACAACTCCAGAAGGAACCATCAACTGTAAGTTCTGGGGACTTGGAGCAGATGGAACTGTTGGAGCAAATAAGAACTCCATTAAGATTATTGGTGATAACACTGACATGTATGCACAGGCTTACTTTGACTATGACTCTAAGAAGTCTGGCGGTGTAACAATGTCTCACTTACGTTTTGGTAAGAGCCCGATCAAATCAACATACCTGATCAAACAGGCAAACTTTGTAGCTTGTCATAACCCATCTTATGTAAATAAATATAACATGGTTCAGGAACTTGTTGATGGTGGCACATTCCTTCTGAACTGTCCATGGGATATGGAAGGACTTGAGAAACATTTACCGGGACAGGTAAAAGCTTATATTGCTGATCACAACATCAAATTCTATACAATTGATGGTATTAAGATTGGTAAAGAGATCGGACTTGGCGGACGTATCAATACAGTTCTTCAGTCTGCATTCTTCAAACTGGCATCTATCATTCCAGAGGAAGAAGCAATTGATCTTATGAAGAAAGCAGCTAAGGCTACTTATGGAAGAAAAGGTGACAAGATTGTACAAATGAACTACGATGCAATCGATGCAGGTGCAAAACAGGTTGTTGAAGTAGAAGTTCCAGAATCTTGGAAATCTTGTGAAGACGAAGGATTATTCTCACCAGAAGTTAAGGGCGGAAAAGAAGACGTTGTTGATTTCGTTAAGAATATTCAGGCTAAAGTTAATGCTCAGGAAGGTAACTCACTTCCGGTATCTGCATTCAATGATTATGTAGATGGTTCTACACCATCCGGATCTTCTGCATACGAGAAACGTGGTATTGCAGTAGATATTCCGGTATGGCAGGAAGAAAACTGTATCCAGTGTAACCGTTGTGCATATGTATGTCCGCACGCTGTTATCCGTCCGGTAGCTCTTACAGAAGAAGAACTTGCAAAAGCTCCGGAAGGAACAAAAGCAATTGACATGATCGGTATGCCAGGAATGAAATTTACAATGACAGTATCAGCTCTTGACTGTACAGGATGTGGCTCTTGTGCTAACGTATGTCCAGGTAAGAAGGGTGAGAAAGCTCTTGTTATGAAGAGTCTGGAAGAAAATGCAGCTTCTCAGGAAGTATTTGATTTTGGAAGAGAAATCGAAGTAAAACCAGAAGTTGTTGCTAAGTTCAAACCAGAGACTGTTAAGGGAAGTCAGTTCAAACAGCCACTTCTTGAGTTCTCAGGAGCATGTGCTGGTTGTGGTGAGACACCTTACGCAAAACTGATCACACAGTTATTCGGTGACAGAATGTACATTGCAAACGCAACAGGATGTTCTTCTATCTGGGGTAACTCTTCACCGTCTACACCATACACAGTAAACTCTAAGGGTCAGGGACCTGCATGGGGCAACTCACTGTTTGAGGACAATGCTGAGTTTGGTTATGGTATGTTACTTGCTCAGAAGGCAATCAGAAAGAGATTAAAAGAAGAAGTAGAAGCTGTTGCAGCATCTGATGCAGCATCTGCTGATGTAAAAGCAGCTTGTCAGGAATATCTTGACACATTTAACTGCGGAGTATCTAACGGTGATGCAACCGATAAATTAGTTGCAGCATTAGACGGATGTGATTGCGATACATGTAAAGATATCGTTAAGAATAAAGACTTCCTTGCTAAGAAATCTCAGTGGATCTTCGGTGGTGACGGATGGGCTTACGATATCGGATTCGGCGGTGTTGACCACGTATTAGCAAGTGGAGAAGACATCAACGTTATGGTATTCGATACAGAAGTTTACTCTAACACAGGCGGACAGTCTTCTAAGGCTACAAAGACTGGTGCTACAGCACAGTTCGCAGCAGGCGGAAAAGAAACGAAGAAGAAAGACCTTGCCGGAATCGCTATGAGTTATGGTTATGTATACGTAGCACAGATCGCTATGGGTGCAGACTTCAACCAGACTGTAAAAGCAATTGCAGAGGCTGAGGCATATCCGGGACCATCACTTATCATTGCTTACGCTCCATGTATCAACCATGGTATTAAGAAAGGTATGAGCAAAGCTCAGACTGAGGAGCAGTTAGCAGTAGAATGTGGATACTGGAATAACTTCAGATTCAATCCTGCAGCAGAAGGCGCTAAGTTTACATTAGACAGCAAAGAGCCTAAACTGGAAGATTACCAGGCATTCCTTGACGGAGAAGTTCGTTACAATGCTCTTAAGAGAGCAAATCCGGAAAAAGCTGAAAAACTCTTCGCTCAGAACGAGAAAGAAGCTATGGAAAGATATGCATATCTTAAGAAACTTGTTACTCTTTACGGAGAGGAATAAGAATAATAATTTAAAATTGCTCGTAAGAGTATAGAAGAAGCGGTGGGACAAGTTGTTCCGCCGCTTTTTTGGCAAAATTAGTGATATGGTTCTGATTGATTTTTTAGTAACCACATAAATACATAATGGAAAATAAATGGAAATATTTAGGATGTATAAAAATGGAAATGGAATAAAAATAGAAATAATATGAACTTATATATTGAGAAATGGAAATAAATGTGCTATCATAATAGAACAAGAAGGACAGGGATTATATTAAAGTCGAGGTGGCATATATGACAATACAGGAGATGAAACAGAAGAAAAAGGAACTGGGATATACGAATGAGATGGTGTCTGCATTGTCTGGTGTCCCGCTGGGAACAGTGCAGAAAGTATTCGCAGGAGCTACTTCACATCCGAGATACGAGACGCTTCAGGCGCTTGAAAGGGCGTTTGAAGACGGGAAGCATAATCCGGAGAGTATGGGAGAGGAAAAAGTACAATACAATGCAGATAAGATAAGCGAAGCGGTGACTGCATATCAAGTGAAAAAGCAGGGAGAATACACGGTAGATGATTATTATGCACTGCCGGATGAGCGGAGAGTGGAATTGATTGATGGTGTCATCTATGATATGGGTGCGCCTACGTCCATACATCAATTAATTGTAACAGAGATATGGAAGATTTTAAGAGAATATATCAGGGAGAAGGCAGGGGACTGTATGCCAATTGCATCTCCTATCGATGTACAGCTTAACTGTGACGATAAGACTATGGTGCAGCCGGATGTTCTTGTTGTGTGTGATAGAGAAAAAGTTATAAGAAGGTGTATATATGGAGCACCGGATTTTATTATAGAGATATTGTCTTTGACCTCCAGAAAGAAAGATATGTTTACGAAATTAGCAAAATACAAGGAGGCGGGAGTTCGTGAATACTGGCTGGTAGATCCGGATAAGAAGAAAGTTCTTGTCTACGACTTGGAACATGAAGAGCTTCCACTTATCTACGGATTTGATTCGAAAGTGCCGGTGATGATATTTGGTGGGGAATGTGAGATTGATTTTGCGGAGATTTATGAGTATATTAGTTTTCTGTATTGACTTTTTATGCAGAAGATGGTATATATATTACTATATGAATAATGAAGACTTGATAGAGGCGCGGATTTCATCAGTATCCGGTAAACGATAGTTTGGAAGACTGTTTCCGGTGAAAGGGGAATCTGCCGAAGAGATTAGACGATTCCAAGTTTTGTCTCTGGGACGTGGGTAGAAGATGCCCCGTACTGTCACAGCAGTGGAGAGCTATCAGTGTTGATTATCTACAGAAGATTGTATGAGTTAGATGATTGAGCCATGAAAGCGAAAGACTGCGTTTTCATGGCTTTTGTAATGTATACACTTTTATATTACAAAGTCTCCGGCAGGATACGCAAGACACTCTTTATTCATAAAAGTATTATAAAGAGAAAGGAAATGAGATAATGAGAGGAAAGAAAAAAGCCCTTTGGGGAACACTTACAGCTTTATGCATTCTGCTTTGCAGTTCTATGACGGTATTTGCGGCAGAGGAAGCAGCGGAGTATGTACCGAAAATGTATGCGTCGTTTTGGGCGTTGGTTCCGCCGGTTGTTGCAATTGTGCTGGCATTGATCACGAAAGAAGTATATAGTTCTTTATTTGTAGGAATCTTGATCGGAGGCGTATTTTGGTCAGGGTTTAACTTTGAGAAGACAGTGACACATGTATTTCAGGACGGACTCGTAGGAGTGCTTTCTGACAGTTACAACGTAGGAATTTTAGTATTTCTTGTTATTCTTGGAATCATGGTCTGCATGATGAATAAAGCAGGAGGTTCAGCTGCATTCGGCCGCTGGGCAAGCGAACATATTAAAAGCAGAGCAGGAGCACAGCTTGCAACAATTGCTCTTGGAGTGTTGATTTTTATTGATGATTATTTCAACTGTCTGACTGTGGGAAGTGTTATGCGCCCGGTGACAGACAAACATAATGTGTCTCGTGCAAAACTTGCTTATCTTATTGATGCAACAGCGGCTCCGGTGTGTATTATCGCACCAATCTCATCATGGGCAGCTGCAGTAACGGGATTCGTAGAAGGTGAGGACGGATTTTCTATTTTTATCAGAGCAATCCCTTACAATTTCTATGCGTTACTGACAATTGTGATGATGCTGACGATTGTATTGTTGAAGTTTGATTATGGCCCGATAAAATTGCATGAGAGTAACGCGATGAAAGGTGATCTTTACACAACACCGGATCGCCCTTATGCCAATGCGGAAGAACAGGTAAATGAAACAAAAGGAAAAGTAATTGACCTTGTATTCCCGATCATTGTATTAATCGTGAGTTGTGTCATTGGAATGATCTATACAGGAGGTTTCTTTGATGGCACTGGTTTTGTAGAGGCATTTTCCAATAGTGATGCATCTGTGGGATTGATGTTCGGAAGCTTCTTTGCATTTGTAATTACAATTGTATTTTATGCAGTTCGTAAAGTTTTAAAATTCAGTGAGTCTATGGCGTGTGTGCCGGATGGTTTTAAAGCAATGGTGCCGGCGATTTTGATTTTATCATTTGCATGGACACTGAAAGCAATGACAGACAGTCTTGGTGCGGCAGAGTATGTGGCAGAGATTATGAATTCAGCAGCGGGAGGACTTTTGAATCTTCTTCCGGCAATCATTTTCCTTGTAGGATGTTTCCTTGCATTTGCGACAGGAACATCATGGGGAACCTTTGGTATCCTGATTCCGATCGTTGTTGCAGTATTCCAGGGAACGAACGAGACAATGATGATTATTTCAATTTCTGCATGTATGGCAGGAGCAGTGTGTGGAGACCACTGTTCACCGATTTCCGATACAACAATTATGGCATCGGCAGGAGCTCAGTGTAATCACGTAAACCATGTGACAACACAGCTCCCATACGCAATTACAGTTGCGGCAGTATCTTTTGTATGTTATGTGATTACCGGATTTGTTCAAAATGCATTTATTTGTCTGCCAATCGGAATTGTACTTATGGTTGGTACACTTCTCGTTATTAAGAGAGTGACAGCGGATAGATAGAAATAAAGAAATTATGTGGTGCAGCTTTTTATGGGCTGCACCTTTTTGCGCTATCGAAGAGGCGGATGCATATTGTTTATGACAGCTGATATTTGCCGGAGCGCATATTTGTGGTAGTATAATGTAGAGGTGAATAAAATGGGAATATTTAAAAAAGAAGAAAGATTGGAAACCAGAACAATATCGGGACAGGAGTTAATTCAAGTTTTGGGATATTATGCAAGACGCATGCGCCAGGCGATTGACATGAATACATATACAGCGGAAACAGCTGCACTGGTTGAATATCATGGTCAACCTTATGAAGTGGGACTTAAGTATCATACAAGGCAGGCACGCAAAGAAGGTCAGATTGGATTTGATGCACGCTATGCTTCGTTTTATATAGGGAAAGAAGTGTATTCTTCACTGGGAGAATTTATGCAATATGCATGTATGGATGGCTGTAGGATTGCAGATATTGCAGGCGAAATAGAAGTATTTCCGGAAGTGTTAGAAATTTTAGACAGTAATTTGTAAAGTGAAAAATGGAGAGAAGGATGATGAGTGAGAGAAACTTAAATATAGAAAAAGAAAGATATATATTTCGGAAAGCGAAGGCGGAAGATCTTCCGGCAGTTGCTGAAATTTATTCGAAAATTCACGAAGAAGAGAAAAAGGGAAGTCTGTATGTTGGATGGCTTCCGGGGGTATATCCGACAGCTGATACAGCGGAAACTGCATTAAAGCGTCAGGATCTGTTTGTCTGCGAGGAAGAAGGAAATGTACTTGCTTCTGCAATTATCAATCAATGCCAAGTGGATGTATACGAAGAGGGGGATTGGACCTATTGTGGGTCAGAGGAAGAGGTCATGGTATTGCATACATTAGCAGTCAGTCCGAATGCGACTCGAAGAGGGCTTGGAAGTGCATTTGTAAAATTCTATGAAGAATATGCAATTCAGAAAGGATGCAGCGTACTTCGCATGGATACGAATGAACAAAATACAATTGCGAGAAAATTGTATCGGAAGCTCGGATATCTGGAAGTGGGAATGGTGCCATGCGAATTTAACGGAATTCCCGGAGTGAATTTAGTGCTGTTAGAGAAAAAACTTTAAAAAGAACGACAATGAAAATGAACGTTTTTAAAGAAGGAGATAAATAATGATTCGCAAATTAGAAGAAAAAGATTTAGAAGAAGTAGCGTGTATCTGGCTGGACTCTAATATCGAAACACATAATTTTATTTCAGAATCATATTGGAGAAGAAACTTTCAAATGGTAAAAGAAATGTTTTTAGATACAGAAGTGTATGTTTTTGAAAAAGAAGGAGTGATTCAAGGCTTCGTGGGAGTGATGGAGGATTATATTGCCGGGATTTTTGTGAAGCGTGCTGCAAGATCAACAGGGATTGGGAAAGAGTTGCTGGATTATGTGAAGGACAGGAAGCCGCGTTTGACATTAAGTGTATATCAGAAAAATGAAAATGCAATCCGGTTTTATCAGAGAGAAAACTTTGTGATTGAGGCAGAGGATGTGGATCATGAGACGGATGAGAAGGAATATAAGATGGTGTGGGAAGATGGTTTGCATTCTCTGGAATAGGTGATAAAATAATAATTACGTATGGTGATAGGAGGAATCAATTATGTTATCATTTGAAAGCGATTATATTGCGGGGGCACATCCTGAGATTTTAAAACGTTTGACGGAAACAAATCTGGAGAGCCTTCCGGGATACGGAAATGATCATTATTGTACAAGTGCAAAAGAAAAAATCAGGAAGGCGTGTGATTGCCCCGAGGCTGAAGTTGAATTCCTTGTAGGAGGTACACAGACCAATGCAGTGGTCATTGCTTCCATGCTGAAGGATTATGAAGGCGTGGTGGCTGCTTATACCGGGCATGTCAGCGTACACGAGGCAGGGGCAATCGAGTATACGGGAAATAAAGTGCTGGAGATTCCGCAGGAGAATGGAAAGATTCAGGCGCCGGTATTAAAAAAGTATATTCAGGATTATTATGCAGATGGAAATTATGAGCATATGGTTTTTCCGGGCATGGTATATATTTCACATCCAACAGAATATGGAACCTTGTATACAAAGCAGGAAATGACAGAGATTGCGGAAGTGTGCCATGAATATAAGATTCCGCTCTTTTTAGATGGCGCCCGCCTTGGATATGGACTTATGAGCCTTGACACAGATCTGACCTTGCCGGATATTGCGCGGTTATGTGATGTGTTTTATATTGGCGGAACGAAGGTAGGAGCACTCTGCGGGGAAGCTGTTGTATTTACCAAGAAAAATAAACCGTTGCATTTTATCACATCTGTGAAAAAGAGAGGAGCGCTTCTGGCAAAAGGACGACTTCTCGGAGTTCAGTTTGATACATTATTTACAGATGATCTTTATTTTAAAATTTCGAAGCATGCAATACAGATGGCTGAGAAATTAAAAGAAATTGTCCGTGATTGTGGATTGGAATTTTATTTAGGGTCACCGACAAACCAGCAGTTTGTTGTAATGGACAATGAAAAACTTAAGAAGTTGAAAGAAAAAGTTGCAGTTGGTTTCTGGGAAAAATATGACGATACACATACTGTGATTCGCTTTGCAACAAGCTGGTCGACGACCGAGGAAGATTTGAAGGCATTAGAGCAGATATTGAGAAATATGTAAAATATAGAAATCAGCACAGGAATTATTTACCCTCTGTGTACAAGGAGGATGTTTTCTCTTTGTACGCGGAGGGTATTTTTCTAATCTGTAGGCGTCTTTCATTATATCGTTATGTTTTGTGGCTGAGTTAGCATCGTCAATTCCGCCGCCCATCACAATGCCTTTAAGTGTTGCCTTTTCGAAACAATCAACCCAGCCTTGTAAACCGTTATATGCCTTGTCAAATGCACTGTCTTCATTTTCTGCGGCTGTTGCAATTAAATAGATCTCTCGAAAAGCGTAGTCGGAAGCATATAAAGGATTTAATCTGTCGAGTAAAGTTTTCATCTGTCCACTCATTTCGTAATTGTAAATTGGAGTTGCAAATACAATTACTTCAGCGTTTTTGACTAGTTCCAGAACGTCTGCAACATCATCCTTAAGCACACAGCTTCCGTTGCGCTGACAGGAAAGACACCCGATACAATATTTAACCTCTTTTTCTTTTAAGGAAAGGAATTGAACATCATGTCCTGCCGCTTTCGCTCCTTTTTCACATTCCTTTGCAAGAATTTCTGAATTACTTCCACCTCGAAGGCTTGTAGATATAATTAAAACTTTTTTCTTCATACTTTTTCATTTTCCTTTCTCTACTTTATTGTAAATATTTCTTGAAAAATTCCTCGATTTTATCAAAAGGAATGACTGTAAGGTTATCGTACAAATCGGTATGAACAGCATTCGGTATCGTCAATAATTCCTTATTGTCTGTATATTTACTGTCTTTTATCATAGCGTCATATGCATCTTTTCCAAAATAATAACTGTGCGCCTTGTCTCCGTGAAGGATAAGAACAGCACTTCTGATTTCATTGCTGTATTTTAAAATCGGTTGATTCATAAAAGATTGACAGCCAACGCTATTCCAGCCATCATTGGAATTAAGGCTTCGAGGATGATAACATCTTCCTTTGTAATATTCACTATAATCTTTTATGTAAAACGGTGCGTCTTCCGGAACAGGTAAAGGCATACACCCGCCGCCTCTTGAGTACTTGCCGTTTTTATATTCTTCCGTTCTAAGAGCATTTAATGCTTGTTTTTTTGCAAAACGTGCTTCCTCATTATTTTCAGCATCAAAATATCCGTTTGCGTTTACTCTTGTCATATCGTACATGGTAGAAGCTACCGTTGCCTTAACTCTGGTATCTAATGATGCTGCATTAAGTGCCATTCCACCCCAACCGCAAATACCGAGTATTCCAATTCTGTCAGCGTCTACATCGTCTTGCGCAGAAAGAAAATCAACTGCAGCCATAAAATCCTCGGTGTTGATATCTGGTGATGCCATATATCTCGGTAGCCCGCCGCTTTCACCTGTGTAGGACGGATCAAAAGCAACGGTTAGAAACCCTCGCTCTGCCATTATCTGTGCATAAAGACCAGAACATTGTTCCTTTACAGCGCCAAACGGACCACAGACAGCAATTGCAGGTGACTTTTTGTCTGCATTTTTAGGTTTATACATGTCTGCGGCAAGTGTGATTCCATAGCGATTAACAAATGTAATCTTCTTATGCACGATTTTGTCGCTTTTTGGAAATGTTTTATCCCATTCTTCAGTCAATTTAAGTGTTTCGGTGTTCATCATAATCATTACCTCCATACAAAAATCTCTTGTAATAAATTGATGTGTGTATTACAATAAATACATCACACAACCTAAACCTAACTTTAGGTCAAGTTTTTTGTCAGAAAGGAAATTATTATATGTATACAATCGGTCAGGTCTCAGAGATATTTCATCTTCCTATTTCTACATTGCGATATTATGACAAACAGGGATTTTTTCCCGATCTCAAGCGAAAAGGAAATGTGCGTTATTTCAGTGAAAACGAGCTTGAAGCACTTCGAATCATTGAATGCTTAAAAAATTCAGGACTTGAAATTAAGGATATTCAACAATTTTTTGTCTGGGTAAAAGAAGGAAGTTCCAGTTATGAAAAAAGGAAAGAATTATTTGAGGCGCGTAAATTGGCAGTTGAAGAAGAAATCAACGCGCTTCAAAAAACTCTTTCCTTGTTAAAATTCAAATGTTGGTACTATGAAACAGCAATTGCAGATGGAAACGAAGATGGCGTTAATGCCATGTTACCGGATAAACTTCCGGATAATATTCAAAAGCTGTATGACGCAAGTCATCAGTAAGAGGTTAATCTTCCAAAAGACGGTCGTGATTGATCGTCTGGTAGAACATTTTTCGAATTTCCTTCTGATCATTCGTTTGTCCGAGAATCCACATTAATTTTGCAACGATAGATTCCGTTGTCATATCGCCAGCCTGTAAGATGCCCGGATGTTCACTGTATTTTTTACCGACTTTATAAACTTCCATATCACAGCCTTCTTCAGGAACCTGTGTAGTTACGGCAAGAGTTTTGCCGGAATTTACCCAGTCAAAAATTGCTTTTTCAAAGGAATCGTCATATTCTGGAATACCGCCGATTCCGAAGGTCTCCAAAATAATCGCGTCATAGTGACTGGAGAGAAGATGGAAGATATCCGCTTTTACTTCCGGCGTCAATTTTAAAACGAAGACACGGTCATTCAAATTATGGTATGTTTTCAAGTCATCCATAGAAGGCTCTCTGTCGCGGAAATAGCGAAGAATTTTATCATCATGGATTAAAGCAAGCACCGGGAAATTCATACTTTCAAAAGCGGCAAAGCTGCGGGTGCGCTGTTTTCTGGCTCTTGTACCAGCGATGGCTTTTCCGTTAAATACAACCGTGACGTCACAAGAATGGTCGTCTAGTGCATATAAAATACTTTGGTACAGATTGATCTTGGCGTCTGTGTATGGATTTCCCATTGGTTTTTGAGAACCGGTTAAAACGATAGGTTTTGGGGAATCCTGAATCAGATAGGACAAAGCGGCGGCAGTGTATGCCATTGTGTCCGTGCCGTGGAGGATGACAAAGCCATCGTAGTCGTTATAATGTTCAATGATTGTGTCGCTCATCAGCTGCCACAATCTTGGGCGCATATTCGTACTGTCAATGTTCATCAACTGCATGACAGTAATTTCACATTTATCCTTAATACCCGGAACACTCGCTGCCAGTTCTTCCCCTGTCATGGCAGGCGTTAGTCCGTTTTCTGTTTCCTTAGAAGCAATCGTGCCTCCGGTAGCTATCATAAGTATCTTCTTCATAGATTAATACCTCTCAAAATAAAGTTTTTCCTTAAAATATCCCATAGAGTATGGTATCGGTGAATGAAGAAAATGTCAAGAGGGACAGGGCAAAATTCAATTTAGGACACCCCATATTGTAATTTAGGACGTAGCCCTTTGCAAAAGGGCTACGTCCTAAATTACAATGATCTTCCTTGGTGTGGTTTTTGCGGGTATGCTTCTTGTGGATGTTGTGTAGTAGACGATCAATACATGCCCGCCCAGTTCACAAGTGTAGCGTTGCCCGTTCGAAGTAATGATTTCCGTGTTCTGGTCGGGTGTCAGCTTCAATGTTCCGTCTTCAGATACGAGATCATCATCGAATATGCCTGCATACATGGTTTCCCGCGGATTGCTCCGGCCGAGGAAGACGGCGCGGTATTGCGGCGGGTAGATGAGAGGCATTGGCGCAGCGCCGTCGTAAAAGGCTGTGATCATCATGCCCGGGCGCAGCCGGACGGCTCCGATCACGTACGTGTCAGCGTCTACGATAAAATTTGTAATTCCATCTGCATTTCGGATGGTTACAAGATGCTGATAGCATTCGTTTGCCACGGGGCGGACTTGCTGGATCATCCCCGTGACCGGTACATAAATAGTTGCCATAAAATCACTTCGTTTTTTTATTTAATATATGCGTCCCTTATTAGAAAGTTCTTCCGGACGGATATCAGAAGCTTTTCCGTTTGGCGGCAGAAAATGATACAGATCCTCATAGGATTCCAACTCTGCGCGCTCGGAAGGGCTTGATGGAATCAGTCCGGTACAGTCCCATGTGGAAGCTGCATTGGAAAGATAGTCAAAGGAATCAATGATATCTTGATTTTTCATTTCATTTTTTTTGCGCATAAAAACACCTCCTGTTTTGAAAAAATTTTATGAATAGAATCGGTAGAAAAAGCAGATTGTATACTGTATAATATTTCCAGTAAAGCAGATAAAAAAGTAAATCGGATGGAAAAGAAAATCAATTAGAAAAGAAAATCAGAAAGAAGGGCTTTTATGAACATTGAAATTGACACACATGCACACACACTGGTGAGTGGACATGCTTATAATACAATCCGGGAGATGGCACAGATGGCTGCGGAAAAAGGCTTAAAAGGTCTTGCTCTTACAGAGCATGCTCCGGCAATGCCGGGAAGCACGAATCTGTATTATTTTCAGAATTTGCGGATAGTTCCAAGGGAAATGTATGGCGTAAAACTCCTTCTTGGAACAGAGCTTAATATTTTAGATGACGAAGGAAATGTGGATCTTCCGGAAAATGTAGTGAAATCTCTGGACATTGCAATTGCAAGCATTCATCCGCTCTGTTTTCAGGAGGCTCGTGAAAAAGTAAATATTATGTCCGCGTATAGAAATGCAATGGAACATCCGTGGATAGATATTATCGGACATCCGGATGACGGAAGATTTCCGGTGGATTATGAAGAATTGGTAAATGTGGCAAAACGGACAGGAACATTGCTGGAAGTAAATAATTCTTCACTGAAGCCGGGAGGGTTTCGCAAAAATACGAGAGAGAACAGCATTGCTATGTTGAAAGAATGCCGGAAGCAGGGTGCCATGGTAGTTCTTGGTACAGATTCTCATGTGGATGTGACACTGGGAGATTATACTTATGTAGAAGAGGTTTTGAAGGAGACGGATTTCCCGGAGAAACTCATTGCGAATATTTCTTATAAAAAATTGTTAAATTCTTTAAAACACAGAAGAAACGTATAGACTTTAAAGTTTTAGTGTGTTAAAATGTAACAGTGATGAATTTTGTTGCAAAAGGAGATAATGAATATGAGTAAAAAAATAAGGACTGAGGCGGTAGACTATCTTTTTGAAGCTATCCTGAGCCTGAAAGATAAAGAAGAATGTTATACCTTTTTTGAGGATATCTGTACGATCAATGAGTTGTTGTCCTTGTCGCAGCGTTTCGAAGTGGCGAAGATGTTAAGAGAACAGAGAACCTATCTGGATATTGCCGAGAAGACGGGAGCTTCCACTGCTACGATCAGCCGAGTGAACCGTTCATTAAATTACGGCAACGATGGCTATGATATGGTCTTTGAACGTCTTGATAAATAGATATTGGCAAGAAAAAAGTGTAAGAGATACTCCATATAGTTCATTGGAGGGGGAATTTGTTTAAGTTGGAAACAATAGCTGGATAAGATGGCAGAATGAAAGGTCTGCTTTCTTCTCCGGCTTTTTTCTGTGCAGAGGACATATGTTGTCGTTAAAACGGAAAGACTTATAGACAAAGCCTATAATTAGTGTTATTTATTAATATTTCCAATTTCAAGATAAAAAGCGGTAATGTTAAAATAAAAGAAGCGTATAGAAAAGATTAGGAGGAAATGACATGGAAATTATTAAAGATTTGCCGGAAGTGTTTGAAGAATTCGCAGAGCAGCGTAAAAATTCCTTTCTTGCAGTAAAAGAATTGAAAGATAAAGGGGTGCCGATAGTAGGATCTTATTGTACATACTTTCCGCAGGAGCTTGCTATGGCAATGGGAGCTGCAAGTGTAAGCCTTTGTTCTACTTCGGATGAGACCATCGCAGAAGCAGAAAAGGAACTGCCGAAGAACCTCTGTCCGTTGATCAAGTCCAGTTACGGATTTGCGAGAACAGATAAATGTCCGTTCTTTTATTTCTCGGATGTAGTTGTCGGGGAGACTACCTGTGACGGAAAGAAAAAAATGTACGAGTACATGGCTGAGTTTAAAGAAACTTACCTTATGGAACTTCCAAATACACAGAGAGAGGACGCACTTGTTCTCTGGAGAAATGAAATGATTCGTTTCAAAGAATATTTGGAGAAGCATTTCGAGACAACAATCACAGAAGATGATATTCGAAAAGCGATTAAAGTCAATAACGAGGCGCGTCTTGCACTGCGAAACCTTTATGGAGTAATGAAGCATGATCCGGCTCCGATTACGGGATATGATCTTTTTAAAGTCTTGTATGGAAGTACCTTCAAGCTTGATCGAAGCCTGATCGCAGGAGAGGTGAATGCACTGGTAGAAAAGATTGAGAAAGAATATAAAGAAGGAAAGATGCAGCCGAAGAAACCTCGTATTCTTGTAACGGGATGTCCTCTGGGCGGAGCTACAGAGAAGGTGATCCGCGCCATCGAGGATAATGGTGGAATTGTTGTTACATACGAAAATTGCAGCGGCGCCAAGGCGATTGATAAGATGGTGGATGAAGATGATCCGGATGTATACGGAGCTCTGGCAAGACGTTATCTGGATATCGGATGTTCTGTTATGACACCGAATCCAAATCGTCTGGAACTTCTCGGAAGACTGATTGATGAGTATAAGGTGGACGGTGTGGTAGAAATGACGCTTCAGGCATGCCATACTTATAATGTTGAGTCATTCGGAATTCGCAAATTTGTCAACGAAGAGAAGAAGCTTCCGTATATCAGTGTAGAGACAGACTATTCACAGGCAGATATCGGTCAGTTGAATACAAGAATCACAGCGTTTATCGAGATGCTTTAATAGGTTTTTAAATGCGACAACACATAAAGATTATTTATTGGAGGTATCTTCCAGCTGTTGTTAAAATAACTATTGTAAATATATAAGATAAGGAGAGGATTTTATGAAGAAGAAACTCGCAAGTATTCTGCTTGTTGTATCTATGTGCGCAGCAATGATCGCAGGATGCGGAAAAGAAGAAAAAAGCGAAAAGCCAAAAGAGGACAAAGGAGATTCTATCACATTGATGGCTCCGGACTGGGCAATTCCGACAGATGATCAGCTGGCATCATTTACGGATGAGACAGGAATCAAAGTTGATGTTAATGAAGTGGGATGGGATGATATTCGTGAAAAACTTGCAACAGCAGCATCCGGCGGACAGGCTGTCGCTGATGTCGTAGAGGTTGACTGGTCATGGGTAGGAGAATTCTACGCAGCAGACTGGTTAGAGCCATTAGAAGTGTCAGAAGAAGACAAAGCCGATATGCCGACACTTGAGACATTTACAAAGGAAGATAAAGTATTAGCGATTCCTTATGCAAATGACTATCGTCTTTCTTACTATAACACAGAGCAGTTCAAGGCAGCAGGTGTTACAGAAGAGCCACAGACATGGGACGATGTGTTAGAAGCTTGTAGAAAATTAAAATCCACAGGAACTGTTGACTATCCATTTGCAATTGCATTAAATGCAGAAGAAAAGACTTCTACATGCTTAATGTGGCTTGCATATGCGATGAATGGTGTCGTATGGAATGAAGATGGAACATTAAACGAAGAGTCTGTTATGGAAGCTCTGAAATATATGGAAACACTTGTAAAAGAAGAGCTGGTTGCTCCGGAAGATAAGACATCTTCAGGAATGGATGCTTACAAACGTCTGACAGGCGGAAGCGCAAGCTTCTTAACAGGACCGACATCTTTTGTATCCAGAAGCACAAATGAGGAAGAGTGCAGTGTAGTTGGACAGATCACACCAATCCTTATGCCGGGTAAAGAGGCAAAATCCGAAGTGACAATGGCTCTTCCGGAAGGTCTTGGAGTAACAAAATTCTCTGAGAACAAAGAAGCTGCTAAGAAATTCGTTGAGTGGTATACATCTGCGGATATGCAGAAAGAATTAAATGCTTCCAACAGTGCAATTCCAACAAGAAACTCTGTTTTAAAATCACTCGTTGAAGACGGAACAATCAAAAATGCAGGTGCTATGATGGATGAAGCAGAGAGAATCGTTTCTCCATTCCCGAATGGTATTCCGGCTTACTATGCAGAGATGAGTTCTGCAATGTACAATGCGATCAATAAGATGGCTCTTGGTGAGATGACCGCAGAAGAAGCATTTGAAGATATGAACGCTAAGATTACAGAATTAGTAGAACAGGAATAATGAAAAATGAAACAAAAGATATTACCTTATCTTTTACTTGCACCCATGATGTTAATCATGGGTGTATTAGTATTTTATCCGATAGCGGCAACATTTTCATACAGTCTGAAAAAATGGAAGCTGACTGCGCCGGGGGATATCCGTTTTATCGGATTTGACAATTACAAAAATATTTTGAAATCGGAATCTTTTTGGTACAGTTTGCAGAACACCTTGTTTCTTCTGGTGCTCGTGGTGGTGGCAACTTCGATTTTGGGAGTGCTCGTGTCGCTCTTTCTGAACATTCAGGTGAAAGGGGCGGGAATTCTTCTGGCTGTTGCGGTACTTCCGTGGGCGCTGCCGCCTTATGTGAATGGAATTTTGTGGAGGTTTGTATTTCATTCCGGTTATGGTTTTATGAATAAAGTGCTGATTGGGCTTGGCATGGTGGATAAACCGGTGGAATGGCTGACCTCACGCTGGATGCTTCTTGTTGTCGTGGCAATTGTAGTTGTATGGAGAAGTGTACCTTTTATGGCGCTTGTATGTCTGGCGGGCAGACAGTCGATTCCCCATGGATTATATGAGGCGGCTAAGATTGACGGTGCAGGTACATTTCAGATTTCCCGGCGGATTACCTTTCCTTTGATGCTTCCTTTTATTGGGATAGGAATCACTTCAACGTCTGTGACAGCAGTCAATGTATTTGACGAGATTGTCGCATTGTCCGGCTATAGTGATATGGGAAAAAATATATTGGTGGAGAGCTATCTGACAACCTTTACCTTCCTTGATTTCGGCAAAGGAAGTGCAGTGACGTATCTGGTGATGTTTGTTGCTGCAATTCTCGGAGTATTCTATCTTAAGAGTCTGAATAAGGAGGTGGAATACTGATGAAATATTTGAAAAAAACGGGATATATTGTTTCACTTCTCGTGTTTTTATTTCTTGTGCTGGGACCTTTTATTTGGACGTTTGTGATCTCAGTTACGCCGGAATACGCAATGTTTGCGAAGACGACAGACCTTCTTCCGGAAGTAGTTACGTTCGATAATTATATGGAAATCTTCAGTGGTGGAAGAAGAGGAGGGCTGATTCTTACCGGTATTGTCAATTCACTGAAAGCAGTGGCAACTACGTTGATCGTGGGAATCCCCGTCTGTATGTTGAGTGCATATGCACTCAGCCGAATGGAATTTAAGGGGAGAAACCTGATCAGAAATCTTCTCCTGATTACGATGGTCATTCCGGTGATGGCAACAATTATACCGCTGTTTCGATTGTTTGTTGCAAGAGAGCTTCTTGACAATGTCTTTTGGCTGAGCCTTGTGTATGTGAGCTCATATCTGCCGCTGATCACATGGCTGATGTCCAATTATTTTGCAACGATTCCGAAAGAGCTGGAAGAGGCAGCATGGATTGATGGATGCGGAAGAATGAATATGTTTTTTCGCATTATCGTGCCGGCATCCTATCCGATTATTTTATCGGCGACTCTGATCATGTTTTTGAATACATGGAATCAGTTCCAGATTCCATTGATTCTTGCCTCTTCGTTGGAAACAAAGCCAATCGCAATTGTAGTGTCTGAATTTATGACCAAAGATTCCGTTCAATATGGTCTGACGGCAGCAGCCGGTATCATAGCGGTCATTCCTCCGGCAGTCACAGCACTTATTTTCCGCCGCTTTTTGATTTCCGGTATGATGGGCGGCGCAGTAAAAGGATAGAGAATCTCATTGACAAATAGAACGAATGTTCGTATAATAAATACAGAACATTCGTTCTATTTTTGTAGGAGGATGGTAGGATGAGAATAGAAAAAGCTCTGACCTTATATGAAAAATTAAATATTTTGACAGATGCAGCGAAGTATGATGTGGCATGTACGTCCAGTGGTACAGAGAGAAAGAATGATGGAAACGGGACGGGAAGCTGTCAGCAATCGGGGATCTGTCACAGTTTTTCGGCAGACGGAAGATGTATCTCGCTGCTGAAGATCCTTTTTACAAATGAGTGTATTTATGATTGTAAATATTGTGTGAATCGTAGAACCAATGATGTGATGAGAACCTCTTTTACACCGGAGGAAGTATGTACGCTTACGATGGAATTTTACCGAAGAAATTATATTGAAGGATTATTTTTAAGCTCCGGTGTGTTGAAAAGTCCGGACTATACCATGGAGTTTCTCTATGCAACGCTTCATAAGCTCAGAACAGAGTATCGGTTTCAAGGATACATTCATGTGAAGGCAATTCCCGGAGCCAGTCAGGAATTGATCAGGCGCATCGGATTTTTGGCAGATCGAATGAGTGTAAATCTGGAACTGCCGACAGCAGAAGGTCTGAAGCTTCTGGCGCCTCATAAGACGAGAAAGAAGATTTTGACACCTATGCGCCTTGTGCAGAATGGAATGGAAGAGAATAAGAAGGAGTTGATCCTATACCGCAATGCGCCGAGCTTCGTTCCGGCAGGACAGAGTACGCAGATGATCATTGGCGCGTCGCCGGAGTCGGACTATCAGATTCTTCAGGTAACAGAGTCTCTGTATCAGAAGTTTGAGCTGAAACGGGTGTTTTATTCAGCCTTTGTTCCTGTGAATGAGGACGCAATGCTTCCGGCACGAACGGATGAAGGGCCTCCGCTTCTTAGGGAACACAGATTGTATCAGGCGGACTGGCTGCTTAGATATTATCATTTTCGCGCGGAGGAATTATTGTCAGAGGAAGAGCCGAACTTTAATGTGCTTTTTGATCCGAAATGTAACTGGGCATTGAAGCATCTGGAGTGTTTTCCGGTAGAGATTAATCGGGCTGATTATAAGATGCTGCTGCGTGTGCCGGGAATTGGCTATAAATCAGCATCCCGGATTGTGAAAGCAAGACGACTGGGAGTGCTTGATTTTCCGGATATCAAGAAAATGGGAGTTGTGCTGAAGCGGGCGCTCTATTTTATTACTTGCAATGGGAAAATGATGTATCCGACTAAGCTTGAGGAAGATTATATTGCAAGAAATCTGTTGGATACGAAAGAAAAACTTCCTAAAGAGGTTGTGAATATGGGATATCAACAGATGTCGTTATTTGATGATGTAAGATTTCGGGAGGACTTTTATGAAAAGAATCTATGTGTGTAATGATACGGTGACCGGAATTCTCTCAGCTATTTACGATGCGTGGAAGAAGGAAAAGAACAGTGAGAATTGTTCCATTGCGTTTAGAGGCAAGGTGGAAGCAGAGCTTTTTTGTGATTATGTAGAAGTGGAAGAGACAGAACATAAGGCTCGGGCTGTGGAAGCGATGATCTGTAAACATTTGGGAGAAAGTGTGTACGGAGATCTTTATTACGCAATGCTTTCTGCGGACCGGCAGAAGGCAGATGCAGTGCTTGGAACGATGCTGGAGGCACGAACTTTGTCAGACAGCAGGAGGATCATGGAACATTTAAGTCATCCGAAGGTGGAGAAGGTATTCGAACTTAGCCGCAGGGTAGGAGCAGAAGCACATGCGTTAAAAGGGTTTGTGCGGTTTAAAGAGTTATCCGGAGGCATTCTCTATTCGGAGATTGCACCGAAGGCGCAGCTTCTTACGTGTCTGGCACCTCACTTTGCAGAGCGGCTTCCGATGGAGAATTGGATGATCTGTGATCGGACACATGAGGAATATGCGGTTCATGAAGCGGGAAAACGATGGGTACTTGTTCAGAATGAGGTGCTTGATCCGTCTGTAGTAAGTGAGGTGTCGGAGAGGGAACTTCTGTATGAAAAATTGTGGCAGGGATTTTGCCAAACGATTTCTATTAAGGAGCGTGAAAATATCAAGAGCCAGAGAGGGCACCTGCCGCTTAGATACCGCCCTTATATGGTAGAGTTTTAGCGGGTACTTTTATGATACTGCCGGATGTGGTAGAATATACGATAGACCACAATGAGGGGATGAAGGACGATGGAGAAAGAGCAGCCTTTGATCCGTATATCCGTGCGGAATCTGGTAGAGTTTATTTTAAGAAGCGGAGATATTGACAATCGAATAGCGGCGGCAGATAAAGATGCTATGCTTCTTGGGGGGAAGATTCACCGTAAGATCCAACGCAGAATGGGAGCTGATTACCATGCGGAGGTAACGCTGAAATACGAAGTTCCGTGTAAAGGATTTTTGCTGTCTGTGGAAGGGCGTGCGGACGGAATTATTGACACGCCGGCAGGATTTGTGATCGATGAGATCAAAGGAGTGCTTAAGGATCTGGATGCAATCAAAGAGCCGATAGAGGTTCATCTTGCACAGGCGAAGTGCTATGCCTATATCTATGCGACGCAGAAGAAGCTGGATGAAATCGGTGTACAGATGACATACTGCAATATGGAGACCGAAGAGATAAAAAGATACCAGAATGTATACGTCTATGAAGAGCTTGAACAATGGTTTTGGGATCTGATCGGAAAATATGAAAAATGGGCACGCTATCAGGTGCAATGGAAGGAAAAGAGGAATGCTTCGATTAAGAAAATAGAATTTCCTTTTTCATATCGTGAGGGACAGCGTGATCTGGCTGCTTCTGTATACCGGACGATTCTCAGGAAGAAAAAGCTCTTTATTCAGGCTCCAACAGGTGTGGGAAAGACAATTTCCACTGTCTTTCCGGCAGTGAAAGCAGTGGGAGAGGGACTTGGAGAGAAGATATTTTATCTGACAGCGAAGACTATCACCCGCACGGTGGCATGGCAGGCATTTGATACGTTGAAGGAACAGGCGCTTCGCATGAAGGTTCTTGTCTTAACTGCGAAGGAGAAGATCTGTTTCTGCGAAGAGACAAATTGCAATCCCGAAGAATGTCCGTATGCAAGAGGACATTATGACCGTGTAAATGATGCAGTATATGAGCTTCTGACAACTTCTGATGAGATGAACCGGGAGATTCTGGAAGAACAGGCAAGAAAATGGAAGGTATGTCCCCATGAGATGAGTCTGGATGTGTCGGAATGGGTAGATGCGGTGATCTGCGATTATAATTATGTGTTTGACCCCAATGCACATCTTCGTCGGTTCTTCGGGGAAGGAATGAACGGAGAATATCTATTCTTGATCGATGAGGCGCATAATCTGGTAGAACGCGGAAGAAGCATGTACAGCGCAAAGCTATGCAAGGAAGATTTCCTAAAAGTGAAACGTTTGGTGAAAGACGAAGATGCGAAGCTTGCGAAAAGGATTTCCGAATGTAATCAACAGCTTCTTGCATTAAAACGGGAGTGTGAAGACTATCAGGTATTGAACAGCGTTTCGCATATATATTTAAAACTGTTAAATGTAATGGGGGAATTGGAACGGTTTCTTGAGGATTGTAAAAAAGAGGAATTGCGAAAAGAAGTATTGGAGTTTTATTTTGATATCCGAAGATTTATCAGCACGCATGACCGGCTGGATGAAAATTATGTGATTTATTCGGAACTTCTTCAAAATGGATATTTTGAGGTGCATTTGTTCTGCGTAAATCCGGCTGGAAATCTTCAGGAATTTCTGGATAAAGGGAATAGTACCGTGTTTTTTTCTGCCACTCTTCTTCCTGTCCATTACTATAAACGCTTGCTGAGTACAGAGAAGGATAATTATGCAGTCTATGCAGAGTCTCCGTTTGATCAGGAGAAGAGACTGCTTCTTCTTGGAACAGATGTGAGTACAAAGTATACAAGAAGGGGAGAGGATACTTACCGCAGATATGCGCAGTATCTCTACCAGACGGCGTTGGCAAAACGAGGGAATTATATTGCATTTTTCCCATCCTATCGTTTTATGGAAGATGTACATGAAGAATTTCTCGCGATCGTCTCGGAAGGTTCTGAGAACGTGGAGGATGTAATGCAGTCTCCTTATATGTCCGAGGAGGCAAGAGAAATTTTTCTTGAGAATTTTGAAGAAGACAGAGCGAATAGTTTTATGGGCTTCTGTGTAATGGGCGGAATTTTCTCGGAAGGAATCGACCTTACCGGAGAACAGCTGATCGGAGCGGTGATTGTAGGAACCGGACTTCCCCAGGTGTGCAGAGAGAGGGAGATTCTAAAGCAACATTTTGATGAGCAGGGTTTTCGTGGATTTGACTATGCTTATCTCTATCCGGGGATGAATAAAGTGCTCCAGTCTGCGGGAAGAGTGATTAGAACGCAGGAAGACAGAGGAGTCGTGCTTCTTCTCGACGATCGATTTCTTGATGCCGGATATCGAGAAGTATTTCCAAGAGAGTGGGGAAATTATAAGCTGTGCAGGCAGGAAAATGCTGCTGGTTTTATGAAAGAATTTTGGAGCCGGAAAACATAAAGTTTTCGGCTCCAGTATTTATTCTCATATCGATTAAGAATTAATTGAGGTTGAGCTTTGTCTGTAATAACTGGTAAGTGATGACATATAGAATCACACTTGTAACAGCGGCAAGAATCATGGATAAGTTGAGTGTCTTTACCATATAAGACACGGTGTTAAAGTATTGCATCGACATAGAAGTGTCATGGACTTTCAGGCTTATAAGACCCAGAGCAAACAACAAAGCATAGCTGACAATGGACAGAATCGTTGTAAGTCCGATGTAACAAATGACAGCTCCCAGAACCCGGTGATTGGTGAATAACTGTCCAAGAACGACGGATGCATAGATCATGATTACGGAAGACAGCGCACTGATCAACAGGAAGATAAGAAGGTAGAGAATGATTTTCCAAAGTGCGAGATTTGCATAAGCACCGGTAAATCCTAACTCTTTTAAAAGTTCTGCCTTATTTGCGTTGAACAGATTGCGAAGCGGCTTGGCGTGGAAGATCAAAAAGAGGCTTCCAAGTAAAAGGATCTGATCGAGAAAGTACCATGTGGAGCCGGCAATTGTCTTGGAAAGCAAGTGCTGTCCCCTTGTAACGGGCAGTGTATGGGTTAAGTATCCTTCGTCTGAAAACAGGTTTTTATAGAAACGAATCGCGGTCAACAGGCCTGTAGCAAAGGAGATTCCCACTGCAATCAACACAAACAGGATCATTCCAAATGTTGACACGATTATGCTCTGCGAGTCGCCTGGGCGCAGAGGCTCTGTCAAAAAGATTCTTACGGCAGCGGCAGCAGCAAGCAAGAAGGCGTGAATAAGAATCAGATAACGGTTTAAAGCCTTGAAGTCATATTTCATAAGTTTTGTTAACATTTGAACACCTCCCGGAAGAGTGAATCTACCGATTTTCCCTGCTGCATACGAATCTCATCTACCGAAGCATTTAAGACAAGTTCTCCCTGACGGATGAAGACTACTTGATCTAAAATATTTTCGATATCGTGAATCAGATGTGTGGACAAAAGGATGGTAGCCTCTTCATTATAATTATTTAAAATCGTATGAAGAATATAATCTCTGGCAGCAGGATCGACTCCGCCGATCGGTTCATCCAGAATATAAAGCTTTGCATCCCGGCTCATGACAAGAATGAGCTGCACTTTTTCTTTGGTTCCTTTTGACAGGTTCTTTAGTCTGGCATTCTGGTCGATATTCAGATCTCTTAACATTGTAAATGCCCGTTCCATTCTGAAATCTTCATAGAAATCAGCGAAATATTTGATCAGATCTTTTATTTTCATTGTCTGGTCTAAATGTGTGCGCTCAGGAAGATAAGAGACAATTGCCTTTGTATCCACACCCGGCAGTTTCCCGTCGATCAGAATCTGTCCGCTGGTTGGTGTAATGAGATCATTGATCAGTTTGATAAAAGTGGTTTTCCCGCTTCCGTTGGGACCAAGAAGACCGATGATCTGTCCACGCTCCAGTACAAGGTTTAAATTCTTTAAAGCATAATAACCGGCGGTATACTGTTTGGAAAGACCACTACATTCTAAAATGGGTTTCATATTATGCATCCTCCTTTATCGTTTTTTCGATTAGCTCCAGTATTTCTTCCGGAGGGAAACCAAGCTGTTTCATAGTGTTTAGAAAATCTTGAATGTGTACGGCAGCAAGTTCTGTCTTCAATTGTTTTAACATTGTTTTATCCTCCGTAATAAATCGACCGCTGGTACGCTGCGTGTGTACAAGCCCGTTTCGTTCCAGTTCGGACAGTGCTTTTTGCATCGTGTTTGGATTGACGGATGCTTCAAGTGCCAGCTCTCGAACAGATGGAAGACGATCTCCGGCATGATAGACGCCGGAGATGATATCCTGTTGGATTTTTTCCATTAACTGTAAGTAAATCGGTCGATTGTTATCTAAGTCCCATGGCATAGAATTCACCTCGATTCAGTTGGATGTATTGTATTAAGATAGTAATACAATAATGCAAAAGAGAAAGTTTGTCAAGAAAGAAAAAAGATTTCCGGCATTATAAAAAATCAGACGAACTTTCGGGGAGAAGGTCCGTCTGATGAAATCTTTTTATGTTTTCACTGCTATATTCATGTTGTGAACGACGAGGCTTATCCTTCATTTTCGGCAAGGATATTGCCCTGTATCTCTGGCAGGAAGCTGCCCGTTCTTAACATTTCAATCTCATGCTTATAAGGAGCATAAGACTTTTTCTCTTTGATAAGAGAAGGGATATACGGTGTCTCCAAAATCTTTGGAATATCTGTAAAATCCGGGTGATGGACAATATAAGAGAGGGCGTCAAAGCCAATCTCGCCAAAACCGATGTTAGCATGTCGGTCTTTTGCGGCACCGCAAGTATTCTTACTGTCGTTGATATGGAAGACCGCAATTTGATCCTTCCCAAGAAGGTGGTCAAATTTCTCGATCACACCGTCAAAATCATGAATGATATCATAACCGCTGTCATGTGTGTGGCAAGTGTCAAAGCATACCCGAAGCTTCTCGTTGTAAGTGACACCGTCGTATATGCGTGCCAGTTCTTCAAAGTTTCGTCCCAGCTCAGAGCCTTTTCCCGCCATAGTCTCAAGTGCGATACATAGCTTCGTATCTTTTGTGAGCACTTCATTGAGACCTTGAATCACTTGTTTGATTCCGACATCCGTTCCGGCTCCTACATGGGCGCCGGGGTGAAGGATGAGCGTACGACTCTTACACGCCTCAGTGCGTTCGATTTCTTTCGCAAGGAATTCAACAGCCAGTTCATATGTCTCCGGTTTTACAGAATTCCCAAGATTGATGATATAAGGCGCATGTACGACAATTTCATGGATCTTGTGGGCTTCCATATATTCCCAGGCGGCGTCAATATTCAGTTCCGAGATGTCTTTTCTTCTTGTATTTTGCGGAGCGCCGGTGTAGAACATAAATGTATCTGCACCGTAGGATACGGCTTCTTTTGCAGAGCCAAGAAGCATATCTTTGCCGCTCATTCCTACGTGTGAACCTAAAATCATAGTATGAAAAAATCCTTTCTAGTCTTCTGGCAGATAGGTTGGTGCATTTTTAGGGCTTTTCCCTTTGATGACATTGTGGTAATAGGCATAAGTCATAGGCGGAGCTGATTTCAAAGTGTCAGCGTCTACGACTTCTCCTAAAAAGACAGTATGTGAAGAAGTCTCCATCCGGTCAACCACCTTGCAGACAATGTATGCACAGGCATCGTCAATCACCGGAACCCCTTCTTTGACAGAGTAGTTAATTCCATCGAATTTATCCATATCTCTGCCGGACATGAAGCCAAAACGTCCGATCAGTGTGGAATCTGATTCCTCAGACAGGATGGAAATGGCAAAGACACCGGATTTGTCGATACAGGAATTCGTATAGTTGTCATGATTGATACTGACTGCAATGGTTGCAGGAGATGAAGTTACCTGCATGGCACTGTTGGCAGTACATCCGGCAGGACGCTCCTGATCCATTGTAGACACAATATATACACCGTAAGATAAGTTTCGAAATGCTTGTTTGTTCATAAGATACCTCCGATCAAAATAAAAATAAGAATAATTATTATTATATATAGTACCATAGAAAAGAAGACCTGGCAACAGAAGTTTTACAGGTCTTCTAAATTAATCCCACGTGGAATCTCCATATGTTTTAATGTGATTTCATAAATGTGTTCAGTGTCGCCGCGTTTCATGGCGTCTAAAATTGCCATATGCTCCTGATAAGTGTCTTCCATACGCCCCTTGTGGGACAGGGAAAGAGCTGCCAGCCTTCTCATCCGATACATAAAGGCTGCAAAAACAGAAGCAAATTGCTTATTATCCAGATATTCAATGATCCTGGTGTGAAATTGAAAATCATATTCGCAGAATTCTTCAATTGATTTCGTTGTATCCAGAATTTCTTTTAAACATTCCATAAGAAAATCAAGTTCACGGAAAAGTTTCTTTGCACTCCGACTGTGGTAAGCCTGCGTAATCTGGAAGGTACAGTAACATTCCAGGGCAGAACGAATCTGAAATGTTTCATCAACATCCTGTTTTGTCAGTTGGTGGAGCGTAAAGCCCTTGCTGGGGATGATATCAATATAACCTTCCTGTGCAAGTCTGTGGATCGCATCTCGGAACGGGGTGCGGGAAATGCCAAGCTCTTTAGAAAGTTTTGTCTCGGAATAGATTTCCTGATAGGATAATTGATCGGTGAGGATCATATGTTGTAAATGACGGTATGCCTGTTCGTTTAATGGTATCATATGCAAACTCCTTAACATTGCTCGGATAAATATTTTTTTAACAAAAATCCTGTAAAAACAATAGAAAAATGAAGTGTTTTTACAAGAATATCATACAATAAACGAGAAAAACAGTCAATATCACGTTGATAAAAGAAATGAAAAAATTGTATATTGTGTTAAGAAAATAACGAATAGGACGATATAGATATATCAATTTTGCACAAAAATAATGGGTGAATTATGTAGAAAATGGAGAAAGAGAAACAACCTATTGACCGGTATACCGGTGTGTAGTAAAGTGAAGTTAGAAAACGAAATAATGAACGGATTATTTCAGAAACAAACAGAAACAAACAATTTCAAAAGAAAGGAAGTAAGAAGTATGAAAGTAGGATTTATCGGACTTGGAATTATGGGAAGACCAATGGCAAAAAACATGGTAAAAGCAGGTGTTGATCTTGTTGTAACAGATTTAAACAAAGAGGCGGTTGCTGATGTAGTCGCAGCAGGAGCAACCGAAGGAAGTTACGCAGAAATCGGAGCTGCCTGTGATGTTGTGTTCGTTATTGTTCCAAGCGGAGATATTGTAAAGTCTATTTTGTTTGATGAGAACGGAGTTGCATCCACCTTGAAAGAAGGAAGCATTGTGTGTGATATGAGCTCTGTTACACCGGTTGAATCCAAAGAATGCTATGCAAGACTGAAAGAGCAGGGAGTTGGTTTTGTAGATGCGCCGGTATCCGGCGGCGAACCTGGGGCTATTGCAGGAACACTTGCAATTATGGCAGGCGGCGATGAGAAAGACTTTCATGCTCTGAAAGAATATTTTGATATTCTGGGATCTTCTGCGTTGTTGATCGGTGAATCCGGAAGTGGAAGTGTGACAAAGCTTGCAAATCAGATTATCGTGAACAACACAATCGCAGTCGTATCAGAAGCATTTGTACTGGCAGCAAAAGCAGGAGCAGATCCGCAGAAGGTATATGAGGCAATCCGTGGAGGTCTTGCGGGAAGTGCAGTGCTTGACGCGAAGATTCCGATGATTGTAGAGCGTAATTTCAAACCGGGCGGACCAATCCGTATCAATCACAAAGATATTAAAAATGTAGTGAATACTGCACATGCGATTGATGTTCCGATTCCTTATACTGCTCAGCTTTATGAAATTCTTCAGACACTTAAGATTCATGGACATATGAATGATGACCACGGCGGAATCGTACAATACTTTGAGAAACTGGCAGACGTAGAAGTGAAAAAATTTGACTAGGCAGAAGGAAGAGACAAGGAGGATGCAGATATGGCAATCAGTACAGAGATATTAACATCTTTTCAGAAAATTGATGAAGCGTACATCGATAGCCTTCTGAAAAAAGAGATAGAGGCAAATAATAAGAAGATTGTTGTACTGGATGATGATCCGACAGGAGTTCAGACGGTTCATGACATTTCCGTGTACACAAACTGGGACAAAGACAGTATCCGTCAGGGGTTTGAAGAGGAGAACAACCTGTTCTATGTGTTGACAAATTCCCGCGGATTTACAGAAGAGCAGACAACAAAAGCACACCATGAGATCGCGGAAGTCGTAGATGAAGTGGCAAGAGAGACAGGAAAAGAATATATCTTTATCAGCAGAAGCGACAGCACGCTGCGTGGGCATTATCCGTTAGAAACGCAGCTTTTAAAAGCGGATTATGAGAAAAATACAGGAAAGACGATCGATGGGGAAATTATGTGTCCATTTTTTAAAGAGGGCGGAAGATTTACCATTGACAACGTACACTATGTAAAATACGGTGAAGAACTGGTTCCTGCAAATGAGACAGAATTTGCAAAAGATAAGACCTTTGGGTATACCGCATATACTATGCCGGAATATATTGAAGAGAAGACAAAGAGAGAATATAAGGCAGCAGATGTAACCTGCATCTCTCTGGAAGATATTCATAATATGGATATTGACAAAATTGAGGCACAGTTGATGGAAGTTACAGGTTTCAATAAAGTCATTGTCAACGCAGTCGATTACGCAGATGTTAAAGTATTCTGTACCGCACTTTACCGTGCAATGGCAAAAGGAAAAGTATTTATGTTCCGTACTGCTGCTGCAATCGTAAAGGTGATGGGAGCAGTCACAGACCAGCCGCTTCTTACAAGAGAACAGATGGTAGTTAAGGAAACAACAAACGGCGGAATTGTTGTGGTGGGTTCTCATACGGAGAAGACAACAAAGCAGGTGGAATGTTTAAAAGAGCTGAAAGATATTGAATTTATTGAGCTGGATGCAACATTGGTCAAAGATGACGATGCCTTTGAGGCAGAAGTATCAAGATGCCTTGCCAGAGAGGAAGAATGTATCAGAGCGGGAAAAACGGTATGCTGCTATACAACACGTGCTCTGATTACAGCAGATACAGGAGATAAGGAGGATGAACTCCGCCTGTCAGTTAAAATCTCTGATGCAGTGCAGTCATTGGTTGGAAGACTTAGCATTACACCAAGTTTTGTTATTGCAAAAGGCGGAATTACATCCAGTGATGTGGGAACAAAAGCGCTGGAAGTAAAGAAAGCAAATGTATTAGGACAGATCAAACCGGGAATTCCGGTATGGCAGACGGGAGAAGAAAGTAAATTCCCACTGACGCCATATGTGATCTTCCCGGGAAATGTGGGAGAAATCTCTACATTGAAAGAGGCAGTAGAAGTTCTTATGAACAAATAATAACATTTTCATTGTGCGATTAGTGTAAAAAGATTGATAAAAATAGATTATATTGACAAAAACAAACAAATGGAGTACAATACGAACATAAACGAACATGATATACGTGCGAAAGGAGCAAAGAGATTATGCAGCAGTGTGTTGTGATAGCAGATGATCTGACAGGGGCAAATGCCACTGGTGTACTTCTGAAAAAAATGAATTATAAGGCATACACTGTTATGAATGCCGAGCGAATTGAACTTTCTACATTAGCAGATTGTGACTGTGTGTTGTATCCGACGGATAGTCGAGGGGTAGATGCACAGATTGCATATAACCGTGTACATAATGTATGTAATCTTTTGAAAAATGATGAAGTGAAGGTGTACGCTAAGCGAATTGACAGTACATTAAGGGGAAATCTGGGAAGTGAGACGGATGCCATGCTGGACTGTCTGGGAGAAGACTATGTAGCAATTGTAGCGCCTTGCTTCCCGTCCTCCGGAAGAATTGTGATTGGCGGATATATGCTGGTAGATGGAATTCCGCTTCATAAGACGAATATTGCAATTGATCCGAAGACGCCGGTGAAGGTGTCGGAGGTGGAAGTATTATTCCGGGAACAGAGTAAATACAAAGTATCTTCTATTTATATGAAAGATCTGATGTACGGAAAACATTATCTTGCCAATCTTATGAAGGATTGTGTGAAAGCCGGAAGCAGAATTATTACATTAGACTGTGTGACACAGGAAGATTTAGATCTCATCGCAGACGCGGTGATCACAAGCGGATTGAAAGTTGTTGCAGTGGACCCGGGGGTCTTTACGGCAACTTTGTCGAGAAAGCAGATTATGCCTGCGCAGAAAAAAGAAAAGAATAAGATTCTGGCGGTCGTAGGAAGCGTAAATCCAAACACAACGGTACAGATGGAAGAATTATGGCTGTCCCAGAGAACACATAATGTGTTTGTTAAAACAAGGGAGCTTCTGGAGGGCGACGAGAGAAGAGAACAGGAAATTGCCCGTGTGACGAAAGAAATCTTAGATGAATGTGACAGAAATGTCATATCTACAGTAACCGGAGATGGTATTTATCCGGAAAACCGGATTGATTTCACACCTTATATGGAACGGTATCAGTGCTCACTTGATGAAGTGACAGGAAAGATCAACCGTGCATTTGCGGAGATTACTTACCGGATCTTTAAGGCGGAACCGACATTTCGCGGTCTTTATACAAGCGGCGGTGATGTGACGGTTGCAGTGTGTCAGAAGTTTGAAACTGCAGGATTAAGCCTGATGGATGAGGTGCTTCCGCTGGCAGCATACGGACAGTTCTTGAAGGGACAGTTTGAAGGCGTTCATATCATTACCAAGGGTGGAAGCCAGGGCGGAAGAGACGCGATCAACCGCTGCATTACTTATTTAAAAGAAAAATTATACATTTAATCTATAGTTATCAAGAAAGGATGAGACATTATGAAAAAACCATTAATCGCAGTACCTATTGGAGATCCGGCAGGAGTCGGACCGGAGATTGTAGCAAAATCTGTTGCATCTGAGGAAGTGTTTGAGGCGGCGGATTGTGTAATCGTTGGAGATAAGACGATTATTGAGAATGCAATCAAGATTGTCGGTGTAGATTTGACTGTCCATGTGATCTCAGAGGCAGAAGAGGGAGATTACCGTAAGGGAATCTTGAACCTCATTGATCTTGGCAATGTTGACATGGCCAAATTTGAATTTGGCAAAGTCAATGGAATGTGCGGTAAAGCCGCATATGAATATATTGCAAAGTGTATTGAGCTTGCCAATGAAGGCAAAGTAGATGCTGTTGCAACGACACCGATCAACAAAGAATCCTTACGTGCGGGAGGTATCAACTACATTGGGCACACGGAGATCTTCGGAGCGCTTACGGGGACAGAAGATCCGTTGACGATGTTTGAGACGAACGGAATGCGCGTGTTCTTCCTGACAAGACATGTGTCTTTAAGAGAAATGCTGGACATGATCACGAAAGACAGAATTATTGATTATGTGAAGCGTTGTATGAAAGCTCTTGAGAAACTTGGTGTGACAGACGGAACAATGGCGATTGCCGGATTGAATCCTCACAGCGGCGAGCATGGGCTTTTTGGATGGGAAGAAGTCAATGAAATTATGCCGGCTATCGAGGAGCTTCAGGCAGAAGGATATCAGGTTGTAGGGCCGATTGGGGCGGATTCCGTGTTCCATCAGGCAGCGCAGGGCAGATATAATAGTGTATTATCGCTGTATCATGATCAGGGACACATCGCAACGAAAACGCTGGACTTTGAGAAGACCATTGCGATTACAAATGGAATGCCGATCTTACGGACTTCCGTAGATCACGGAACGGCATTCGACATTGCGGGAAAAGGAATCGTAAGTGCAGTCAGCATGATCGAAGCTATTTTACTGGCGGCAAAATATGCACCAAACTTTATAAAATAGTAAAAAAGGAAAAAGAGGAGGTCTACTATGGTAAACGGGCTTAGTGGAGAGAGAATGTTAATTGGTCTGGCAATTGGTATTGCAGTCCTGATATTCTTGGTATTGAAAACAAAGGTACAGGCATTTCTGGCATTGATCATCTGTACAGTGATTGTTGGAGTTGTCGGCGGTATGCCGTTACTCAACACAACGATTGAAGTGGATGGCGTTGAGAAGACGTTTGGTATTATCAATTCGATCACATCAGGGTTTGGTGGAACACTTGGAAGTATCGGTATTATCATCGGTTTCGGTGTTATGATGGGACAGATCTTTGAGGTGACCGGAGCAGCAAAGAGAATGGCTTATACATTCTTGAAACTGTTTGGTAAGAAGAGAGAAGAGGAAGCTCTGGCGCTGACAGGATTCCTTGTATCTATTCCGATTTTCTGTGATTCTGGATTCGTAGTGCTTGCGCCGATCGCAAAGGCTATCTCCAGAGCAACTAAGAAGTCTTTCATCGGACTTGGTGTGGCACTGGCAGCAGGACTTGTTATTACACACTCCTTAGTACCGCCAACACCTGGCCCGCTTGGAGTCTGCGGTATCTTTGGAATTGATGTAGGAAGCTTTATTCTTTTGACAATTATTCTTGCACTTCCAATGACAATTGCATGTATCGCATATTCAAGACTGTACTTATCAAAGAAATATTATCGCATTCCGAACGAGGATGGAGAGGTTGTAGAAGCTCCATATCGTGAGCCGGATTACGACGGAGCATTTGCAATGGATATGAGTGGTGTGCCGGGAGCGTTAGAATCCTTTATGCCATTATTAGTTCCAATCGTATTAATCCTGATCAACACCGTTGCAACGGCAGTCGGCGCAACAACAGGTATCATGGAAATCCTGATCTTCCTTGGACAGCCAATCGTTGCAGTTGGTATCGGTCTTTTAGTAGCAATCTTCACACTTGGAAGAAAGTTAGACAGACACACATGTCTTAGCGAAATGGAAAAAGGTATGATGTCTGCAGGTATCATCATGCTGGTTACTGGTGGAGGCGGAGCTCTTGGACTGATTATTAAAGATTCCGGCCTTGGTAACTTCATGGCAGAAGGTCTTGCACAGACAGCAATTCCGATCGTTGTTCTTCCGTTACTGATCTCTACAGCAATGCGTTTCATTCAGGGTTCCGGAACAGTTGCAATGACAACAGCAGCAAGTATTTCTGCACCGATCATCATTGCATCAGGAGCAAGTCCGCTTCTTGGAGCAATTGCATGTTGTGTAGGTTCTCTGTTCTTTGGATACTTCAACGACAGCTACTTCTGGGTGGTAAACAGAACTCTTGGAGTAAGCGAGGCGAAAGATCAGTTGAGAGTATGGTCTGTGACATCTACGATTGCATGGGCAGTGGGTGTTGTAGAAGTTCTGGTATTGAATATCTTCATGTAATAAGATAGTATTATATACAGTGGGAAGTTTTCTCACTGTATATTTTTTTGATAGAGGTGAAAATATGCTGGCGGCAGAAAGACAGTCCAAGATTATAGAAATGACGGAGAGAAAAGGAAGCGTTCAGGTTGAAGAGCTGGCGTCTGAATTAAAGGTTAGTGCAATGACGATACGAAGAGATCTGGTGAAGCTTCAGGAAGAAGGGAAGCTGGAGCGTTGTCATGGCGGAGCGGTGGCAAAGCAGGAAGAAAACTATGCACAAAAACAGACAAGCAATAAGAATGAGAAGGAAAAGATTGCCGGAATGTGTGCTTCGTTTGTATCAGAAGGAGATATTATTTTTCTGGATGCGGGGACAACTACTTATGAGATCGCCAAGAGAATTAAAGGGATTAAGAATACGCTCATTGTTACCAATGATCTTGAGATTGCAAGATTGTTGGAAGACGGAGAGCCGGAACTGTTTATCTGCGGAGGAAGAGTACAGAAGTCCACGGGAAGTATGTTTGGCAGATATGCAGCAGAGATGCTGGCAGATTTCAAATTTGATCTGGGATTTTTCGGAGCGGCGTCTATCAACGATGCCTTTGAAGTTACGACACCGACGATTGAGAAGATGAGAGTAAAACGAGAGACGCCAAAACAATGCAGAAAAGCTTATCTTGCAGTAGATCATTCGAAGTTCGAGAAGCAGGCAATGGCAAAGGTAAATTGTCTGGGGGATTATACCGGAGTAGTGACAGATCAGAAATTCACGGAAAAAGACCGGAAGCTTCTTAATGAAATGGGAGCTGTGATCATTGAAGTTTAAGCTTGTGAGCGGGTTTTTCTTGTGTTAAAATAAAAGATAACGCTGAAGAAGAAAAAGGTTTACAGATTTTGAGGAGGAAAGACATGAAGAAAATCATAGATTTGATCGAGCAGGAGATGGGGATGGCATTTGAGAAGGCAGGATATGACCGTTCTTATGCAAGAGTGACTATTTCGAATCGTCCGGACCTGTGTGAATACCAGTGTAATGGTGCCATGGCAGGAGCCAAGGTATATAAGAAGGCGCCGATCATGATTGCAAATGACGTGATCGCTAACCTTACAGATAAGACATATATTGCAGAAATCGAAGCGGTAAATCCTGGATTTATTAATATAAAAGCAGACAAAGATGCAGTGGCAGAATACTTAAATGCCATGAAGACCTGTGATAATCATGGAATCGAACAGGCGAAAGAGCCAAAAACGATTCTTGTGGACTACGGCGGACCAAATGTAGCAAAACCGCTCCATGTAGGACATCTTCGTTCTGCGGTTATCGGAGAGAGTGTGAAGCGTATTGCAAGAAAGATGGGCCACAAAGTGCTTGGAGATATTCACTTGGGAGACTGGGGATATCAGATGGGACTGATCGTGACTGAGCTTAAGAAGAGACAGCCGGAACTTCCGTATTTTCAGGAGGATTTTGAAGGAGAATATCCGGTAGAAGCTCCATTTACGATTGGAGAGCTGGAAGAAATCTATCCGACAGCCAGCGCGAAGGCGAAAGAGGACGAGGCTTATAGAGAAGACGCATTGCATGCGACGTATCTTTTGCAGAACGGTCACAGAGGATATACTGCAATATGGAAGCACATTATGAGTGTATCAGTAGCCGATCTTAAGAAAAACTACCAGAATCTGAATGTGGAATTTGATCTCTGGAAGGGCGAATCTGACGCGCAGCCTTACATTCCGGATATGATCAGGGAGTTGAAAGAAAAAGGGTATGCACACGAGGATCAGGGTGCGCTCGTCATTGATGTTCAGGAGGAGACGGATACGAAGGAGATTCCACCGTGTATGATCCAGAAATCAGACGGCGCTTCTCTCTACGGAACAACGGATCTTGCAACACTGATTCAGAGAGAGCAGGATTATCATCCGAACCATATAATCTATGTGGTGGACAAGCGTCAGGAGTTGCATTTTGTTCAGGTGTTCCGCGCTGCTAAGAAGACAGGAATCGTGCCGGAAGACACCAAACTTTCCTTCCTTGGATTTGGCACGATGAATGGAAAAGACGGAAAACCATTTAAGACAAGAGAAGGCGGTGTGATGCGTCTTGAGAGTCTGATCGCTGAGATCGAGGAAGAGATGTATAAGAAGATCACAGATAATCGAACCGTAGAAGAGGAAGAAGCAAAAGAGACTGCGAAGATTGTAGGACTTTCCGCAATTCGATACGGAGATCTGTCCAATCAGGCATCCAAAGATTATATTTTTGACGTGGATCGCTTTACTTCCTTTGAAGGAAATACAGGACCGTATATTTTATATACGATCGTGCGTATCAAATCCATTTTAAATAAATATCAGGCAGAGGGCAAAGAGGCTGCAGGTCTTACAATGACGGCAGCAAAAAGTGACAGTGAGAAGGCGTTGATGCTGGAAGTTGCTAAATATAACGAAGTTATTGAAAATGCTTATGAAGAGCTGGCTCCGCATAAGATTTGTGCGTATATTTACGAATTGTCTAATGCATTTAACCGTTTCTACCATGAGACGAAGATTCTCTCCGAAGAGGATGAGACAAAGAAGAAGAGCTATATTGCGCTTCTGAACCTTACAAAAGAAGTGCTGGAAGAGTGCATCGATATGCTTGGCTTTAAAGCGCCGGAGAGAATGTAGGATAGAGTCAAGCTGTGCTTGATGGAAAATAAGGAATGATAGAATGACAGAAAAATTATTTTACAAGGACAGTCACCGGACAGAATGTACGGGGAAAGTTCTTGCCTGCGAAGAGAAGAAGAATCATTATGAGATTGTGCTGGATCAGACAGTATTTTTCCCGGAAGGCGGCGGACAGTATGCAGATACGGGAACACTTGATGAGGCAAAGGTGTTGGATGTCCATGAAAAACAGGGAGTAATCTACCACTGGTGCGATAGAGCGATAGAAGTGGGAAGCTGTGTGACGGCGCGGATCTGTTGGGAAGAGCGGTTTGAAAAGATGCAGCAGCACAGCGGTGAGCATATTGTCTCCGGTCTTGTCCATGAGAAATTTGGGTACAACAATGTGGGCTTCCACTTAGGAGGCGATTACTGTACCATGGATTTTGACGGACCGGTCACGAAGGATGAGCTGAAGGAAATAGAGCGGCTTGCCAATGAAGCGGTCTATCAGAATTTGAAGATTGAGGTGTCCTATCCGTCCAAAGAAGCGCTGGAGCAAATGGAATATCGAAGTAAGATTGAGATTGAGGGACAGGTTCGGATCGTAACGGTTCCGGGATATGATGTATGTGCCTGTTGTGCGCCTCATGTGAACTACACCGGTGAGATCGGGATGATCAAGCTGGTGAATATGATCAATTATAAAGGCGGCGAGCGTATCACTATGCTCTGTGGAAGAAGGGCGCTTCGGGATTATGATGCAAAAGATGAAAATGTGAAAGAAATTTCTGCGCTTCTCTGTGCAAAAGAGCTGGAAACTGCAGAAGCGGTACGGCATCTGAAGCAAGAACAGGAATCTCTGAAGGGAGCATACAGTTCTCAAAGGCAGAAGCTTCTTACATACCGGGCGCAGGAGATTCCGGTAGAAGAGGGCGGTAAAACAGCGGTATTTGCCTGTGATCTTGCAGGAAATGAACCGCGGGAGCTTATGAATCTTTTGTTGGAGAAAGGGGCTGAAATCTGCGGTGTGTTTGCCGGTACAGATGAGGAAGGATATCGCTACGTGATCGGCAGCAGAACAGAGGATGTCAGACCGATTGGAAAAATGATGAATGACGCCTTTGAAGGAAGAGGCGGTGGAAAGCCTGTAATGGTACAGGGAACGCTTCGTGGGAAAAAAGAAGAGATGAAAGAATTCTGGGAAACAATCTGAGAATTATAAGAAAGGACTAATACCAAAGTGATCAATTTGGTATTAGTCCTTTTTGATTGGAATCCTTATAGGAAGTTAATCAATCTGTTTTTTCATCATCCGCACAAGCCATCCCATGAACAGGAATTGAACAGCGATATAGAGAAGTCCGATGACTCCGGCAGTTTTTAAATATTCAAGAATCTGCACGTTTGTGTATTTTCGAACTTCGAAATACCGTAGATGGAACAGGATGGCGCCTACAGTGCTTATAAGAAGAGGCAGAGTGGTAAATGGCCACATTTCCATTCGGAGTGTGCGAAGCTTATCCTTTGGTGTGATGCCTGTGTAGGAAAAGAGGCGATAACGGCGTTTCATATCCTCGGCATCATACGAACATTTTGCATATACAAGGAACAGTGATAATGCGGTAAACATCAGTAATACGAACGTATAAAGCACATCCTTTGAATAGCGTTCGGAAGTGATGTCTTTCAGAAGCTCCTGCTTTTCGTAATAAACTTTGATATCCAGATCAAAGAGCGCATCGTCGGAATGGGCATCTGCAATATTTTGAAGTACAGCGTCTACCTGTTTGTAGGAACCTTTTTCGGTGTTGATCAAACAGAGGTTTGTAGGTCCTCCCGGAACTTGTGAGAGACACTGGTCAAACATCTCGTCGGAGCAGACGAGGAGATTTTCCTGATTGCCTCGCTGCAGCATGCCGGTGAGGATCGATACTTCATAGCTTGTAACCGTCCACGGCTCGAATTCGCCCGGATCGCCGGGGCGTCCCAACATAAGGAACGGATGCTCGAACGTAGCGCCCGGTGTGGCATCCAGATTCCGGCGGGGATAAGAGCTGTCCTGCTGGAGAACAAGGTGAATCTCATGGTCACCAAGCTTGAGAGAGTCCTGCGGTGTAATGCCCCGAAGCTTACAGAGTTCTTGATAAGTGCTCTCGGAGATGCCGATATATTGTCCCGGAGGTGCATAGTTGACAAGCTGGGCTACAAAATCCCAAGACGTGCCGGTCTTGACATTGAAGCGCACCATAGGATATTGCCAGAGTTTGGTATCGTCTGTGCCGCTGATTTCATCAATCGCAGGCTGATCTTCCTCATGTGCAAGTAATACATAATCATAAGGCAGTGTCTCAGCTACCGGTTCTGCAACAAAGCTGCTTCCGATGTAGAAGAGATAGATGCTAAGAACAAACATGTGAGCCGCTGTCAAAAGGAATATGTATCGTGTCGTCTTTTTGAACCGGTACTGCAGTGGGATGCGGGATAAAACCCGTTTATAATAGATGGAATCCGATCTGTGTACCCATTTGATAATGTAGGCTGCAATTCCCTTGATCAAAAAGAGGGTACCGAATAAAAATACCAGTATATTTACAATGGATGCCTCATCACAGCCGGCAATACTTTCAAACACCAGATAGACGCCGAGGATGACAAGCAGAAATAAAAAGCTTTGAGGATAAGATTCCTTTTCTCTTGTTTTAACAGTGCCAAACGCATCGCGGATCTGTACGTAAGATTCGTAGTTAATGGCAGTGGCAAAGAGAAGGATCGTGCCATAAGCAGCCAGTGAAAGCCCGTAGAGCTTTGGAGTGATATGTCCCAAAACGGCATAGCCATTCAGCTCTCTGGCAAGTCCGCTCCGAAGTGCAAAAATGATCACGGTGCCAAGGAGCATACCACAGATCAGTGAAATAACGAGGCTTGTGAGGTACTCGACGGCGATCATATAAGATAAGGTCCGGCTTCGGATTCCCAGAAGCGTGAACATCCGGTAATCGTTCATTCGGCTCTTAATATAGTAAGAAAATACAAAGGCTGTGACGAGCACGCTGGTACATAAAATAAGTCCCAGAGACCGGAGAAGAATTTGCTGAAGTCCGGTGCCAAGGAGCAGGGATTCTTTTGAATGTACCGCAGATAGCAGTTGATTCATGCCAATCGCGGTTGTAAGAAATGTGGAACACAAAGTGCCGCAGGCAATGAATAAAACATAGTTTTTCCAGTTGTATTTAAAGTTTGTTCGAATGACGCGGGAGAAGTCGGCAGGATATTTTCCGGGGAAATAGAGTCTTCTTTTTCGCTCGGCCTTTTCCTCTTTTTCCTGCTTCTTCATGAGACGGTATTTTCGATTGATCTCGCTGCTTTGTTCACAGTAGGTTGCTACAAGGAATTCGACGACCATTACAAGTCCGGTAAAAGGAAGCGCATAGCCGCTGACATGTCCTTGAAAGATAACATAAGAAGTAAAGTAAAAAAATTCAAGACCGTAAACACAATAGCATAGAAGGTGTACCTTGCGTCCTAAAATCAGAAGGATTCCGTAGATGGCATAAAGAATTAAAAGTACAGCCACCAGATAAGTGATGCAGTATGTGGCGAAAGCTGCTGTATCGCCATTTGTTACAAAGCCGTTGGGACCGCCTGCTTTTGTGACTTTAAGGAGAAGCTGCGGTAACGTGTACAGTGTACCGTCAAGATCTGCCCACGGGGCAAAGAGTGTCAGGGCAGAAGTAATGATCACACAGATAATGGAAAAAAACCGTGCGTATATTTTCTGTTGTTTCATGGTGTATGCCTCCTGCCTTAGATTTTTGTTGTGTATTGAAAGACTTTCTCATAGAAATCATTGTCATCATCTGTGCATTGAATAGTGTCTGAAATCTGTCCGTCCTTTAGAAGAACGACTTTCTGGCTTAAGCTTGCAAAATAAGGATCGTGCGTAACCATAAGAATTGTTTTGTGGAATTCTTTGTTGATCCGTTTCAACGCATCCATAACAATCTTACCGGATTTTGAATCGAGATTTCCGGTAGGCTCATCTGCGAGAATAATTTCCGGGTCATTGATCAGTGCGCGGCAGATGGCAGCTCTTTGTTTCTCACCGCCAGACAGCTCGTATGGAGCTTTTGGAAGAAGATCTTTGATCCCGAACAATTCGGCAAGTCCTTCTGCTTTCTCAACCATAGATTTTGATTCTGCTTTATCAAGAATCATCGGCAACAGAATGTTGTCCTTGATACATAAGCTGTCCAACAGATAAAAATCCTGAAAGACAAAACCGATTCTTCGTCTTCTGATATCTGCTAATTCATCCTTCCACAGATCTTCTGTGTCCATACCATCAAAGTAGATTGTTCCGGATGTTGGGCGTTCGATCATGCCGAGAAGTTTAAGAAAGGTACTCTTTCCGCATCCTGAACGTCCCATGATCGACACGAATTCCCCTTTTTCTACTTCGAAGTCGATATCCTTTAAGACATGAATGGTGTTGATATCCATCGTGCTTGTCTTAATGATATAGTTGTGAACAAGATGTTCTGTTTTAATAATTGACATAATAGTTTCCTCCTTGAATGACATGCTTTATATTATAAACAGGGGGAATAGCATCAAGAATTGTCTGAAAAATAACTTAGAAATTCCTGCAGTGCTCCGGATACCGGAAGGTGCTTGTTGTAGGCGAGTGCCAGTTCTCTGGCAGGAAGCTTTTCTTTCAGATCAATGATGAACAAATCTTCATCTTCATGGTCTATACAATAGTCCGGGATGAATGCCAGACCAAGCCCGATGCGGGCAAGATCAATAAGAAGATCATTGCTGCTAAGTTCAATTTCCGGAACCAGATCCAACTGGTGCTGCTGAAACAGAGAGTGTAGAAATTCGCTTGTAGTGCTTTTCTTATCCAGCATTAAGATGGGATATTCTAACAGTTGTTTGTAGGATAGCTTTTTCCCCTTAAGCTCACGAAACGACTGGTTAGCAATAAACACATCATGAAAAGATCTGATTGTGTTTACAGAAAACAAACTGCCAAGATATGCATTTGGGCAATTTACAACAATCAGATCTACCTGTCCGCTTTCTAATAATTCCACGCATTTGATAGAGGTAGCGTTGGTTACCTTGATATGAGCTCCCGGGAATGCTTTGTGGAATTTTTCAAGATAAGGTACGAGAAAGTACCGGCAAATGGTATCGCTTGCTCCGATGCGAAGCTGTCCGCCGCCGGCAGAAGTATCCATAAGCTGAGCCTCGCCCCGTCCGATCAGATGAACCGCAGGTTCGATATGTCTTAGCAGAATCTCCCCTTCCGGCGTTAACTGTACCTTCTTTGTGCTTCTGATAAATAAAGTCTGATTCAACTTCTTCTCCAGTGTTTTGATCGACTGGCTGACCGCAGACTGGGAAATGAAGAGTTGGCTTGCGGCTTCTGAGAAGCTCAAAGTCGAAGCGACATAATAAAATACTTTATATAATTCGTAGTTCACATCCATGATAAGTCCTCCTTATAAGACATAATAGTATTATAAGTCAAAAAAGAGTGAATTACAACCATGATTGTGGTATAATAATTGCGTTACATGCAATCCAAGCTGGCAAGTCGGCTTGCTGTCACGCCTGTGATAAGGAGACGGAAAGAGAGGCGGAGAATGAAGAGGCTTAACAGACTATTAGCAATACCGGGAATGTTTCTTCTGGTCATTGTCTTGCTGATCACCAGTTTTCAATTGGTGATCTACGGTGATCCATCTTATGGGTTTTACGAAAAAGAATATGAAAAATATCATGTGACCGCTTCGCTTCATATGTCCATGGAAGACGTTATGGAAGTGACAGAGCATATGATGGACTATTTGATCGGAAAGGAAGAGAAGCTTTCGATCGTTACGGATGTCGATGGGCGTGAACAGGATTTCTTCAATGAACAGGACCGGCTTCACATGGCGGATGTGAAGAATCTTTTTCTTGGAGGTCTGAAGCTTCGCACCGTATTTCTTATGCTGGCAATCGTTCTTTTGATGCTGGCAGGCGTAAAAGCGGGAAGAAAAAGAATCAGCAGACAATTTTTTGAGGCGTATTCTATTGCCCTTGGCGTGTTTCTTGGTTTGCTCCTGTTTCTGGGAGTTGCGTTTGCCATTGATTTTACTGCCTGCTTTACTGTTTTTCACGAGATCTTTTTCACCAATGATCTGTGGCTTTTTGATCCGTCGGTGGATTATATGATCCGCATGCTCCCGGAAGGATTTTTCTCAGACATGGTTCTTCGGATTGGAGCGGTGTTTGTCGGAATGCTTATTTTTGTCTGGATGATTTTGTATGTTTGGAAAAAACATGACATTAATAAGTGTAAGTTATAAAAATGTTAATTTATATTAATTACATTAATAATAAAAAATATGTTACAATAAAACTAACAGTGTAATGGATTTACAAAATGGAGGAAAACGTATGAGTAATGTAAGACGAGTGTATGTAGAAAAGAAATCCGATTTTGCAGTACAGGCAAAAGATTTAAAGCATGAGATCCGCAGCTATCTCGGTATCAAAGATGTGGAGAATGTAAGAGTTCTGATCCGTTATGATGTGGAAAATATTTCAGATGAAGTATTTGAGAAGGCATGTAACGGAATCTTTGCAGAGCCTCCGGTAGACATTTTATATAGAAATGAATTTGACCAGGCAGAAGGTGTGCGCGTATTTTCTGTGGAATTTCTTCCGGGACAGTTTGACCAGAGAGCTGATTCGGCAGTGCAGTGTATCCAGTTCTTGAAAGAAGATGAGCAGCCGATTATTAAAACAGCTACTACTTATGTAGTGACAGGAAAAGACGGGGCAATCTCAGAGGAAGAGTTTGCAGCGATCAAAGCGCACTGCATTAACCCGGTGGATTCCAGAGAGGCGGCGGAAGAGATTCCGGAGACGCTTGTGACTAATTTTGACGAGCCGCAAGATGTGATCGTATTTGACGGATTTAAAGATATGGCTGAGGCAGAATTAAAAGAATTATACAGTTCTTTGAACCTTGCCATGACCTTTAAAGACTTTCTTCATATTCAGAATTACTTCAAAGGAGAAGATGACAGAGATCCTACGATGACAGAGATCCGCGTACTGGATACTTACTGGTCTGACCACTGTCGTCATACAACATTCTCTACAGAGCTTACCGAAGTATCTTTTGGAGATGGTGATTACAGAGAACCGATGGAAGAGACTTACCGCAGATATCTTGCGGACCACAGTGAGATCTTCAAAGGCAGAGAGGACAAATTTGTATGTCTGATGGATCTTGCGCTTATGGCTATGCGTAAATTAAAAAGAGAAGGCAAGTTGGAAGATCAGGAAGAGTCTGATGAGATTAATGCTTGTAGTATCGTAGTTCCGATCAAAGTAGACGGAGTGGAAGAAGAGTGGCTTGTGAATTTCAAAAATGAGACGCATAACCATCCGACAGAGATTGAACCGTTCGGTGGAGCGGCAACCTGTCTTGGCGGAGCAATCCGCGATCCGTTGTCAGGACGTACTTATGTCTATCAGGCAATGCGTGTGACAGGAGCGGCAGATCCTACAGTATCCGTAAAAGATACGATGAGAGGAAAGCTTCCGCAGAAAAAACTGGTTCGTGAGGCTGCGCATGGATACAGCTCTTATGGAAACCAGATCGGCCTTGCTACCGGGGCGGTAAAAGAAATCTACCATCCGAATTATGTGGCAAAACGTATGGAGATCGGAGCTGTGTTGGGAGCAGCACCAAGACGTGCGGTAATCCGTGAGACTTCCGATCCGGGAGATATCATTATTTTGCTGGGCGGACGTACAGGACGTGACGGTTGTGGAGGAGCAACCGGTTCTTCTAAGGTACATACGGAAGAGTCTATTGAAGTATGCGGAGCAGAAGTTCAGAAGGGTAATCCTCCGACAGAGCGTAAGATTCAGCGTTTGTTCAGAAGAGAAGAAGTAAGTAAATTAATTAAGAAATGTAACGACTTCGGAGCCGGCGGTGTATCCGTTGCAATCGGTGAGCTGGCAGATGGCTTGAAGGTTGATCTTGACAGAGTACCGAAGAAATATGCAGGCCTTGATGGAACGGAGATTGCAATCTCTGAGTCTCAGGAGCGTATGGCAGTTGTGGTAGATCCGAAAGACGTAGCTGAATTTATGGGCTATGCAAAGGAAGAGAACTTAGAGGCTGTGGAAGTTGCGGAAGTAACAGAATCTCCAAGACTCGTATTGTCATGGAGAGGCAAAGAAATCGTAAATCTGTCCCGTGCATTCTTAGATACGAACGGAGCGCATCAGGAGACAACGGTTGCAGTAGATATTCCAAGCCGTAAAGACAGTATTCTCGGCAGAGAAGAAGTGAAAGATGTAAAAGGAAAGTGGATGGAGACTTTGGGAGATCTGAATGTATGCTCTCAGAAAGGTCTTGTGGAAATGTTTGACGGTTCCATCGGAGCAGCTTCTGTGTTTATGCCGCATGGTGGAAAATATCAGATGACAGAGACGCAGGCAATGGTTGCGAAGCTTCCGGTATTGACAGGAGACTGCGATACAGTAACGATGATGAGTTATGGTTTTGATCCGTATCTGTCTACATGGAGTCCATATCACGGAGCGATCTATGCGGTGACAGAGTCTGTGGCGAAGATTGTGGCAGCAGGTGGAGATTACAGCAAGATCCGTTTTACATTCCAGGAATATTTCCGTCGTATGACAGAAGATCCGCACAGATGGAGTCAGCCGTTTGCAGCTCTTCTTGGAGCTTATGACGCACAGCTTGGCTTTGGACTTCCATCCATCGGAGGAAAAGACAGTATGTCCGGTACATTTGAAGATATCGATGTTCCGCCGACGCTTGTATCTTTTGCAGTGGATGTGGCAGTGGAGAAAGATATTATTACACCGGAATTAAAAGCGGCAGGTAATAAGCTTGTATGGCTTCGCATTCCAACAGATGAGTATGATGTTCCGAAATACGATCAGGTGATGGAACTCTATGGAAAATTCAGAGAGGATGTTCAGGCAGGAAGAATCGTCTCTGCTTACGCGTTGGACAGACACGGTATTGCAGCGGCGGTCAGCAAGATGGCATTTGGTAACCGTATGGGTGTGAAGATAGATCATGATGTGGACGCAAGAGATCTCTTTGTGCCGGCATTTGGAGATATTGTAGCAGAGGTTCCGGCAGAGAAAGTATCTGAGCTTGCAATCACTTACACAGTGATCGGTGAAGTGACAGAGGCAGCAGCATTTACGTACAAAGACATGGAAATTACAGAGGCAGATGCAGAGGCTGCATGGAAGGAGCCGCTTGAGAAAGTATTCCCGACGAATTCCGGCGTGGAAGGACAGGAAGAAGTGGTAGAAAAAGGACTTTACAATACGTCTGATATCCACATTTGCAGTCATAAAATTGCGCAGCCGACAGTATTTATCCCGGTATTCCCTGGAACAAACTGTGAATTTGACAGTAAGAAGGCATTTGAACGCGCAGGCGCTAAGACAATCGTCAAAGTCTTCAAGAATATGAGCGCGGAAGATATTCTGGATTCTGTCGATGTATTTGAGAAAGCAATTGCACAGTCACAGATCATCATGTTCCCGGGAGGTTTCTCCGCAGGTGATGAGCCGGACGGATCTGCAAAATTCTTCGCAACTGCATTCCAGAATGCGAAGATGAAAGAAGCAGTTGAGAAATTGTTAAACGAGCGTGACGGACTGGTGCTCGGCGTATGTAACGGATTCCAGGCGCTTGTAAAACTGGGACTTGTTCCAAACGGAGAGATTACCGGACAGAACGAGGATGCTCCGACACTTACTTACAACACCATCGGACGTCATATCTCCAAGATGGTATACACAAAAGTAGTTTCCAATAAATCCCCATGGCTTCAGGAGGCAGAACCGGGCGGCGTATACACCAATCCGGCATCCCACGGCGAAGGACGTTTCGTGGCAAGCGGCGAGTGGTTAGATAAACTCTTCGCCAACGGACAGGTAGCAACACAGTACTGTGATCCGGAAGGAAACATCACAATGGACGAAGAGTGGAACGTCAACGGTTCCTACTGTGCAATCGAAGGAATCACAAGTCCTGACGGACGCGTATTCGGAAAGATGGCACACTCCGAGAGACGCGCACGCTCCGTAGCAATGAACATCTACGGCGAGCAGGATCTTAAGATCTTCGAATCAGGCGTGAAATATTTTAAATAATTAATTTGGGACGTAGCAAAGTTTCACTTTGCTACGTCCCAAATTGCATTCGTTTTGCAACATTGAGTCAAATTTGTTGCATACAAAATGACATAAACAGATAAAAGCTGCACAAAAATGAGAATACTTGCAGGAAAAATAAAAACAAGTTGCAAAAAACTGCGATTTTTTGTTAGAAAAATCTTGTGTTTTGAATTGAAATACTTTACAATGTTAAACAACGAAAGTAATTTAAGCATTATAGGAGGTAAAGATTATGTCATATGTTGATGAAATCCTTGAGAGGGTTGTAGCGAAGAACCCGGCAGAGCCAGAGTTCCATCAGGCAGTGAAAGAAGTACTGGAATCTTTGAGAGTGGTAGTAGAGGCTAATGAGGAGACATATAGAAGAGAAGCGCTTCTTGAGAGACTTGTTGAGCCGGAGCGTCAGTTTAAGTTCCGTGTTCCGTGGGTGGATGATAAAGGGCAGGTTCAGGTGAATACCGGTTACCGTGTACAGTTTAACAGCGCAATCGGACCATACAAGGGAGGTCTTAGACTTCACCCATCTGTTAACCTTGGAATCATCAAATTCCTTGGCTTTGAGCAGATCTTTAAAAATTCTCTTACCGGACTTCCGATCGGTGGCGGTAAAGGTGGTTCTGACTTCGATCCAAAGGGAAAATCCGACAGAGAGATTATGGCATTCTGCCAGAGCTTCATGACAGAGCTTTGCAAATATATTGGTGCAGATACAGATGTTCCGGCAGGTGATATCGGAACAGGTGCAAGAGAGATCGGTTATCTCTTTGGTCAGTACAAGAGAATCCGTGGCTTATATGAAGGAGTTCTCACCGGAAAAGGATTAAGCTATGGTGGTTCACTTGCAAGAAAAGAGGCAACAGGTTATGGCCTTCTGTATTTCACAAATGAGATGCTGAAGTTAAACGGCAAGGAACTGGCAGGAAAGACAGTTGCAGTATCCGGTTCCGGTAACGTTGCGATCTATGCTACAGAGAAAGCACAGCAGCTTGGCGCAAAGGTTGTGACAGTCAGTGATTCTACCGGATGGGTATATGATCCGGAAGGAATTGATCTTGCAGCATTAAAAGAGATCAAAGAAGTAAAACGTGCAAGACTGACAGAATACAAGAATTATCGTCCAAATGCGGAATATCATGACGGACGCGGCGTGTGGTCTGTGAAAGTTGATATTGCGCTTCCATGTGCAACCCAGAACGAGCTTCTTCTGGAAGATGCGAAAATGTTGGTTGAAAATGGATGTATGGCAGTGGCGGAAGGTGCAAATATGCCTACGACAATGGAAGCTACAGAATATCTTCAGGAGCACGGTGTGATGTTTGCACCTGGTAAAGCTGCAAATGCAGGCGGTGTTGCAACTTCTGCTCTTGAGATGTCTCAGAACAGCGAACGCTTAAGCTGGTCTTTTGAAGAAGTAGATGCAAAATTAAAAGGTATCATGGTAAATATTTGCCATAATGTTGATGACGCTGCAAAACGTTACAATGCGGAAGGCAACTATGTAGTAGGAGCGAATATTGCAGGCTTCGAGAAAGTTGCAGACGCAATGCTTGCACAGGGCGTTGTGTAGAAGAAACAGGTGGAATCAAACAAGCTTCTTTGTCGCAGAAAACACATATAAACCATATAAATAGAAGCGGATAAAAACAATAGAACATAATCCCGTGACTTAGGCGAGCAGATCCGGTCACGGGATTTTTGCAGTATGTGAAATGTCGGCATAAGAAGAAACTTGAGAAAATGCAATAAAAAAAGTCCATGAAAATGGACTTTGAAGTAGCGGGAACTGGATTCGAACCAGCGACACTACGGGTATGAACCGTATGCTCTAGCCAACTGAGCTATCCCGCCATGTTTTTAATTGTATGGGACCAATAGGGCTCGAACCTATGACCCTCTGCTTGTAAGGCAGATGCTCTCCCAGCTGAGCTATGATCCCATGTTTTCAAGTTCGTACCCCGAACTCGCTTTGCTATTATACTATTAAAATCGACAAAATGTCAATACCTTTTTTTAAAAAAATATTTTTTTAAAAAGACTTTTTTTAAAAGATGCTGAATTGAATGTTTCAGAGATATGAAAAGCAGGCTTTTAAATAGAATTATTGTGGAAAGACTGGAGCAGGAGCCAATGATTATCTGGTGAAGCCTTTTGCGTTAGAAGAGCTTCTTGCCAGAGTGCGGGTGCTGCTGCGCAGTACCGGGGAGACAAGAGGCGACTGCTATGAGGTGGGTGACTTGAAGATGTGTATGTCAACACACAGGGTGACACGAGGAGAAAAAGAGATTCAACTGTCCGGGAAAGAATTTGCACTTCTTCGTTATTTGATGCAGAATGCCGGCATTGTTTTATCAAGGGAACGGTTGGAAGAACATTTATGGACTTATGACTATGTGGGAAGCTCTAATGTAATTGATGTATATATCCGTTATTTGTGCAAGAAGATTGATGATGGACAGGAGGAAAAATTAATCCACACGGTTCGCGGTGCGGGATATGTTCTGAAGGTGAAAGAATGAAGAAATTATCAGTAAGATTAAGAATTACATTATTATATACATTTTTTATGACTGTATTGACAGCGGCATCTCTTTTTCTTCTGTTTTCACTCAGCACTCGCGAGGTTTTGACCTCCACAGGGGCGGAATTGGAAGAAGAGGTGCACGAGAGTGTGGAAGAGCTTACCATTCAAAATGGAGAAGTTCGGGTAGATTCCGATTTTTATTCGCTGGAGAAAGGCGTATATCTGGCATTATATGACGAACAAGGCTATTTCTTATATGGACGGGTTCCGTATGGATTTGATGTGCAGCCGGAATTTGAAGACGGAAACTTGCGCAAATTAAATGACCGACAAAAGAAATGGTTTGTATACGATCAATTTTTTAAGGTGGATGGAGAGAACTCGGTTTATGTCAGAGGTGTCACTTCTATTACAGATGTAGAAGAAAAATTTTATGTGACTATGAGAATCGCACTTTTGTCACTTCCTCTTATGCTGGTGGTCACGGTGCTGGCGGGATTTTATTTTACCGGACGAACACTTCTTCCGGTAAAACAGATGACGGGTGCGGTGAAAAAGATTCGGGAAGAAGAAAATCTGTCCGGAAGAATCGGGCTTGAAGGGCACGGAAGAAAGGATGAGATCTATGTGCTTGCGGAGACATTTGACGAGATGCTTGCACAGGTGGAGCGTCTTAATCTCAGTGAATTGACAGAAATGGCTGTGGAGGAGCAGAAGCTTCTTGCGGAGGAAAAGGGGCTTTGCCGAACCTTTGAGCTGCAGATCGAACCGGAGGTCTATGCGCGGGCAGACGAGAGTTATTATATCCGGCTTCTTGTAAATCTTCTTGAAAATGCCGTATATTACGGAAAGGAAAATGGTATGGTGAAGGTAACACTTGCCAAGAACGGGAAGATGATAGAAGGAATTGTGGAGGACAACGGAATCGGGATTTCCGAAGAAGACCTTGTCCATATCTGGGAGAGATTTTACCGTGCGGATCCTGCGAGAAGCACAGACAGCCATTCGGGACTTGGTCTTTCCATGGTGAAATGGATCGTGGAAGCTCACGGAGGAACGATCCGGGCAGAGAGCAGATTAGGAGAGGGCACAAGATTTATTTTTGAAATTCCGGAATAAAAAATATATTTTCATCTTATTTTTCATCTTTCTTTAATGTTTCTGTTATATATTCATATCAACAAAGGAAACATAAGTATAGAAAAATAAGTACAGAAAATGAAAGAAAGAGAGGATATAGAATATGAAAAGATTTATGACATTAGCAGCAGCAACAGTATTAACAGCAGGAACATTAGCAGGATGTGGAGCAGCAGGAAGCGGTAAGGATATCGGAAGAGACGCAGCGTTAGAAGAGGCACTTAGTGATGCACAGACTACAGAAGAGAACGTGACCAGATTAAAAGTAAGCGAAGACAGAGAGGACGGTCAGAAAGTATATGAGATCCGGTTTGATGCAGGCGGAATGGAATACGATTACGAGGTGGCAGCTTCCGATGGACAGATCTTAAATGCAGAGCGTGAAGAACTGATAGCTGGCAGCACAGCTTCGGTGGACGATACGGCACAGGATGCAACTGCAAATTCTACAAACAACACTGTCAATCCGAATGTGAAATTGACGAAGGAAGAGGCGATGAAGATCGCACTTGAGAGAGTGCCGGGAGCTTCAGAAAAGGATATTCATATAGAACTTGATTCAGATGATGGACAATTCCGGTATGAAGGTGATATTATATACGAACAGAAAGAATATGATTTTGAGATTGACGCGAATTCGGGAAATATTCTTGAATGGAGCGAAGAAAGACGATAAGAACGAAGAAAAGAGGATGAATGAATGCGGATAGGAATGGGGTATGACGTGCATAAGCTCGTAGAAAACAGAGATCTGATTCTCGGAGGTGTAAAGATTCCTTATGAAAAAGGGCTGCTTGGTCATTCGGACGCGGATGTGCTGTTGCATGCGATCATGGATGCGCTTCTTGGAGCCGCGGCTCTGGGGGATATCGGAAAACATTTTCCGGATACAGATCCGGCTTACAAGGGAGCATCCAGCATGGAGCTTTTGAAACAGGTGGGAGCGCTGATCGAACAGAAATTATATGTGATTGGTAATATCGATGCGACCATCATCGCGCAGCGGCCGAAGATGGCTCCGCATATTGAGAAAATGCGGGAAAATGTTGCGGAAGCTCTCGGAATTGAAAAGGATCAGATTAATATTAAAGCGACTACAGAAGAAGGACTTGGATTTACAGGAAGCGGAGAAGGAATCTCCTCGCAGGCCATCGCAGCGCTTGATACGATTGCAAATTACAGTTATAAAGTAGAGCCGGAGGAAGAGGATGCTTGCGGCAATTGCAAAGGGTGTCCCCGCGGATAGAAGGAGTAGAAGAGACGATGAAGATTCGCAGACTGGAAAAGGAAGAACATCAGGTGGTGAGGTCGTTGTACGAAGAGGTGTTTTCAGAGGACAGCACCTCTTTCGTCGACTATTATTTCACTGAGAAGACAAAAGATAACGTAATCTATGTGTTGGAAGAAGAAGGCGCTGTGCGTTCGATGCTTCATCTGAATCCTTATCAGATCAAGGTCAACGGGATTGAGAAGACAGCGCATTATATTGTTGCGGTTGCTACGCAGGAGAACTGGAGAAAAAGGGGTTATATGAAAGCCTTGATTCGAAAGGCATTGAAGGATATGTACCAGGACGGAGAGAATTTTACCTTTCTGATGCCGGCAGCGGAGGCAATTTACCTTCCCCATGATTTCCGCACGGTCTATGAGCAGGAAAAACGATATTTTCATGGAGAGGGAGAACCGCTTAAAATCGAAGAGGCAGGTGAGCTTGCCGAGTTGGCAGAGTCTTATCTGTCTGCACATTATCAGGTGTATGCAAAAAGAAATGCGGCTTATTATGAACGCCTGATGAAAGAGTATGCTAGTGACGGTGGCCGCCTGATGGTGATAAAAGACGGTGGAAGAATTACAGATTGTCTGATCGATGTGCCGGATTTCGAGCGGGCAGAAAAGGAGAAGCCCAAAATCATGGTGCGTATCGTAGATGCAAGGAGAATGCTGATGTCATTGAGGCTTACAAGCCTGATGGCGGTGTGTTTTCAGATCACCGATCCTGTAATTGAAGAAAATAACCGCTGTGTTGTGCTGACCGGTACGGAGTTTTCCGGCGCTATGCTTATGGAAGGGAAACGGGTCAACAGTGAAGGGACAATTACGATTGCCGCGCTTACAAGCCTGGTCTTTGGAGCGAAAACGGTGGAGGAAGTGTGCGAAGAAGATGGCGTTTCCATGACGGAACGCATGAAAAAGGAGATGAGTAAGATCATCCCCTTGTCTGACATTTATTTAAATGAGACTGTTTAGAACGTGAAGAAGACGGTCGTTGTCTTCAGGGTTCATAATACAGAAACGGATATATTCGCCGGTTAGTGATTCGAAGGATGAACAATCCCGAATCATTAGCCGGTTTTTTATAGCTGCTTCAAATACATCAAAAGAGGTGAGCCCTTCTTTTAATATCCGAACGAGAATAAAGTTGCCATATGCCGCGTAGGGTTTATATCCGTCCATATGAGACAGACGGGCAAACATGCGCTCCCTCTCGGAGAGGATGAGTGCTCTCGTTTCCCGGAAGTAATCCGTGTCCTTAAGCATAAGTTCGCCGGTATAAGCGCCTACACTATTTAAGCTCCATGGATTCTGGTGCTGATGAAGCGACTTGAGAAAGGCTTCACTGCTTGTGATGCCATAGCCAAAGCGCAGTCCCGGAGCAGCATAGAACTTAGAGACGCCGCGGATCACCATAAGGTTATCATAGCGCTTTGTTAAGGGAATGGCAGTAATCTCTTCAATACAAGGAGCAAATTCCACATAAGTTTCATCGATCATAACGAAAATGTTTCGTTTTTTACATTCACGGATGATTCGTTCCATATCTCCTGTCTGGATAGCGGAAGATGTGGGATTGTTCGGGTTGCAGATGATCACAAGATCGATGTCTTCCGTACAGGCAGATAGAAAATCATCTGCATTCAGAAGAAAGTCGTCCTCTTCCCGCAGAAGATATGTCTCGGTGGAAGCGTTGATCAGTGATAATTCTCGGTTGTATTCGGAATAGGTTGGTCCAAGGAGCAGTGCTTTCTTCGGCGCGCGCTGGGAAATAAGGAGAGAGATAAGCTCTGTCGATCCGTTCCCGACGACAATATGTGCCGGGGAGGCACCGCAGTAATTTCCGATCGCTTCCCGCAGACTTGTGTAATTACGATCCGGGTATCTGGTGATTACATCAAGGTTGGATGCAAGCTCTTTCTTTACTTTTTTTGACAGCCCGAGAGGGTTTACATTGGCGGAAAAGCAAATGATCTCCTCCTTTGGAATGTGATAATATTCTTCAATTTTTTCCAGATCACTTCCGTGAAATTCCGGCTTTTTATCCATATCTATGTTCCTTTCCTGGTATAATTCAAGATTTTGTGTATTCAGCATTGCCATTATGAGTTATTCAATGTTATAATCTATTATAGTATGTTTTTTGAAAAAAGCAACGAAAGAAGCAGGTGTAGTCTTGAAAAATAAGATTCAAAAATTTTCCAAAGGAGATTTCCGGCAGGTACAGCCGGATATAGTATTTGAGGAGACGAATCTGGTACTGATCATAGGTGAAGGGGAAGTATACAGGGGGAGCTTCTTAATAAAGAGTTATAATGACAGTAAGATACGAGGGATCGTATATCCCTCTTCTTTTCGTGTTCATTTTAAAGACCAGGGGTTCGAAGGGAACCCGTCGAGAATAGAATTTACATATGATGGCAGAGGATTGAAGCCGGGACATGTGGAACAGGGGAAGTTTACCGTTGTGTGTACCGGCGGAGAATATGAATTGTCCTTTACAGCCATTATTGAGAAACCGTATGTTATGACAAGCTACGGAAAGGTGCAGAGCACGGATGATTTCAGAAAGCTTGCGATCAAAGATTTCTCCGAGGCAGGACGTCTGTTCCGCTCCAGAGATTTCTATGAGATTCTGAAATATGAAAATGAGAGGATCTTCCATCTCTATGATAATATGAGAAAGTGGTCTCTCGGAGATCAGGCGATGGAAGAATTCCTTGTGGGGATCAAGCAGAAGGAGTGTATCTTCCTGACGCTTCAGGGAGAGGGCATGCTCTTTGAAGATGTGAAGGAATCCACCAAGGGCACTATCCCGATCATGAAGAATACATGGGGCTTCATGCCGATCCATATCGAGACAGAAGGGCGGTTCCTGAAAGTAAACCGTCCGGATATTACGACGGAAGATTTCGTGGGAAATAATTATGAAGTAGAGTATCTGGTGCGTCCGGAGCGGCTTCACAGCGGAAGAAACTACGGTGCGATCCGATTCGTGACACCGTATGAGACGCTGACTTATGAAGTGGAGGTATTGCAAAATCTGGAATATGATGAGAATCATCATGTGCCGGAGCTTTTGTATGCGCAGGCGTTAAAAGAATATGTAGGGTACATCGGCGGAAGGATTGGACTGGACGACTGGGTAGAGAGCGCTACAGAGAAGGTGGCTGCGATTCGGAAGATCGAGACACAGAGTGAGATGTATCAGCTTTTGCAGGCGCACATTTATGTGATCGGCAAGAAGATGGAAGAGGCAAAATGGATATTGGAAAACTACAATTACAATCGCTTTGCCATAGGAAAAGATCCCATCACCAACTGCTATTACCTGTATCTGACCGCTCTTGTGCGTGGAAAGGGACCGCATACAGACCGTGTGCTTGATGAGATCGGCAAGACTTATATGCGCCATCAGGATTCATGGTTCCTTCTTTATATGCTTCTTCATCTGGATAACCGGTATCGTAATCCATATAAGAAACTGGAAGTTCTGGAGCAGCAGTTTGAATTTGAGGTTCACGGAGTGCTCTTTTATCTGGAGTCATATCTGTGTTATCAAGAGAAGCCTACGCTTCTTAAGAAGCTTGGAAAGTTCGAGATCCAGGTACTTAATTTTGCGTCGAAATATCGTCTGATAACGAAGGAACTGGCGCTCTATGTGGCGAATTTCGCCAGTCAGCAGAAAGCGTACAGTGAACCGTTGTTCCGCATATTGGAGCGGATCTATGAGACTTATGACGAGCCGATGATCTTAAATACAATCTGCACCCTTCTCATCAAAGGAAATAAGACACAGAATAAATATTTTATGTGGTATCGGAAAGCAGTGAAGGCAAAGCTTAAAATTGCAAAGCTTTATGAATATTATATGCTTACGCTTGATACAGAACGGATGCGGGGAACGCTCCCGAGATCTATCTTTCTGTATTTCATGCATGGTAATTCACTGGATTATAAGAAGGCAGCATTTCTCTATGCCAATCTTCTGACTTACGAAGAGGGCGGTGAGGAAATGTTTCTTGAGTACCGTGAGCAGATGTTCTCTTTTACAATGGATCAGCTTACGAAACGGCATATTACAGAGCCGCTGCGAATCCTTTATAAAAGGTTCTGCACCGAAGAAGAGATGACTTCGGAGCATATGGAGGCAATGCGGGATATTTGCCATGCGTATATGGTATCCACAAAAGTGCCGAATATGAAATGTGTACTTGTCATTGAATCTGACGGGTCTGTGAAGCAGAAGGTTCCATATAATGAGGACGAAGGCGCGATTATTTACCTGTATGATAAGGAATCAAGGATTGTGTGGGAGTCCATAGAAGGACGCCACTATACGGATTCGATTCCTTACGAGACGAAGCGGTTGTTCTATGAACCGAGATTTCTTGAGATGTGTAAGAAATACGGTGCAACGCTCGGAAAATGGAAAGAGACGGATGAAAGGGAAGAGCCGACTTTTGAAAATCTGCAGATCAAAGGAATTGAGTTCTTTGAAGAACAGGAGGTCTTCCGGCTGTGCAGCAGGAGGATCAGAGAAGATAATTATGCAGAAGATGAATTTCTGACATATCTGTGCTTCGAATTATTCAGAAGGCAGCAGTATGATAAGGTGACGCTTATGTATCTGGCCAATTATTTCTGCGGAGCAACTGCTGATATGGAAGCATTGTGGAAAGTGTCAAGAGACTACGGAATTCCGTCCCACAAACTGAGTGAGCGGATTATTACACAGATGCTGTTTTCGGAAGATATGTTTGAAGAGGAGAAGATCTTCGAAGATTATTATCTGTCGGACAATGTGTATTTTCGGTTAAAGCAGGCATATCTTGCATATACCGCAAGACAGTATGTGCTTTTTGGGCGTGAGCTGAACCGTTGTGTATTTGATATTATAGCCAATGAATGTGAGAAGAAGGAAGAGTTGCCGGACATTTGCAAGGTGGCGTTGCTGTCGTATTTTTCAGACCGTTACTATTCTGCGGATATGGCGTCAGTTCTTCATATGGTGCTTCGGGAAATGTGCGAGAAGCAGATTGTACTTCCGTTTTATCTGCAATACAAGTCTGCATGGCTCAGGGAAGTGCAGCTTCATGATAAATGCATGGTTTCCTATCAGGCGGAGCCGGGCAGTAAGGTGAAGATCTTCTATAAAATACGAAGAGCAGGAAGAGAAAGTCTCGGTTATCAGACAGAGACGCTGTTCCCGGTCTGTGAAAATATATATGTAAAACAGTTCGTGTTGTACGCGGATGAAGAAGTGAACTATTATTTTGAAGAAATTCGTGAAAATGACAATGTTTCAACAGAGAAGGCGAAGCTTCGCAATCATCGCAGGAAGAGAGAAGGAAAATACGGCAAGCTTAATGCGATGATCCGTATGTCGCCGGCAAGGCGTAAGCAGGCAATGCTGGATTTTGAAGAAGAGGAGCTTATGGCACAAAAGCTCTTTAAGATGTACTAGATGTAGAGAGGAAGAAAAGTAATGAGAAGAGGCAGTATTCTTGGATATGATCTAAATGAAAAAAACTGTCAGATCAGTTATTATGATGAGAAGAAGGATGAACCGGAGACGATGGAAGTCTCTGTAGATCGTTATCAGATTCCTCTGATGCTTGGATATGTAAAAGGACGCTGGGTATATGGAACAGAGGCAAGGCATCTGGCAAAGAGAAATCCGGCGCTTGTGATACCGGATCTTTTCGAGAAGGCGCTCAGGCGCGAGAAGGTCCGCGTAGGAACGAAGGTGCGGGATGCGGTCTGGCTTCTTGCTAAATTTATCAGTCTGACATTAGAAGACTTTGAGGATATTCGGTGCATTACATTTTCTACACCGTTTACGAACGTGGATATGTCTAAGATGCTGAAGGGAATCGGCCATTATCTGGGACTTGCCAAAGAAGATATCTATGTCCAGGATTATAAGGAAAGCTTCTGCCAGTACATGTTCTATCAGCCCAAAGAATTGTGGCAGTATGAGTCGGCGCTGTTTTACAGTGACGAAGATGTGATCCGCGCCTATATGCTGCGGAAACTGAACGTAGCCGGTGCGGAAAACGGACAGATGTTTGTCACAGTGGATGAAGTGGCAAGTGCCGAACGAAGAGAGATAGAAGCAATGTATCCTGTGCTCGGCGAGATGGAGCCTAAGAGTGCGGATGACAATTTTAAAGCATTTATTCAGAATATTTTTGAAAAGAAGGTTGTGTCTTCTGTATTCCTGACCGGAGAAGGGTTTGAGAAAAACTGGTATCCGGATTCTTTGCGCGTGCTCTGTAATGGGCGACGTGCATTTATCGGCAATAACTTATACAGCAAAGGCGCCTGCTATACATCTATGAGAAAATGCAGAAATTACGATGATGGACCGATCTATCTGGATGAAAACCGGCTGACACAGCAGATCTCTCTTCGGATGAGAGTGGATGGCAAGGAAGGCTGGTATCCCATTGTGTCATGGGGAACACACTGGTATGAAGCAGATGACTGCTGGGAGGTTCTTCTGGAAGATACTTCCGATATTGAGATTCATGTCGAGACGCTTGCAGAGGATGAGCTGAGAGTGGAGACAGTTTCCCTTGAAGGGTTGAGGCCAAGAACAGACTATTCTCTGAGACTTCGCATAGAAGTGATGTTTCTGGATGAGAAGACATGTCATCTTTTGTTCAAAGACGTGGGATTTGGAGAGTTTTTCCCGGCGTCTGATTTTCAGGTGGAAAAAGTGATACATTTAGGAGGAAGCAATGGGCAGTTTAATTCTATGTCATAAAAAACGTGCCAAACAACCCTATATGATTACAAGGGTTCATATCAGAATCTACACGATTGAAGAGCTGTGTTATTATATCTGCAATAACCTCTATCTGATCGATTATACACTGATGAACCGTCAGCTGTGTGAGTGGATTCGAGAAGAGCTGCATATGTGGGGGCTGGCGGATCAGCTTTTGGGACAGATGGAAAAAAACTGTACTGCCGAGCAGTTTGTGCTTACTATTTTGGAAAAGTCGAATGTCTATTCACTGGGTGAGGTCAACAAAGTTCAAAATATGTTGGAGAAGCTTCAGAATCAAAAAGATGTGGAGCGTGCAAAACACAAAGCGGACAGTCTGCTTGCAAGCAAAGAGTATGCGCTTGCGGTTCTTGTCTATCAATCAATTGTCAAAAATGAATGGGATGATTCGGTAGATAAGAGCTTTTACGGAAAAGTATATGGGTGTCTGGGGACCGCGTACGGACAACAGTTTTTGTATGAAGAGGCAGCTGCTGCATACAAGGAAGCGTATCGGCTGAGCGAAGACCCGGAGATGCTGAAAGCTTATATGTATTGTGCGTATCGTTCTATGCCGGAAGCAGAGTATGTAAAGATGCTGTCGGGAAATTCAGTATATCTCAGTATGGATTCTCTTCTGAAAGAAGAATTGAAGCAGGCACGCAGAAGCGTAGATATGGATGTGACGGATGAAAAACTGGAAATATGGAAAAAGGAATATCGCAGGATTGACAAGTGCTGCTAGATATGATACGATTACATAGCAATTTAGCATGGTAAAGTAATCAATTGATAAAACAACGCAGTGATATCCTATGCAGATTGCAAAGAGACGAGGAGGATAAGAATATGAAGAAAAGATTAGCATTATTACTCGCCCTTGCATTGATGGCAGCGACCGTTCTTTCCGGCTGTGGCGGCAAGGAAGAGAAGAAAGACGAAGGAAAGAGTGAAAGTAAGAAAGAATACACTGCTAAAGAGGCAGGAGATACATTCACCGTAGGGTTCGACCAGGATTTCCCGCCAATGGGATTCGTAGGAGATGACGGAGAGTATACGGGATTCGATCTGGAACTTGCACAGGAAGTGTGCGACAGACTGGATCTTAAGTTTGAACCAAAACCGATCGCATGGGATTCCAAGGATGCAGAGTTAAGCTCCGGCGGAATTGACTGTATCTGGAATGGATTTACAATGAACGGAAGAGAAGATGAGTATACATGGTCGGATGCTTATCTTGATAATAAACAGGTATTTGTTGTAAGAGAAGATTCCGGAATTAATTCGGAAAAAGATCTGGAAGGGAAAGTAGTAGATGTCCAGACAGATTCTTCCGCACAGGCAGCGCTTGATGACAATCAGGAGCTGGCGGCAACATTCGGCAATCTTGAGGTTGTTCCGGATTACAATACAGGCTTTATGAATCTGGAATCCGGCGCTGTAGACGCAGTGGCAATGGATATCGTTGTAGCGTCTTATCAGATTGAGAAGAGAGATACAGCGTTCAAGATCTTAGACTATGAGATCGCAGCAGAAGAATATGGTGTCGGTTTTGCCAAAGGAAATGAGGCAGTGCGCGATCAGGTGCAGAAGACACTGGAAGAAATGGCAGCTGACGGCACAATGGCAAAAATCTCCGAGAAATGGTTCGGTGAAGATATTACAACAATTGGAAAATAAGGAGAATTACTTATGACAATTTCGGTCATGTTAAGTAAATTGAGCGAGGGTATGGTTGTATCGCTGCTCATATTTGCGGTGACACTTATATTCTCTCTTCCGCTGGGACTTCTTGTTTCCTTTGGAAGAATGGCGAAGAATCCGGTGATCCGCGCTGTTTTTAAAGTATATATTTCAATTATGCGGGGAACACCGCTGATGCTTCAGCTTATGGTGATTTACTTCGGGCCTTATTATATTTTCGGTATTCAGAATACACCGACGTGGAAGAATACCGCGGTAGCTGTTGGATTTATTTTAAATTACGCCGCTTACTTTGCGGAGATCTATCGAGGTGGTATCGAATCTATACCGAAAGGGCAGTATGAGGCGGCACAGATTTTAGGGTACAGTAAGTCGCAGACCTTTATGCGGATCATTCTTCCACAGGTAGTGAAGACGGTACTCCCGTCTGTGACGAATGAGACGATCACACTGGTCAAAGATACTTCGCTTGCATTTACAATCGGAATTCTGGAGATGTTCACAATTGCGAAAGCGCTGGCGGCGTCTCAGGTGACGATGCTCCCGTTTGTGTTCGCAGGAATCTTTTATTATGTATTTAACTTCATCGTGGCATTTCTTATGGAGTGTCTGGAGAAGAAAATGAACTACTATCGTTAGGGGGATGTCATGAGCTTATTAGAGATAAAACATGTGAAGAAAAGTTTTGGTGACGTCGAAGTGTTGAAAGATATTTCCCTGACAGTGGAAAAGGGCGAGGTGCTTGGCATTATCGGACCATCCGGCTCCGGTAAATCAACGCTCCTTCGGTGTGCAACCGGTCTGGAGAAACAGGATGCGGGAGAAATCTTATATGACGGCACATTTGGACTTGTCTTTCAGAACTTTAATCTTTTTCCACATTTTTCAGTGATGAAAAATATTACAGATGCACCGATCCGTGTGCAGAAGAGAGGAAAAGATGAGGTTTATAAGGAGGCAAGGGAACTTCTTAAGAAGATGGGACTTCAGGATAAGGAAAATGCTTATCCGTTTCAGTTATCAGGTGGTCAGCAGCAGCGTGTGTCTATAGCGAGAGCGCTTGCTATGAAACCGGATATCCTGTTTTTTGACGAGCCTACATCTGCGTTAGACCCGGAACTTACAGGAGAGATCCTGAAGGTCATCAAAGATCTGGCGGCAGAACATATGACGATGGTGATCGTGACACATGAAATGAATTTTGCAAGAAATGTGTCTGACCAGATTATTTTCATGGATGGCGGAGTGATTGCAGTACAGGGAACACCGGAAGAGGTGTTTAGCTCCGAACATGCCAGAATGAAAGAATTTCTGGGGAAATTTCATATTGATTAATGATGTTTAGAGAAAGAAGCAGAGGGGGAATATTGATTTTCCCTCTGCTTTGTATTATACTAAGACGTGCAAAAACGCACAGTAAACGAAGAAAATCAAGAATAAGTTGAGTAGGAGAATGAGCAAATGACAAACGACAGATATCAAAGCCCGCTTTCTGAGCGATATGCAAGTAAGGAGATGCAGTATATCTTTTCACCGGACAAGAAGTTCCGCACATGGAGAAAACTTTGGATTGCACTTGCTGAGACTGAGAAGGAACTGGGACTTTCCATCACTCAGGAGCAGATTGACGAATTGAAAGAACATGCAGAGGACATTAACTATGAAGTGGCAAAAGAACGCGAGAAGATCGTCCGCCATGACGTAATGTCTCATGTATATGCTTATGGTCAGCAGTGTCCGAAAGCAAAGGGAATCATTCATCTGGGAGCAACCTCTTGTTATGTGGGAGATAATACAGATGTAATCCTCATGGCAGAAGCGTTGGATCTTGTGAAGACAAAACTGGTAAATGTAATTGCCGAACTTGCAAAATTTGCAGATGAGTACAAAGAACTTCCGACACTTGCCTTTACTCATTTCCAGCCGGCACAGCCGACAACAGTAGGCAAGAGAGCAACCCTTTGGATGCAGGAGTTTTTCATGGATCTGGAAGATCTGGAGTATGTAAGAGGAAGCCTTAAGCTTCTTGGCTCAAAGGGAACAACCGGTACGCAGGCAAGCTTTTTAGAACTCTTCGACGGAGATCAGGAAACAATTGATAAGATTGATCCGATGATCGCCCGGAAGATGGGATTTCAGGCATGTTATCCGGTATCCGGACAGACTTATTCAAGAAAAGTAGATACAAGAGTGCTGAATGTGCTTGCGGGAATTGCAGCCAGTGCGCATAAGTTCTCCAATGATATTCGCCTCTTGCAGCATTTGAAAGAGGTGGAGGAACCATTTGAAAAGACACAGATTGGCTCTTCAGCTATGGCATATAAGAGAAATCCAATGAGAAGTGAACGAATTGCTTCACTGTCCCGTTATGTGATGATCGATGCGTTAAATCCAGCCATCACATCTGCGACACAGTGGTTTGAGAGAACACTGGATGATTCTGCGAATAAGCGCTTGAGCGTGCCGGAAGGATTTCTTGCCATCGATGGAATCTTAGATCTGTGCCTGAATGTTGTAGATGGTCTTGTTGTATATCCGAAGGTGATTGAAAAACGTCTGATGTCCGAGCTTCCGTTTATGGCAACAGAGAATATTATGATGGATGCGGTAAAAGCAGGGGGAGACCGTCAGGAGCTCCATGAGAGAATTCGTGAACTGTCTATGGAAGCAGGCCGTAACGTCAAGGAAAAAGGATTGGACAATAACCTTCTTGAGCTGATTGCGGATGATCCGGCATTTGGTTTAAGCCTTGACGAATTGAAGAAAACGATGGAACCGTCAAAGTATGTCGGACGTGCTCCGATTCAGGTAGAGGCGTATCTTGACAATGTGATTCGCCCAATGCTTGAAGAAAATAAAGATATTCTCGGCGTGAAGGCGGAGATCAACGTGTAAGACAGTGATAAATTATTGGCAATATTGACGAAAATTTATCAAAGTTAAGAAAAAGTTAAGAAATAAAAATGGCTGAAAATCAACGTTTTCAGCCATTTTTTATTTTCTGTTTTTGGGTAAATAAAATAGAAAACTGTGAAAACTGAATAAAAATAATATAAAGAATTTATTAATATTGCGTAAAAATAACGAGAGTGTTATGATAGATACAACATATTACATTATTCAAATAATCTATAAAGGAGGGCGTGTTGTGGAGACTTTAAACAACATAGTTTTAACAATTCAACACTATCTGGCAGACTACATTTTGATCATTGCACTGCTTGGCGGAGGTATCTGGTTTACATTGAGACTGGGCTTCATTCAGGTGCGTGGCTTCGGCGAAGGAATGAGAAGAACTTTCGGTGGATTGTTCCATAAGAAAGGCGACGCAGATGCAGACGGAATGTCTTCTTTCCAGGCACTGGCAACAGCGATTGCGGCACAGGTTGGAACTGGTAATATCGCAGGTGCTGCAACAGCGATTGCAATTGGCGGACCGGGAGCAATTTTCTGGATGTGGATCGCAGCATTTTTAGGAATGGCAACCATTTATGCAGAGGCATTGATGGCTCAGAAATACAAACAGGTGGGCGTAGACGGAGAAGTGACAGGAGGACCTGTATATTATATCCGTGCAGCATTTTCTGGAAAATTCGGTAAATTCCTTGCAGCACTTTTCGCAGTTTTAATCATTTTTGCACTTGGATTTATGGGAAATGCAGTACAGTCTAACTCAATCGCAGCATCTTTCCATACAGCATTTGGAATTCCACAGCCTGTTATGGGTGTGATCGTAGCAGTTATTGCGTTTTTTGTATTCGTAGGTGGTATGAAGCGTATCGCGAAAGTAACAGAGACCATCGTTCCGGTTATGGCAGCACTTTATATTGTTGGAGCTTTGATCGTTATTATTGCAAACTGGAGAAATATTCCTTACGCTTTCCATGCGATTGTAGTGGGAGCATTCAATCCATCTGCAATTTCCGGTGGAGCAGTCGGTGCAACAGTAAAACTTGCTCTTACAAAGGGTGTTGCAAGAGGACTTTTCTCTAATGAAGCAGGTATGGGTTCTACCCCTCACGCACATGCAGTGGCAAAGGTAAATCATCCGGTAGAGCAGGGATTCGTAGCTATGACAGGTGTGTTCATTGATACATTCATAGTATTGAACCTGACAGCACTTGTTATTATTACAACAAAATCTATTCCGACAGGCCTTACAGGAGCTGAACTTAGCCAGTATGCATTCTCTACATTATATGGAAAAGGCGGAGATATCTTCATTGCAATATGTATGTTCTTCTTCGCGTTCTCAACAATTATAGGATGGTACTTCTTCGGACAGGCAAATATTAAATACTTATTCGGACCAAAAGCAGTAAAGATCTACTCTGTACTCGTATGTATCTGCGTAGTGCTTGGATCACTTGCACAGGTTGACCTTGTATGGAATATGGCAGACTGCTTCAACTCTATGATGGTAATTCCGAACTTTATCGGTCTGATCTTCCTGAGTGGTACGATCAAGAAAGTACATGATGATTACTTCAAAAATTTCAAAAACAAGAGTAAGTAATCTTGCACAAAAAGAGAAAAAAGAAATTGTGCATATCAACTAAATCTGTGATATTGTTTTGAAGCTGTTGAAAAATATTTCACAATAAGTTATTATAGAAACAGACAATAAGATTTATTCGAAATGTCTATAAAACTTGATAGCGGGAAGATGTTTCCTAAGAGAGAACCGAAGAGTTGTTCGGTCGCCGAAGAGGCAAACGGAGCGTAAAAGTGAGTGTGCGTGATGTGAAACTTTCAGGCAAAAGGAGGAGGAAATGGACCGCATTCTGAATCTTGTGCTGTATGATATGGCTAGATTAACTAGATGTGATTTATCAGGGCAAAAGACAGAAAGGACGACTTACGCACACGATTGTGTTTAAGACGTCCTTTTTTTATGGCAAAGGAGAAATGGTACATATGAATCGGGGAAAGTACATTGTTGTGACCAACAATCCACTGGTATGGGAAAAACTTCATACAACACGTGAGATGATCTATAAGGAGACAACTTTTGAAGGCCTGCTTGTAGAACTGCGAGACAGAATTCATCAAGGACATATGCTTTTGACACATCCGTTGTCCGGAAGTGTCAAGCCGAATGAGACACCTTACAAATCCGTATTGATTTCCAAAGACAAGGGGGCGGTCAGCGCAGACAGTCTGGCTATCGTTGAAAATGCGATTGCGTCATGTCATAAGTTCCAGGACAGAACCGGGAAATATGGAAAACGTGCGATCGAGGATTTCCAATTGATCGACTGGACACTGTTAGAAAGCGGGTTGGCATCAGCAGATGTAATGTAGGTTTTGGAAGAGGTTGTAAAAGCGTTTAGGCTTACACAATAAAATGATTCTTTTGAAGGAGGGAACTTAAAGTGAGATTAGAAATGGGACACATTTACATTAAGGATATTCAGTTCGCATCTGAGTCTAAGATCGAAGATGGAATCCTGTATGTATCCGAGGAGGCCGTTAAGGCAGTAGCTCTTGAAGACGAGAAGATTAAGAGCGCATCATTTGACATTGCAAGACCGGGAGAGTCAGTAAGAATTACACCGGTAAAAGACGTTATTGAACCACGAGTAAAAGTTGAGGGAAGAGGGGGAATCTTCCCGGGAGTTATCTCTAAAGTTGATACAGTAGGTGAAGGTAAAACATATGCATTAAAAGGAATGGCTGTTGTAACAGCAGGTAAGATCGTTGGATTCCAGGAAGGTATCATCGATATGACAGGTCCTGGAGCTGATTACACACCATTTTCCAAGACATTAAACTTAGTTATGGTATGTGAGCCGGTTGACGATATCAAACAGCATGATTATGAGAAAGCAGTTCGTTTCGCAGGATTCAGAGTTGCAGCTTACATCGGTGAGCTGGCACGCAATCTTACACCGGATGAGACAAAAGTATATGAGACATGCACAATCAAAGAAGGATTTGAAAAATATCCAGACCTTCCGAGAGTTGCTTATGTACAGATGCTTCAGAGTCAGGGACTTCTTCACGATACATATGTATACGGCGTTGACGCTAAGAAGATCGTTCCTACAATTTTAAATCCAACAGAGATCATGGACGGAGCAATCGTATCCGGTAACTGTGTATCTGCATGTGATAAAAACCCAACATATGTACACCTTAACAACCCGGTTGTACATGACCTGTTTGAAGAGCATGGAAAAACAATCAACTTTGTATGTCAGATCATCACAAATGAGAACGTATATCTTGCTGATAAACAGCGTTCTTCTGACTGGACAGCAAAGCTTTGTAAATTGTTAGATCTTGATGGAGTTATCGTATCTCAGGAAGGATTTGGTAACCCGGATACAGACCTTATCATGAACTGTAAGAAGATCGAGGCAGAAGGCGTTAAGACTGTTATCATCACAGATGAGTATGCAGGACGTGACGGAAAATCTCAGTCACTTGCTGACGCAGATGCAGCAGCAGATGCAGTAGTAACAGGCGGAAATGCAAACCAGGTAATTATCCTGCCGAAACTCGACAAAGTAATTGGAACACTGGACTATGTAACAAAGATCGCAGGTGCAAGTGAAGAGACACTTCGTGCAGACGGATCTCTTGAAGTTGAGCTTCAGGTATTAACAGGCGCAACAAATGAAACAGGTTTCAATAAGCTGAGTGCAAGATAAGGAATGGAGGATCAAATAATGGCTAAATTAAAAGTTGTTCATTACATCAATCAGTTCTTTGCTCAGATTGGTGGAGAAGAAAAAGCAGATTATCCGGTAGAGCTTCGAGTAGGCGAAATCGTTGGACCGGGTATGGCACTGACACAGAATTTTAAAGATGATGCAGAGATCATCGCAACAATCATTTGTGGTGACTCTTATTTCAATGAGAATCTGGAGAGCGCAAAAGCAGAGATTCTTGCTATGGTAAAAGAGCAGGCTCCAGACGTATTTATCGCAGGACCGGCATTTAACGCAGGTCGTTACGGTGTTGCTTGTGGTACAATCGCAGCAGCAGTTCAGGAAGAACTTGGAATCCCATCTCTTACAGGTATGTATGTAGAGAACCCAGGTGCTGATATGTTCAAGAACCAGGTATACATGGTTTCTACAAAGAACAGTGCAGCCGGCATGAGAGATGCAGTGAAGAAAATGGCTCCTTTAGCTGTAAAACTTGGTAAGGGAGAGCCAATCGGTGCTTCTGCAGAAGAAGGATATATGCCAAATGGTGTTCGTGTAAACTTCTTCGAGAAAGAAAGAGGTTCTAAGAGAGCAGTAGATATGCTTCTTAAGAAACTGGCAGACAAACCGTTTGTAACAGAGTTCCCAATGCCTGACTTTGACAGAGTTGAGCCAAATCCGGCAGTAAAAGACCTTGCACATGCTAAGATCGCTCTTGTAACATCCGGTGGTATTGTTCCAAAGGGAAATCCGGATCACATCGAGAGTTCAAGTGCTTCTCACTATGGTGAGTATGACATCGCCGGTGTTATGGATCTGACAGAAGAGACCTATGAGACAGCTCATGGCGGATACGACCCGGTATACGCAAATGAAGACTCTGACCGTGTCCTTCCTGTAGATGTTCTTCGTGATATGGAGAAAGAGGGAGTGATCGGTGAGTTACATCACTTATTCTATACAACAACAGGAAATGGTACAGCTGTTGCATCTGCAAAAGCGTTCGCAGATGAATTTTCTCAGAAGCTGAAAGCTGACGGAGTAGACGCTGTTATCCTCACTTCTACTTGAGGAACCTGTACTCGTTGCGGTGCAACGATGGTAAAAGAAATTGAGAGAGCAGGAATCCCTGTTGTACATGTATGTACAGTAACTCCAATTTCTATGACTGTTGGAGCTAACAGAATTGTTCCGGCAATCGCTATTCCACATCCTCTCGGAAATCCGGCATTGGATAAAGCTGAGGAGAAGGCACTTCGCCGTCGTATCGTTGAGAAGGCATTGAATGCCCTGACAACTGAGGTTGACGGACAGACTATTTTCGAGTAGAGTAAAAGTAGAATATGAGTGAGGCTTTGCGGCAGAAATGACGCAAAGTAATCACAAAACAAAGGAGGCATAACAGAAGTGAGCAAGATTTATGATGTTATCGTCCTGGGTGCAGGTCCTGCCGGTTTAGCGGCAGGACTGTATGCAGGTAGAAGCCGTTTGTCTGTGCTGATCCTTGAAAAAGGTCAGGACGGCGGACAGATTGCGATCACAGATGAGATCGAGAACTATCCTGGACAGATCGTTGAGGGAGAGTCAGGTCCTTCTCTTATCGCAAGAATGACTGCACAGGCTGAGAAGTTTGGAGCAGAGCGTGTATCTGACACAATCACAGAAGTATCTCTTGAGGGAGAAGTGAAAGTGTTAAAGAGCGCAAAAGCAGAGTATCAGGCAAGAAACGTGATCATTGCTACTGGTGCTCATTCAAGACCAATCGGATGTAAGGGAGAAGCAGAGTTCACAGGTAAAGGAGTATCTTACTGTGCAACTTGTGATGCAAACTTCTTCGAAGATTTCGAAGTGTATGTAGTAGGCGGCGGAGATTCTGCTGTTGAGGAAGCTATGTACCTTACAAAATTTGCAAGAAAAGTTACAATCATTCACAGACGTAACGAACTTCGTGCAGCAAAATCTATTCAGGAAAAAGCATTTAGAAACGACAAGATCGAATTTATGTGGGATTCTGTAGTAGAAGAAGTTGGAGGAGACGATATCCTTCAGTGGATGAAAGTTAAGAACGTGAAAACAGGTGAAGTTACAACTGTAGAGGCTGATGAAGAAGACGGAATGTTCGGTGTGTTCGGATTTATCGGAACAATTCCAAACAGCAAACCATTCGAAGGTATCATCGATATGGATGAACGTGGATACATCAAGACAGATGATGATATGCACACAAATATTCCAGGTGTATACGCAGCAGGAGACGTTCGTATTAAGAGCTTAAGACAGGTAGTAACTGCAGCAGCTGACGGAGCAATCGCAGCAGTTCAAGTAGAAAGAAGCATGTCTGACTACTTCTAAAACTGACAAGCACAGCACAGTGTAGTTGCGCAGCAACAATCTGGAGCTTGCTGTGTACAGATTTATATGGAACAAATCATAAGGAGGAACATTACGATGTTAGATTTAGATAAAACAAACTTTGAAGACGAAGTGTTAAAAGCAGAAGGCTATGTATTCGTAGACTTCTACGGTGACGGATGTGTACCATGTCAGGCATTAATGCCAAAAGTACATGCATTCGCTGACACATACGGAGATAAATTAAAATTTGCATCTCTGAACACAACAAAAGCACGCCGTCTTGCAATCAAAGAGAAAGTTCTTGGACTTCCAGTAATGGCTATCTACAAAGATGGAGCAAAAGTAGAAGAGCTTGTAAAAGAAGATTGCACAGAAGAGGCAATTGAGGCGATGATTAAGAAATACATCTAATACAGGGATGGTTTCTAAATCATAGATAACAACTTTATTTTTTGTATAATTTAAGAAAGGAGAAAGCGTAATTATGGCTATTTTAGAAGGCAAAAAAGCAATAATTATCGGAGACCGTGATGGAATTCCGGGACCAGCTATCGCTGAATGTGTAAAAACTGCTGGTGCTGAAATCGTATTTTCATCTACGGAATGTTTCGTCTGAACAAGCGCAGGCGCAATGGATCTGGAAAACCAGAAGAGAGTAAAAGAATTCGCTGAAGAATATGGTGCAGAGAACTTAGTAGTAGTTCTTGGAGCAGCAGAAGGTGAGGCTGCAGGTCTTGCAGCTGAGACTGTTACTTTAGGCGATCCTACTTTCGCAGGTCCGTTGACAGGGGTCCAGCTTGGACTCACGGTATATCACGTATGTGAACCAGAGATGAAAGAAGAATTTGACGAAGCAGTTTATGATGAGCAGGTAAGCATGATGGAAATGGTTCTTGATGTAGATGACATCGTTTCCGAGATGACAGCTATCAGAGAACAGGTATAATCATTTCATGTGATATGAAGAGGGGCAGACCCGATATGTTCCCATATAGGGGACTGTTCCTCTTTTTGTTCTATTCGTGCAGGAGAACAGTCTGACAGACTGTTTTAAGTTCATTTCGCGCTTTCAACAAGTATAAGAATAAAGTGGTTGAAAAATAAGAAAGGTGGACAAAACCAATGAACAGTGTAATTAAAGGGGCAAGCTATGTACTTGCACATACACCACAGATGGTAGTATATAATGGAACAACTCAGACAACAGAGAGAATCGTAAATCCAGAGTCTGAGTATCTCAAAGAGTTAGAAGGTCATCTTCGTTCTTACGAGGATTGTGTAAATTACTGGCCAAACCAGGTATATATCGGAAATGCAACTCCGGAAGAACTTGCAGAAGTGGAATTCCCATACTATGACAAAGTAAAAGACGGAGCAGAGAGATACGGAAAATACGGTGAGATCATGCCGGAGGAAGAATTCCTTCTTCTCGTTCAGGCTTGTGACCAGTTTGAAGTTGTTATGCTCGACAAAGAATTCGTTTCAGCTCACAAAGACGCACTTGCAGCGGATCCGATCATCACTGATGATATCGTAGAGAGAATCCATGAAGGTGTAGAGCTTGCTGTTGTAGAAGCAGCAGTAAATGAAGAGCATGCAGAAGGTCTCTATATTGCAGGAAAATTAGTAGGATGTGTGAAGAGAGCTCATGATATTGATGTGAACTTATCTGCGCATGTAATGCATGAGAACCTGATGAGTAAAGCATCCAGCGTACTTGCACTGTTATACGGTGTAAAAAATGCAGGAATCAGCAAAGATGATGTAGAATATGTAATCGATTGTGCGGAAGAAGCATGTGGTGACATGAACCAGCGTGGAGGCGGTAACTTTGCAAAAGCAGCAGCAGAGATTGCAATGCTCAACAATGCAACAGGATCTGACTCTCGTGGTTTCTGTGCAGGGCCATCCCATGCACTTATTGAAGCAGCAGCTCTTGTAAAATCAGGAGCATACAAATGCGTAGCAGTAACAGCCGGCGGATGTACAGCAAAACTCGGTATGAACGGTAAAGACCATGTGAAAAAAGGTCTTCCGATCTTAGAGGACTGTCTGGCTGGATTCTGTGTGATCGTAGCAGAAAATGACGGGGAAAATCCAGAGATCAACCTTGATATCCTTGGCCGTCATACAGTAGGAACAGGAAGTGCTCCACAGAACGTAATCGGAAGTCTTGTAGCTGATCCATTAGAGAGAGCCGGACTTAAGATCACAGATATCGACAAATTCTCACCGGAGATGCAGAACCCGGATATTACAAAACCGGCAGGAGCAGGTGATGTTCCGATGGCAAACTACAAGATGATCGCAGCACTGGCTGTAAAACGTGGTGAGCTTGACAGAAAAGAGCTTGCAAGCTTTACAACAAATCACGGACTTACAGGATGGGCTCCGACTCAGGGACATATTCCATCAGGTGTACCATATATCGGATTTGCAAGAGAAGATATCCTTGCAGGAAAGATCAACAAAGCAATGATCATCGGAAAAGGAAGCTTGTTCCTTGGACGTATGACAAACTTATTTGACGGTGTATCTTTTGTAATTCAGGCAAATACAAAGGCAGAGGCAGAAGCAGCAGCCGGCGTATCTGAGGAAGAAGTAAAAGGACTCATCGCAAAAGCTATGAAAGATTTCGCTGCTTCCCTGATAGCAGAGTAAGGGGTGTTAACAATGGCAAATAATATTGAAAAAATGATTGCCGATACCTTTATGGAGATGGCGCAGGGCCTTGAGACGGGAAGCTTCGGAAAAAGACCTAAGATCGCACTTACCGGTATGGGCAGTGAGCATGGAGAGGAAAACTCCATGGCAGCGGCAGTAGCAGCTGCAAGAGACGGTATCGATGTATACTATATCGGTACTTTAGAGGCAGAAGGCGTGACAACTGTCAAAGTGGCTAACGATGAGGAAGGTCACGATAAGATGGAAGAAATGCTGAAAAATAAAGAAGTTGATGCGGCAGTAACCATGCATTTCCCATTCCCAATCGGAGTATCTACGGTAGGACGCTGTGTAACACCGGCGCAGGGGAAAGAGATGTACATTGCCAACACAACAGGAACATCCAGCACAGATCGTATTGAAGGCATGATCAAAAATGCAGTGTATGGTATCATCACTGCAAAAGCATGCGGAAATGCGAATCCGACAGTTGGTATCCTGAATGTAGATGGCGCCCGTCAGACAGAGAAAGCATTAAAACAGTTGAAGGATCAAGGATATGATATCGCATTTGCAGAGTCCGGAAGAGCAGACGGCGGATGTGTAATGAGAGGAAATGATGTGCTTCAGGCATCTCCTGATATCATGGTTACAGATTCTCTGACAGGAAATATTCTTGTGAAGATGCTCTCTTCTGCAAATACAGGCGGAAGCTTTGAAGCAACAGGCTATGGCTATGGCCCTGGAATCGGCGAAGGTTATGAGCAGCTTGTAATGATCGTATCAAGAGCAAGTGGCGCTCCGGTTATTGCAAATGCAATTCGTTATGCAGCACAGCTTGTAAGAGGAAAAGTCTTTGAAGTTGCAAAGGCAGAATTTGCAGCAGTGAAGAAAGCTGGGTTTGACGAAATCTTAAATGGAGTAAAGGCAGCATCAAAACCTGCGGCAGCGGAAGAAGATGTGAAAGAACCTCCAAAGGAGATTGTAACAGCACAGATTCCTGGAATTGAGGTTATGGATCTTGAGGATGCAGTAAAAGTTCTTTGGAAGATCAACATTTACGCTGAGAGCGGAATGGGTTGTACAGGACCAATCATCCGTGTATCAGATGCAAATCTTGCAAAGGCAGAAGAAGAATTGAAGAAAGCCGGTTATATCAATTAATGAAAACCGGAAGGATACAAAAAGCGGCGTTTTGGATATGTTCCAAGACGCCACTTTTTTTGCTGTCTCAAAGTATTATAATGAAAAGAAACGTAGTGAGGTGGGAAATTATGGAAGGTACTTTGAGATTATTTGTTCCGATAGTAAACGTAAGAGAATATGGACGTAAATGTCTGTCAGGGATAATGCTTATTGTGCTGCTGCATATGCTTGCAGTGTCGACAGAGAGGTTCTCGGTGACAGACGAGCCGGAGAATAGCGCACAAGTATTTCCGGCTATGGCAGGGGAAGATGTATTTGTGGATAAAGGGAATGTGTTGAAAGAAAGAGTCTTAGATCCATTTGTGAAGACGGAGATAAAGGCTGACAGGATTGAGACCGCACTTCTGCCGGATTCGATGATTGTAGAGAGTATGAAAATTGATGGCAAAGAAAATACAATGAACGGATTCTATGATATGGATGCCGATGCGGCGGTAAATACAGCAGTTGATACCGTAACAGTTCCTTCAGAAAATGCGGGAGTTGGAGAGACGGAGAATCCGACAACGGAAGAGACCGGGACACCGATCTTGTGGGAGGTTACCTGTTATGGAAATGGCGGGTTTCCGGCAGCTGCTTCTTATTCATTTGACGCAGATTCTTTTGCGGGAGATGGGCTGTCGGTGCCTGTATATGAAGGGAAGATTTTCACCGGATGGTATGAGGATGAAGCGTGTACGATACCGTTTGACAGAGCAGAAGGAGAAAGACGTACCATGTCCTTGTATGCCGGATGGAAGACAGAAACATATACGTTATCCGATCGCGGTTATTTGATAGGCTGCGAACCGGAGATGGTATCCGACGGATTGCTGTTGCTTCCTTTCGATGATTCCTGTACGGGAGTGGACGCTCATGCTTTTGATAAACTGGCTCAAATGGTAGAAGAGATTTATATTCCGGCAAATATTACCTATATCGCATCTGGTGTTTTTGAGAATCTTACGAATCTTATTTATATTGAAGTAGCAGAGGACAATCCGGTGTACTATAGTGTAAATGGAGAATTATATACGAAAGATGGAGGAAAAAAATAAAGGGAATCAGGAAGCGTTTTACGAAGAAATTATAAAGAAGATGGCAGAGCTATAAAAAGATACTACATTTTTTTCACAAGTGGTGCTATAATGGATGGGACTATAAAAGCGGGGAGTTCGACATGAGAATTAATATAATTACAGAAGACCGTGAAAAGTACATGGATATTCTGCTTCTAGCAGACCCTCAGGAAGATATGATTTTAAAATATCTCCATCAAAGCGACTTGTTTGTTTTGAGTGAAGAAGGAGTTATTAAGACGGTATGTGCGGTAGTCAGACTAAATGACCGCGCATGTGAGATTAAAAATATAGCAACCATTGAAGACGAAAGAGGAAAAGGTTATGGCACACATATGATTCATTATGTGTGTGAACATTACAGCAGCCGGTTTCAGACGATATTCGTGGGAACAGGCAATTCGAAGAACACTGTGGGGTTCTATGAGAAGTGTGGCTTTTCGGTGTCGCATATTGTAGCCGATTTCTTTGTGGATCATTATCGTGAACCTATCTATGAAGAAGGAAAACAATTGATGGATATGATCTACTTAAAGAAGAAGCTTCAGTCGGATATTGATGTGAAGAAGGTGGCAGATGTTGCGCTGGAAGCGGGAAGGATACTTCTTAAAAATGGTGGTGAAATCTTCCGTGTAGAGGAGACTATGACGAGAATCTGCCAGAGGTTCCATGTGGAGAAGGTGGAGATATTTGCCTTGAGCCACGGTATCTTTTTCAGTGTGCAAAATGGAGAAGAAGTATATACGAAGGTGAAAAATATTCCGCTATCCAGTACGAATTTGACAGCCGTAGCGGAAGTAAATGCATTGTCCAGAGATATTTCGTCCGGGAAGGTAACAATTGAGGAAGCGGAGGCAAAGTTAGAAGAAATTGATCAGATGCCTGTGGCGAAAAATTATTATCAGATTCTTGGCGCAGGACTCGGAAGCGGAGGCTTTGGTTTCATTCTTGGGGCTACACCTTTGGAAAGCCTTGCGGCGGTTGGGATAGGATGCCTGCTCTATATGTGGGTGTTATTAGCTAAAAAGCTTAATATGTCCAAGATCGTTCTGAATCTTGTGGGCGGCATCATCATCACAGTGCTGGCAATTATAATTCAGCAGCTTGCACCGGCCGGAACGCTTCACATGAATGGGATGATCGTAGGATCGATCATGCCTCTTATTCCGGGACTTCCATTTGTTAATGCTATTCGTGAGATTGCGGACAATGACTTTCTGTCCGGAACGGTACGTATGATCGATGCGCTGCTTGTATTTGTATATATTGCGGTCGGCGTGGGTATCACATTCAGCGTTTACCATAATCTGTTAGGAGGGCTGATGTTATGATCTATGAGATGACGGCAAATCTTTTTTGTGCCTTTATAGGAACGGTTGGCTATTCCGTGTTATATAATGTGCCAAAACGGTATTTTCTCAGTTGCGGATTTACAGGAACAATGGGGTGGCTGGCATTCCTTTTAGTGAAAAACGGAACCCCGCTTTCTTCAGCGGTGGCGTCTTTTTTTGCAGCGCTGGTCGTTGTGTTAATATCCAGACTTCTTACGGTGCGTATGAAGTGTCCAATCACGATTTTTCTTGTATCCGGCATTTTCCCGCTTGTTCCGGGAGCAAGGGTTTATTATACCGTATACTATCTTGTGACAAGTGAAATGGGAAAAGCGGCGCAGGAAGGACTGGAAGCGCTTAAGATTGCTTTCGGTATTGTCCTCGGAATCGCAGTGGTACTTGCAATTCCAAGGGAAGTGTTCCAGATCCGGTACTGGGAGCAGAGAAAATATAGAAAATAGAAAATATAGAATAAAGAAAATACAGAAAATAGAAAATACAGAATATAAGGAGAAAAGAAAGATGAGTAAAGTAAGAACAAGATTTGCACCAAGCCCAACAGGAAGAATGCATGTGGGAAATTTAAGAACTGCGTTGTATGCATATTTGATCGCAAAGCACGAGGATGGAGATTTTATGCTCCGTATCGAGGACACCGATCAGGAGCGTTTTGTAGAAGGCGCGCTTGAGATTATTTATCATACACTGGAAGAGACAGGGCTTGTTCATGATGAGGGACCGGACAAAGACGGCGGAGTCGGACCTTATGTACAGAGTGAGAGAAATGCGTCCGGTCTGTATCTGAAATATGCAAAACAGCTTATTGAACAGGGAGATGCCTATTACTGTTTCTGTGATAAAGAACGACTGGAGTCTTTAAAGAGCAGCGTGGCTGGAGAAGGAAGCACAGAGATTGTTGTATATGATAAGCACTGTCTGGGACTTAGCAAAGAGGAAGTGCAGGCGAATCTGGACGCAGGAAAACCTTACGTAATCCGTTTTAATATGCCGACAGAAGGAACAACAACGTTCCAGGATGACATTTACGGTGATATCACTGTGCCAAATGCAGAGCTTGAGGATCTGATCCTGATTAAATCCGACGGATATCCGACCTATAATTTCGCAAATGTTATTGATGACCATTTGATGGGAATTACACATGTAGTAAGAGGAAATGAGTATCTGTCTTCTGCACCGAAATACAATAAGATCTATGAAGCTTTTGGATGGGAGATTCCGACTTATGTACACTGCCCGTTGATTACAGACGAGAACCACAAGAAACTCAGCAAACGTTGCGGACACTCTTCTTATGAAGATCTTATTGATCAGGGCTTCGTGACAGAGGCGGTAGTGAACTATGTGGCGCTTCTCGGATGGTGTCCGTCCGGCAATCAGGAGATTTTCTCACTGGAAGAGCTGGTAAAAGAATTTGATTATCATCATATGAGTAAGTCTCCGGCAGTTTTCGACATTACAAAGCTGAAATGGATGAACGGAGAATACTTAAAAGCCATGGATGAAGAGAAGTTCTATGAGATGGCGAAACCATATATTCAGGAAGTTGTGACGAAGGACTATGACCTTCATAAGATCGCAAATCTTGTAAAGACCAGAATTGAGATTTTCCCGGATATCAGAGAACAGATTGATTTCTTCGAAGAACTTCCGGCATATGATACAGCAATGTATTGTCATAAGAAAATGAAGACAAATGAAGAGAATTCTCTGGAAGTCCTGCGTGAAGTTCTGCCGCTTTTAGAGGCACAGGAAGACTTCAGCAACGACGGATTATTTGCACTTCTGAAAGGTTATGTGGATGAGAAGGGCGTGAAGACCGGATTTGTTATGTGGCCGGTGAGAACCGCAGTTTCCGGCAAACAGAATACACCGGGCGGCGCTACTGAGATCATGGAGATTCTCGGAAAAGAAGAGTCCATTGCCAGAATTAAAAAGGGAATTGAAATGCTTGGCAAGTAAGATAAAGTAAGGGGTATCTATGAGTTTAAATCGTGCTCAAAAAGAAGCAGTCTCTCATTATCAGGGACCATGTATGGTCCTTGCCGGTCCCGGTTCCGGGAAAACGCTTACCATTGCAAAGAGAATTGAATATTTGATCAAAGAATATAAGGTAAGACCAGAAGAAATTCTGGTCATTACCTTTACAAAATATGCGGCGGCAGAGATGCGGCAGCGGTTTTATCGTGTCATGGGAAATCAACAGCTTCCGGTAACCTTCGGTACCTTTCACGGGATTTTCTATGGAATTTTAAAATGGGCCTACCGGATCGGTCAGGATAATCTCCTTCTTGACGAGGAAAAGAGTGCGCTTGTAAAAGAGGCGGCAGAAGAGACCGACTGGGGAGAAGATGAAGAGCTTTTGCGTGAAGAAGATTTTCTTCAGGGATTGTTAGAAGAGATTGCGAACGTGAAAAATAACCGGCTGGAACCAGACTTATATGAGTCAAAACGGTATGGTGTTTTTCGATTTCGGGAAGTCTATGAACGATACGAAGAAAAGAAACGAACGCTTCGCAGGCTGGACTTTGAAGATATGCTCTTATGCTGTTATCAGTTGTTTGAACAGCGGCCGGATATACTGGCAAAGTGGCAGCAGCGATATACGTATATTCTGGTGGATGAATTTCAGGATATTAACCAGGTGCAGTACGATGTGGTGAAAATGCTGGCAGCTCCGTCTGACAATCTCTTCGTAGTGGGAGATGACGATCAGTCTATTTACGGATTCCGCGGGGCAAGACCGGGAATTATGATGGAATTTCCAAGAGATTATAAGGAAGCAAAACAGGTTCTTCTCGATGTGAATTATCGTTCCACCGCTCATATTGTAAATGGTGCGTTAAGAGTGATCGAACATAATAAGAGGCGTTATAAGAAGTCTATCCGTGCCGGAAGGAAAGCGGAGCAGGTGATCCATGTGCAGGAAGTTAAAGATCCGGCAGAGGAGAGCCGGTATATTACCGAACAGATTAAAAAAATCATGAAGGACGGGATAGAAGCAGAGGAGATTGCAGTGCTTTACCGGACTGCGTCCGATGCCGGTATTCTGGCAGAAACGCTTCTGGAAGAACAGCTGCCGTTTCAGATGAAGGAGCATTTGAATAATCTCTACGATCATGCAGTAGGACAGGATATTGAGGCTTATTTTCATTTGGCGCTTGGGCAGTGCGACCGTAAATGCTTTCTGCAGGTGGCGAACAAACCGAATCGCTTTATCGGCCGAGACAGTATGAGCGAAGGAACCGTAAGCTATGAAAGCCTTCGGAATTTTTATTGTGATAAGAAGTGGATGCAGGACCGGATTGATCAGTGGGAATGGGATATGAAAATGATCCGTAATAAGACGCCGTATACTGCGATCCAGTATTTGCGGAAAAGTGTGGGATATGACGAATATCTCAAGGATTATGCTGCTTACAGGGGACTTGATCCGGCAGAACTCAGGGAAGTGTTGGATGAGATACAAGAGCGCTCCAAGGGGATGAAATCTCTGGAGGAATGGTTCCGGCATGTGGATGCTTACCGGGAAAGGCTGGCAGAAAAGAAGCGCCAGAATCCCGATACAAAAGAAGGCGTAAGTCTCCTTACAATGCATGGAGCAAAAGGTCTGGAATTTGATACAGTATTTATCCTCGGGGCGAATGAAGGAATTATTCCGTATAAAAAAGCATTGGCGGAACAAGGGGAAGAGGAAGAAAGAAGATTATTTTATGTGGCAATGACAAGGGCAAAAAACCGTCTGGTGATCAGCTATGTAAAAGAAAAAAACGGAAGAGAACAAAGTCCCTCCCGTTTTGTAGGTGAATTATTTCAAAACTTATAATTCTTCAAATTCCTGTTCGTCCATCCACTCGTCAAAAGCGTCAGCTGCAACCTCGTACTCGTCATCATCTTCAATGTTAGAGAGTGTCGGCTCGCCGTCTACTTCTTCATAGCGGTAGAGATAAACGTCACCGTCTTCGCTTTCACCCTCTTCGTTCAGTGGAAGCAGGGCGATGTATTCTTTGTCATTTGCGGTATAAACGGTAAGTACCGCGCATTCTACAACTTCATCATTGTCTAAGGTAAGTGTTACAGTAACAACTTCCTCTTCTGGATTCATATTCTGTTCGCTCATTTGCACGTTCTCCTTTTCGTTAAGATAGTTTAACTGTACCAAAGGAGAGGTGAAAAAGCAAGGATGTAGTAGCCAAAAACATAAAAATGTTGTAATATGTAGGTGTATATGCAGGTTGTATGCATAAGGGAGGAGTTCGAATGTTTAAGAAAAAAAGTTTTATAATGGCGTTCATTCTAATCATCTCTATGATCGGAATGACGGCGTGTAAGAAAAACGTAGGAGCACCGGAAGATAATGCTCAGGCAGAAGAGAATGAAGATGAAACTAATACGGAAGAAACCCAGGAGCATTTGATCGGTTTCTCTGTGATTGATATGGAAAATCCTTACTTTATAACACTGGAGAGTGCGGCAAAAGCAGAGTTAGAGGAAGACGGCTACCGGATGATCACGAAGAACCCGGAGACGGACCCGCAGCTTCAGGAGACACAGATTCAGGAAATGATCGATGAAGGAATTGAAGCGATCATTTTAAGCCCGGTCGATTGGGAGAAGATTACTCCATCTCTTCAGGCGCTTAAGAAAGCGGGAGTTAAGATCATCAATGTGGATACTCAAGTAAAAGAGATGGAATATGTAGACGCTTATATCGGCTCAGATAATCAGAAGGCAGGATATATTTGCGGGGAAGATCTGATCACAAAATGCCCGGATGGTGGGAAAATCGCAATTTTAGAATGTCCGACACAGAATTCGATCAATGACCGTATCACAGGATTTGAAGAAGCGATCGCGCAGGCGGAAAACGGGTTTGAAGTGGTAGAGCGGATGGATACAAAGGGTGAATTTGAATTAGCGCTTGAGGCTGCTCAGAAGATTTTGGAGGAACACCCGGATATCAGCGCGATCATGTGTGGAAATGACCAATTGGCAGTTGCGGCCAAGGCAGCGGTTAACGTAGCTGAACTGGATAATGTGATCATTTATGGTGTGGACGGTTCTCCGGATATCAAGAAAGAATTAAAGAAACCGGAAAACCAGATTGCCGGAACAGCGGCTCAGTCTCCGATCAATATGGGAAAACAGGCGTCGCTTACAGCGGTTCAGGTCTTAAATGGTGAAGAGTACGAAAAAGAAGTGTATGAAGATGTCTTTATGATCAACAGAGACAATGTAGATATGTACGGTACAGATGGCTGGCAGTAAGACAAAGAGAGGATAAGACATGAAGAAGAGCAGGGGATGGCCGTTGCCATTGGGAGTTACGACAACGAAGGATTACTGGAATTTCTCAGTGGCGGTTCCAAAAGGTGAAACGTGCAGATTGTTATTATATCGGGCAGGTGAAATGCGCCCATGTATCAGCTATGACATGGAGGCTGTACTGGGAGAGATACATGCGATTACCTTGACGGAACTGGATGGAACAGATTATGAGTATAATTATGAGATTGATGGAGAAGTCAAAGTCGATCCATATGTCCGAAGGCTGACAGGGCGTTGCGTGTGGGGGAAACCGGAGAAACAGGATGATCACGAGGTCAGAGGGATTCTGGAAACGGAAACTTATGACTGGGAGAACGACAAACTGCCGTCGCATGCCAATAGTGATGTGGTTGCTTATAATCTTCATGTCAGAGGATTTACGAAAGATCCGTATTCTCAGGTTTCTGCAAAAGGAACCTTTGAGGGAGTCATAGAGAAGCTTCCCTATTTGAAAGAGCTTGGAATTAATCAGATCCATTGTATGCCGGTGTATGAATTTGAGGAGCGCGGAAGAGTGCCTAATTATTGGGGGTACGGAGAAGCTTATTATTTTGCGCCGAAAAGTGCCTATTCTGCATACGGAAATGGTGTGATCTCTCTGAAGAATATGGTTAAGGCGTGTCATGAAGCTGGGATAGAAGTTGTTCTTGAGATGCCGTTTGAAGGAAATGTGTCCGTGATGGAAGCGATCGAATGCCTTCGGTATTATCGAATGGAGTATCATGTGGATGGATTTATTCTGAATCCATGTCTGGAAGCTTCGCGTGCAGCATTTTCCGATCCTGCATTAAAAGACACCAAATTGTTGGTGCATCGCACAGATTTCCAAGATATCATGCGCCGTTTTCTGAAGGGAGACGAAGGGATGATTGAAGCGGTAATGTATTGGCTTCGTCATCTGGGTGGAGAGGAAGGTATTTTTAATTACATTACTTCTCATACCGGATTTACTTTAAATGATCTGGTGTCTTATGACGGAAAGCACAATGAGGCAAACGGAGAAAATAATCAGGACGGCCCGGATTATAACTATAGCTGGAACTGTGGAGCAGAGGGACCAAGCCGTAAGAAAGCAGTGTGTGCTCTGCGAAACAGACAGATCAAAAATGCGTTATTTCTTGTGCTGCTTGCGCAGGGAACGCCATGCCTTCTGGCAGGAGATGAATTCGGGAACTCACAGAGAGGCAATAACAATGTCTATTGTCAGGATAACCCTACAGGCTGGGTGAACTGGCGCGGACTTAAGAGCAATCGAGAACAGTGGGAGTTTGTAAAAGAACTGATCCATTTAAGAAAAACTTACCGTGTATTTCATCCGGAAGAGGAGATGAACGGCATGGATAAGGTGGGCTGTGGCGTGCCTGATGTGTCGTATCACGGAGAAAATGCATGGCGGGTGCAGTCTGAGGTGTCCAGTCGTCAGCTTGGCATTTATTATTGCGGAGCAAAAGACGGAAGAACGGATTGCTTTGTGATCTACAATATGCACTGGCTGGCGCACACTTTTGCGCTTCCTGCACTTCCAAAAGGAAAAAGCTGGTATCGTGCAGCCTCTACAGATGAAGGCGTGCTTAGAGAACCGGCGCCTATGAAAGAGCAGAAGGCTTTGGAGGTAGATGCCAGAACGATCGTGGTTCTCGTTGGGAAATAGGAAGTTTCTCACAACGGGAATACAAGAGGAAAAATATAGAATGAAGATGGAGAATGGACTATGAAAGCGTTAGAGCATTTGCGGACGATTAATCATCATAAAATGTTGGTAATGAAACAGTGTTTTCAAGTGGGACTGTATAAGCAGGGGCTGCTTCATGATCTGTCAAAATATACGCCTACGGAATTTCTTGTGGGTTGTAAATATTATCAGGGCACAAGAAGTCCTAACAATGCAGAGCGGGAGGCAACCGGCTATTCAAAGGCATGGCTTCATCATAAAGGGCGGAATAAGCATCACTATGAGTATTGGATTGATTACAGTGTAGATCCGTCCGAAGGGATTGTCGGACTTAAGATGCCGGGAAAATATGTGATTGAAATGTTTATGGATCGGATTGCCGCGTCTAAGACCTATATGGGAAAAGATTATTCCGATCAACATCCGCTTCAATATTATGAACGAGGAGCAGCAAGACTGGGAAAAATGATTCATCCGGAAACAGCGGCGTTATTACACCGCCTTCTTCTTATGCTCGCAGAAAAGGGAGAAGAAGCGACATTTCGTTTTATCCGTGAGCATAAGCGGGAGCTTAAGAAGGGAAGAATCCCGAAATAAAATCCTCAAAAATATCACAGGAAAATAAATTTGAAAAAATATAAAAAAGTTGTTGACATTTATATTGTGATATAGTAATATAATCTTCGGACGGTCGATAGAGCGTCGCTTGCGGAAGTGTCGGAACTGGCAGACGAGCAAGACTAAGGATCTTGTAAGCATTGTGCTTGTGTGGGTTCAAGTCCCATCTTCCGCATTGAATATTGAAGAAGAGATACCGTAAACAATAGCGTTTGCGGTATTTTTTTTGTGACTATCCACGTAAATACGCATAAAATGCGCACAAACCATTGACTAAAATTGAATAAATGCGTATAATATACGTATAAAATAAAAAGGGGCACTTAATGAAACATAGGGAATTGGTTAAGTTGCTTGAAGCGAATGGATGGTATATAAAAAGAAATGGTGGAAATCATGACATATATACGGATGGAAGAAAGATAGAACCTATTCCGAGGCATCCAGAGATTAACGAGCGACTAGCAAAAAGCATCATCAAGAAACTGGGGCTCAAATAGCCCCAAAGACTTAGATGTATCATTAAGTGAATGGAAAAAAGGAGGCAGTCATGAAAGAAAGGAGAGCATATCCAATCGTAATATCGAAAGAGGATGACGGTTTTTTTTATGTAGAAATTCCAGATTTCGATATTGCAACACAAGGAGAAGATGTAGTAGATGCGATGGAAATGGCAAGAGACGCTATTGGATTGATGGGAATTGATTTGATGGACGATGGAAAACTAATACCAGAGCCTAATAGTGTGAAGTTTGATACAAAAGAAGGAGATATTGCAACATTAGTAGATGTTGATTTTGTTGAATACAGAAAGAAGGTAGACAACAAAGCAGTAAAGAAAAACTGCACAATTCCATATTGGATGAGTGTAGAAGCAGAAAAAGTTGGTATTAATTATTCCAAACTTTTGCAAGATGCAATTGTGAAAGCGCTTGGAATAACAAGAACATGTTAACTGATTATCTAGTTGAAAATTTGAGAGAGGCATCCTCAGGGGTGCTTTTTTCGTGCAAAAAGTCGGTGAGCTGGATATGAAACAAAGGTATTATATGGACGAGGGTGAAATAGATACTAGAAATAGATACTAAAAGAATAGGATGCCAGCCACCCACTCAACCGGTTACACGGAAGGCGATGCAGTTGTAGAATTTCGAATAAGAACCTCCTTGGGAGGGCTTGAAGAAGGATATGATGTGCTGATTATTTATGGAGCGCAGGAATATTTGTATTCTGCTCTCTAAATTTGTGTTCTGCTCTTAGTTTTTTCTTTTCGTGCAGGCGCTTTTATGATATGATTCATGTATTAGACTATGGAGGTATATAGAAATGTTAAAAATCTGGATTGTAGGGGCAGCCGGTCAATTAGGAATGGCGATCAATCAAGTGCTGGACCCGTTGGAAGTGGAAATATTTAATACGGATCAGGAAGAACTTGATATCACTCATACAGATGAAGTGTTGAATTTTGGAGAAATCAACCGTCCTGATGTGATCATCAACTGTGCAGGCGTCGTAGACGTAGAGCTTTGTGAAGCTAATCCGGAGCTGGCATATCGTGTCAATGCACTTGGGGCAAGAAACTTAAGCATTGTTGCCCGCAAGGTGGGGGCGAAGATTGTACAGCTGTCTACAGATGATGTATTTGACGGTCTCAGCAAAGTTCCGTACAGTGAGTTTGATGACACGAATCCGAAGACCGTTTATGGGCGATCCAAACGGGCTGGCGAGAACTACGTGAAGGAGTTTACACATAAGCATTTTGTTGTGCGAAGCAACTGGGTATACGGAGAAGGAAATAACTTTGTCAATAATGTTCTGGCAGCAGCGAAGGAAGGAAGAGAACTTCCGGTAGCTTCTGACCAGTTTGGTTCTCCGACAAGCGCAAAAGATCTGGCAAGACTGATTCTTCACTTGATCAAGACAAATGAATATGGAACTTATCATGTGACGTGTCAGGGTGTGTGCAGCAGATACGAATTTGCTCAGGAGATTTTAAAGCTGGCAGGTATGGAGACCGGGCTTCGCGCAGTACCGACTGCAGAGTCACAGCTTTCCTCCGCAAGACCGGCATATGCAGTGCTCGATAATTTTATCCTGCGTATTATTGATCTGTATCAGATGCCGCAGTGGAAAGATTCGTTAAAAGAATATATGGAAGAGAGAAAGGAGAGCTAGGATGGGAGCAGAGACAAAGCAGAAGAAAAAAATAGGTCTTACAACAAAAATATTTATTGCCCTCCTTGCAGGTGCTGTGTTTGGTATTGTGTTATGTTATATGGTACCTTCCGGTCATGTGAAAGACGATATTATTGTAGAGGGAATCCTCTATGTGGTTGGACAGGGCTTTATTCGCCTGATGAAAATGCTGGTTGTTCCGTTGGTGTTCTGTTCACTGGTGTGTGGAAGTATGGCGATCGGAGATACGAAGAAGCTTGGTACAGTTGGTGTGCGTACACTGATCTTTTACCTCTTTACGACAGCGCTTGCTATTACAGTAGCGCTCAGTGTCGGAAATATTATCAATCCGGGAATCGGTCTTGATATGAGCGCCATTAAGTCCAATGCAGCTGAGGTAGAAGAGATGGCGGCAACCTCTCTCTCCGATACAATCCTCAATATCATCCCTGACAATCCGTTGAATTCTCTGGCAAGCGGTAATATGCTTCAGATTATTGTGTTTGCATTGATCGTAGGTATTATTCTGGCAAAATTAGGGGAACGTACCGAGACCGTTGGGAACTTCTTCAGTCAGTTTAACGATATTATGATGGAAATGACTATGATGGTCATGAGCCTTGCTCCGGTTGGTGTATTCTGCCTGATCGCAAGAACATTTGCCAATATCGGATTCAGCGCGTTTGTTCCATTAGCCAAGTATATGGTTGGTGTGCTTCTTGCTCTGGCAATTCAGTGCTTCATCGTATATCTGGGACTTCTGAAAGTGTTTACAGGATTGAATCCATTTAAATTCATTAAGAATTTCTTCCCGGTTATGGCTTTTGCGTTCTCTACAGCTACATCGAATGCAACCATTCCACTGTCTATTGACACACTGGCTAAGAAAATGGGAGTATCCAAGAAGATTTCCTCCTTTACGATTCCACTTGGAGCTACGATCAACATGGACGGTACTGCAATTATGCAGGGCGTAGCGGTTGTATTTGCAGCGCAGGCATTTGGAATCCAGCTTGATGTAATGGACTATCTGACGGTTATCGGAACGGCAACACTTGCGTCTATCGGAACAGCCGGAGTGCCAAGTGTTGGACTGGTAACACTTACGATGGTATTTAATTCTGTAGGACTTCCGGTGGAAGCAATTGGTCTTATTATGGGTATTGACCGTATCCTGGACATGACAAGAACTGCTGTCAACATTACCGGAGATGCAGTATGTACAACTATTGTTGCGCATCAGAATAAGGCGCTCGACAGAGATGTCTTTAACAATTCTTAATAGATAATAAATAATAGATAATAAATAATAGATAAAAAGCTTTTCCTGCGAAGAGGATTTCTTGGCGGTGAAAAGCTTTTGGTGTATAATGAAACATATCACAAGAGACAGGAACTGCTTGGTGAGGAGGAAGATTATGCCGGAGAGACAGGAACTGACGATCAGAGAACAGTTGGAAGCCAGAGAGATACAGTATTTAAGCCAATATGCAAAATTAAGCAGAGATTCTGCCGGAAGAAAGCGAGAAGAAAGACAATGTGATCTTCGCCCGGTCTTTCAAAGAGACAGAGACCGTATTCTGCACTGCAAATCATTTCGCAGGCTGAAGCAGAAGACGCAGGTATTTTTGCTTCCCAAGGGGGATCATTACAGGACGAGGCTTACACATACACTGGAGGTGTCTCAAAATGCAAGAACGATCGCGAAGGCGCTGCGCTTAAATGAAGATCTCACAGAAGCGATTGCATTGGGGCATGATCTGGGGCATACTCCATTCGGGCATGCAGGAGAGCGTGCGCTTAATCAGATCAGTCCGTCAGGATTTCAGCATAATCTTCAAAGCATCCGCGTGGTTGAGTATCTGGAAAAAGACGGAAGAGGATTAAATCTTACGTTGGAAGTGTTGGACGGGATTAAGAACCATAAGACCAGCGGGAAGCCATGTACGCTGGAAGGACAGATTGTACGACTCTCTGATAAGATTGCTTACATTAACCATGATATCGATGATGCGATCAGAGGCGGTATTCTTAAGCCGGAGGATCTGCCGGAGAAATATACAAAGCTTCTCGGCACTACAACAAGAAGCCGATTGGATACGATGGTTCACAATGTGATCATCAACAGTATGGAACAGCCTAAGATTCAGATGTCCGAAGAGATAGAAGAAGCCATGTCCGGTCTTCGGAAGTTTCTCTTTGAGCATGTGTATCTGAATCCGAAGGCAAAAGGAGAAGAAACGAAAGCAATCAATATGATTTCCAATTTATTTGAATACTATATGGAACATATGGAGGCGCTGCCGGAAGAATTTCTGAAAATGACGGAAGAGCGGGGAGAGTCAAAAGAGCGGATTGTGTGTGATTATATTGCAGGAATGACGGATAATTATGCAGTGAAAAAGTTTCAGGAATATTTTGTTCCGGAATCTTGGAAATTTTAAAAGGAAATCCGATACTTTTGTCGAATATTATATATGAGGACTGATTTATGTATTATTCAGATGAGATTATAGAAGAAGTAAGATCAAAAAATGATATTGTAGATGTGATTTCCAGTTATGTGAAATTACAGAAAAAAGGAAGCTCTTATTTTGGACTCTGTCCATTTCATAATGAGAAGTCTCCGTCCTTTTCGGTCAGCAGAGAGAAGCAGATGTATTATTGCTTTGGATGCGGTGCAGGCGGCAATGTTTTTACATTTTTGATGGAATACGAAAACTATTCGTTCCAGGAAGCGCTGAAATATCTGGCAGATCGGGCAGGCGTGGAGCTCCCGGAGGCGGAATACTCCAAAGAGGCCAGAGAGCGGGCAGATCAGAAAGCAATTTTGCTGGAGATCAATAAAGTGGCGGCACAGTATTTTTATGTGCAGTTAAAGAGTCCGCAAGGCGCACATGCGCTTTCTTATCTCAAAGACCGGGGGCTTTCGGATGAGATGATCCATTCGTTTGGGCTTGGATATTCCAACAAATACAGCAACGATCTGTATCAATATTTGAAGAGCAAGGGCTACCGTGATGAGCTGATCGTGAAAGCCGGTCTGGTTACGGTGGACGAGCGTTATGGAGTGTCGGATAAATTCTGGAACCGCGTGATGTTCCCGATCATGGACAGCAACAGCCGTGTGATTGGGTTTGGCGGCCGTGTTATGGGAGACGCAAAACCGAAATATTTGAATTCACCGGAGACGATGATCTTTGATAAGAGTCGGAATCTCTATGGACTCAATCGGGCGAGAAGCTCAAGAAAACCATATTTTCTTCTGTGTGAGGGGTATATGGATGTGATCTCGCTCCATCAGGCTGGTTTTTCCAACGCGGTGGCATCACTTGGCACAGCGCTGACGCCGGGGCATGCTTCCCTTATCAAACGGTATGTGAAGGAAGTGTATTTGACCTACGACAGTGATGAGGCAGGGACAAAGGCGGCGCTTCGTGCAATGCCAATTTTAAAAGACGTGGGAATTACTGCGAGGATCATTCGCATGGAGCCGTATAAAGACCCGGATGAATTTATCAAACATCTGGGCGCGGAAGCTTTTGAGGAGCGGATACATAAGGCGCAAAATGGTTTCATGTTCGGTCTGGAAGTTCTGGAAAGAGATTACGACCTTACAACGCCGGAAGGAAAGACAGACTTTATGAAAGAAGCGGCGAAGCGTCTCACTCAGTTTGATGAGGAGATCGAACGCAGCAACTATATTGAGGCGGTGGCAAAGACCTATCACGTAGGTTTTGAAGAGCTTCGAAAGCTGGTACTGAAAATGGCGGTTCAGACAGGGCTTGCAAAACAAGTGGAACGCCCGAAGCGATTAGATGGAAAGAGCAGGGAAAAAGAGGATGGACATGTGAAGTCTCAGAAGATCCTTCTCACATGGCTGATCGAAGACGAGGGCATTTTCAATCAGATAAGAAGATATATCACTCCGGATGATTTTACCGGAGAGTTATATAAAAAGGTGGCAGCACTTCTCTATGAACAGTATGAGGGACAGGATGTAAATCCGGCAAGAATCATGAATCATTTCACAGATGAAGAGGAACACCGTGAGGTTGCCAGCCTGTTCCATACGAAGATCAGAGAGCTGACGACGATCAGCGAACAGGAAAAGGCGCTGAAAGAAACCATAATCCGGGTGAAGGGGCACAGCATTGATACGGCTGCAAAAAATCTTGCGCCGACAGATATCGCCGGTCTTCAGCGGTTGATGGAAGCAAAAAGGGAACTGCAGGACCTTGAAAAACTGCATATTTCTATTAATTGAGGATAAAATATAAACAAGCAATGAGAGGATGGACACTACATGGAAGAAAACATGGCGAAATTCGAGGAAAAATTAAAAGAACTTGTAAAGCTTGGCAAAAAGAAAAAAAGTGTTCTGGAGATTCAGGAGATCAATGATTATTTCAATGATATCGATCTGGACGCAGAACAGATGGAGAAGGTATTTGAATATTTAGAAAGTCAGAATATTGACGTTTTGCGCATCAGCTCAGACGATGATGATATTGATGATTCGGATATTATGCTCTCTGATGAAGACGAAGTGGATATGGAGAAGATCGACCTGTCTGTTCCGGATGGAATCAGCATTGAAGATCCAGTGAGAATGTATCTGAAAGAAATCGGAAAGGTTCCGCTTCTGTCTGCAGAAGAGGAAGTTGAGCTCGCAAGAAGAATGGCAGATGGGGATGAAGATGCAAAGAAAAGACTGGCAGAGGCGAACTTACGTCTCGTTGTCAGCATTGCAAAGCGTTATGTGGGACGAGGCATGCTGTTTCTTGATCTGATCCAGGAAGGAAACTTAGGACTGATCAAAGCTGTTGAAAAATTTGACTATCACAAAGGATTCAAGTTCAGTACGTACGCTACATGGTGGATTCGTCAGGCAATTACAAGAGCGATCGCAGATCAGGCAAGAACGATCCGTATTCCGGTTCATATGGTGGAGACCATCAACAAACTGATCCGTGTTTCCAGACAGTTATTGCAGGAGCTGGGACGTGAACCTACGCCGGAAGAGATTGCAGAGGAATTGGACATGCCGGTGGAGCGTGTCAGAGAGATTCTGAAGATCTCTCAAGAACCGGTGTCTCTTGAGACCCCGATCGGAGAAGAGGAAGACAGCCATTTGGGAGACTTCATTCAGGATGATAATGTGCCGGTTCCGGCAGAAGCCGCAGCTCAGACATTATTAAAAGAACAGCTTGATGAAGTGTTGGATACACTGACAGAGAGAGAACAGAAGGTGTTAAGACTCCGTTTCGGTATGAATGATGGACGAGCAAGAACACTGGAAGAAGTAGGAAAAGAATTTGATGTTACCCGTGAGCGTATTCGTCAGATTGAAGCAAAAGCGCTGCGCAAGCTCCGCCATCCGAGCCGCAGCAGAAAATTAAGAGATTATTTGGATTAAGAAAGAGGCGCCTATGGAACTATCAAAGAGACTTTATGCGGTTGCAAGTCTTGTGACAGAGGGCGCCTCTGTTGCAGATATTGGAACCGATCACGGTTACATACCGATTTATCTTATGAAAGAAGGAATTGCTTCGAAGGTGATTGCACTGGATATTAACAAAGGGCCTTTGGAGCGTGCAAGACTGCACATTGTAGGAAACGGACTGAAAGGACAGATTGAGACGAGACTGTCGGACGGGCTTTGCAAAGTAACGCCGGGGGAAGTGGATACGATGATTGCCGCCGGCATGGGAGGCGCACTTGTCATTAAGATCCTGACAGAGGGAAAAAAGGTCGTAGATTCTCTGACAGCCTGCATACTCCAGCCCCAGTCCGAGATCTGGAAGGTGCGTAAATACCTGTGTGAACACGGTCTTGTCATTGAAGAGGAAGACATGGTGGAAGAGGATGGAAAATTCTATCCGATCATGCGTGTTGTTCACGGAGAGCCGGAAACGTATGAAATGTATGAATACATTTACGGGAAAAAACTTCTGGAAAAAAGACATCCCGTGCTTCATAAATATCTCTTAAGGGAAATCAGCATTCAGGAGAGTATCTTAAGACAGCTGGCGGCAAGAACCGAAAGTGTGAGTGCAAGACAGAGAGAAAAAGAAGTCAGAGATGAAATGAAGCTTACGAGACAGGCCTGGAAGGTATTCGAAGAGCATTAATAAACGAACAAACAGCAGAGTAAAAAGGCAGGTAAGGAGAGAGGCGGATGCAGTGTAAAGAGATCATAGAGGTACTGGAACAGGATTATTCGAGAAGCTATGCACTTCCATGGGATAATGTAGGACTTCTCGCAGGGAGAGACGACAAAGAGGTAAAGAAGATCTATGTGGCTGTAGATGCTACAGATGAAGTGATTGAAGCTGCCTGCGCATGCAAAGCAGATATGCTCATCACACATCATCCTCTGATTTTCGGCGGGAGAATGAAGATCACCAACGAAGATTTTATAGGAAGAAGACTTTTGAAATTGATCAGGCAGGATATTTCCTACTATGCCATGCATACGAATTATGATGTGCTTGGAATGGCAAGTCTGTCGGGGAAAATGTTAAGCCTTCGTGATACAGAAGTTCTGGAAATCACAGAAGAGGAAGAGGGAATCGGAAGGATTGGAAACTTTCCGAAGGAAATGACTCTGGAAGCATGCTGTGAACAAGTAAAGAAAGCTTTCCGACTGGAGCATGTGAAGGTGTTTGGCGACTTGTCCCGGGGAGTCCGTCGTGTTGCCATCTGTCCTGGCTCCGGAAAAAGTGTGATCGGAGTGTCTATTGAGAAGGGGGCGGATGTTCTGGTCACAGGAGACATTGGTCATCATGAAGGAATTGATGCAGCTGCGCAGGGGCTTTCGATCATTGATGCCGGGCATTATGGCGTGGAGCATATTTTTATTGAAGATATGAAACAATATCTCATGCAACATTTTCAGGAAATGGAAGTGATCGGGGCGCCGATCAGCCATCCATTTATCATATTGTAAAAGAAAAGGGGCGGTGAGTATGGATAAGTTAACGTATCAAGTGAAAATCGGAGAAGAGATCCGTACCTACGAAGAGGGAACGACTTATGGAGAGATTGCACGTGAATATCAGAAGTTTTATGACCACGACATTGTTCTTGTGATCATAAATGGAAAGCTTCAGGAACTCCATAAGACGGTGAAGATGGACTGTGTGCTGGATTTTGAGACAACAGCAGGAGATATGGGGCATAAGACTTACAAACGAAGTATGAGTCTTATGCTTGTGAAAGCCATCTATGATGTGGCGCACCATGAAAAGATCAAAAAGGTGCGTATCCACTATTCCGTAAGCAAGGGTTATTACTGTACCATTGACGGAGACATGGAGCTTACGCAGGAATTTCTCGACCATGTAGAAAGCCGAATGCGCGAGATTGCAGACATGGATCTTGAGATATCGAAGAAATCCGTAAATACAGACGATGCGATTGCATCATTCAGACAGCACGGAATGTATGATAAGGAGAAATTATTTACTTATCGAAGAGTATCCAAAGTCAACATATACAGTATGAATGAATTCGAAGACTATTATTATGGGTATATGGTGCCAAGTGCAGGATATCTGAAATATTTTAAATTATACAAATACGACGATGGATTTGTGATTCAGATGCCGGAACGCTCTGCACCGGAAATAGTACCTCCGTTTGAACCTCAGAATAAGCTCTTTCAGGTGCTTAAGGAGTCTACAAAATGGGGAGATATGCAGGGAATCGAAACGGTAGGCGCGCTCAATGATAAGATCACAAAAGGGGATATGATGGAGACGGTGCTTGTGCAGGAAGCGCTTCAGGAGAAGAAGATTGCCGAGATCGCGGCAACGATCGCATCGAATCCAAAGATTAAATTTGTCCTGATCGCAGGACCGTCCTCTTCCGGGAAGACAACATTTTCCCACCGATTGTCTATCCAGCTTCGTGCCAACGGTCTGGTGCCGCATCCTATCGCTGTAGATAATTATTTCGTAGAGCGGGAAGAAAATCCGAAGGACGAGAACGGAAATTACGATTATGAATGCCTGGAGGCGGTGGACAGAGAACTGTTTAACCGTCAGCTTCAGGATCTTCTGGATGGGAAAGAAGTTGTGATCCCGACGTTTAACTTTGTCACCGGTCATAAGGAATATGGAAAGGAGACAAAGAAGCTTGGAGAAAATGATGTACTTGTTATAGAAGGAATTCATTGTCTGAACCCGAAGCTTACGGAACATCTGCAGGATGAAAATAAATTCAAGATCTATATCAGTGCGCTGACGCAGCTTAACATTGACGAGCATAACCGGATTCCGACGACAGACGGAAGACTTCTTCGCAGGATTGTGCGGGATGCAAGGACGAGAGGATCATCGGCAGAACGAACCATTCGCATGTGGCCGTCTGTGAGAAGAGGAGAAGAACGCAACATTTTCCCGTATCAGGAGCAGGCAGATGTGATGTTTAATTCGGCGCTTATTTATGAACTGGCAGTGTTAAAGCCTTATGTAGAGGCGCTGCTTTTCGGTATTGACCGGGAAGCACCGGAATATATGGAAGCCAAAAGGCTGTTGAAGTTTTTGGATTATTTTGTGGGAATCGGAAGCGAAAATGTGCCGACAAATTCACTGCTGCGTGAATTTATCGGCGGTGGTTGTTTCCATATTTAATGATCAGAAAGGTAGAAATCTCTCATATTATCCAATTTTGCGGACATATTATGAATAAGCAGATCTAAGATCGTAATCGCAGCCATAGATTCTACCACAACTACAGCTCTTGGGACAATAACAGGATCGTGTCGCCCGTGAATGGTGATGGTAGTTTCATCACCGTCGCGGGTGATTGTTTTTTGTTCCTGGGCAATGGAAGGTGTTGGCTTAATTGCCGCTCTTAGAAGAATGGTACTTCCATCGCTCATGCCGCCCAAGATACCGCCGGAGTGGTTTGTCTCCTTGGCGGGCTTTCCATCTTTCATATAGAAAGGATCGTTATTTTTGCTGCCGCAGGAACCGGCTGCAAGAAAACCGTCACCGATCTCAACTCCTTTAACGGCTCCGATGGACATGATCGCGCCGGCAAGCATGGCGTCTAATTTATGAAAGACAGGTTCTCCGATGCCTACAGGCATACCGTCGATCCGACATTCAATGATTCCCCCGGAAGAATCGCACGCTTTCATGCGTTGCTCTAAGTAAGAAGCGGCTTTTGCGGCATAGGCATTGCCCGGCATATACAGAGCATTTTCTGATATTTCTTCCAGACGATATTCAGAAGCCGGAATTTTGATATCTCCGATTGCGCAGGTGTACGCTTGGAGGTGAATGCCAAGCTCTGCAAGGAACTTGGAAGCAACAGCCCCGGCAGCGACGCGTCCGATCGTTTCTCTTCCGGAAGAGCGCCCACCGCCCCGATAATCGCGAAAACCATATTTGGTATCAAAGGTATAGTCTGCATGTCCCGGACGATAGCAGTCTTTGATATTTCCATAATCATGGGAACGCTGATCTTCGTTTGAGATGAGAATTGAAATCGGAGTTCCGGTTGTTCTGCCTTCAAAGACACCGGAGAGGATGCGGGCTTTGTCAGCTTCCTTTCGGGCGGTGGTGAATTTTCCCTGCCCCGGTTTTCTGCGGTCCAAAAAGGACTGGATGTCTTCTTCCGTAAGGGAAAGACCTGCCGGACAGCCATCGACAACGACGCCGATAGCAGCACCGTGAGACTCTCCCCATGTTGTAATGGTGAAATTTGTTCCGTAAGTTGAACCTGCCATGAATGTATCTCCTTTTAAAATCATAATTTGTTTTTTATTATATACTGAACGAGGGGACTTTTGAAGCAGAAAATTCGACAATTTAAGACTGTACTTTTTATTTGCTCCATATTATAATGGTAGCGTGTAAGAAAAGGAGAAAATTCATGAGTAATAAGGATAAGAGAGCAGATGAGATTGTAGAAGAAACAATGAAGTCTATTTATGAAGATCTCGACAATTTGGATAAAGAGGAAGAGCATTCTGAATTGGGTGAGGAATTTGAACGAGAACTTGAAGAAGAATCAGAAGAGTTTGAAGAAGAACAGGAATTTGAGGAGCCTGAGGAGGAGACAGAAGCCGAGCGTGCATACCGCAAGCATAAGTTCAGAAAGAAACTGGCAATTATTCTTGGCAGTATTTTTGGTGTGCTGATTGTTGCTTATGTAGGAATTGCCCTCTATTTTGGCAGTCATTTTATGTTTTATACGAAAATCAACGGTACAGATTTTTCTATGAAGAATGTAGCTGAGGTGGAAAAGTACATGGAACAGCAGGTGGCTGACTATGTGCTGACACTGAAAGAATCGGACGGAGATGTTGAAAAGATTGATGGACAGAATATCTCACTTACTTATGTGCCGGGGGATGAATTGAAGAAATATGTTAAGAAGCAGAATAATTTTCTGTGGATCACAAGCCTGTGGGATCACCCGGAGATTGAGGCGGCAGTAGGTGTGAAATATGATGAGACAAAGCTTTCGGAAGTAATTTCAGCACTTCAGTGCATGAAGGCAGAAAACCAGACCGCATCTGTGAATGCGCATCCGGAATTTAAGGAGACGCAGTTTGAGGTTGTGCCGGAAGTGATCGGTACGCAGATTAACACAGAGAAGTTTACCGAAGAGATTAAGAAATCGCTGGATGGTTTTCAGCCGGAGCTTGACCTTTTAGAAAGTGGTTGTTATATTCTGCCTAAGTTCGTATCAGATTCTGAAGAAGTAGTAAAAGCTGCGGAGAGCATGAACAGTTATCTTGGCGCTGAGATCACGTACGACTTTAACCCAAATACGGAAGTTGTCAACTCTGCAGTGATCGCACAGTGGATTACGGTAAATGACAACATGGAAGTGACATTCAATGAGGAAGCGGTAAAGACATATATCAGCAGCCTTGCTGAGAAATATAACACGAAAGGGAAACCGAGACAATTCACAACTGCTACAGGAAATACCGTGACCGTAGAAGGTGGAAGTTATGGATGGCGGATCAATCAGGAAGAAGAATATAATCTTCTGATTGCCAATATCCAGAATGCGGAAAAAGTGACGAGAGAACCGGCATATTCCAGCAGAGCGGCAAGCCACGGAGCAATGGATGTGGGAAGCACATATGCAGAGGTGGATCTCAGCAATCAGAAAGCTTATTTTATTAAAGATGGACAGGTTGTGTTAAGTTCGGACGTGGTAACCGGTAATCCGAACAGAGGAAATGCGACACCGCAGGGAACCTATACACTGACCTATAAGACGAGAAATGCAGTGCTTCGCGGAGAGAAGCGTCCGGATGGCACGTATAGCTATGAGTCTCCGGTTGCATACTGGATGCCGTTCAATGGAGGAATCGGCTTCCATGATGCACCGTGGCAGTCTTCCTTTGGAGGAAGCAGATATAAGAGTCATGGCTCTCACGGGTGTATCAATATGCCGACACAAAAAGCAAAAGAGATGTATAATTTGATTTCCGATGGGACACCGGTTATATGTCATTATTAATACGATAAATGATAAGGTGAAAATATATGTATGAATTATTAAAACAAGATGGTCTTGCCAAGAGGGGAAGACTGCACACAGTACACGGCGTGATTGAGACACCGGTATTTATGAATGTAGGAACAGTTGCAGCGATCAAGGGCGCTGTTTCCACTGATGATCTGAGACAGATTAAGACACAGGTAGAACTTTCGAATACGTATCATCTTCATGTAAGGCCGGGGGATGATGTGATTAAGAAGCTCGGTGGTCTTCACAAATTCATGGCGTGGGATAAACCGATTCTCACTGATTCCGGCGGATTTCAGGTGTTTTCGCTGGCAGGGCTTCGTAAGATCAAGGAAGAGGGCGTATATTTTAATTCTCACATTGATGGAAAGAAAATTTTCATGGGACCGGAGGAAAGTATGCAGATCCAGTCAAATCTTGCCTCCACCATCGCCATGGCATTTGATGAATGCCCGTCCAGTGTGGCTGACCGCGATTATATGGAACGCTCCGTAGACCGAACCACAAGATGGCTTGCCCGCTGTAAGGCAGAGATGGACAGATTGAACAGTCTTCCGGATACGATCAACAAGAAGCAGATGCTCTTCGGAATTAATCAGGGCGGTATCTATGAGGATATCCGTATCCGACACGCGCAGGAAATCAGCAAGCTTGATCTGGACGGTTATGCGGTAGGAGGACTGGCAGTGGGAGAATCCCATGAGGAAATGTATCGTATTCTGGATGCAGTGGTGCCGCATCTTCCGAAGAATAAGCCGACCTATCTTATGGGAGTCGGAACGCCGGCAAATATATTGGAAGCAGTAGACCGGGGAGTTGATTTCTTCGACTGTGTATATCCAAGCAGAAACGGACGTCATGGTCATGTATATACAAACGCAGGAAAATTGAATCTGTTCAATGCGAAATATGAGCTGGATGACCGCCCGATCGAAGAGGGATGTCAGTGTCCGGCGTGCCGGACGTATTCCAGAGCATACATCAGACATCTGTTAAAAGCAAAAGAAATGCTTGGTATGAGACTGTGTGTTCTTCACAACCTGTATTTCTACAATACAATGATGGAAGAGATCAGAGATGCCATTGATCAAGGATGTTACAAGGAATACAAAGAAGCAAAACTTGCGGGAATGGCTGTAAAAAAATAGTGAAAATTTTATGAAAATCAAGGAAATCACTTGATGAATATTGCATTATTGTGTATGATAGCAATAGCGCTTAAAGATAATTAGGAGGAATTAGTTATGTGGACATTAGCAGCACAGAGTGCAGGAGGCACCTGGATACCACTCTTAGTCGTATATGCATTGATCTTCGGAGGTTTCTGGTTCATTTTCATCAGACCACAGAAGAAAGAGCAGAAGAGAGTACAGTCAATGATCGCTGATATGGAAGTAGGAGATACCGTTCTTACAACAAGCGGTTTCTACGGAGTCATCATTGACATCAGTGATTCTGATATCATTGTAGAGTTTGGAAGCAACAAGAACTGTCGTATTCCAATGCAGAAGGCAGCAGTTGCACAGGTAGAAAAAGCTTCTGCAGAATAAGAATTTGCAGAAAAATAAGAAAAGATAAGAGAGAACTGTCGTTTCAGAAATGAGACGGCAGTTTTTTGTATAAAATCACATACATGAGCTTAAATGATAATGGTTATCAAAAAATGTATTGCTATTTTATAAAAAGGATGATATACTATGCCTGTCTAAAAAATAACATACTACATATAGTGAAAGGAGATAAAGATCATGCCATATTTTGAGCAATGGGAAGGTTTTAAGGGGAGAGACTGGAGAAATTCTGTGGATGTCCGCAGTTTCATTCAGGATAACTATACAGAATATGATGGAGATGAAGCGTTTTTAGCAGATCCAACAGAGGCTACCGATAAATTATGGGGCAAATTACAGGAACTTCAGAAAGAGGAGCGTGCAAAAGGCGGCGTTCTTGATATGGAGACAGAGGTTGTATCTGGACTTACTGCATATGGACCGGGATATATCAGTGAAGAAATGAAAGATCTGGAAGCAGTGGTAGGTCTTCAGACAGACAAACCTCTTAAGAGAGCATTTATGCCATACGGCGGTATCAACATGGCAGAAAAGGCTTGTACAACTTATGGATACCAGCCAAGCGAGAAGCTTCACGAGATCTTTACAAAATATCATAAAACACACAACCAGGGTGTATTTGACATCTACACTCCAGAGATGAAAAAAGCCCGTCACAATAAGATCATCACAGGTCTTCCGGACACATACGGAAGAGGACGTATTGTGGGAGACTACAGACGTGTTGCTCTTTACGGAATCGACTTCCTGATCGAGAAGAAGCAGTATGACTTCGAAAGATATGCAAGACACGGTATGAAAGGAACAGATTTCCGTCTTCGTGAGGAGATCGCAGATCAGATCCGTGCATTAAATGGAATGAAAGAAATGGCTGAGATCTACGGCTTTGATATTTCAAAACCGGCGAAGAACGCCCGCGAAGCAGCACAGTGGCTGTATTTCGGATATCTTGCTGCCATCAAGACACAGAACGGAGCAGCAATGAGTGTAGGACGTATCTCTACATTCCTTGACGTTTATATCCAGAGAGACTTAGAGAACGGTGCGATCACAGAGGCTGAGGCTCAGGAACTCATTGACCACATGGTTATGAAATTCCGTATGGTAAAATTCGCAAGAATCCCATCTTACAATGAATTGTTCTCCGGTGACCCGGTATGGGCTACTTTAGAGGTTGCAGGTCTTGGACAGGATGGACGTTCTATGGTAACTAAGACAGACTTCCGTTTCCTCCACACATTGGAGAACATGGGACCGTCACCGGAACCAAACCTCACAGTATTATATTCTGAGAGACTTCCGGAGAACTTCAAGAAGTACGCATCTTTCATTTCTGTAAAGACAAGCTCTATCCAGTATGAAAATGATGATGTGATGCGTCCGGTATGGGGTGACGATTATTCTATCTGCTGCTGTGTATCTGCAACACAGACAGGAAAAGAAATCCAGTTCTTTGGTGCACGCGCGAACCTTGCGAAATGTCTGCTCTACGCAATCAACGGTGGTGTAGATGAAAAGACCGGCGTGCAGGTAGGACCGGCTTACAGACCGATCACTTCTGAGTATCTTGACTATGATGAAGTGATGGAGCGTTACGATGAGATGATGGACTGGTTATCTAAGTTATATGTAGATACCTTGAACATGATCCACTATATGCATGATAAATATTACTACGAGGCAGCAGAGATGGCTCTTATCGATACAGATGTAAGACGTACATTTGCAACAGGAATCGCAGGATTCTCTCATGTGATCGACTCTCTGTGTGCAATCAAATACGCTAAGGTGAAACCGGTGCGTGATGAGAACGGAATCGCAGTTGATTTCGAGATCGAGGGTGATTTCCCAAGATACGGAAATGATGATGACCGTGCAGATGAACTGGCAATCTGGCTTCTTAAGACATTTATGCACAAATTAAATAAATGCCATACTTACAGAAACTCTGAGCCTACAACATCTATCCTTACAATCACATCTAACGTAGTATACGGTAAGGCAACAGGTACTCTTCCGGATGGAAGAAAAGCAGGAGAACCTCTGGCACCGGGTGCAAACCCATCTTACGGAGCAGAGAAGAACGGTCTCCTTGCATCTCTGAACTCTGTGGCTAAGCTTCCATATGAGCTTGCTCTTGATGGAATCTCTAATACACAGACAATCAGCCCGGAAGCACTTGGTCATAGTGATGAAGAGCGTACAGAAAATCTGGTACACGTACTGGATGGTTACTTCCATCAGGGAGCACACCACCTGAACGTTAATGTATTCGGTACAGAGAAGCTCATCGACGCTATGGAGCATCCGGAGAAACCAGAGTACGCAAACTTTACAATCCGTGTATCCGGTTATGCAGTAAAATTCATCGACCTGACAAAGGAACAGCAGATGGACGTAATTGCAAGAACATGTCACAAAGAAATGTAATAAGAAATGTAATAAAAACAGAAAAGAAGGAGCAAAACTATGACAAAAGGATATATTCATTCTTTGGAAAGTTTTGGTTCCGTAGATGGACCGGGTGTAAGATTTGTGATCTTTACTTCTGGATGCGCTATGCGCTGCCAGTTCTGTCACAATCCTGACACTTGGAACATGCAGTCGGGGACGCCGTATACGGCAGATGAACTGATTGCGAAAGCATTGAAATACCGCTCTTACTGGGGAAGTGAGGGCGGTATTACCGTAAGTGGGGGAGAACCGCTTTTGCAGATTGATTTCTTATTGGAGCTTTTTGAAAAAGCGAAAGAGAAAGGAATTCATACAGTTATTGACACAAGCGGACAACCATTTACGAAGCAGGAACCATTCTTTTCCAAATTTCAGAAATTAATGGAATACACAGATCTGATTCTCTTAGACTTAAAACAGATCGATGAAGAACAGCATCAGATATTGACAGGATGTACCGGAAAGAATATTCTGGAATTAGCACAATATTTATCTGAGATTCATAAGCCGGTTTGGATTCGCCATGTACTTGTCCCGGGGGGAAGTGATAAAGATGAGTATCTCGACCGTTTGAACGCATTTATTCAGACGTTGAAGAATGTGGAGCGGGTAGAGGTTCTTCCTTATCATACGCTGGGCGAATATAAGTGGAAAGAACTTGGCATGAAATACCCTCTTGCCGGTGTGGAGCCGCCGACCAAAGAGCGGGTTGAGAACGCCAAACTAAGACTGGGCTGTTAAGAAGTTAAAATCATCAGGAAAGTATTCTTGAAGATGAGAAAATCATAGAAAAGGGGGCTTGGTTATGATCAATTATTCAGAAGATCAGGAGAGGCAATATCATATTCAGGTTGCAAAAGGAGAGGTGGGGCGTTATGTGATCCTGCCGGGAGATCCGAAGCGTTGTCAGAAAATCGCTGCTTATTTTGATGAACCAAAACTGATCGCGGATAATCGGGAATATGTCACATACACCGGCTATCTGGACGGAGAGAAGGTAAGCGTGACTTCTACAGGAATCGGAGGTCCGTCTGCGTCAATTGCTATGGAAGAGTTAAAAAGAGTAGGCGCAGATACATTTATCCGAGTAGGCACCAGTGGAGGCATGGCGCTCGATGTAAAGAGCGGTGATCTTGTGGTGGCAACCGGAGCTATCCGTATGGAAGGAACAAGCAAAGAGTATGCCCCCATTGAATATCCTGCAGTGCCGGATCTTACCGTGACCAATGCTCTTGTAAAAGCAGCCGGTAAACTTGAATTTCCGTGTCATACAGGGGTAGTACAGTGTAAAGATGCTTTTTACGGACAGCATGATCCGATGAGTATGCCGGTGGGGTATGAGCTCATGAATAAATGGGATGCGTGGATCAAGTGTGGGTGCCTTGCATCGGAGATGGAATCTGCGGCAATCTTTATTGTGGGAAGCACCCTTCGGGTTCGAACGGGGACCGTGCTGCTTGTAATGGCGAATCAGGAGCGGGCAAAACAAGGGCTTTCCAATCCGGTTGTGCACGATACGGATGCACCGATCCGAACAGCAATTGAAGCAATTCGTGCCTTGATCCGTGAAGACCGTAAAAGCGGGAAGACATTGTTATAGAAGGTATCAGAATAGAAGAGAAAGGGCTATATGCCAGTGAGAAGGAGCGTATTATGGAATTGAAAGAAATCTTGCATCGGGTGGATCACACTTTACTTGCTCAGACAGCTTCTTGGGAGGAAATCAAAGCGCTGTGTGATGATGCAATCAAGTATAAAACAGCTTCTGTCTGTATTCCGGCGTCTTATGTAAAGCAAGTGAAAGAATATGTGAAAGAAGAGATGGCAGTTTGTACTGTGATTGGATTTCCCAATGGATATAGTACCACAGCATCGAAAGTATTTGAGGCGAAAGATGCAGTGGATAATGGTGCGGATGAAGTGGATATGGTAATTAACCTTGGGTGGGTCAAAGACAACCGGTTTGATCTTGTGGAAGAAGAGATTCGGAAGATCAAAGAGGCTGTGGGAGATAAGATCCTGAAAGTTATCATTGAGACTTGCCTTCTCACCGAAGAAGAGAAGATTGGTATGTGCCGGGCAGTGACTGCGGCAGGGGCAGATTATATTAAGACATCTACCGGATTTTCCAAAGCAGGAGCTACCTCCCAAGATGTGGAATTATTTGCCCGTCATGTGGGAGAAGGCGTGAAGATCAAAGCGGCGGGAGGAATCTCGTCTCTTGCTGATGCCGAGCATTTTCTTGAACTTGGTGCTGATCGGTTGGGGACAAGCCGCATTGTAAAGATTGCAAAAGAATTGTAGAAGAATGACAGAGATATCCAAATCAAGCAGTAGAGAAGGCAGGTGAGCAGTATGAGCATAAAAAAATATGAAGAAACACTTCCGGTAGAAGAACTGGTGGAGAAAGCAATGAAGGCAATGGAACGGTCTTATTCTCCGTATTCCGGGTTTAAAGTGGGAGCTTGTCTTCTTACATCTGACGGAGAATATTATACCGGCTGCAACATTGAAAATGCAGCCTATACACCGACCAACTGTGCCGAGCGCACTGCATTTTTTAAGGCGGTCAGCGAAGGAAAACGTGAGTTTCGCGCGATTTGCATTGTAAATGAAAATGGGAACGGGGAACATGATTTTTGTGCTCCGTGTGGAGTGTGCCGTCAGGTGATGATGGAATTTTGCAATCCGGAATTTTTTACTGTGGTGCTGGCAAAGAGCAGCAATGAATATAGATGTTATCTGTTGAAAGAATTACTGCCGCTTGGATTTGGACCGGACAATTTAAAATAAGCAAACAAAGCAGGGGCTTCCGATGACAGAAGCGCCTGCTTTGTTTGTATTACTTGTGTGTGATTTCCACAATTTTCAAAAGAAAAACAGGATGTAAGAAGAGAAATGTTAACAGATTAATTTTTTAGTGTACTAAAGTCTTGAAACATCCATTAAAATAAGATATTATAAGTTCTATACTTTATTTTATACAGGAAGGATGAGAAAATATGCAGTTAAATATAGGAGTCATCAAAGGGGACGGTATCGGGCCGGAGATCGTGACGGAGGCAATGAAGGTATTGGATAAAGTTGCAGAAGTCTACGGACATTCCTGTAAGTATACACAGCTGCTGCTTGGAGGGGCGTCCATTGATGTACACGGAGTACCGCTTACAGAGGAGACTGTCGAGCAGGCAAAACAGTGTGACGCTGTGTTGATGGGATCAATCGGCGGTGACGCAAAGACATCACCGTGGTATCAGCTGGAACCATCGAAGCGTCCGGAGGCAGGGCTTCTCGGAATCCGGAAGGCGTTGAATCTATTTGCCAATTTAAGACCGGCAATTTTGTATGATGAATTAAAAGGTGCCTGTCCGCTGAAGGAAGAGATCACAGAAGGCGGATTTGATCTGATGATCATGCGCGAACTGACCGGCGGATTGTATTTTGGAGAGCGGAAGACCGTAGAAGAGAATGGGGTATTGACGGCTTACGATTCCCTTACATATAACGAACAGGAAATCAGAAGGATCGCAAAGCGTGGATTTGATATTGCCATGAAGCGCAGAAAGAAAGTGACGAGCGTAGATAAGGCAAATGTGCTTGATTCCTCCAGACTTTGGAGAAAAGTAGTGGAGGAAGTGGCGGCAGATTATCCGGAAGTTCAGCTGGAGCATATGCTGGTCGATAACTGTGCCATGCAGTTAGTAAAAGATCCAAAACAATTTGACGTTGTTCTCACCGAGAACATGTTCGGAGATATTTTATCTGACGAAGCCAGCATGGTGACCGGTTCCATCGGAATGCTGGCAAGCGCAAGCTTAAACGAGACAAAATTCGGGCTCTACGAGCCAAGCGGCGGTTCCGCACCGGATATCGCAGGCAAAGGCATAGCCAACCCGATCGCAACCATTTTATCTGCAGCAATGATGCTCCGCTTCAGCTTCGATCTCGATCAAGAAGCAGATGCCATCGAGGCGGCAGTCGAACACGTATTAAAAGAAGGATATCGAACCATAGACATCATGTCCGAAGGAAAGAAGCAGGTCGGCACAAAAGAAATGGGCGACCTCATCGCAAAATCAATTTAGGACAGGTCAAAAAGCAATTTAGGACGTAGCAAAATGTAATTTGGGACGTAGCAAAGTTTAAAAAGTCTACGTCCCCAGGAGGTAGAATAATGAGAAGTGATACAGTTACAAAAGGAAAACAGCAGGCGCCGCATCGTTCTTTGATGAATGCGCTTGGTCTTACGCAGGAGGAGATGGACAGACCGCTGGTCGGTATTGTCAGTTCGTATAATGAGATTGTTCCGGGTCATATGAATCTGGATAAGATCGTAAATGCAGTGAAACAAGGTGTTGCAATGGCGGGGGGAACGCCAATTGTATTCCCGGCAATTGCGGTGTGCGATGGAATTGCAATGGGGCACATCGGAATGAAATATTCTCTTGTTACGAGAGATCTGATTGCGGATTCTACAGAAGCGATGGCACTTGCACACCAGTTTGATGCGCTCGTGATGGTGCCAAACTGTGATAAAAATGTACCGGGGCTTCTGATGGCGGCGGCAAGAATCAATGTGCCGACGATCTTTGTCAGTGGAGGTCCGATGCTTGCGGGACGTGTGGGCGGTCAGAAGAGAAGCCTTTCCAGTATTTTCGAGGCTGTGGGAGCAAATACAGCAGGAACTTTATCTGATGAAGGTCTTGTGGAATTTGAAAATAAAGTCTGCCCGACTTGCGGCTCCTGTTCCGGTATGTATACCGCAAACAGTATGAACTGTCTGACGGAGGTACTTGGTATGGGACTTCGCGGAAATGGTACCATTCCGGCAGTTTATTCAGAGCGTATCCGCTTAGCAAAGCATGCAGGTATGAAAGTGATGGAATTGTGGGAGAAAAATATCTGTCCAAGAGACATCATGACAGAAGAGGCAATGTTAAATGCACTGACTGTAGATATGGCGCTTGGCTGTTCTACGAATAGTATGCTTCATCTTCCGGCGATCGCTCACGAGATTGGTATGGATTTTGAGATTGATTTTGCAAACGGAATCAGCGAACGTACGCCAAATCTCTGTCATCTTGCTCCGGCGGGTCCGACTCATATGGAAGATCTCAACGAAGCTGGCGGCGTATATGCTGTGATGAATGAGTTAAATAAACTGGGACTTCTGCACACCGAATGTATGACAGTTACCGGAAAAACGGTGGGAGAAAATATCAAAGACGCTGTCAATCTGAATCCGGAAGTCATCCGTCCTGTGGAAAATCCATATTCTAAAACAGGAGGTCTGGCAGTGTTAAAGGGAAACCTTGCTCCGGATGGAAGTGTTGTAAAACGTTCCGCAGTGGTCGATGAAATGTTAGTGCATGAAGGTCCGGCAAGAGTGTTTGAGTGCGAAGAAGATGCAATTACCGCGATTAAAGGCGGACAGATCAAAGAAGGGGATGTGGTCGTAATCCGCTACGAAGGACCAAAAGGAGGTCCGGGTATGAGAGAAATGCTCAATCCGACTTCTGCCATTGCAGGAATGGGACTTGGCTCCAGTGTAGCACTTATCACAGATGGACGATTCAGCGGCGCCTCCAGAGGTGCTTCCATTGGTCACGTATCCCCGGAAGCAGCAGTGGGGGGTCCTATCGCTCTCGTAGAAGAGGGAGATATTATTAAGATCGATATCCCGAATCTCAAGCTTGAAATGGCAGTCTCAGATGAAGAACTGGAAAAGAGAAGACAGGCATGGACACCGAAAGAGCCAAAGGTTAAGACCGGATATCTGGCAAGATATGCTTCTCTGGTGACATCCGGTAACAGGGGTGCAATCTTGGAAGTACCAAAGAATTAAGAAGCAAGAGAGGGAAAAAATATGCAGTTAACAGGAGCACAGATCGTAATAGAATGTTTGAAAGAGCAGGGTGTAGATACCGTATTCGGTTATCCGGGCGGTGCGATTTTAAATGTATATGATGAATTATATAAGCACAGTGAAGAGATCCACCATATTTTGACATCCCATGAGCAGGGGGCAGCTCATGCGGCAGACGGTTATGCAAGAGCAACCGGGAAAGTGGGTGTCTGCTTTGCTACCAGCGGACCGGGAGCTACCAATCTGGTGACAGGAATTGCCACCGCTTATATGGACTCCATTCCGATCGTTGCAATCACTTGTAATGTAGGAGTATCGCTCCTTGGAAAAGACAGCTTCCAGGAAATAGATATTGCAGGTATCACAATGCCGATCACGAAACACAATTTTATTGTCAAGGATGTGAAAGATTTGGCGGATACCATCCGCAAAGCGTTTGTAATCGCAAAATCAGGAAGACCGGCGCCGGTGCTCATCGATATTCCTAAAGATGTGACAGCAAATAAGACGGAGTATCAGAAGAAAGAGATTCGGCCGGTGGTTCCTTCGGAGAATGTGTGCGAAGAAGATATTGAAAATGCAGTTAAGATGATTAAAAAATCAAAAAAACCTTATATTTTCATCGGAGGCGGAGCTGTGCTCTCCGGTGCAAGTGAAGAAATCAGAACATTTGTTAAGAAGGTAGATGCGCCGGTTACCGATTCCCTGATGGGAAAAGGAGCATTCCCGGGAACCGATCCATTATATACAGGAATGCTTGGTATGCACGGGACCAAAACAGCCAATTACGGAGTCAGCGAATGTGATCTTCTCATCGTACTTGGCGCAAGATTCAGTGACCGCGTGACAGGAAACGCGAAGAAATTTGCGAAGAATGCAAAAATCTTGCAGTTTGACATTGACGCTGCAGAAATGAATAAAAATATACTGATCACGGATGGAGTAGTCGGTGATCTGAAAGTAGTGCTTAGCCGGATCAATGAGAAGCTGGAGCAGCAGTCCCATGAAGAATGGGTTCAGAAGATCATGGAATATAAGGAGAAATATCCACTGACTTATCATCAGGATATTCTGACCGGTCCTTATATTGTAGAAGAAATTTATCGCCAGACAAATGGAGAGGCCATCATTTCTACAGAAGTAGGACAGCATCAGATGTGGGCGGCTCAGTATTATAAATATACAAAACCAAGAACACTTTTAACATCCGGTGGTCTTGGAACGATGGGCTATGGCCTTGGTGCATCTCTCGGTGCAAAAATGGGAAGACCGGATAAGATTGTCGTAAATATTGCAGGAGACGGATGTTTCCGAATGAATATGAACGAGATCGCTACCGCAGTGCGGCACCAGATTCCGGTTATTCAAGTGGTTGTCAATAATCATGTACTCGGTATGGTGCGCCAGTGGCAGAATCTGTTCTACGGACAGCGCTATTCCGCAACGGTACTAAATGACGCAGTAGACTTTGTGAAACTGGCAGAAGCTATGGGTGCAGAAGGAATCAAGGTAACAACGAAGGAAGAATTTGCAGAAGGATTCAAAAAAGCACTGGCACTTGGAAAACCGGTCGTGATCGATTGCCAGATCGGATGTGACGATAAAGTTTGGCCAATGGTAGCGCCGGGCGCAGCCATCAATGAAGTATTTGATGAGAAAGATTTAGAACAGCGGGAATAAGATAGGAAAGAGAAAGAATAAAATTTGAAGAAACATGGAGGGACAGCAAATGGGAAGAGTGTATAATTTTTCAGCAGGTCCGGCAGTATTGCCAGAAGAGGTGTTACGAGAGGCAGCAGAAGAGATGATGGATTACAGAGGAAGTGGCATGTCAGTAATGGAAATGAGTCACCGATCCCAGACCTTCCAGGAGATTATCGATACAGCAGAGGCAGATCTGCGCGAATTAATGAATATTCCGGACCATTATAAAGTGTTATTTTTACAGGGAGGCGCATCTTTGCAATTTGCCATGATTCCAATGAATCTGATGAAGAATCAGAAGGCGGATTACATTGTGACCGGACAGTGGGCGAAGAAAGCAGCAAAAGAAGCGGAAAAATATGGAGAGGTACGTGTGATTGCATCGTCAGAAGACGAGACGTTCTCTTATATTCCGGACTGCAGCGATCTTCCGGTTTCCGAAGATGCCGATTATGTGTATATCTGTGAGAACAATACGATTTACGGAACAAAATTTCAGGAACTTCCGAATACAAAGGGGAAGACACTTGTAGCAGACGTATCTTCCTGCTTTCTGTCTGAGCCTGTAGATGTGACCAAATATGGTGTGATCTACGGAGGAGTGCAGAAAAATATCGGACCTGCAGGCGTGGTGATCGCGATTATCCGGGAGGATCTTATTACAGAGGATACTCTTGCAGGAACACCGACAATGATGAAATATAAGACTCATGCGGATGCAAAATCACTTTATAACACACCGCCTGCTTATGGTATTTATATTTGCGGGAAAGTGTTCCAGTGGCTGAAGAGACAGGGTGGTCTTACAGCAATGAAGGCATATAATGAGAAGAAAGCGAAGATTCTCTATGATTATCTGGACGAAAGCAAGATGTTTCACGGAACAGTTGCCAAAAAAGATCGTTCTCTTATGAATGTTCCTTTTGTCACAGGAGATCAGGAACTGGACGCAAAGTTTATAAAAGAGGCAGATGCGGCAGGATTTAAAAATCTAAAAGGACATCGTAGCGTAGGTGGTATGAGAGCAAGTATTTACAATGCCATGCCGATAGAAGGTGTGGAAGCCTTAGTGGAATTTATGAAGAAGTTTGAGAAGGAGAATATATAATTATGTATCGATATCATTGCCTGAATCCAATCTCAGAGGTAGGATTGGAAACATTTACAGAAGAGTATGTACCGGTGAGCGAACCGGAAAAAGCAGATGCCATTCTCGTCAGAAGCACGAATATGAAAGAGATGGAGTTTGCCAAAGAACTGAAAGCAATTGCGAGAGCAGGAGCAGGAGTGAATAATATTCCTCTTGAAAAATGTGCGGAAGAAGGAATTGTTGTATTTAATACGCCCGGGGCTAACGCAAATGGCGTAAAAGAGCTGGTTCTGGCAGGGATGCTTCTTGCTTCCCGCGATATCATCGGTGGAATCAACTGGGTACAGGAAAATGAGGAAGACGGAAATATCGCCAAGGATGCAGAAAAAGCGAAAAAATCGTTTGCAGGTTGTGAGCTGGAAGGGAAGAAGCTTGGAGTGATCGGTCTTGGAGCGATCGGAGTTTTAGTGGCGAATGCGGCTACACATCTTGGGATGGAAGTTTATGGGTATGATCCATATATATCTGTAGACTCTGCATGGAGATTATCACGCAGTATCCGTCACGCGAAGACTGTGGATGAGATATATAAAGATTGCGATTATATTACGATCCATGTGCCTGCAACAGATACAACCAAAGGCATGATTGATCAAGATGCGTTAAGCCTTATGAAAAAAGGTGTCGTTGTTTTGAATTTTGCAAGAAATGTGTTAGTAGAAGAAGAAGCAATGGTCGATGCCCTTGTATCCGGGCATGTGAAGCATTATGTGACAGACTTCCCGACACCTCAGATCGTAGGTGTCAAAGGAGCCATTGTAATTCCGCATCTGGGAGCATCTACAGAAGAGTCAGAAGACAACTGTGCAGTTATGGCTGCAAGTCAGATTAAAAACTATCTGGAAAATGGAAATATTAAAAATTCTGTCAATTATCCGGACTGTGATATGGGACTTCGCGGAAATAATACAAGAATTTTGCTTCTTCATCACAACGTACCGAATATGATCGGACAGTTTACAAAGATTTTAGCAGATGACAATATGAATATTGCGGATTTGACGAACAAAAGTAAAGGGAAATATGCATATACCATGATCGATATTGACTCTGCAGTTTCTGAAAATGTGATTAAAGATCTCGGAACTGTGAAAGAAGTATTACGGATTCGTGTAATATCTTAGACTCATTTTTAAATGAATCTTAAGAATTATTTACATTTATCTTCATTGCGAAATATGTCGAATAAAGTTATAATGATAAGGCGTACTGAGACATCGCAATAGAGGAGATAAAGTGCAATGGGAAAAATTAAAGAAGAAAAGACAAGACAAGACAGAAAAAGAAGGCGTCTGATTCTTTCCTTGACAGCAGTTTTAATTATAGCTGTCGGCGCACTTGCCTTTGTAATCATAAATCATATTGCAAAAGCAACGGTTACGGCGTCGGTCGTTACAATTAAACAAGGGGAAGAACTGCCGGAACTTCGAGTGAAATTATCGGAGAAGGACAGTAAGAAGATTGTCTTAGATAAAAAGAAGAAGTACACGGTAGAGGACTTTTTTAAGGATCTGGAAGCCGGAAAGGGCTATACCATCAAGACGAAAGCAGATCCGACAGCGGAAGGAAGTTATAAAACAGAGGTTGTATTTGATAAGGAGATTCAGAAAAAATTAGACGGCGAGTGGAAGAGAAAAGTAAAGCTTACATTAAAACCGGGCAAGGTCGTCGTACAAAACCCGATCGGACAGTGGGAAGGAAAGAAATTCAAAAAATATGACGGAAGTTATGTGACAGAGGATTTTGTAGTGTCCAAAGGAAAGACATATTATTTTGATGCGGATGGGAATAAAGCTGTTGGGATTCATAAAATCGGCGGGGGGACATATGCCTTTGACAAAAAAGGTGTTATGCAGACCGGCTGGCAAAAGGATGATAATGGAAAATATTACATGGGTGAAAATGGCGCTGCTCTCATTGGCTGGCAGGAGATAAAAGGGAAGACGTATTATTTTACGGCGGACGGCAAGATGGCAACCGGTAAACAGAAAGTCGGGTTGGCAGAATGTGAGTTTAATAAAAAGGGTGAGTTAGTGTCTAAAAAAGAGAGTAGTATTGATCCAAAGAAACCGATGGTGGCGCTTACTTTCGATGATGGACCAGGAAAACGAACCGGGGAATTGCTGGCGCAGCTTGAAAAATACAATGCACATGCTACGTTCTTCATGTTGGGTCAGAAGGTTTCAAGTTATCCGGACGTAGTGAAAAAAATGAAAGAGATCGGCTGTGAACTCGGAAATCACTCGTACAGTCATCAAAATCTTGCCAAGGCAAGTGTGGCAGGAATTACAGATGAACTTGGCAAGACAAATGCCGGAATTGCTCAGATAGCAGGAGAGGGAGCAACCGTTATGAGACCGCCCTATGGAGCAATCAGCGACACTTTGAAGGCGACGGTTGGAATGCCGATGATCCTCTGGAATATTGATACGCTGGATTGGAAAACAAGAAATGCACAGAAAACCATTGAAACTACAATGAATAATGTGGATGACGGAGATATTATTCTCCTTCATGATATTCATACGGAATCTGTTGATGCGGCACTTCAATTAATTCCAAAGCTCCAGGAGGCAGGTTATCAGCTTGTTACAGTATCGGAGCTTGCCGCTGCCAAGGGAGTCACTTTGGAAAATGGAGGAAGATATACAGATTTTTAAATCACTGAAACAAAGCGTTAAATAATAGACAAAAAACAGATACTATCTTTGTTGATTTTTACCCTTTACAAAGGTAAAACAAAATGTTAATCTTTTAACGGATAGAAGATCATTGAAGGAAAGAAGGGAAAAGTAATGGCAAAGTTAGTTTCTGTATTAAAAGAATTACTTACAGAAGACACCGCTTTGACAACATATATGACACGTAAATAGTTCGGCAGCTTAAGGGAAGTTATCAAATAAACGGTACAGAGAGTATGACAAACAAAAGAGTGCCTGCAAAGTCAATCCCATGACTTTGCAGGCACCTTTTTTTGTTCGTATATTGTTAAGCGTTTTTGTAACGTTCCAGAAGACGATGAATCTTGTCTGTTGGATTGAGAACAGAACTCATTGTAATATCATGGTTAAAGGAATCAATGATCAATGCAATGAATTTACTCATATCAGCAACAACAAAATAAGGCTTTTCGTAAGCTTCAGCCGGAAGATATGTAAGGTTTGTTGTGATCACGCGGTCAATGTAACCATTTGCATAAAATTCATCAAATTTCTCAAAACCGTCTGTGAAAAGTCCGAATGTTGTGCAGACAAATACGCGCTCTGCTCCGCGGTCTTTCATCTTTTTGGCAACATCCAGCATACTTTCACCGGAAGAGATCATGTCATCAATAACAATTACATTCTTACCGTGCATATCGTCACCGAGGAATTCGTGAGCCACGATCGGGTTCTTTCCATTTACGATGGTAGAGTAGTCACGGCGCTTGTAGAACATACCCATATTCACACCGAGAACGTTTGAGAAGTAAACTGCACGGTGCATAGCGCCCTCATCCGGACTGACGATCATAAGGTGTTCCTTGTCCACTTTAAGATTCGGCTCGGCGCGCAGGAGAGCCTTCATAAACTGATACGGTGGATTGAAGTTGTCAAATCCGTGAAGCGGGATAGAATTCTGTACACGTGGATCATGAGCGTCAAAAGTAATGATATTGCTGACACCCATATCGACCAGTTCCTGCAAGGCAAAAGCACAGTCCAGAGATTCTCTCTTTGTACGTTTGTGCTGTCGGCTTTCATAGAGAAATGGCATGATCACATTCACACGATGAGCTTTTCCGTTAGCGGCAGAAATTACACGTTTAAGATCCTGATAATGATCATCCGGTGACATATGATTCAAATGCCCGTTAACCGTATAAGTTAAACTGTGGTTACATACGTCAACCATGACAAATAAATCTTTTCCGCGGATAGAAGAACCAAGGATTCCTTTTGCCTCTCCGCTTCCAAAACGAGGACACTGACAGTCAATCAGATAGTTGTCCTGTTTATACGTAGAAAATAATGGGGAATCCAGATATTTCTTAAGTGAATCCTGTCTGAATGTTACAATGTAGTCATTTACCTTTTTTCCAAGATCGATACAGCTGTCTAAAGCTGCGATCTTCAGCGGCGCAACCGGAAGCGCCGATTCCATTAATTTAATGTTTGGCATAACAATCTCCTAAACTATTATTTTAAAATGTTATATAATTATTTATATCATTAATCATAGCAAAAGGTCAATGTTTAGGTTGGACTAATTTGTGGATGTGGGGTATAATAATTGCACAAAGTGCAATTCAAGTCATAAATGACTTGCTGCCACAAGTGTGGCAGATTATACCGGACAATCTCCTGCTTGAAAAGTAAATGCTCTGACGAGCGCTTCCTTTTCTGCGCACGGAGTATAATAATTTCACAAAGTGCAATTCAAGTCATGTATAAACTCAAAGAGAGGAAATAGATTTTTATGACACATACACATATTATAAAAAATGTTCTTCCGGGCAGTATCGCAGAGGAACTGGAGATTTCTGCAGGAGACAAGCTTCTTGCGATCAATGATCAGGAGATCGAAGATGTTTTTGATTATCATTTTCTTGCAAATGAGGAATATCTGACCGTTCTTATTGAGAAGCCGGACGGAGAACAGTGGGAACTGGAGATTGAGAAAGAATACGAGGAAGATCTGGGGATTGAGTTTGAACAGGGACTGATGGATGAGTATCGTTCCTGCAGGAATAAATGTATCTTCTGCTTTATCGATCAGATGCCGAAAGATATGCGTGAAACATTGTATTTTAAAGATGATGATTCCAGACTTTCTTTCCTTCAGGGGAATTATGTGACGCTTACCAATATGAGTGATCACGATATTGACCGGATTGTCCGGTATCATCTGGAGCCAATCAATGTATCGTTTCAGACAACGAATCCGGAACTTCGGTGTAAGATGCTTCACAACCGTTTTGCGGGAGAGGCGCTGAACAAGGTGGACAGGCTGTATGAGGGCGGCATTACGATGAATGGTCAGATCGTACTCTGTAAAGGAATTAACGACGGAGAAGAGCTGGAGAGAAGCATTCGGGATCTGATGAAGTATGCACCACAGCTTCAGAGTGTATCGGTTGTGCCGGTAGGACTCAGTAAATACAGAGACGGATTGTATCCGCTTCAGCCATTTACGAAAGAAGATGCCAAAGAGGTTCTTCACATTATCCACAAATGGCAGAAGAAAGCATATGAAGAATTCGGAATCCACTTTATCCACGGAGGCGATGAGTGGTATATTCTGGCAGAGGAAGAGCTTCCGGAAGAAGAGCGTTACGATGGATATTTGCAGCTGGAAAATGGTGTGGGAATGCTCCGCCTCCTTATGAATGAATTTGAAGACGGATATGAAAGCTTAAATGGAGACGAGATAGACCGTGAAGTATCCGTAGCGACGGGATTTCTTGCTTATCCGTATATCAAAAGGATGGCGGATAGGATCATGGAGAAGTATCCGAAAAGTAAGCTTCATGTCTATGGAATCCGAAATGATTTCTTCGGGGAGTTAATTACAGTATCCGGTCTGATTACCGGACAGGATCTTATCGGTCAGCTAAAGGGGAAGGCATTAGGAGAGAAATTGTTACTTCCGTGCAATATGCTTCGGATTGAAGAGCAGGATTTTCTGGATGATGTGACGCTTCAGGACGTGAAAGATGCTTTACAAGTGCCGGTGGATATTGTAAAATCAAGCGGACAAGATTTTATTGACGCAGTATTAGGATAGGAGAATTAGAATGAGTAAACCAGTAGTGGCCATTGTGGGAAGGCCAAATGTAGGAAAATCTACACTTTTTAATGTGCTGGCTGGAGAGAAGATCTCGATCGTAAAGGACACTCCGGGTGTGACCAGAGACCGAATTTACGCGGACACCAGTTGGCTGGATAAAGAATTTACACTCATTGATACCGGAGGTATCGAGCCGGAGAGCAAGGATGTGATTCTGTCCCAGATGAGAGAGCAGGCTCAGATTGCCATTGATACCGCGGATGTGATCGTATTTATCACAGATGTAAGACAAGGGCTTGTTGACGCAGACTCCAAGGTGGCAGATATGCTCAGACGTTCGGGAAAACCGGTTGTATTAGTTGTAAATAAAGTGGACAGCTTTGAGAAATTCATGCCGGATGTGTATGAATTCTACAATCTCGGAATCGGTGATCCGCATCCGGTATCCGCAGCTTCCAGACTGGGAATCGGAGATATGTTAGATGCGGTAGCAGAGTATTTTCCGGAGCAAACAGGGGAAGAAGAGGAAGATGAACGTCCGAGAGTTGCAATCGTAGGAAAACCGAATGTAGGAAAATCTTCCATTATCAACAAGCTTCTGGGAGAAGACCGGGTGATTGTTTCTGATGTGGCCGGAACAACGAGAGATGCCATTGATACGGATATTGTACACGACGGAAGAGAATACGTGTTTATCGATACAGCCGGACTTCGAAGAAAGAATAAGATCAAAGAAGAGATTGAACGATACAGTATCATCCGTACTGTAACAGCAGTAGAGAGAGCTGATGTAGTGCTTGTCGTGATCGATGCAGTAGAAGGTGTTACCGAGCAGGACGCTAAGATTGCAGGAATCGCTCACGAAAGAGGAAAAGGAATCATCGTAGTCGTGAACAAATGGGATGCCATTGAGAAAAATGACAAGACCATGAGAGAGTACGAAAAAGAAGTGCGAAGAGTGTTGTCCTTTATGCCTTATGCGGAGATCATGTATGTATCTGCAAAGAGCGGACAGAGACTTCCGAAACTCTATGATATGATCGATATGGTCATCGCCAACCAGACGCTTCGCGTGGCAACGGGAGTGTTAAATGAAATCATGTCAGAGGCAGTTGCGATGCAGCAGCCACCGTCTGATAAAGGAAAACGTCTGAAATTGTATTATATTACACAGGTGTCGGTAAAACCGCCAACATTCGTGATTTTTGTTAATGACAAGGAATTGATGCATTTTTCCTATACAAGATATTTGGAAAATAAGATTCGCGAAGCCTTTGGCTTTAAAGGCACATCTCTTCGGTTCTTTATCCGAGAGAGAAAGGAGAAAGATCAGTAGTATGGAACGCATCATATGTGTGGCAATCGGCTATTTGTTCGGATTGTTACAGACGGGATATCTCTATGGAAAGACGCAGCACGTAGATATTAGAAAAGAAGGAAGCGGGAATGCAGGAACTACCAATGCATTGCGGACGATGGGATGGAAGGCAGGAGCAATTACATTTCTGGGGGATTGCTTTAAGTGTGTGCTTGCTGTTGCAGCAACGTATTTCATCTATGGGAAAACACAGGAAGATATCTGGTCGCTTCTTATGATATATACAGGCGCAGGTGTAATTCTCGGACATAATTTTCCGTTTTATATGAAATTCAAAGGTGGAAAGGGAATTGCGGCGACAGCCGGACTTATCATCAGTACCTTAAGTCTTCCGATGGTGCTTGTCTGTCTCGTGGCGTTTGTGGGAATCGTAGGGGTGACACGTTACGTGTCTCTTGGTTCTCTTGCGATTGTAGTTATATACCTTGTTGAGATCATAATCTGCGGACAGACCGGAAGATTTCAGATGGAGCCGGCGTATTTGTATGAGATGTATGTGGTGGCGGTATGTTTAATGCTGCTTGCCTTTTATAAGCATAAAGCAAATATCAAGAGGCTATTAAACGGCACAGAAAATAAATTAAGTGTCGGAAAACATAAGAAAGAGAAATAGTCAGGAGGTAAGAGTATGGCAAATGTAGGCGTAATGGGAGCCGGGAGCTGGGGAACAGCTTTAGCGCTTCTTCTTCATTCCAATGGGCATCAAGTGACTGTCTGGTCCATCAATGAAGAAGAGGTGGAAATGCTTTCAAAAGAACGGGAGCATAAAAGTAAGCTTCCGGGTGTGAAAATTCCGGAAGATATGGTATTTACCAGTGACATGGAGACAGCGATTAAGGAAAAAGATTTCCTCGTACTGGCAGTACCGTCCGCATTCACAAGAGGAACTGCACGGAGGATGAAGCCTTTTGTAGGAGAGAGGCAGATCATTGTAGACGTGGCAAAGGGAATTGAGGAAGATACGCTTATGACACTTTCTCAGCAGATCGAAGAAGAGATCCCGCAGGCGGATGTGGCAGTGTTATCCGGGCCAAGTCATGCAGAAGAAGTAGGAAGAGGACTTCCGACAGCAGTCGTTATCGGAGCAAAGACAGAGGAGACAGCAAGATATCTTCAGGAGATGTTCATGAATCATGTATTTCGTGTCTACATTAGTTCTGATATGTTGGGAATGGAGCTTGGCGGAGCGCTTAAGAATGTCATTGCTCTTGCAGCGGGAATTGCGGATGGTATGGGCTATGGAGATAATACGAAAGCTGCATTAATTACAAGAGGAATCGCAGAGATTGCAAGATTAGGAGTGAAGATGGGGGGAGCGCTTGAAAGCTTCACCGGTCTTACCGGAATCGGAGATCTGATCGTAACCTGTGCCAGCGTACACAGTCGTAACCGCAAAGCCGGATACCTGATGGGACAGGGCAAAACAATGGAAGAGGCAATGGCGGAAGTAAAAATGGTTGTAGAAGGTGTATATTCTGCCAAGGCTGCGGCAAAGCTTGGCAAGAAATACGGTGTAGCACTTCCGATTGTCGATAAGGTAAATGAAGTACTGTTTGAGGGAAAAGATCCAAAAGAAGCGGTAGATGAATTAATGTTACGGGACAGCAAAGCTGAACACAGTGCTCTTCCGTGGGGAAAATAGAAAACGTCACAAATCGACACCTTGCGTTTTGCAAGGTGTCTTTTTGTGTTGAAATGACACGTATTTTCGTGGAAAAACATAACCAGTAGTATGGGTGGCGTACTATTAGTTTCTGTAATAACCGAATTTGAAATTCTATACTATAAGTAAGTTGGAACAATCAATGGAGGTCTGCTTATGGAGATGAAGGATATCGGAAAACGTATACGCAGAAAAAGAATCGAGAAAGGATGGTGTCAGGAAGAAATGGCAGAAAAGGTGGATCTGAGTGCGTCGTACATAGGCATGATTGAACGGGGGAAAAAAGTACCGCGCCTCGAGACCTTTGTTGAAATCGCCAATGTTCTGGAGGTGTCTGCTGACGAACTTCTCTGCGGAGTGGTAGATCACGGTTATGAGATCAGGATGTCAGAGTATACGAAACGGATTGGTAAGATCAGTCAGGAAAAACGGAAGCTGATCTATTCACTTCTGGATGTCTGTTTGTCTCAAGAGGAGTAGGAGGAGAGGGAATGGCACTTGCACATCAATTAGTTGTGATCACAAGAGAAAATCCAGAAGAAAATGTGTGGCTGGACACAGAGAGAGTTTTTTTGTCCAATTTATTATTTCAATATATGAAGGACAGTCTTATGTGGGTAAATACAAGATGGAACGGAAAGAAGCTTACCACCGGTTTTACGGAAGGTGGTTTCTCTGTGATAGACCGAAGAGAGATAGAAAAATTTCTCCATATCATGAAGCGATGGGAAGAATTGTTCCAGTGTTCACCGGAAGAATTCTATCTGACGCGGAGGAGTAACAGCAGGGAATATCGACAGAAAGAAGGAGTGCTCGTAAGAAAAAAAGAAGTTTTAGAAGAACTGAACGGCTGCATTTATCTATGTACAAAAGCACTGAAAAGAGGCGCAAGAATTCTGTACAGTGAAATTTAAGATTAAGAGGAAGAAAAAAGGTTCTAAAAACTCCCGGGGTGTACATAAACTGGTATCAGCAGAACAAGGGGGTATTTAGAATGAATACGTTTCAATTGTACAGTGATATAAAGGCAAGAACAAAGGGAGAAATCTACATAGGGGTGGTTGGTCCGGTGCGCACGGGAAAGTCTACGTTTATCAAACGGTTCATGGATGTGCTGGTACTCCCTCATATGGAAGATGAAAATGACAGAGAGCGCACGAAAGACGAACTGCCGCAATCAGCGTCCGGACGTACGATTATGACAACAGAACCGAAATTCGTTCCGAAAGAGGCGGCGGAAGTAAAGCTTATGGGTGATATTCCGGTAAAGGTTCGACTGATTGACTGTGTGGGGTATATGGCAGAAGGGGCTGTCGGACATGTGGAAGGAAATGAGGAGCGAATGGTAAAAACCCCGTGGTTTGAGCACGAGATTCCGTTTACCAAGGCAGCAGCTGTAGGGACAAGGAAGGTGATCCACGATCATGCGACGATCGGAATCGTAATGACAACAGACGGAACAATCGGGGAGCTTGAGAGAAGACAGTACGAAGAACCGGAAGAGAAGACGATCCGGGAGCTTCAGTCCATCGGGAAACCATTCGTAGTGCTGGTAAATTCTAAGAAACCATATGGAGAAGAGGCAAAGCGTATTTCAGAAGAAATAGAAGAAAAATATGGTGTAAGAGCAATGCCGGTCAATTGCGAGCAGTTAAAGGAAGATGACATTTTCAAAATTATAGAAGCAGTTCTTTTTGAATTCCCAATATCCGAGATACATTTTTTTGTTCCTAAGTGGGTAGAAATGCTTCCCAGAGATCATAAGATCAAGACCGATCTTGTTGAACAGATCAAAGGGATTATGGGACAGTTCTCAGAGATCAAAGATACGGTAAAAGAATTAAAGACTGCGGACAGTCCCTATATAGAGCGTGCAAAAGTAGAAACAGTCGAAATGGACACCGGATGTGTAAAAGTCTCCATCCAGATTGAAGACGGTTATTATTACGAAATGTTAAGTGAACTGACAGGCATGGAAATAGACGGACAGTACGGACTTATCAAAGCAATGAAAGAATTGTCCGGAATGAAGACAGAATATGACGGAGTCAAAGATGCGTTTGCTTCTGTGAAAATGCGTGGATACGGAGTTGTAAGCCCTAAGAAAGAAGATATTACCTTAGAAGAACCGGTAATCATCAAACAGGGCGGGAAATATGGGGTGAAAATTCATTCAGAAGCACCTTCCATCCATCTGATCCGAGCCAACATAGAGACAGAGATTGCACCAATCGTAGGAAGCGAGCAGCAGGCGCAGGATCTGATCACTTATATTCATGACAGAAAAGACAGCGAAGGCGGTATCTGGAGTACCAATATTTTTGGAAAGTCAGTGGAAGAGCTGGTTATGGACGGCATGAGAAATAAAATGGCTATGATCGGTGATGAAAGCCAGGTCAAACTACAGGATACCATGCAGAAGATTGTCAATGACAGTAACGGCGGAATGGTGTGTATTATAATTTAAGGATTGCAAATTTTGTGTAAAAGGGTTAAAATTCTACTATATGCATAAGAGAAGATATAAGTGGAGGTACGATAATCATGAGAATTGCGATTCTTACAGCAAATACGGAAATATATAGAGAGCAGGAAGAGGATAAAGCGGGAAAAGTGATCCGCGAGATCGTGGAGGCTGCGGGACATCAGGTTGTATTTGCCAAAGCGCTGCCACTGGATAAGAAGGTGTTGTCTACCATTATGCAGCGTATGGCAGACGGACAGATGGCAGACTTGATTTTGACAACAGGAGGTGCAGGACTCGCACAGGGCGACTGTACACCAGAAGCAACATTAGAAGTTGTAGATCGTGAGATCCGCGGGATTCCGGAGGCAATGCGTGCGCATATGATGACATTGACGAAGCGTTCCATGTTAAATCGTGCGGCAGCAGGTGTGAGAAATCATGTGATGATCGTGAACCTTCCGGGAAAAGCAGGGGCTGTAAAAGAGTGTTTGGAGTATCTGCTTCCGGAAATCATACATGGCGTAGAAGTGATTAAAGGGGAAGTCTAGGAGAGGCAGTATGCGTGTAAGTATTTATACAGACGGAGCGGCAAGAGGGAATCCGGACGGACCGGGCGGCTATGGAACAGTATTGGAGTATGTGGATTCCAAAGGGGAGCTTCATACAAAAGAACTTTCACAAGGATATAAGAAGACAACGAATAATCGAATGGAATTAATGGCAGTAATCGCAGGGCTGGAAGCTTTAAACAGACCCTGCGAAGTTACGCTTTACTCGGATTCAAAATACGTAGTAGATGCCTTTAATCAGCACTGGATCGATGGCTGGCTGAGGAAAGGATGGAAACGCGGAAAAAATGAGCCGGTAAAGAATGTAGACTTGTGGAAACGTCTTCTTCAAGCCAAAGAAGCACATCAAGTAACTTTTGTCTGGGTGAAAGGTCATGACGGACATCCGCAAAATGAGCGATGTGATACATTGGCAACGACAGCGGCAGATGGAAACGATCTGATCATTGACGAAGGATTGTAAAATATGATATAATCGCACTTATTCAGCAAGTAAGACAAGTAATCGCAGCTGCAGACGCCGAAAGGCAGCAGGTGAGGAAAGTCCGGGCTTCACAGGGCAGGATGCCGGATAACGTCCGGTGGAGGCAACTCCAAGGCCAGTGCAACAGAAATGTACCGCGTTTGCAATGAGCCATGCGCCATGGAAAGCAAAGAGGCGTTGTAAGTTTACTTACATACGCATCTGAGCTGAACATGGCATACGGCGAATGCCGCGTAGCGAGAAGAGCGAAGCGATTGGAGCTACGAGCATGGCGAATAGAAAAAGAGCAGTGAGCATACGGCGAATGCCGCGTAGCGAGAATAGCGAAGCGATTGGAGCTACGAGCATGGCGTATGGCTCATTGCAAAC
>ULYA01032149.1_pt1 | contig 233008 bp, 185 predicted proteins | sample 1961821 | NCBI WGS metagenome assembly ULYA01 (sample SAMEA4835853, study PRJEB28245) | human gut metagenome | biome: gut microbiome; material: fecal sample | place: Denmark | collected 2008 | reverse complement strand
TGTGCAGGTGGAAATGCAGAGGATGAAATATTTCAGTGGAGGGCTAACATACAAAATTCATCTGAAATAAGAAATAAGAAGTAACCCAAAGTCTCAGTGACTCCATTAAAAAAGCAGCTAAAGTATGACATCCAACTTTAACTGCTTTTATTCTAATATACCAATTTTACATTGTCAATCCACAACGAATTACCGGGAGAACCTATGTAAGCACCGCCATGGCTGGAGGTAAACTGTAACAACAAATGAGTAGGCACATCATCTTCCGTTCCCCAGGCAACCTCCTTAATAGGTACGCTCTCTCCTTTACTATTAACTGCATAGCGTTCTTCAACCTGAAGACGCATCATGTGGGCCTTGTACGCAGGGTCACCGGTGATATCACCGTACATGATGGAATAAGTGGCATTATTATGCCAATCGGTAGTAGTATAATATCGTACGACCATCGTTCCTACACGCTTGGCATAGATATTCCCCTTCTCATCTTCCCAACGCTTTTGCAGAAACAGATTCACTTCCGGGAAGTCCTTTCCCTCAACATCTGTGATACGGCTAAAGCCCGTTGCACGGATACGCTTCTCGCGGTCGGACATCTTTACTTTATAATCAAACTGTATGGCGATAGGTTTCTTTGTGAACGGTATGCCGGAATTCAGCATTTTCTGCGGATTTTTAGTCCCCTTGATAGGTTCGTGCACCTCACCCAGAAACATAGAGCCGGCAGCCAGCACCGTGATATCCACTATTCCAAAAACTTTCACACTCTCCATACGGGTGTCCATACGGGCGCAGAAACCATTCCCTCTCTTTTCCGGGAAAACAGAAGTATTAGTTTTCGTGATACCGGCTACCCGCGCCATCACATTGGATGTCGCCCACGGCGAACCTCCCATATTCTTGTATGCCTTGGTTTCAGTGATAGTAGCAGTAGGCCCGATGGCATACACATTCTTCGTGGCACCGCCGATAATACCGGATTCCTTGATTTGGCGGTCAATCCATTGATCCATATTTCCGAAAGGAATCATCTCTACCTCGTGCTGCTGCGCAGAAACGACTCCGCAACAAAGCATGGCAGACAGCACTCCCAACATACGAATTTTCTTTTGAATCATTTCTCTCATTGATAATTGACAATCATTATAAATCGTACTTCCACTGTTCCAGCGCAAAATTCCAGTTATCCTGAACCAACTGCACTGTACGCTCATCATACTTGTATTTATTCTTCTTATATCCTTTCTTTCCACCTACATACTTCTCAATATCGACACGCGCCTCTACAAAGCCCGGAATGGACAAAGCCTTGTAGATATATTCAGTCATTCCCATTGCATCCGCTTCGAAGTCCTCAAACTTCACCTCTATCAAGTTTCCTTCAGGAATGCATGCCTTGTCCGCTTCGTACTTATGATACAGTTTGGCATAAATGGACAAAATATTCTTCTCAAGCTCCTCATGACTGATATCCTGCAGTTTCAACGGCTGAATGGTGTTAGTAAAGAAACTACGTGTGCTTTCGAAAACAGTATAAGGATTACGCATCAGATAGATAAACTTGGCATTGGGGAACATCTTGACAAGCTCTTTCACACGTCCCGTATGAGGCGGATTCTTACTAAGAAACTGGGTTCCGTTCGTATTCCAAAGAGAAATCTTTATCAGTTTGACGAAAGTCTCCTCAAATACTTTCAGCTCTTTCTCTGTGATGTCATCAAACAGCAGGTATTTATCGGCATACTCTTGCTGATATTCGGGCAGGAACCAGAAATTATAATAGGTGTAGGGCATCATATTTGCCAAAGCAAACTCCTCTTCTTGCGGAAGGTCAACGGCAAGTTCCATATTGTCCGTGGGACGTTTGTCCGGCATCAACCAACTCATGTTCTTCTTGAAGAAAGGCTGCCCCCACATCATAAGATGCGGAAATACAGTCTGGTATGTCGTGTTGTAGCCGAAATGCTTGTCGCAGGAGAAAACATTATGCACAAACGTAGTCCCGCTACGCCAGTGTCCCAAAATGAATACCGGATCATGCTCCAAGGGCTTATCTGCCAGGAGCTTTTCATAGCGTCTGTCCTGCAGAGGAGCCAAAGTGGACAGCAGGCGGCAGACGGCTTTTGTCAGCCGATACTTGCCTTTGTAGGCAGCACCGATGTCACGACCGCCCGTTATATCCTTGAATGTTTTCCAATCCGCACCTACCAGGGTGTTTATCGGAAGCTTATTGAATTCTAACAATCCCATTATTATCTTTATATTAATATGTTATGGTTTTCTTCCGGTGATACCGAGAGAGAACTGCAATACTTATAAAGAAGTACTGCGCTCTATCCGTACAGCCACGCCCTGGCGTTCCAGCTCTTTCACAGCCTTTTCTATAGCTTCGTAATGTTCGGGAGCTATACCCAGCTTAGGCAAATTCAGTATAGGCAGGTCCTCAGCTAAGTGCATGTCCTTATCCTCCACCCTATCGATAATCATACCTACAGCACTGGTATTGTTGGTTATCGGGTCTATCAAGATAAACGAACCGGTAGCCTTATTCTGCCGATAAGGGTCAAAGAAAAGCTCTTTGGCAGTGGTCAGCACCACGCGCGCAATCTGATTGAGCTGCATCGGCAATGTTTCCTTGCTCAACTTTCCGTTGTCAATGGAAAGATGCTCCATCGTATTGACATCCACTTTATACTTGATGCTGTCGATGCGGGTGCGGCTTATATTGGTGGTCTGTTTGATGAAGAATGATTTGTTGATATCCATCGGCTCTTCATCCATCCAAACCAGCATCGTTTCAAAATTGCGGTCCATGACGGGCAGGTTATCCGGATGTACCAGCATTTCCCCTCTCGACACATCTATTTCGTCCTCCAAAGTCAAGGTGACGGACTGGGGCGGAAAGGCGTAATCCAATTCGCCGTCGTATGTAACTATACTCTTGATATGCGACTTCTTACCGGAAGGCAATGCCATCACTTCATCTCCCTTACGAATAATACCCGAAGCCACCTTACCGCAAAAACCACGGAAATCGAGATTGGGACGCAAGACGTATTGAACCGGGAAACGAAAATCCTTCAAATTATGGTCGTTGTCAATATGTACCGTCTCCAGAAAGTCAAGAAGTGAAATACCCTCATACCAAGGAGTACGTTCCGATTTCTCCACCACATTGTCGCCATCCAAAGCTGACAGCGGAATGCAGTTTACGTCAGGAATACCCAATGGAGCTATAAACTTCCGATATTCATCGACTATCTCATTAAAACGTTCTTCGGAAAAATCCACCAGGTCCATCTTATTGACAGCAAGCACCACATGCTTGATGCCAAGCAACGACACCAGAAAAGTATGCCGGCGCGTCTGCGTAATGACACCCATACGTGCATCCACCAGAATAATTGCCAAGTTAGCTGTAGAGCCCCCGGTAATCATGTTGCGTGTGTACTGCTCGTGTCCCGGAGTATCGGCAATGATAAACTTACGGTTGTTGGTCGAGAAGTAGCGGTATGCCACGTCGATGGTGATGCCTTGTTCGCGCTCTGCCTTCAAGCCGTCCAGCAAAAGGGCGTAGTCAATGTGGTCGCCGGCATTTCCCATGCGCTTGCTGTCGCGTTCCAGTGCGTCCAGCTGATCCTCATATAGTTTCTTGCTGTCGAACAACAGACGGCCTATCAATGTGGATTTTCCGTCATCCACAGAACCGGCAGTCAGTAAGCGCAATAAGTCTTTCTGCTCATCCTTATCAAGAAAAGCCTTTATATCAAGTGTAGAATCGTTCATCCTTAATGATTTAATTTTTAATTCTTAATTTTTAATTCCTTTAGAAGTATCCCTCGCGCTTCTTCTGCTCCATGCTTGCGTCTTGGTCGAAGTCAATGACACGGGTCGTCCGTTCACTCTTGGTGGTGGTCATCATTTCCTCGACAATCTTCTCGATGGTATCGGCATCGCTTTCCACAGCACCGGTCAACGGCCAGCAACCCAGCGTACGGAAACGCACCATACGCATCTTTATCTGGTCGCGGTACTGTTCCGGCAAGCGGTCGTCATCCGCCATTATCAGATTTCCGTCAATCTCCACACAAGGACGTTCCTTGGCAAAATACAACGGCACAATAGGAATATTTTCCAAACGTATATATTGCCAGATGTCCAGCTCCGTCCAATTACTTAACGGAAATACTCGGATACTCTCTCCTTTATGTACCCGGGCATTATAAATATCCCACAATTCGGGACGCTGATTTTTGGGGTCCCATTGATGGAACTTGTCACGGAAGGAGAAAATACGCTCTTTGGCACGTGACTTCTCCTCGTCGCGACGAGCACCACCGAATGCCGCATCAAACTTATACTTATCCAATGCGTGGAGCAAAGCCTGCGTTTTCATCAGGTCCGTATGCACCTTGCTGCCATGCGTAAAAGGCCCGACACCTGCATTGAAAGCTTCCATATTGCTTTCCACTATCAGGTTCCAACCATACTTCTTGGCATACTCGTCACGGAACTGTATCATCTCCTTAAACTTCCACTTGGAATCGATGTGCATCAACGGGAACGGCACTTTGCCGGGAGCAAACGCCTTTTCGGCCAAGCGCACCATAACCGAAGAATCCTTGCCGATACTATACAGCATCACCGGATTTTCAAACTCCGCTGCCACTTCACGGATAATATGAATGGACTCTGCTTCGAGTTCCTTCAAATGGCTCAATTTATATTCTTCTTTCATTATATCTTATTTCTTCTGAATTCTTGGTAAAATGAGTTCCAACAGTTTATTGACCGATTCTTCCAGGCTGAGAACAGAGGTATCCAACGTCAGAGCCGGATGAGCCGGTTCCTCAAAAGGCGCGGAAATACCTGTAAAATTCTTGATTTCTCCCTTACGTGCCTTGGCATAAAGTCCCTTCACGTCACGGCGTTCACACTCTTCAAGCGGGGTACTGACATAAACTTCCAGAAAATCGTCTTGTCCGATAATATCAGCCGCCATTTCACGAATATCGTTATTAGGACTGATAAAAGCCGCGATTGTTATAACACCCGTATCAAGAAAGAGTTTGGAAACTTCGGCTATACGCCGGATATTCTCCACACGGTCGGCCTCCGTAAAACCGAGGTTATTGTTGATGCCACTGCGGATGTTGTCACCATCCAGGATACGGCAAAGCAATCCTCTTTTATGAAGTTCGCGCTCCAAGGCAATGGCTATCGTACTTTTGCCGGAGCCGCTCAAACCGGTAAACCAAACCATCACGCTGTGCTGCTTCAACAAGTCTTCTTTGTCTTTCCGCATCAGCATTTTGTCAAATATCGGATATATGTGGTTGTTTTCTTCCATATGTTATTATTTCTTCTTTTTTTAAAATGGCCAAATTAAAGGAATCAAGAAAATGGATATCAGGAAAGTAATGATATTCAAAGGTAACCCGATGCGTACAAAATCCGTGAACTTATAGTTACCGATACCTTGTACAATCAAATTAGTCTGATACCCTATAGGAGTGGAGAAGCTGGCAGAAGCCGCCATACAAATTACAACGAAGAAAGGCATCGGACTGACTCCCATCTGTGAAGAGATGGAAAGTGCCAACGGGAAAGCGAGTGCCGCGGCCGCATTGTTCGTAATCAGTTCTGTAAACAAGTTCGTTATGATAAACACAGCAGCCAGCAACACGTGGGGGCCATAATGATGGCTCATGCCTATAATGAAACGCGCCACAGCATCTGCCACTCCGGAATTCACCATCGCCTTGCTGATAGCAAAAGCACAAGCAATCGTTATCAGAATATCCCAAGATATATATTTGGTATACTTGCGGGCCGGAAATATCTTTGTCCAGGCCATAATGATAGTAGTAATGGAAACGAAGAAAAACATATCCAACTTGATTTCCGGAAAAGCTTCCTTGACAACCGGAAGTTCACCAACCGTTGCACCCACTATCATCAATATCAGCAAAACCAAGGCAAACCAGCGCTTTCCCTTTCCGGGCACCGGTTCCGTATCCTTGCCATTGGCCAGCAACACGAACACCGAAGATTCCCCCCAGGTCTTTACAAAAGAGTCATCAGCCATCACCACCAGCGTATCCCCTTCGCGGAGATATTCATTTTCCAGATTTCCGACAATGCTCTGACCGCTACGCTTAATCTCCTTCACTTCGGCCCCATAATGCCGCTTGAAGTTAAAATCACCAAGTTTCTTGTTGATACCGGGAAAACGGGCGCCGAGTACAGCTTCCACCCGATGTAAATCTCCATGCTCCTCCGGTTCCTCATCCAGCTTTACCGCATCCGTACGAACATCCGGCAAAAGCCTTGAGGAAAAAGCGAACAGATAAAGGATGCCTGCAATCGCGACGAAAATGCCCACTTTACCCAACTCGAACATAGTAAAGCCTTCATATCCGGCTTCCAATATCATACCATGCACCACCAGATTGGTCGACGTCCCTATCAGGGTGCAGATTCCGCCAAGTATCGTCACATAAGAAAGGGGTATAAGGAACTTGGTAGCAGGCAATTTTACAGATTCGGCCCAACGCTTGATAATGGGAGCAAAGATAACAACCACCGGAGTATTGTTTAGAAAAGCTGAAATAAAAGCAATGGTGGGCAACATACGGAACTGCGCTTTAAAGACCGTAGTCTTACCTTGGGGAAGCAGCTTCTTGATTACTTGCCCCAAAGCACCCGACTGCCTGATGCCTTCACTGACCAAAAACAGCATGGCAACAGTCATCATCCCCTTATTACTGAACCCTTCCAGCATCTCCTTAGGAGTGAGGATACCTGCACACAAGAACAATACTACGACAGAAAAGAGCACCATGCCCGGACGCATTTTATCCAGAACCAAGGCAATCACCATGCCCAACAATGCCAGCAGCACAAACAATATCTCAAATGTCATAAAGTCGTTATTTTATTTCAGTATGCTTGGGTTCTACGATAAACCACGGATTCAGCAAATCCTCCTTATTATATTGCAAAGGTTCTTCCTTCCCCGCCTGATAAATTTCCATTCCGGCAGCACGTGCAATAGCATGCCCAGCCGCCGTATCCCATTCCATCGTAGGGGCAAAACGAGGATATACATCAGCCTTGCCTTCAGCTACCAGACAAATCTTGATGGAACTTCCACTTGATATAAGCTCAACTTCCGCATGGCTGCATTTCATTTTCTCGATATAATCTTCTGTCTCGGGCGTCAGATGCGAACGGGAAGCCACAATTACAAACCGTTCGTGCACGCTTGTTTCCGGCAGCCGGACAGCTTTCACAAGCAGTTCATCCCACGACATTCCATCACGTGCAGTAATACCAGATAGCTTATAAGCACCCGAATCATGCACTCCAAAATAGAGCTCCTTTTTTACCGGCACATAAATGACTCCCATTACCGGTACTGAGTGATGCACCAAAGCTATATTCACTGTGAACTCACCGTTCCTCTTGATGAACTCCTTCGTACCGTCCAAAGGGTCTACAATCCATAAAGTTTCCCAACTCCGTCGTTCCGAAAAAGGCAAATGTTTGCCTTCCTCGCTTAGCAGAGGGAAAGGTGTATCAGCCAAAAAACGGCAGATAGTTTCATGAGCCTTACGGTCGGCAATAGTAAGAGGAGAATTATCCGCTTTTTTTTCTACCTGAAAATCCGATGCCGGATCATCGTAAATGGAAAGAATTTTCTCGCCAGCCTGCAAAGCGGCATCAATCGCATTCAGTATATATCGTCGTTCCATACTATATTCTTCTCAAAGATAAGGCACAAAATTAAAAACTTTTTCAGGTCTAAAAGTTTCCACCTCTTGTTTTATAACTTCTTTTAAACGAAAGAGAGAATATTATAAGCACTTTTCACAATCAGGAAAATCAATCCGGAGCAGAGAAAAATAGAGTGAAATATTCACGAAGGAAGAGGAACTAAAGAGACTGTGACAACATGAGTTTATCTGGGTCTTTTCTCAATTAGTCCGTTAGTTCACAGTACTGAACACTTTGTTTCACTGCTTAAAAACAAGTTGTTTCCTTTAATGAAACAAACTGTTCTGTTAAAGGAAACACTTTGTTTTGCCAAACCAAACACGCGACAGCGCCAGCCTTCACATTCTTTCGGCATATCATGAAAAAGGCAGTAACTTCGCAGTTACTGCCTCATCTTGAAAGGAAACATACATTCCTTTCTGTTATGAATTACCAAAAAGAATTCTATTAATTGACGCTATACAGCAACCATGCCTTCTGGAAGTCATCATTCGAAGGATGTTTAGCTTTGAAAGAGTCGCGCAGATTCTCGGCGGATGCTCTGTCATCGAATGTACCGATAACTACACGATACAGATTTCTTTCTGCATTGTAAACCACCATTGCAGTATAACCTTCATTCACCAATGCCTGCTTCACACCTTCCGCATTAGCTTTCACGCTATAAGCTCCGCAAACTACACTAAAGGTTTTCAAGCTGGTACCACCTGATACCACAGTCACCTTTTCCTGACGCATGCCGGCAGGTGCACTTTCCACCACCTTTACTTCTACTGGAGCGGTAACCACTGGAGCCACCTCTTCAGCAGGGACAGTTGTTTGCGGCTCGGCCAATTCCTGCTGTTTTGCCTTTTCATATGCTTTCTTATAAGCACTTTCACTTGATTTACAAGAAGAGAATGCCAGAGCTATGCATACTCCCATTCCCAATACGGCTAATTTTTTCATCTTTTCTATTGTTTTTATTAGTAAAATCGTCTATTCTTATTCTTTATCTCAAAATTTCCGAAAAATAGATTTCGTACCCTCATATTCCAAACGCAATGAAGAGTAGGACAAATCTTCTACTTTAAAGGTACATTTTCCTTCCGGCCACCCGAAATAAGTATCATAATTTTTATCGTTAACGCTTTCAGGCAACAAAATAATGGAAATTTCAGCACCTTTCAAAGAATAATTTCCAAAAAACGTAGTCAACCCTCCATCTTTCAACAAACATATGGCAGAAAAACTTCCTTTTTGAAAATTATAGAATACACTGTCCACCTTCTCTGATGTACCGTCGGCATATTGATACTGACGCAACTGCCACTTACCGGCCAAGTCACCCCCACCATTCATGCAAGCGGTCAAAGTACAAGCCACCAATACAATCCAAAGATATTTTAAATGCAATTTCATCATTTTTCCATGCCACTATCTAAATATGGAACAAAAGTACACCATAACATGCGATTATACCTCAGCATCCTTAGTTAAATATAATTAAACCCCTCCATAAAAAGAGATTTCCCGGAAGACTTGACGTATATTTGCCAAATATAAACAGGGCATGAGGCTCACTTAATTGATTACATGACATTTGAAAATTTGAATTTGATAGAACCTATATTGAAGGCTCTTCAAGAAGAGGGGTATTCCACCCCTACCCCAATCCAGGAAAAATCGATCCCTATATTACTTCAAGGAAAAGACTTATTAGGATGTGCTCAAACCGGAACAGGCAAAACCGCCGCATTTTCCATCCCTATCTTGCAAAAGTTATATAAAACGGATAATCGCAAAAGTATCAAAGCACTCATTCTGACGCCGACCCGCGAGTTGGCCATACAGATAGGAGAATCCTTCAGTGCATACGGTAAGTATACCGGACTGAGACATGCCGTCATCTTCGGCGGTGTAGGACAAAAGCCACAGACAGATGAACTGAAACGTGGAGTACAAATACTGGTTGCAACTCCCGGACGACTGCAAGACCTGGTCAACCAAGGTTTCATTAACCTAAAAGCACTCGAATTCTTCGTATTGGACGAAGCAGACCGGATGCTGGACATGGGATTCATACATGATATCCGACGCATATTAAAGCTATTGCCCGCAAAACGGCAGACTCTCTTCTTTTCGGCCACAATGCCTCCGGAAATAGAGACCTTGGCAAACTCCATGCTGACGCACCCCGAGAAAGTGGAAGTCACCCCTGCATCGTCTACGGTTGACACAATCTCCCAATCAGTCTATTTCGTTGAGAAAAAAGAGAAAAAAGACTTACTGATTCATCTGCTGAAGAATCCGGCTATCAAGTCCGTACTTATCTTCACCAGAACTAAATATGGAGCAGACAAACTTGCACGTACCCTTAGTAAGTCCGGAATAAGAGCCGAAGCCATACATGGAAACAAGTCGCAGAATGCCCGACAGCGAGCACTGACCGGCTTTAAGAACCATGAACTGCGTGTACTGATAGCAACCGATATTGCAGCACGAGGTATCGACGTGGACCAACTATCACACGTCATCAACTATGAGTTGCCCAACATTCCGGAAACATACGTGCACCGTATCGGACGAACCGGACGTGCCGGCCACGACGGTATTGCCCTCTCCTTTTGCGAATCGGAAGAACTGCCTTACCTGAAAGATATCCAAAAATTGATAGGGAAAAGTATCCCAGTAATAAAAGAACACCCATTTGTCACCGCCGATGGTTTAAAAGCCCAGAAAATCAAGACTGAAGAAATTAAGGCCAAAACCAAGGAAAACAAAATCTATCGCGGGAGCCGTACGAATGGAGACTTTTGGAGAAGAAAAAAGCAAACCTCGCAAAACAACACCCCAAAAGGAGTTGGAAGATAAAGACAATCATAAAAAAACTGATATTCCGAACAAAGTTTCAAAAAAATTTGTTAGTTTTGTCGTACGAACCTCAAAAAAGAAAGGAATATCATTATGAAAGGATTAAATGTTTTAGCAGCTTTCCTGGGTGGCGCCGCAGTAGGTGCAGCCCTCGGTATCTTATTTGCTCCTGAAAAAGGAGAAGACACCCGTAACAAAATCGCAGAAATTCTCCGTAAGAAAGGGATTCGTCTGAACCGAAGCGAAATGGAAGACTTGGTAGATGAAATTGCTGCGGAAATCAAAGGTGAGGTAACGGAATAAGGTAAAAAACAGAACCACTATGTTTGCAGACGACAAAAGTATAGAAAATATGCAGCAGCTCTTCATTGAATTCAAGAAATACCTGGAGCTGCAAAAAGAATATACCAAACTGGAAGTCACCGAAAAACTATCCAAACTGCTTTCTACACTTTTATTGGTGCTATTGGTCGTCATACTCGGCGTAGTGGTTCTGTTTCATCTGTCGTTTACGCTGGTCTATATCTTAGCTCCGCTGGTAGGCGGGCTAATGATGAGTTTTGCACTTATCACGTGCTTCCATATCCTACTCATCGTTCTGCTTGTCCTATTCCGCAAAAAGCTCATTATTGATCCGACAGTAAAACTTATCGCAGAATTATTCTTAGACAATTAATTCGAAATATTCATGGATAATACGACCAATACGACTCCCGTCACTTTAGAAAGCATCGCCCAGAAAAAAGCCATGCTGCTACAAGAAATACGACTCCAGAAAGAAATCATGACTGGGCTTACACAAGAAATTTTTGCTCCGCTGGAACCAGCTACCAACAAGGCAAATGCCATGATGAGAGCATTCAACACGGGTATGGCTGTTTTTGACGGTATAGTATTGGGGGTAAAGGTAATGAAGAAATTCAGAAAAATATTTGGAAGAAAGAGATAGAATATCGGATAAAAAAAGAGGGGATGGCCATAACAGTCATCCCCTCTTTTTTATCCGATATAGTCTGAGCACTTTTATACGTACGTCTCAAGCAACTTCACTGCTCCTTCAGGCACAATCGTCACTTCTTGGGTTGCAGCTGGCAGCAGGATTGTTTCGCCCGCTTGTACGGAAACTTCATTCTTCTCATTATCAATAATACGGCAAGAACCCTCCACACAAATAAAAATAACAAAAGAATCCAGTTCAGAATAGTCACAAGTGATTTCTTCCGTCATGTCATAGATGGAAGTCGTGAAATACGGGCTTGCCACCATTTCTACCGGTTCATTCTGAACCTGCTCGTACTCCGTACGAAAATCGTCCTGCACATCTGCAAAATTAATGGCATCAATGGCCTGGCTTGTATGCAGTTCTCTTGATTTACCATCCTTATCCTTACGATTGTAATCAAAAATACGGTAAGTGATATCCGACGTTTGCTGTATTTCTGCTACAAAAGCTCCCGCACCGATTCCATGTACCCGACCTGCAGGCACATAAAACACATCGCCCGGTTTAATGGCGCAAGTCTGCAGAACATCCGCAAACGTACCATTATACACTCGTTCCTTATATTCTTTCGGAGTAATCTGCTCTGCAAAACCGGAAATCAGCTTGGCACCCTGGTCAGCAGCAATAACATACCACATTTCATTTTTACCAAAACTGTTATGACGTTTCTTAGCCAACTCGTCACCCGGGTGTACCTGAATCGACAAGTCCAACTTGGCATCAATAAACTTTATCAATAAAGGAAACTTATTTCCGAAACGTGCATAGTTGGCTTCTCCTACCAGGTCTTCCTTATATTTTCTGACCATATCCGGCAGCGTCAATCCTTTGTCTGCACCATTGGCCACTATAGACTCACTGCCTTCTACTGCCGACACTTCCCAACTCTCGCCTACATTGGCAAGGGTATCATTCAAATGTTTGAATGGAATAATCTTGTCGCCTCCCCAAAGCGTCTGCTTCAGAATAGGCTCAAATTTTAGAGGATACATTCGTTGTTTTTATTAGAACTTTCTGTTAATGATGTGATTTTTTTAGATTCCGGGGGCAAACATACAAAAAATATCAATTTGTATTCCATTTGTTAAACGCTAAACTTTCCTAAAATGTTCTCCACATTTCCTTCCAATTACTTGGGGGAACAAAAGAATTTCTTTTTATTTGCAAGAAATTTAATTAATACCATGGATATGATAAACACTACTCCAACAGAAAGTAATTTGTCCGGTTTGAACCAAAAAGACTTTCAAAAGGATATAAATAACAAAAAGACAGATTTGTTTATCCTGAAGAATGCCCAGGGAATGGAAGTTGCAGTTACTAATTACGGCTGTGCAATACTTTCCATCATGGTACCCGACAAAAATGGCAAATATGCCAATGTTGTATTAGGACACGACAGTATTGAACATGTAATCAACAGCCCGGAACCTTTTCTAAACACTACCATCGGACGCTACGGTAACCGGATAGCTAAAGGAAAGTTTACTTTATACGGCGAAGAGCACCAATTGGCAATCAACAATGGTCCCAACTCACTGCATGGTGGTCCGACTGGTTTTCATACCCGTGTATGGGATGCTGTCCAGCCAGAGCCATCAACAGTCATCTTCAACTACACATCCGCTGACGGCGAAGAGGGCTTCCCCGGAAATCTCGAAGTAGAAATGACTTATCGCCTGGAGGATGAGACCAATGCTCTGGTCATCGAATACCGGGCTACTACCGATAAAGCCACCATCGTCAATCTGACCAATCACGGTTTCTTCAATCTTGCCGGTATAGCCAATCCCTCCCCTACAGTCTTAAACAATATCGTTACCATCAACGCAGATTTTTATGTACCCATCGATGAAGTATCCATTCCTACCGGAGAGATATTGAAGGTAGAAGGTACTCCTATGGATTTCCGTACTCCCCATACTCTTGGTGAACGAATTGATGAGAAACATACACAAATTGTGAATGGCGCAGGATATGACCATTGCTATGTACTGAACAAGACTGAAAGTGGAGAGCTGAGCCTTGCAGCCACCTGCATAGAGCCCAACAGCGGGCGAACGATGGAAGTATATACCACTGAAAATGGCGTCCAGCTCTACACAGGAAACTGGCTCGGGGGCTTTGAAGGTGCCCATGGAGCCACTTTCCCTGCAAGAAGTGCAGTCTGCTTTGAGGCCCAGTGTTTTCCCGATACGCCCAACAAGTCCCATTTTCCGTCGGCAGTATTGCTACCGGGTGATGAGTACCAGCAAGTGACAATCTACAAGTTTGGTGTACAAGAATGAAATAACTAATCCAATTTATAAACTTATTAATTTTACAAAACCATGACACAACAAAAACAGAATGGTAAACTCATCGCAATTATCACGATGATCTTCCTTTTTGGTATGATTTCATTTGTTACCAACCTTGCTGCCCCTATGGGAATCGTACTGAAAAATCAGTTTTCAGTATCCAACGCTTTAGGGATGTTGGGTAACTTTGGTAACTTTATTGCATATGCAGTGATGGGAATACCAAGCGGCATCTTACTACAACGGGTAGGGTATAAAAAAACGGCATTGATAGCAGTAGCTGTAGGCTTTATCGGTGTAGGTATCCAATATTTATCCGGTCATTCAAGCCCTGATATGGCTTTTGCCGTATATTTGATTGGCGCTTTCATCGCCGGTTTCTCCATGTGTTTGCTTAATACGGTAGTCAACCCGATGCTGAACAAGCTCGGCGGCGAAGGTAACAAAGGAAACCAGCTTATCCAAGTGGGTGGTTCTTTCAACTCCGTAATGGCCACCATTACTCCGATGTTCGTAGGTATCCTGATTGCCGGTTCCATTGAAAAAGCTACTATCTCTCAGATATTCCCTGTAATGTACACAGCAATGGCTGTATTTGCCATCGCGTTCTTCGTTCTTTTGATTGTGCCCATACCGGAACCCAATGCTGCAACTTCAACAGAACCTATCGGTAAGTTGATGTCAGGCGCTTTAAAATTCCGCCACTTCATTTTGGGAGCTATAGCAATCTTTGTATATGTAGGTGTCGAAGTTGGTGTACCGGGTACTCTGAACTTGTTCTTGACCGATCCGATTGAAAAGGGAGGAGCAGGCATTTCTTCCACCATTTCCGGTTTTGTTGTAGGTACATATTGGTTCCTCATGCTGATTGGACGTCTGGCCGGCGCTTCATTGGGTGCAAAAATCTCCAGTAAGGCAATGCTTACCTTTACTTCCGCATTAGGCTTACTTTTGGTATTCCTTGCCATCTTCTCATCTACCGGTTCGCTTGTCAATCTGCCGGTACTCCAACAAAGTGCTACGGGAGGTCTCTCTTTCGGATTTGCAGAAGTACCCATCAATGCAATGTATCTGGTACTGGTAGGTCTGTGTACTTCCATCATGTGGGGTGGTATCTTTAATTTGGCCGTAGAAGGATTGGGTAAATATCTGGCAGCGGCTTCCGGTCTGTTCATGGTATTGGTATGCGGCGGCGGCATCTTGCCCGTTATCCAAGGTTTGGTGGCCGACATTGCAGGTTTCATGCCGAGTTACTGGGTTATCATCGCAGCCCTTGGCTATCTGTTGTTCTACGGTTTGGTAGGCTGCAAAAATGTCAATAAGGACATCAAGGTCGATTAACAAGAAAATATAGGTAATTTATTTATTCACCTTATAAAATATAAATATCATGGATATAGAATACGTAAGAAGCCGTTTCATCAAGCACTTTGACGGAACAACGGGAGCTGTTTATGCTTCTCCGGGTCGCATCAACCTTATCGGTGAGCATACAGACTATAACGGTGGTTTTGTATTCCCCGGAGCAATCGATAAGGGAATGATTGCAGAAATAAAGCCCAACGGCACAAACACAGTAAAAGCTTATTCCATCGACCTGAAAGATTATGTGGAATTTGGCTTGAATGAAGAAGATGCACCCCGCGCAAGCTGGGCAAGATATATCTTTGGCGTGTGCCGGGAAATGATGAAACGCGGTGTAGATGTAAAAGGTTTCAATACCGCTTTTGCAGGCGATGTGCCTCTGGGTGCAGGAATGTCCTCGTCAGCAGCTTTGGAAAGTACCTATGCCTATGCTTTGAACGACTTGTTCGGTGACAACAAGATAGACAAATTTGAATTGGCAAAAGTGGGACAATCTACAGAACACAACTATTGTGGCGTAAACTGTGGTATCATGGACCAATTTGCTTCTGTATTCGGAAAGAAAGGAAGCCTCATCCGCCTGGATTGCCGTTCACTGGAATATCAGTATTTCCCATTCGACCCGCAAGGCTATCGTCTGGTTCTTGTAGATTCTGTAGTGAAACACGAACTTGCATCTTCAGCATACAACAAACGTCGTCAAAGCTGCGAAGCTGCTGTTGCCGCTGTTCAGAAGAAGCATCCACACGTAGAATTCCTGCGTGACGTTACCATGGGCATGCTGGAAGAAGCCAAAGCCGACATCAGCGCAGAAGACTATATGCGTGCAGAATATGTCATCGAAGAGATTCAACGCGTACTCGACGTTTGCGACGCCCTGGAAAAAGGCGATTATGAAACTGTAGGCCAAAAGATGTATGAAACACATCATGGCATGAGTAAGTTGTATGAAGTAAGCTGCGAAGAACTCGATTTTCTGAATGACCTTGCATTCGATTGTGGAGTTACCGGTTCACGTGTCATGGGCGGTGGATTCGGTGGATGTACAATCAATCTGGTAAAGGATGAATTGTACAGTACATTCATCGAAAAAGCAAAAGATGAATTCAAGAAGAAGTTCGGCAGAAGCCCAAAAGTATATGATGTAGTCATCAGCGACGGTGCCCGCAGATTAGAATAATAGACATCAGCATTCAAATAAAAGGCGTTTCCCAGTAATGGGAAGCGCCTTTTTCTTCTCCCCTATTCCACCGTTTTCCACTCTAAAAACAAAATCATCCGAGAAGTTTATTCCGAACACATCTATCTGTACAGCCAGTTGGCACAGATATGTTTCTTGACACTTATGTTGCATAACATATAAAAGTGTACAGCCTACACTAAAGAAAAGTGTTACTTTTACACCCAAAGAAAGATAATCATCTCATTTACATTAAATACAAAACCATGAAAAGACATGTTCTACTTGCAGGAATTGCCGCAATGATGCTAACTGCGTGCAATCAAAAGACAGAAACAACGCTTACGCTGTCCGGTCTTGATCCAGTAAAATTCCAAACAACAGTCAATGACGCCCAGACACAGCTTTATACGCTGAAGAATAAAGCGGGCATGGAAGTATGCATCACAAACTTTGGAGGACGTATTGTATCCATTATGGTACCCGACAAAAATGGAGTTATGCAGGATGTAGTATTGGGCTTTGACAGCATTGCCGATTACATCAACATTCCAAGTGACTTTGGTGCTTCTATCGGACGCTACGCCAACCGGATTAACCAAGGGAAAATCGTTCTTGACGGAGATACTATACAGTTACCACAGAACAATTTCGGACATTGCCTGCACGGTGGCCCCAAAGGATGGCAATACCAAGTATACAGTGCCAATCCCATTGACAGCACAACTCTGGAGCTCACCCGCATTTCACCGGATGGAGACGAGAATTTCCCAGGTAATGTTACGGCAAAAGTACTTTTCAAGTTAACGGATGACAATGCCATTGATATAAAATACAGTGCAACAACAGACCAAAAGACGGTTATCAATATGACTAACCATTCTTATTTCAATTTATCAGGTGACCCTTCAAAGGCAGCAACAGACCACATCTTATACATCAATGCAGACAACTATACTCCGGTAGACAGTACTTTCATGACAACGGGTGACATCATCTCCGTCAAAGAAACACCAATGGACTTTACCACTCCCAAGAGTGTGGCACAAGACATCAACCGGACGGACTTTGAACAAATAAAGAACGGAAACGGATATGACCACAATTGGGTACTGAATACTAAAGGTGACCTATCCCAAGTGGCAGCCAAACTGACATCGCCTATAAGCGGCATCACCCTGGAAGTTTATACCAATGAGCCAGGCATACAAGTATATACCGGGAATTTCCTGGACGGCACCGTAAAAGGTAAAAAAGGCATTACTTACAACCAGCGCGCTTCCGTATGCCTCGAGACACAACATTATCCGGATAGCCCCAACAAAGCCCAATGGCCTTCTGTCGTACTGGAACCCGGACAAATTTACAACAGTGAATGTGTTTTCAAATTTTCCGTAGAAAAATAACAATAACCTTATAAATCATTTATTATCGTGGAAACATTAGATTGGTTAGTCATTGGAATCTTTTTCCTGGCTTTAATTGGAATTATTGTCTGGGTTGTCAAACAGAAACAGAATGACTCAGCAGACTATTTTTTAGGTGGTCGTGATGCCACATGGCTCGCTATCGGTGCATCTATCTTTGCATCCAACATCGGTTCGGAACACTTAATCGGATTAGCCGGTGCCGGTGCTTCCAGCGGTATGGCGATGGCACATTGGGAAATACAAGGCTGGATGATCCTTATCTTAGGTTGGGTATTCGTACCGTTCTATTCGCGAAGTATGGTATTCACAATGCCTGAATTCCTAGAACGCCGCTATAATCCACAATCACGTACAATATTGTCTGTAATATCTTTAATCAGCTATGTACTGACAAAAGTTGCCGTGACGGTTTATGCAGGAGGATTGGTATTCCAACAAGTATTCGGTATAAAAGAACTTTGGGGAATCGACTTCTTTTGGATTGCCGCCATCGGTCTGGTTATACTGACTGCGCTCTACACAATCTTCGGAGGAATGAAGTCGGTACTTTATACCTCCATCCTGCAGACCCCCATCTTGCTGTTAGGTTCACTGATAATCCTTGTACTCGGCTTCAAAGAATTGGGAGGCTGGGATGAGATGATGAGAATCTGCGGTGCAGTCACAGTGAACGATTATGGCAACACAATGACAGAACTTATACGCAGTAATAACGACCCTAACTTCCCTTGGTTGGGTGCACTGATTGGTTCAGCCATTATCGGATTCTGGTATTGGTGTACAGACCAGTTCATCGTGCAACGCGTACTTTCCGGAAAGAATGAAAAGGAAGCACGGCGCGGTACCATCTTCGGAGCTTACCTGAAATTATTGCCCGTATTCTTATTCCTTATCCCAGGCATGATTGCTTTCGCATTACACCAAAAATATCTCGGAACCGGGGGAGAAGGTTTTCTACCTATGCTGGCAAACGGAAATGCCAATGCAGATGCTGCTTTCCCAACTCTAGTAGCAAAATTGCTTCCTGCAGGAGTCAAAGGTTTGGTTGTTTGCGGTATTCTTGCAGCATTGATGAGTTCTCTCGCATCTTTGTTCAACTCATCTGCTATGCTTTTCACCATTGACTTCTACAAACGTTTCAAGCCGAACACTTCTGAGAAAAAGCTGGTAGGAATTGGACAGATGGCAACTGTTGCGATTGTGATATTGGGTATACTCTGGATTCCCATTATGCGCAGTGTAGGCGATGTACTTTACACCTACTTACAAGATGTACAATCTGTATTAGCACCAGGCATTGCCGCAGCCTTCCTCTTGGGGATCTGCTGGAAACGCACCTCTGCACAAGGCGGTATGTGGGGACTGATTGCCGGAATGATTATCGGTTTAACCCGTCTGGGGGCAAAAGTATATTACAGCAATGTAGGAGATGTGTCAAGCAGTACCTTCAAGTATCTGTTCTATGATATGAACTGGCTGTTTTTCTGCGGATGGATGTTCTTGTTCTGCATCGTAGTGGTTATCGCAGTCAGCATGTTTACAGCTGCCCCAAGCGCTGAAAAGATTCAAGGGCTGGTATTCGGAACTTCAACTCCTGAACAAAAAGCAGCTACACGTGCGAGTTGGAATAAATGGGATATCATTCATACCCTTATCATCCTGGGTATTACTGCTGCTTTTTATTGGTATTTCTGGTAAATCGGTATGTTGCTATGATATATATCCATGCAGCATACCCCTTAAACAAAAATTAAGATATGAGTAATTACTATAGTTCAAATCCGAAACTTTATGTAGGTATCGACTGCATTATTTTCGGTTTCAATGAAGGAGAATTGAACCTGCTGTTGCTGAAGCGTAACTTCGAACCGGCAATGGGCGAATGGTCGCTGATGGGTGGATTCGTGCAGGAAGACGAAAGCGTGGATGATGCAGCCAAACGAGTCCTGAATGAACTAACCGGACTGGAAGATGTATATATGGAACAAGTCCAAGCTTTCGGAGCCATAGATCGTGACCCAGGAGAACGCGTAGTCTCCATTGTTTACTATGCGCTCATCAACATCAACGAATACGACAAAGAATCCGTACAGCAACACAATGCTTTCTGGGTAAATATCAATGAACTGCCAGCGCTAATCTTTGATCATCCGCAAATGGTGGAGAAAGCTCGGAAGTTGATGCAACAAAAAGCGTCCACCGAACCAATCGGCTTTAATCTACTACCTAAACTGTTCACGCTGTCACAACTGCAAAGCTTATACGAAGCTATATACGGCGAGAGCATTGACAAACGGAACTTCCGAAAACGCATAGCAGAAATGGACTATATAGAAAAAACTGACAAAATAGACAAAACGGGGTCCAAACGTGGAGCTGCTTTATATCAGTTTAATGAGAAGGCATACCGCAAAGCTCCGAAATTTAAGCTCTGAGAACCTAATATTCAACAACTTGTAATTAGTAATTTAAATAATATGCTGGAAGCACTGAAAGACAAAGTATTCCATGCTAACCTTGAACTGGTGAAGCACGGATTGGTTATCTTCACATGGGGCAATGTATCGGGCATTGACCGCGAATCTGGTCTGGTAGTCATCAAGCCCAGTGGGGTGAGTTACGATGAAATGAAAGCAGAGGATATGGTGGTAGTGAATCTTGACGGCAAGGTCGTGGAAGGACGGTTAAAGCCCTCTTCAGACACGCCGACCCACCTGGTTCTCTATAAAGCATTCCCCGAAATCGGCGGTGTGGTGCACACGCACTCTACTTACGCCACAGCCTGGGCACAAGCCGGATGTGACATACCGAATATCGGGACAACACATGCCGATTACTTCCACGACGCCATACCCTGCACAGCAGACATGACGAAGGAGGAAGTGGAAGGAGCGTATGAACTGGAAACGGGAAATGTCATCGTAAAACGCTTTGAGGGGCTGAACCCGGTACATACTCCCGGAGTATTGGTAAAGAACCACGGTCCTTTCTCGTGGGGAAAAGACGCACACGAGGCGGTACATAATGCCGTAGTGATGGAACAGGTGGCAAAAATGGCAAGTATAGCCTATGCCGTGAACCCCAATCTGACCATGAATCCGCTGCTGATAGAAAAACATTTCAGCCGCAAGCACGGTCCTAACGCTTATTATGGACAGAAATAACTATCATTCTTTAAATATAAACTATAAAAATAAATTGTATGAACACATTTGAACAATATGAAGTATGGTTCGTAACCGGAGCACAGCTCTTGTACGGAGGTGACGCAGTTATCGCAGTAGACGCACATAGTAATGAAATGGTGAAAGGTCTGAATGATTCCGGGAAACTGCCCGTAAAGGTAGTATATAAAGGTACGGTCAATTCATCCAAAGAAGTAACCGCTACCTTCAAAGCCGCCAACAACGACGATAAGTGTATCGGAGTCATCACCTGGATGCACACCTTCTCTCCTGCCAAAATGTGGATTCACGGTTTGCAGGAACTGAAGAAGCCATTACTACACTTCCATACACAGTTCAACAAGGAAATTCCCTGGGAGACGATGGACATGGATTTTATGAACCTAAACCAATCGGCTCACGGCGACCGCGAATTTGGACACATCGTGACACGTATGCGAAAGAACCGCAAAGTGGTAGTAGGCCACTGGCAGGACGAAAAAGCCCAAAACCAGATTGCCGCATGGATGCGCGTAGCTGCCGCATGGGCTGATGCGCAGGATATGCTCATCATCCGCTTCGGCGACCAGATGAACAACGTGGCTGTGACAGACGGTGACAAGGTCAGTGCCGAACAAGTATTGGGCTATCATGTGGACTACTATCCCATCAATGATGTGATGACACACTACAATGCTGTCAGCGACGAGGACGTGAAGGCACTCGTAGCAGAATACTTCAAGCTCTACGACCACGCTCCCGAACTGGAAGACGCACGTACGGAAGCCTACACCAAAGTATGGAACTCCGCCAAGGCCGAAATCGCCATTCGCCGCGTGCTGAAAGACACGGGTGCCAAAGGCTTCACCACCAACTTCAACGATTTGGGCGACTTTGACCAAATCCCCGGACTGGCCTCACAGCGACTGATGGCGGAAGGTTACGGCTTCGGTGCCGAAGGCGACTGGAAAACTGCGGCACTATACCGTACCACTTGGGTGATGAGTCAAGGCATGCCGAAGGGGTGCTCCTTCCTCGAAGACTATACGCTGAACTTCGACGGAGAAAAGAGCGCCATCCTGCAGGCACACATGTTGGAAGTCTGTCCACTGATTGCCGAACAGAAGCCGAAACTGGAAGTGCACCGTCTGAGCATCGGTATCGACAGCGAAACAGCCCGCCTGGTATTTACCAGCAAGCAAGGTGAAGGTGTAGCCGCTACCATCGTAGACCTGGGCAATCGCTTCCGCCTCATTGTGAACAAAGTAGAATGCATCAAGAGCAAGCCTCTGCCCAAGTTGCCCGTTGCCAGCGCACTGTGGATTCCAATGCCCAACCTCGAGGTGGGCGCTGCAGCCTGGATTCTGGCCGGAGGTACACATCATACCAGCTTCTCCTATGACCTGACGGTGGAATATTGGGAAGACTTTGCCGAAATGGCCGGCATCGAAATGGTAGTCATCGATGAAAATACCACCATCAGCGAGTTCAAAAAAGAACTGCGCATGAATGAAGTCTACTATATGCTGAACAAGGCACTTTGCTGATAATCATTACGGATTACCGATTGCGGACTACTAATTACACGTACCACAAACGTAACTAGTAGTTTGCAATTAGTAATCCGTTGTTTATAATCGTACTATAAATCCGTAAATTATCATTAATACCATGAAATTAGATGCAAAATCAACCATTGAGGCAGGCAAGGCCATCCTTGGTATAGAACTCGGTTCCACACGAATCAAGGCGGTTTTGATTGACCAGGAAAACAAACCCATCGCCCAGGGAAGCCATACTTGGGAGAATCAGTTAGTCGACGGACTGTGGACATATAGCGTCGAGGCTGTCTGGTATGGGTTGCAGGATTGCTACGCAGACCTTCGTACCAATGTAAAGAGCCTCTACGATACAGAGATAGAGACCTTGGCAGCTATCGGTGTCAGTGCCATGATGCACGGCTATATGGCATTCAATGAAAAAGAAGAAATCCTTGTACCCTTCCGTACCTGGAGAAATACTAATACCGGACAGGCTGCCGCAGCCCTATCCGAACTATTTGTCTACAACATCCCTCTGCGTTGGAGCATCTCCCACCTCTACCAAGCCATCCTGGATAATGAAGAGCACGTTCCATCCATCAATTACCTGACCACCCTTGCAGGTTTTGTCCACTGGCAAATAACCGGCCAAAAGGTACTGGGCATAGGAGATGCCTCCGGTATGCTCCCTATCGATCCCATCACCAAAAACTATTCTTCTGAAATGGTGGATAAGTTCGACAAACTTATTGCTCCGAAAGGATACGACTGGAAGCTTCGAGATATTCTGCCGAAGGTATTGTCGGCCGGTGAAAACGCAGGCTTCCTTACTCCCGAAGGAGCCAGTCGCCTCGACGTATCGGGACATCTGAAAGCAGGAATTCCCGTCTGTCCGCCCGAAGGTGACGCTGGAACCGGCATGGTTGCCACCAACGCCGTAAAGCAGCGCACTGGAAACGTATCGGCAGGCACCTCCTCTTTCTCAATGATTGTATTGGAGAAAGAATTGTCCAAGCCCTACGAAATGATTGACATGGTAACCACCCCCGACGGAAGCCTCGTAGCTATGGTGCATTGCAACAACTGCACTTCCGACCTCAATGCCTGGATCAATATTTTCAAAGAATACCAGGAACTGATGGGTATCCCCGTAGATATGGACGAAATCTACGGAAAGCTCTATAACCACGCCCTGACAGGCAATGCAGACTGCGGAGGCCTCATCTCATACAACTACATATCAGGCGAACCTATAACGGGACTGGCAGACGGACGTCCACTGTTTGTACGTTCGGCAAACGACAAGTTCAACCTTGCCAACTTCATGCGCACCCATTTGTATGCTTCAGTGGGAGTTCTCAAAATCGGCAACGACATCCTTTTCAATGAAGAGAAAATCAGAGTAGACAGAATCACCGGTCACGGAGGACTCTTCAAAACCAAAGGAGTAGGCCAGAGAATACTGGCAGCTGCCATCAATTCACCCATTTCCGTTATGGAAACAGCCGGCGAAGGTGGTGCCTGGGGTATTGCCCTCCTCGCTTCCTACCTTGCAAACAACGGAAACGACCAATCCCTTGCCGACTTCCTGGACAAGCATGTATTCACCGGAAATGCCGGTATTGAAATCTCACCGACAGCCGAAGATGTAAGCGGATTCAACACCTACATCGAAAGCTATAAAGCTGGTTTGCCCATCGAAGAAGCAGCAGTAAGATTCAAGAACTAAGTATTTAATAACACTAAAAAACTATGAACACAAAGTTATTTATCAGTAGCATATTTCTCTCCACCTCGTTGTCACTCTTCGCACAGAAAAGTGCCACTATCACTTTACACACAGACCAGAGCGAGCAAATCATTCCCAAAGAAATCTACGGCCAATTTGCAGAGCATTTGGGAACTTGTATCTATGGTGGACTTTGGGTAGGTGAAAACTCCGATATTCCCAACATCAACGGTTATCGCACCGACGTATTCAATGCACTGAAGGAGCTCCGTGTACCCGTCCTTCGCTGGCCGGGAGGCTGCTTTGCCGATGAATACCACTGGATGGACGGTATCGGCCCTAAAGAAAACCGCCCCAAAATGGTGAACAACAACTGGGGAGGCACTATCGAAGACAACAGTTTCGGAACCCATGAGTTCCTCAATCTCTGCGAAATGCTGGGATGTGAACCCTATATCAGTGGAAACGTAGGCAGTGGTACCGTAGAAGAACTTGCCAAATGGGTGGAATACATGACCTCCGAAGGAGACTCCCCCATGGCACGCCTGCGCCGCCAGAACGGTCGCGACAAAGCCTGGAAAGTAAAATACCTCGGCGTGGGTAACGAAAGCTGGGGTTGCGGTGGAAGCATGCGTCCCGAATATTATGCCGACCTCTACCGCCGCTATTCCACCTACTGCCGCAACTATGACGGCAATAGCCTTTTCAAGATAGCCAGCGGTGCCAGCGACTACGACTATAACTGGACCAAAGTGCTGATGGACCGCGTAGGCGGCCGTATGCACGGTCTTTCCTTGCACTACTATACCGTCAGCGGATGGAACGGCAGTAAAGGCGCCGCCACCCAATTCAGTAAAGACGACTATTACTGGACACTGGGCAAATGCCGCGAAATAGAAGATGTCATCAAGAAGCATTGCACCATTATGGATGAATACGACCCTCAAAAGAACGTGGCTCTTATGCTTGACGAATGGGGAACCTGGTGGGACACTGAACCGGGTACCAATCCCGGACATCTGTACCAACAGAATACATTGCGTGATGCTTTTGTCGCTTCCCTCAGCTTCGACATCTTCCATAAATATACCGACCGTCTGAAAATGGCAAACATTGCCCAAATCGTCAATGTATTGCAATCCATGATTCTGACCAGCGGAAAAAACATGGTACTCACCCCCACTTATTATGTATTCAAAATGTACAATGTACACCAGGATGCCACCTACATTCCTCTTGAGCTGAACTGCGACATGATGGATGTACGCGACAACCGCAGAATACCAATGGTCAGCGCTACCGCCTCCAAAGACCCAAACGGCAAGATACACATTTCCATGTCCAACGTAGATGCAGACAATGCACAGGAAGTGACCATCAATCTGTCTGGAACGAAAGCCAAGAAAGCAGTTGGTGAAATATTGACTTCCACCAATCTGACGGACTACAATTCATTTGAAAATCCCGACAATGTGAAACCCGTTCCGTTCAAAGAGGTAAAAATCAATAAAGATATTCTCAAGATTAAACTTCCGGCCAAATCAATCGTTACTATTGAGTTACAGTAAAACTACCGTGCACCGCACAAAATCAGCTAAATACGTTTAGTATCATTTTAGCAGCAAAAAGGCAGTAATACTGATAAAAAAGACACTCTTCGAGTGTTGTGAATTACGCATAAAGAGTTATCTTTGCCCTTGGAAAACCTACAAGGACCAAATAACCTATTGATAATATTCAAAATTAATTAGATTCAATATGAACGACAACAAACTTATGAACCGTGCGGCGGACAATATCCGTATCCTTGCTGCATCCATGGTTGAGAAAGCCAACTCCGGGCATCCGGGCGGTGCCATGGGTGGTGCTGACTTTGTAAATGTACTCTTCTCAGAGTTCCTGGTATATGACCCTGAAAATCCGGCTTGGGAAGGTCGTGACCGTTTCTTCCTCGACCCGGGACACATGTCACCGATGCTTTACTCTACATTGGCCCTGACCGGCAAGTTCACGCTGGACGAACTGAAAGAGTTCCGCCAATGGGGAAGCCCTACTCCGGGACATCCCGAACGTGACATCATGCGCGGCATCGAAAACACTTCCGGACCGCTCGGCCAGGGACACACATTTGCAGTCGGTGCAGCCATCGCAGCCAAGTTCATGAAGGCACGTTTCGAAGAAGTAATGCCACAGACCATCTACGCTTATATTTCTGACGGTGGCATCCAGGAAGAAATCTCCCAAGGCTCAGGCCGTATCGCCGGAGCATTAGGGTTGGATAATCTCATCATGTTCTATGATGCCAACGACATTCAGCTTTCTACCGAGACAAAGGATGTGACCATCGAAGATACCGGCAAGAAATACGAAGCTTGGGGCTGGAAAGTCATTAAAATCAATGGTAACGATCCCGATGCCATCCGCGGTGCACTGAACGAAGCCAAAGCTGAGAAAGAGTGTCCGACGCTGATTATCGGCCATACCGTAATGGGTAAAGGTGCCCGCAAGGCAGACGGCAGCAGCTACGAGGCTGATTGTGCCACGCACGGTGCTCCTCTGGGCGGCGACGCTTATATAAACACTATCAAGAATTTGGGTGGTGACCCGACAAATCCGTTTGTCATCTTCCCCGAAGTGGCCGAACTATATGCCAAGCGTGCAACTGAGCTGAAGAAAATCATGGCTGAAAAGTATGCAGCCAAAGCCGCATGGGCAAAAGCCAATCCGGAAAAGGCTGCCAAACTGGAAATGTTTTTCTCCAGCAAGGCTCCCGAAGTGAATTGGGCCGCCATCGAACAGAAAGCAGGCGTTGCCACCCGCGCAGCATCTGCCACTGTGCTCAGTGCTCTCGCCACTCAAGTAGAAAATATGATTGTTGCTTCTGCCGACCTTTCCAATTCCGACAAGACAGACGGATTCCTCAAGAAAACACATGCCTTCAAGAAAGGTGATTTCAGCGGTGCATTCTTCCAGGCCGGTGTTGCCGAGCTGACTATGGCATGTTGCTGTATCGGTATGGCACTGCATGGCGGTGTAATCCCCGCTTGCGGAACATTCTTCGTATTCTCCGACTACATGAAACCTGCCGTACGTATGGCAGCCTTGATGGAAGTTCCTGTGAAGTTCATCTGGACACACGATGCCTTCCGTGTAGGTGAAGACGGTCCTACCCATGAACCGGTAGAGCAGGAAGCCCAAATCCGCCTGATGGAAAAACTGAAAAACCACAAGGGACATAATTCCATGTTGGTACTCCGCCCGGCAGATGCAGAAGAAACAACTGTGGCATGGAAACTGGCAATGGAAAATACCACAACCCCAACCGGTTTGATTTTCTCCCGCCAGAACATCGCCAACCTGCCCGAAGGCAACGATTACGAACAAGCTGCCAAAGGCGCTTATATTGTAGCCGGCTCCGATGAAAATCCCAATATAATCCTCGTTGCTTCAGGCTCGGAAGTTGCCACATTGGTAGCCGGTACTGAATTGCTGCGCAAGGATGGCATCAAGGTGCGTATCGTGTCCGTTCCTTCCGAAGGTTTGTTCCGTAGCCAAGCTCCGGGATATCAAGAAGGCATTATCCCGTGTGGTGCCAAGGTATTCGGCCTGACAGCCGGTCTGCCCGTCACACTGCAAGGGCTGGTAGGTCCCCGCGGTAAAGTATGGGGATTGGAATCATTCGGATTCTCGGCACCTTATAAAGTGCTGGACGAAAAGCTCGGTTTCACCGCAGAGAACGTTTACAAGCAAGTAAAAGCAATGTTATAATCATTATCCGATGTGCTGATGTGCTGATTGCCCGCGCCCTACAAGCTGCAGGCATCAGCACATTGGCACATTAGTATATTAACTGACCATCATGAAAACAATAGGAATCTGTTCCGACCATGCAGGCTTCGAATTGAAGGAATATGTCCGCGGCTGGCTGGAAGCCAAAGGCTGGGCTTACAAGGACTTCGGGACCTACTCAACCGAGAGTTGCGACTATCCCGACTTTGCGCATCCGCTGGCTCTGGCCGTTGAAGCCGGAGAGTGCTATCCGGGTATTGCCATCTGCGGAAGCGGTGAAGGCATCAGTATAACGCTGAACAAGCATCAGGGTATCCGCGCAGCCCTCTGCTGGACAGCAGAAATAGCCCATTTGGCACGCCAGCACAATGATGCCAATGTGCTTGTCATGCCAGGGCGATTCATCAGTACCGAAGAAGCCGACATGATTATGAGGGAATTCTTCAGTACACCATTCGAAGGCGGACGCCACCAACGAAGAGTGGACAAGATACCGGTACACTTGTAAAGCAGTAGAATCACATTCTTTATGATATCCGCCCGAAGCTCTGACATTCTGATAGAATCGTGAGAAACTTCGGGCTTTTTATTTGCCCCTTTTTCTTATTTTTCACAGTGAAGATGCTCATTGTCTTCAAATAAAAACTATCTTTGTGGTTCGATAACCCGGATATTTTTTAGATATGGAACGACTGAATACCATAAAAGAGCTTATCAACCAGGGAAATGTAGAGCAAGCCATCCAGCAGCTTGACGAAATACTGCAAACAGACTTTCCCGGCAAAGACGAAGCTTACTACCTGCGGGGAAATGCCTATCGGAAACAAGGCAACTGGCAACAAGCACTGAACAACTATCAGTATGCCATCGACCTGAACCCCGAAAGCCCGGCACAACATGCCTATCAAATGGCTATGGACATCCTGAACTTCTACAACAAGGATATGTACAATCAATAAATAAAGAACGTAAATTATGGCAAAAATCAAAGGAGCAATCGTAGTAGACACCGAACGTTGCAAAGGCTGCAACTTGTGTGTGGTAGCGTGTCCGCTCAACGTAATAGCCCTCACCAAGGAGGTGAATGTGAAAGGGTATAACTATGCCCACCAAATATTGGAAGATACTTGTAACGGCTGCGCCTCGTGCGCCACAGTATGTCCGGACGGATGTATCTCAGTATATAAAATAAAAGTAGAATAAATCTGTAAATCAGTAGAATATGGCAGAAGAAGTTGTATTAATGAAAGGAAACGAAGCCATCGCCCACGCAGCCATCCGTTGCGGTGCAGACGGTTACTTCGGATATCCCATTACTCCGCAATCGGAGGTATTGGAAACTCTTGCCGAACTGAAACCCTGGGAGACGACCGGCATGGTGGTTCTTCAGGCAGAAAGTGAAGTGGCAGCTATCAATATGGTGTACGGCGGTGCCGGAAGTGGTAAAATGGTCATGACCTCCTCCTCCAGCCCCGGTGTCAGCCTAAAGCAGGAAGGTATCTCTTATCTGGCAGGTGCCGAGCTGCCTTGCTTGATTGTAAACGTTATGCGCGGCGGTCCCGGTCTGGGAACCATCCAACCGAGCCAGGCCGACTATTTCCAGACAGTAAAAGGAGGCGGCCACGGTGACTATCGTCTGATTGCCCTTGCTCCGGCTTCCGTACAAGAAATGGCAGATTTCGTAGGACTGGCATTCGAACTTGCCTTCAAATACCGTAATCCGGCAATCATCCTTGCCGACGGTGTCATCGGCCAGATGATGGAAAAAGTGGTGCTCCCGGTACAAAAGCCACGCCGCACCGATGCGGAAGTCATCGAACAATGCCCATGGGCCACTACCGGCAGAACCAATGGCCGCAAACCCAACGTCATCACCTCATTGGAACTGAAACCGGAAGAAATGGAAAAGAACAACATCCGTTTCCAGGCCAAATACAAGCAGATAGAAGAGAATGAGGTTCGCTTCGAGGAAATTCATTGCGATGATGCCGACTACCTGATTGTAGCCTTCGGCTCTATGGCACGCATCGGACAGAAAGCAATGGAGCTGGCACGCGAAGAAGGAATAAAGGTAGGTATGCTCCGCCCCATCACGTTGTGGCCGTTCCCGACCAAAGTCATTGCCGCGTATGCCGACAAGGTGAAAGGTATGCTCGTTACAGAATTGAATGCTGGACAGATGGTGGAAGATGTCCGCCTTGCCGTGAACGGTAAAGTGAAAGTGGAACATTTCGGACGCCTCGGCGGCATTGTTCCCGATCCGGATGAGATAGTAGATGCATTGAAAGAAAAACTGATTAAGAAATGAATCCTGATAAAATAAGAAACGTACTGAACATTCTCTTCATGGTACTTGCCCTGGCAGCTATCATTATATATTTTGCTGCAAAAGATGACTTCAAGCTGTTCATCTACGTCTGCGGCGCGGCGATATTCGTCAAGTTGATGGAGTTTTTCATACGGTTCACCAACAGATAGGAGAAGTGATTATGACAAAAGAAGATATTATAAAGCCCGAGAATCTGGTTGCCAAGAAACCGACTCTGATGAACGACAATCCCATGCACTACTGCCCGGGATGCAGTCACGGCGTAGTTCATAAACTCGTAGCCGAAGTTATCGAAGAAATGGGACTGGAAGACAAAGCAATAGGCATCTCCCCCGTGGGATGTGCCGTGTTCATCTATAATTATATAGACATCGACTGGCAGGAAGCCGCCCATGGACGTGCGCCCGCACTTGCCACTGCCATCAAGCGCCTTTGGCCAGACCGCCTGGTGTTCACTTACCAAGGAGACGGCGACCTGGCTTGTATCGGTACTGCCGAAACCATCCACGCCTTGAACCGCGGCGAAAACATCACCATCATCTTCATCAACAATGCCATCTATGGTATGACCGGGGGACAAATGGCTCCCACTACCCTTGTAGGCATGAAGACATCGACCAGCCCTTACGGACGTGACGTGCATCTGCACGGCTATCCGCTGAAGATGGCCGATATTGCTGCACAATTGGAAGGAACCGCTTACGTGACACGCCAAAGCGTACAGTCCGTTCCCGCCATCCGCAAAGCGAAAAAGGCTATCCGCAAAGCATTCGAGAACTCTATGGCAGGCAAAGGTTCCAACCTTGTGGAAATCGTTTCCACCTGTAACTCCGGCTGGAAGATGTCTCCTGCGAAATCCAATGAATGGATGGTAGAGAACATGTTCCCCTTCTATCCGCTGGGCGACCTGAAAGATAAATAATCATGCTAAAGACAGAAGAACAATGAAAGAAGAAATCATTATAGCAGGCTTCGGTGGACAAGGTGTATTGTCCATGGGAAAGATTTTGGCATATTCCGGATTGATGGAAGGCAAAGAGGTGACTTGGATGCCGGCTTACGGACCGGAACAACGTGGTGGTACAGCCAACGTAACAGTCATCGTAAGTGACGAGAAAATATCCTCACCCATCTTAAGCAAGTACGATGCCGCCATCATCCTGAACCAGCCGTCACTGGAGAAATTCGAAAGCAAGGTAAAACCCGGAGGCGTACTTATCTACGACGGTTACGGCATCATCAACCCGCCGACGCGTAAGGACATCCACGTTTACCGCATCAACGCCATGGATGCCGCCAATGAAATGAACAACGCCAAGGCATTCAACATGATTGTATTGGGTGGATTATTGAAAATCAAGCCGATGGTTACACTGGACAGTGTACTCAGAGGATTGAAGAAGACACTGCCCGAACGCCACCACCACTTGATACCGATGAACGAAGAAGCTATCAAGAAAGGAATGGAACTTATTCAGGAAATGAAATGAAAGGCTATGTAAAGCCACTCCCCATAAGAGGAGGAACTTTACGCCAGAATAAGAGATAAAGGAAAACGGATAAGCCCTTGTGATATTGATTTATTGCAAGGGCTTATTTCATTTCAAGCCGGAAAAAGTATGGATTCAAGGGCAGAGAACCGGAAGCAGTATAGAACAAAACAGAAAACAAGACAGTTTAAAAGAAGCAAAAAAGGCTGAATTCAGTAAGCAAATAATTTTTTATTGTATCTTTGCGCCTAATTATGAGACGAATTGTACTGACATATATATTTCTGTCCGTTATAGGGATATGGGGGGCTATGGCGCAAAACACCTTAAACCCGATGAACAATCGCGACCGGTTCGGTAACCAGATTGACCCGAATACCCAGCCGGACAATCTGGAAGACAGTACCAATACTGAGATTCAAAGTCTTCCACCCAAGCTTTACATGTGGAAACTAAGTGAGACACTGGGCAACCGTACCATCATACCTGCCGACACAGCCAGCCTCAACTTCCAGAGCACCAATCTGGTGGAAGGAATGTTCGGCCATTACAACTACTTGGGAAATTTAGGTTCTCCACGCCTCTCACGTCTGTTCTTCGAACGGGAGGAAAGCGAACCTACCATCTTCATGGCTCCCTTCTCCAGTTTTTTCACACGTCCCGACCAGGTGCTTTTCACCAACAGCAACGTGCCTTACACCAATCTTACCTACTACAAAGCCGGCAGCAAAGTGAACGGTGAAGAACGCTTCAAGTCCTACTTCTCCGTCAACGTCAACAAGCAGTTGGCATTTGGCTTTAACATCGACTATCTGTACGGACGCGGTTATTACCAGAACCAGTCCACCTCGCACTTCAATGCAGGTCTGTTCGGTAGCTATATCGGCGAGAAATACCAGGTACAAGCAGTCTACAACAACTTTTTCCTGAAGATGAACGAGAACGGCGGTATTGCAGACGACCAATACATCACCCGTCCCGAAAACATGTCCGGAGGAAAGAAAGAGTACGAGTCCACCACTATTCCGGTCAAATTGGAACAGAGTTCCAACCGTAACAAGGATTTTTATATCTATCTGACACAGCGCTATCGTCTTGGTTTTACGCGGAGAGTACGGAACACACAAGAAGGCAAACCGACGGTATCCGCACCCAAAGCCTCATCCTCCCCGTCCTCTGAAGCCGAAATATCCGCTTCGAACAACGACATAGCATTGCCAAACGACAGCATAGCATCAAAATCGGTCAGCACACTTGCAGCTGCCAATGACAGCCTGCCGTCTGTTTCTACCGCAGACAACGACTCACTTTTCGAAGAAGAGTTCGTCCCCGTCACCAGCTTTATCCATACCTTGAAAGTAGAGCGGTCGCGACACCAATTCCGTTCGGGAAGCGAGCCCGAAGGATTCTTCCCGGAAGACTACAAGCTTTACAAGAATTACAGCAACGACTCCACCACGGCATTCAGTGTAAAGAACGTGTTCGGAATAGCCTTGCTGGAAGGTTTCAACAAATACGCCAAAGCCGGACTTACGGCTTATATCTCCCACAAGTTCAGCCGGTACGACCTGATGAATACGGACACACTTACCGACATGCGCCGCATCCGCTACACCGAGCAGGAAATCTTCCTGGGTGGCGAACTCGCCAAGCGCGAAGGCAAACTGCTGCACTACAACGTAAACGGTGAAGTGGGGTTGGTAGACAAAGCCATCGGGCAGTTCCGCGTCAACGCCAATCTGGACCTGAACTTCCGTCTATGGAAAGATACGGTGAACTTCTACGCCCGCGGTTATGTGAGCAACACGCTTCCTTCCTTCTACATGCGCCATTACCACTCCAACCACTACAACTGGGACAACGACAACATGGACAAGGAATTCCGTACGCGTGTGGAAGGCGAGCTGAACATTTCCCGTTGGGGAACCAATCTCCGTGCCGGCGTAGAGAATATCAAGAACTACACCTACTTCAACCAAAGCGCCCTGCCCGAACAGAACGGAGGCAACATACAAGTGCTGTCCGCCACACTGAAACAAGACTTCCGCCTCGGTGTCTTCCACCTGGACAATGAGGTGACCTGGCAGAAGACGAGCAATGAAACAGTACTTCCATTGCCCCAACTCTCGCTCTACCATAACTTCTACATACTGGCTAAACTCGCCAAGAAGGTGCTGACCGTTCAGTTGGGTGCCGATGTCCGTTACTTCACCAAGTACAACGCACCTGCCTATGCACCCGGCGTCCAGCAGTTCCATCTGCAACCTACGGACGATTTGGTGGAAATAGGCGGTTACCCCATCGTAAACGTATATGCCAACCTGCACTTGAAGCGGACGCGTATCTTTGCCATGATGTATCACGTCAACGCGGGTATGGGAAGCGCCAATTCCTTCCTGGTGCCGCACTACCCCATCAATCCGCGCTTGTTCAAAATTGGCGTCTCATGGAATTTCTATGATTAACAGATGACTGTATGACGAAAAGCAGACTGCTCAAATACGCACTTCTGGGAATTGCAGCGGCTCTCATTGCCCACTATCTCATCGAGAAAGAAGAGAAACCGAAAGGTCATCCGCGCGATTATGCCGAGATAGCTGCCGAAGGCATCATACATGCTTCGACGGAATACAACTCCATCAGTTTCTATGTGGATGATGACACCTTGTCCGGTTTCCACTACGAGCTGATAGAAGCTTTTGCACGCGACCACGGGCTGCAAGCGGCCATATCACCGGAAATGAGCTTCAACAAGCGGCTGGAAGGCCTGGCCGACGGGCAATATGACGTGATTGCCTACGGCATCCTCGCCACCAGTGAGCTGAAAGACTCCTTGCTGCTTACCACCCCTATTGTGCTGAACAAGCAAGTGCTGGTGCAACGCAAGCTTGAGAATATTTCCGACTCGTCATTATTCATCAAAAGCCAACTGGACCTGGCTGGAAAGACACTGCACGTAGTGAAAGGCTCCCCTTCCATACTACGCATCCGCAACCTGGGAAATGAGATAGGCGACACCATCTACGTTGAGGAAATAGAGAAGTACGGTTCCGAACAACTGATTGCCTTGGTAGCCCATGGAGACATCGACTATGCCGTATGCGACGAAAGCATTGCCCGTACCGCAGCCGACAGCATTCCTCAAATAGACATCAATACCGCCATCAGCTTCACGCAATTCTATTCCTGGGGAGTAAGCAAACAGTCCCCTATCCTGCTGGACAGCCTCAACACATGGCTGGATAGTTTCAAAAAGGGAAAGGAATACAAAAAAATCTACAAACGATACTACGGGAAACGAAACTAAGCTGCACTTTTCCATACACGCAGCATATCCCTACTTTTACAACTAGTTATTAATCAACAGCTTATTACTGCAAAATGTATGCAGTGGCACTGCACACCGATATGCAGTACGACTGCAACAGTTATGCAGTGATACTGCAACACGTTTGCAGTCGCACTGCAAAATACATGCAGCAAGAATGCAAACAAGATGCAGTCATCAAATACCCATATCGATATTACGGAATACCCGAAGTAAAGAATTAGAGTCCTTCCACCTCCCTTAGCCACATCTCCGACGAAGCATCGCTCGGCATTCTCCAATCACCGCGCGGACTCAGAGAGATACTGCCCACCTTCGGACCATCCGGCAAACAGGAACGCTTGAACTGCTGGTTGAAGAAACGACGGCAGAAAGTCTGCAACCATTTTTTGATGGTTTCTTCATCATACATCCCCTTGAATGTGCGTGCTGCCAGGAAAAATATCTTGGAAGGACGGAAACCGCAGCGCAGGAAGTAATAAAGGAAGAAGTCGTGAAGCTCATACGGCCCCACCAAATCCTCGGTAATCTGCTGGATATTACCGTTCTCATCTGCCGGAATCAGTTCCGGGCTGATGGGAGTATCCACAATATCGAGCAAGGTAGCACGTGAAGCATCGTCCATATCATGCTCTGCCACCCATTTCACCAAGTGCTTCACCAGAGTCTTGGGGACGCTGGCATTCACACCGTACATCGACATGTGATCGCCGTTGTAAGTGGCCCATCCTAAAGCAAGTTCCGAAAGGTCGCCCGTACCGATAACCATTCCCCAGGTCTGGTTGGCAATATCCATCAAGATTTGGGTACGCTCCCGTGCCTGCGCATTCTCGTAAACCACGTCGTGCACATGGACATCATGGTCTATGTCTTTGAAATGCTGTATGCAGGCCTCCTTGATACTGACTTCGCGGACAGTCACACCGAGGGAGTTCATCAGGTCGATGGCATTCGTGTAAGTACGGTCGGTCGTTCCGAATCCCGGCATGGTGACACCGACAATACCCTGGCGGGACCATCCCAACTTATCGAAAGTCTTTACGCAAACCAGCAGCGCCAGCGTAGAATCCAGTCCACCCGAAATGCCGATAACGGCACTCTTCGCTTTAGTATGCACCAGACGTTGCGCCAGTCCGGACACCTGGATGGAGAATACCTCCTCACAGCGTTCGTCCAACGCTATCCCCTGCGGAACAAATGGATGCGGTTCAAAAGTACGTGTTAGGTTCAAATCCCTGCTGTTGACATACTCCGTAGAGATTCGTACCGGAAGGGCCGAAACACAATTTGCATGGCAAGCCGCGAAGGTCGTATTCACCCGGCGCTCCGTACGCAAGTGTTCCACATCAATTTCACTGATGACCACCTGCCCTTCGAAAGAGAAGCGTTCGTTTGCCGCCAGCAGAGTCCCGTTCTCATAAATCAGTCCGTTGCCGGCAAACACCACATCCGTAGTGGATTCTCCGAAACCGCATGAGCTGAATACATAACCGGCAATGCATCGTGCCGACTGCTGGCTGATGAGCGAGCGCAGATAATTGTGCTTGCCGATACCTTCATTGTCGGCCGAAAGATTGAACAAGATTTCCGCACCTTGCAGCGCCAGCGTGGAGCTGGGCGGTATGGGTGCCCACAAGTCCTCGCATATCTCCACTCCGAAAGTGGTATCCGCCGTTTCGAACAGCAGGTCTCTCCCCATCGGAATAATCTGCCCGCAAAGGCGCACACTGTTTTCTGCCACATCACATGCGGAAGTAAACCAGCGCTTCTCATAAAACTCCTTATAATTGGGAAGATAAGTCTTCGGGACAACGCCCAGCACTCTCCCCTTCTGAATGACAACCGCCGCATTCAGCAACACGCCGTTCAGTGCGACGGGCATGCCCAATATCGAGATAATATCCATCTGGCGCGTATTGTTCAGAATCTGTATCAATCCCATTTCTGCCTCTTCGAGCAGAAGTTGTTGGGCAAAGAGGTCGCCACAGGTATATCCGGTAATGCACAACTCGGGGAAAGCAATGATTTGCACACCTTTCCCGTCGGCTATAATAATCTCTTTTTCAATCTCTGAGGCATTGAACTTACAGTCAGCCACCTTGACACGGGGCACAGCCGCCGCTACTTTTACATATCCGTAATTCATAAGGATGCTATATTATTTATTCGGTGCAAAGATACGGCAAAATTCTGATTAAGAGAGATAAGAGAAAAACGTTTTCTCTATATCGGCACGAGAAACCGACTGAAGCCGGGTGCATCCTGCCTTCGCTTTTATGGCAAAAATACGGCAACCTGCCTACAAGAAGAGGAACATATATAAACAATTTTAATGACCGCAACTAAAAATTTTCCAAAAATCTTTTGGAGAATTATAGGAACTTCCTATCTTTGCAAGTGAATTAAAAATGTAATAATTACAAGTTTGAAACTTTAGATTATATGGATGTAGTAAAACGATTGCAGAATCATAATATCAAGCCTTCAGTACAGCGCATAGCCATCATGAATTACTTGATAGAGCATCGTACGCATCCCACGGTGGATGAAATCTATACGGCACTGTCTCCCTCCATACCGACACTGTCTAAAACAACGGTATACAATACCTTGAAACTACTGAGCGAGCAAGGTGCCGCACAAACCCTGACTATCGACGAGCGTAACACATGTTATGATGCCGATACCAGCCCGCACGGCCATTTCTTGTGCAAGCGTTGCGGAAAGATTTATGACTTGATGTGCAATAACAACGTCAAGAAGGTGGTCGACATGGATATGGACGGGCACGATGTGCAGGAAATCCACTACTATTATAAAGGAATCTGTAAACATTGCATAGAAGAAGAACGTTTAAGAACAACAAAGAATAACTAATTCAACTAATTAAAATCTGAGAGAAAATGAAAAAATTTAGATGTACTGTATGCGGTTACGTATACGAAGGAGATGCAGCTCCCGAAAAGTGCCCATTGTGTAAAGCTCCCGCAAGCAAGTTCGTAGAAGTTGAAGAAGCAACAGCTGACGGCCCGCTGGTATTTGCCGACGAACACGTAATCGGCGTAGCCAAAGGTTGCGACGACGAAATGATTAAAGACCTGAACAACCACTTCATGGGCGAATGTACAGAAGTTGGTATGTACTTGGCAATGAGCCGCCAGGCAGACCGTGAAGGCTATCCTGAAGTTGCAGAAGCTTTCAAGCGTTACGCTTGGGAAGAAGCAGAACACGCTGCTAAATTCGCTGAACTGCTGGGTGACTGCGTATGGGACACCAAGACAAACCTCGAAAAGAGAATGAACGCAGAATCAGGTGCATGCGAAGACAAGAAGCGTATCGCTACCCGTGCCAAAGCATTGAACCTCGACGCTATCCATGATACCGTTCACGAAATGGCTAAGGACGAAGCCCGTCACGGTAAAGGTTTCGAAGGTCTGTACAACCGCTATTTCAAGAAATAATCCTATACTTTTATAGTAATGTGAAGAAAAGGGACTGCTAATGTTAGTAAGTCCCTTTTTTTATTCCAACTTTTTTCACTTTACAATGTCACGTTTGTATTTCCCATTCGTCTTATCTGTGTAAATGGAACTCAAAGAATTCAAAATAACCGTTCTTCCACTCCGTGCCAAGCTGTTGAACTATGCACGGAAGTTGACCGACGAACCGGAGGATGCAGAAGATGCCGTCCAGGAGGTACTGCTCAAGCTATGGAACAAAAGGCTTGAACTGGAGCAATACCGGAGCATCGAAGCATTTGCCATGACGTTGACGCACAACATCTGTATAGATATGTGGCGCTGCAAACGCAACGACACCCTATCTCTCGACATAGTGCAGGCGGCATCCCCCACCGGAACACCGGAACGGCTGTTGGAAATCAAAGATGAAATCCGTCTGATGCACGAAATCATCGACTCGCTGCCCAATCTTCAACGCACCATCATGCGGATGAAGGACATCGAAGGATACGAAACGGACGAAATCGCCGAAATCACGGGATGCGGACCGGAAGCCATCCGCAGCAATCTGTCAAGAGCCCGGAAGAAAGTGAGAGACGTTTACCTGCGAACCATACAAGAAAGAAAAGAAAGGAGAAATGAGCCATGAAGATAGATGAACTGCTGGATAAATATTTCGAAGGGGAAACTTCCTGCGAAGAAGAGCGTGAACTGCGCCGTTTCTTTACCGAAGAGGAAGTGCCGGAGCACCTGCAAACGTACCGCCCGCTATTCGCTTATCTGAACCGGGAAGCAACTTCAATGGCAGAACCGACAGAGGAAAAATCCGTAACAACAGAATCGGCAAAGGAAGTACCCACACAGCGAAAGCCTTCCCGCCTCTATCGCACATTCTATGCTGTCAGCGGCATTGCCGCCGGATTGCTCCTGCTTCTCGGGGTAGCTAAGATTATATTTCCGCTTTCCGGTGTTCCCGAAAATTATGTCGTCATCGACGGCCAGCGGTATACAGACGAGAAACTGGTGGAAGCCAAAGCACTAGAAGCCCTGCAGAACGCCAGCTTCACGGATGAAGATTTAAGCAACTTACTGTTTCAACACTAATATAACAAGGTTATGAAAACATCTATACTGATTTGCATACGTAGTCTGTGCCTCTTTTCCCTGCTGATTTGCCTGCCAGCCTTTGTACATGCACAAGAGAGACTGCAAATAGCCGACCTATTCAGCAAGTATGGCGAGCAAAAGGACGTGACCAGGGTAGAACTGAACGGCAGTATCCTGAAATCTTACCGCATGACTACCTACAAGAGCCTTGTGTTCAAGAATGTATCCCCCTATCGCCGGGAAATTCAGCAGGCCATTGTACACGACAAGCAAGATAACGCAAAGAAGGCGCAGGAGGTAATGGAAAGCGGTGTGCTGCGCAGCGCTTATTACCAACTGAAAGAGGTGGAACGCAATGGAAAGAAGCTGAACCGCTACATCATTTTCAAGATAGGAAAAGACTCCATGGGCACTTTGATTTACATAGAGGGTCTGCTCAGTGAAAAGGAAATGATGGATATGCTTTACAAATCGGAATAACACTAAAAACAATATACGATATGAAAACCAGAATTATGATTTTGGCCTGCCTGCTTGCTGTGCCGGCCGGCCGCATGGCAGCACAACAACAGACTGACCCTGAACAGAAAGCTACAGTACAGACACAAGGCGACTCCATCATCATCCGGAAAGGAAAAGGAGACATGCGCATCAAGGTGTACGAAGAGCAGTTGGAAGACGGAGAAAAGAAAGAAGTACAAATTTATGAAGGAGTCTATCTCGAGAAAGTGGATGCAGACAAGCGCACTTTCCTCGACGCCCTGCCATTCATCCCCAAAAAGAGAAGATACAATGCTTACGAACCGCACTGTTCCGGTCTGTATATTGGCTACAGCCGGCTGGCTAACGACTTCCTTTCCTTCGGAGCAAGCGACAAGATGGGACTCGACTTATCCAAGTCATGGGAATTCGGCTTCAACATCCTCTCCGTATATCACAACTTCAAGAAGAACCCGCATTGGGGAATCAACCTGGGAGTCAGCTGGGGATACCGTTCTTTCAATATCGACGGTAACTATGCCTTGCTGAAGGAAAACGGAACCAGCATCTTCACCGCAGGCAACGAAGACACCAGTTACAATAAAAGCCGTCTGCGCCATTTCTTCTTCCGTGTACCCGTATTGATGGAATGGCAGCAAAGAGTGGGAAGAAACAAAGTGTTCTTCAATGCCGGTCCCGAATTTGAGATACGTCACAGCGTGAAGTCATTCTCACACATCAACGGAGGCAAGAAGAAAACCGTAGGCAAAGGTATGTATGTGCAGCCCGTCGGCATAAACCTGCTGGCACAAGCCGGTTATGGTAATATCGGCATTTACCTGCGCTACTCCACATACGGATTATTCCAGAAAGACAAGGGACCGGAAGTATCTCCCTATTCATTTGGCGTGGCATGGTATCTGTAATCCCTCCCCTATAACACAAGACTCCCCGAAATGTATTTGTACATTCCGGGGAGTTCTTTTATACCCTAAGGTATTGACAATGAAAGGTTATCTGCAATGAAAATTGTTCTTCTAAAAACGCATGCCCAATGTAAATAGCACTTTACTGCGAGTGTTGGTAACTTCCGTTGTTGGCGGTGTTACCAAGCCGTTTATATCATTATAAAACGGATAGAAATCAGATTTATAAGTATCGAATTTATAAGCCAAATCCGCATAAAACGAAGAAAAGCGATAACCGATACCTAAAGTGAAAGTATTCATCGATTTGCTATTGGCAAAATCCGTATCTGTATTTATAGAATTGGAAGGCAATGCCTTAATAGCATCCTTTTTATAGGCTGCAGTACTGTAATTGTAACCGGCACGCAGAGAGAAAGCAGGTATCGGCTTGTATTCTGCTCCTAAACGAAGCGTACTTACCCCCTTCATACAGAGGTCAGCCTCACCCGTTTCCCATGCCATCTCGTCACCTTCAGGATATTTGAACTTCATGCTTGAGTAGTCCTCATATTCATATTCAGCTCCCAAAGCCAGATTATTACCGACTGTATAGCCCAAACTTGCATTAAATACCCACGGGGTTTGCAGCTTAAAATCACGGTCCATATCTCTACCGCCTAATGCAGAATAAGTATCCACAGTGGTACGAGTAAGAGTTTCATCCCCAGCCTCATTCGGTAAAAACAAATCCGAAGTCAGCAACGCTCCCGTAGTATAAGTCAGTTTGTAATAAGTAGGAGTATGCACAGCCAAACCTATACGAAGCGGAGAATCCTCAATCGGCCGGAAGATGGCACCGAATTTGAAGTCGAAACCCGAACCGTGTATACGGTTAAAGCTCTCCAAAGAGTAGCCTTCCTCATAAATCTGCCCGTCGCCCTCCCATTTGTAGGCATACATTTCATTATAGAGAGAATATTTGTTGTAATCCACATCGTAAGCACCCAGAGTAACACCAAAGTAAAAACGGTCATTTATATTGAAGGAGATATTGAAATCATATTGGTCAATACCGCCACGCTCACGCGACAAGAAATAAGCATCCGCTTCGGAAGGAATATAAGGAAGATAAGTATTATAGTCCTCACTTTCTATATCCTCAAGAACAAGTGCACCTTGATACCCCATAGTCCCCAGCCATCCAGCATAATTATGTTGATAAATATCCTTGCGACCATAGTCCAAATAAGCTCCTTGATCCGGGTAATCATATTGAGGACGATGATAGAACGCATAAGCTGCATCCGTAGCCTGCTGCGCCATACTCCGCACTTGAGATACATATTGATTATCTATGCTTCCCATCACCCCCTGCATCGTCATATTCTTATAGAATGACTTTGATTTGTGGTAATTAAAACCAAAATTCACATACCGCAAAGGAGTATGATTGCCTATCTTCGAAGCTATCACAAAACCGGCATTATCAAAACTCCAGCGGTTCTTGTTCGTTTCAAATTTATTACCTACATAATTGCTTTCTGTGCCCGTCATTGAATAGCCAAAGGTAAGCATAGCATCATTGCTACGATAAATACCGATACCGGCAGGATTGGTTCCTATGGTAGAAATATCACCACCCAATGCTCCCATAGCTCCGCCCATTCCGACAAAACGGGCGGTTCCATTCAATTCCTTCTGTGCAATATTCGTTGCATCATATATTGTCTGTGCCCCTGCGCCTACAGCTGTAAACATAGCAAGGGCTATCATGGTTATCTTCTTCATAATTCTTAGTCTTGTTAGATTAAAACATACTTATACTTACCGTCTTCTGGAACCACCGCCGCCACTGGAACGACTGGCACCACCGCCACCACCACTGGAGTAACTGGAACGTGAGCTACTGCCTGAAGAGAAGCTGGAAGAAGAACGGGTGCTACTGGATGAACGTACTGGAGCAGAATATGAACGATTGCTGCTACGATTGTTGTCATTGGAGTAGCTGCGTGCCGGTGCGGCGCTTGAACCTCTGTTATAAGTCGATGAAGTCCTGCTACGAGTGGAAGTTCCAACAGAAGAGCGTACACCGGAAGAACGACTGCTACGAACTCCTTCTACGCTACTATTATATGAGCTACTACGCGTACTGCTTGGACGGGTGTAAGTGGAACGGCGGGTAGAAGCCGCACTCGAACGGTTTACACTTGAGCGAGTTGCAGAAGAACTTGAACGAACTGTAGACGAACTTCTTGTGCCTACCACCCGACGGGTTGACGTACCGGTACTGCTACGTCTCACTTGACCGGAAGTAGTACTGCTACGACGTACAGTCTGCCCTCCATTTACAGTAGAAGAACGGCGGGAAGTAGAGGACGATACTCTGTTTCCGGCATAAGAAGAACGGCTCGGACCATAAGAACGTCTATTGGTATATGCATTTCCCCAATGGCCGCCTCCCCAATGACCACCGCCACCGGGATAATATCCGGGATGATAGTGATGGTGATGATGATGTCCCCACCAGCCACCGCCGTACCAGCCGCCCCAGCCAAAGCTCCAGCTCGGACCGTACCAGCTGTTCCATCCCCAGCCATAGTAAGGATAGCCGCCCCAACCATAAGAGTTATAGCGCCAATCCCACCACAAGCGGTTGGTGAATGTAGGGAAAGCATATGCATATAATCCGTCGGTATACACGTTCCAATCCCAGGAATTCAAGCCATAGACCACATCCCAATATAGCGGGCTGCTGATGCTGATGGCATAACGGGGATTACGGAAACGGATGATACGGGTAGCATACTCGTAATCATCCTGCGAACCTTCAAATTCACCGTTCACCCATTCGCCGTCCAGGCCGTCATCTTCTTTTTCATTGATGTAAAGGGTATCGTTCTCCATCACGAAATCATTGTCGCGGGAGTCATAACGGCGGTTATATTCGTCCACATCGCGGGTGTTTCCCTTACGGTCTTTTACTACAACAGTAGTGCTTCCCGGCGATGAATAGACAGTGGTCGGTACATTCGACTTTACTACAATCTCTTCTACGGGAGCAGCGACTTTCTTCTCCTGCTTCACCTCTTCTTTTTTCTCTTCCTTATTCTTGGAAGGAGTGTAGTAAAGGTCGTCATCTATACTTTGTGCCACCAGTGTCCATGGGAGGCACAAGGCAAAAAGCGATAAAAAAACAATCTTTTTCATATTAGTTTGGTTTATGGATTTTACGTTTATCTATTTCTTCACGTCACAAAGATAACGCCGGATTTTATCCCATGCAGCAGATTTTCCCCAAAGATTTATAGGGAATTCCCTAAATACCCCGCCTTTTGACGAGGCAAGCGGCACTTCCGCATAAAAAATGAACAAGTTCATTTTATTCTGCCCTCGGTTTACATTACCTTTGCAGTGTGAAAACAAAGATACGCAGAAATAGATTTGTTCTTTAAAATCTTCTTCTGCATTTAACAAACAATCATATTCCGATGAAATATTTAGAATTTACATTCCGCACTGTTCCGTGCACAGAAATAGTCAACGATGTACTTTCCGGAGTCTTGGGTGAAGCTGGCTTTGAAAGTTTTGTTGAGCAGACCGACGGTATCACTGCCTATATACAGAAAGAGCTGTATAACGAATCTCTACTCAAAGAAGCACTTGCAGACTTCCCTCTGCCCGATACACAGATAGAATATAATTTCGTAGAAGCCGAAGACAAAGACTGGAACGAGGAATGGGAGAAGAACTTCTTCCAGCCCATCGTTATCGGAGACCGTTGTGTCATTCACAGCACTTTTCACAACGATGTCCCACAAGCAGAATATGACATCGTCATCAATCCGCAAATGGCATTCGGCACAGGGCACCACGAGACAACAAGCCTCATCATAGGCGAACTGCTGGATAGTGACCTGCAAGGCAAAGCATTGCTCGATATGGGTTGTGGGACTTCCATCCTTGCCATACTGGCACGCATGCGTGGAGCCTCCCCTTGTACAGCTATCGACATAGATGAATGGTGTGTGCGCAACTCCCTCGAAAATATAGAATTGAATGGAGTGGACAATATTGCCGTATCCCAAGGCGATGCCTCCTCTCTGGAAAGCAAAGGTCCTTTTGATATGGTTATCGCCAACATCAACCGCAATATCCTCCTGGCAGATATGAAGCACTACATAGCCCGCATGAATCCCGGAGCGGAATTGTTGATGAGCGGTTTCTACATAGATGACATTCCCGTCATCCGCGAAGAAGCCGAACGCAACGGGCTGCACTTTGTCCACCATCGTGAGAAGAACCGGTGGGCAGCAGTGAAATTCCAAAAATAATAAAGGTCAATACTAAAAAGCTAAAGGTCAATATCAGGAAGCTAAAGTTGACCTTTAGCGTTCTATACAAGGAGTTTTCAACGTAAGCTCCAAAAGTTCCTCCATTGTACCATTAAAGACGTTCAAATCCACCTCTTCTTCAATACCGGGCACAGTGCCTACATCCGTGTGCTGCCAAAAGTGCCACTTGCCCTCATAACGCACGGAATCTACATAATAATGGGCTATCCAATAAGGATAAGCATTGAAAATGGAATCGCTGAGATAGCGTTTCTTGAATTTATAGGAAGTATAAAGAATAGGCTTTACGCCGTAATGCGCCTCTACCCTATCCAGCCAAGTCTTGACTGCCGTTTTAAGTTCCTGCGGTGACTGCTTGCCGGTAGTCTCCACATCAAGTACGGGAGGCAGGTCTCCCTTTGCCAGCTGCACGGTACGGATAAAGAAATCGGCTTGCTTGCGGGCATCGGTCTTAGGGATAAAATAATGATAGGCACCACGGATAAAACCGTATTTACGCGCCTGGCCGAAGTTCTGCGTAAACGTATCGTCACCATGATCGCCGCCTTCGGTAGCTTTCAGAAAAATAAAGTGAATGGGAAATTGGGCTTCTCTATTATGTGTCAGGAGTTCCCAATCTATCTTTCCCTGATAGTGGGATATGTCTATGCCATGCACCTCATAGTTGCAAGGCATACATACACCGTAACCTTTCTGACCATAACAAGGCTTCCAGCGATAAGCATAAGGACGAATGAAAAACCAGTAAAAGCCGGTAGAAAAAACAAGAATGATACAGACCGCCAAAAGATTGCGCAACCATACGGGCATGGTACGTGGCTGCATTTTCTTCTTGCTCCGCGGAGAGGAAGAACGACGGGCGGCAGTAGTTTTACGCCGGATATTTGTGGAGGTCTTGGTTGCCATGAGCAAAGGAAAAGAAAGGGCGGAATGAACCGCCCCTCCGTTTTATTGTCAACTTGTTGATGCATCAACTTATTTAGCCTGCTCCAGCTGCAAAGTCTTCGTAGCCTGGTCGCAAACTTCTGTCGGACCGAAGTACTGGATAGGGCCTGGATAAACGTAGTCTGTTTCCATAGCCCAACGGTCACGCTGAGCAGCGAATGTCTTGAACGGAGCACCGTCCAGCTTCACCAGAGCCTTCTGGATAACTGGCTTCATTTCACCGTGGCGACGTTCCATGTTCATCATCATAGTGATGGGCACACCGCCTGCAATCCATTCTTCGGCAGGAGCAGTAGTGTTGCGTACAGAAGACATGTAACCGGTCTTTCCGTTAGCAATCAATGCAGATGCTGCATAACCCAAAGAGTAGCAGTAGTCAGCGTCGAAGTTAGACGGAGCAGCGCAACGTCCTTCGTAACCGAAGAAGTGGTGCTGTGCAGCAAACTTGCCTACGAACTTGCCCTCTTCTTTCCACTGAGCCAGCTTAGTGCCAACCATTTCGGACAGCAACTTTTCTGTTTCAATCAGAGATACCTGTACGTTTCCGTGCGGGTCGCGGTCCAGAGACAACTGGCGAGCCACGCCTTCGGGCAAGCTTGCGTAGATGACCGCATTCTCCGGAGAGAGTTTACGGATGATATAATCGCGTTGGTGAGATTTCTTAATTTGAGCAAACTCTTCTGCATTGGCAGCAAGGAAGTCGTTCAACTCAGCAATCAGACGCTTCATGGCCGGGATGAATTCAACCAATCCTTCGGGGATAAGAACCGTACCGAAGTTGTTACCCTGGGCTGCACGTTCAGCAACGACCTTGGCAATGCTGGTCACGATGTCGTCCAAAGACATATCCTTAGCTTCAACCTCTTCAGAGATGATACACATATTGGGTTGAACCTGCAATGCACATTCCAAAGCGATATGAGAAGCGGAACGTCCCATCAACTTGATGAAGTGCCAGTATTTACGAGCAGAGTTACAGTCACGTTGGATGTTGCCGATTACTTCAGAGTAAGTCTTGCAAGCAGTATCGAAACCGAAAGAAGTTTCAATCATATCATTCTTCAAGTCACCGTCGATGGTCTTGGGGCAACCTATTACCTGCACGCCATAATTCTTGGCAGCATAGTATTCAGCCAGTACGCAAGCATTAGTGTTGGAGTCATCGCCACCGATGATAACCAATGCCTTGATGCCGAGTTCTTTCAGGATTTCATAACCTTTCTCAAACTGTTCTTCCTTTTCCAGCTTGGTACGGCCCGAACCGATGATGTCAAAACCACCCGTATTGCGGTATTCATCAATGATGTCAGCAGTCAGTTCCATATAATTATGGTCAACCAAGCCGCCAGGACCCAGAATAAAGCCATACAATTTGCTGTCTTTGTTCAGCTTCTTGATACCGTCGAAAATACCGGAAATCACATTGTGACCGCCAGGAGCCTGTCCACCGGAAAGGATAACACCCACGTTCATTGCGGGGAAGTTAACCACCTCATCGGTAGTTTCAAACTTAATCAAAGGCATTCCGTACGTATTGGGGAACAATTTCTTGATTTCTTCCTGGTCAGCAACAGACTGAGTAGCTGCGCCTTCTGCAGCCTTAACAGTTCCTTTCAGCGCTTTCGGAAGTTTGGGCTGATAGGCAGCCCTTGCAATTTGCAATGCACTTTTAGTCATTTCTCTTAATTATTTAAAGGTGTTAGTAAAGTTCCGTTTAAAAGCGTCGCAAATTTCGCTTTTTTTCGTAAGATATGCAAACGAGAGGCCGAAATAATGTATAAAATGACATTTATCGTTTTTTATCCTAAAATAAAAAGGAGAAGAAAGCAATTAACTGATTTATTGTGTTATCTTTGCCGCAAAGTTTGAGTTACGAGTCGTTATCGCATTGTTCTTCTTTTAATATACAACTATTATTAGGCGGTCTCTTCCATAATTATTCTCCATACTCCAATTTAATAATTACAATTAATTAAAATTTCAAATGAACATTTACATTTCAGGTTTAAATTTCAGCACAACAGACGCTGACTTAAACGATTTATTTTCAGAGTACGGAGAAGTTTCTTCTGCAAGAATCATTACAGACAGAGAAACAAGAAGATCCAGAGGTTTCGGTTTCGTAGAAATGCCGGACGATGCAGCAGGCCAAAAAGCCATTGACGAATTGAACGGTGCTGAATTTGACCACAAACAAATCTCGGTAAACGTGGCACGCCCCCGCGAAGAAAGACCTTCCAATGGCGGCAATCGCGACAGAAGAGGCGGTTACAACTCTAGAAGATATTAATATTCTTAACTACTGACAAAAGCAGGAGGTGTTGTAGCAATACCCCCTGCTTTTTTTATAACTCAATAAATAAAAATACATGGCCAAATCCATCTCCGCAGACAAGCGTGAAAATGAAAAGAAAAGACTCGCCCGACGAGCTGAAAAACAAAAAAAGAAAGAAGAAAAAAAACTATCCAACAAAGCCAATAGCTTTGAAGATATGATTGCCTATGTTGACGAAAACGGCATGATAACCTCTACTCCTCCGGCAGAAAACACTCCCAAAGAAGAAATAAAGCTGGAAGAAATCGTCATATCAACTCCCAAAAAAGACAAGGAAGAACCGGTCATCCGCAGAGGACGTATCGAGTTTTTCAATGAATCGAAAGGCTTCGGCTTCATCAAGGACTTATCCGGGGTCGAAAAATACTTTTTCCACATTAATAATGTGCTGACAGATATAGCAGAAAACAATATTGTGACGTTCGACCTCGAACGTGGCCTTAAAGGCATGAATGCCGTAAACGTAGCTCTTGAAGTAGAAAAGGCAAAGGAAAAGAAAGAAAACAAGGAGACTCTAAATACAGAATCCTAGATGAAATAAGCCAATTATAGAACAAGGGCGTGTATATACCATCAAATATTTCGATACATACACGCCCTTGCTGTCTTCTTTAATCACACGTCATTCGGTTTGCCAGCCACCCCCCAATGCCTTATAGACATTTACCATGGCAATAAGTTCGTCGCGGATGGCATTGCTCACCCCTATTTGGGCATCGAAATAACCACGCTGGGCATCGAGCACATCCATATAATTGATGACGCCGTTGATGTATTGCAACTGTGCCAAATCCACATATCCCTTGGCAGAACGTTCAAGTTTGGCACGCAGTTGGTAGACCTCCTTTATCTTATTGAAATCCACAATGGCATTCTTCGCTTCCTTAAAAGCATTCAGCACTGTCTTTTCATAGCTATGCACTTCGGCTTCAAAAGAAGCCTTCTGTGCATTCAATGCAGCACGGTTCTTTCCCCAACCGAAAAGCGGTGCCAAGACCGCCCCATTCAATAAGGAATAGGGGGATTCCAGAAAATTGGACAACACATCACTTTCCAATCCAAATTGTCCGGTCAGGGCCAGACGGGGGAACATATTGGTATAAGCAACTTTCACTCTGGCATGTTCAGCCTTCAACTGCTGCTCTGCCGCACGGACATCGGGGCGACGTTCCAACAAATCCGAAGGCAGACCTACCGGTAAGGACTCCGGCACATCCAGTTCCTGCAGAAAATTGACACGCTTGATACGGGTAGGGAATTCCCCCACAAGGAAGGATATATCATTTTCTTTCAGAGAGATACGGCGTTCCAAATCCGGAACAAGAGTAGCCGTACGAGCCAACTCCACTTGAGCCTGTTGATAAGAGGTCTCCGAGGTCAGCCCTCCTTCAAAACGGATACGCGCCAAGCGCACTCCCTCTTCACGCGCCTTTTGTGTCTGGCGCACAATCTCCAGTTCCGTATCAAGGGCTACCAGCTCATAATAAGCCTGCGCCACTTCGGCAACGATGGTCATGCGCAACGCACGCTGCGCCTCCACACTTTGCAAATATTCGGCCACAGCAGCCACTTTTTTCCATCTCAAGTTTCCCCAAAGGTCCAGTTCCCAAGAGAGCAACGCCTTGGCTTCGTAAGTATTGCCTACATCACGGCTATGACCACCGTAAATCTCCACCTCGCGCTCAGCCTCCACCTTTCCGGTGAGCTGCGGCAGAAGGTTGGCAACACTGATACGTTTTTGGGCAGCCATCTCCTTGACACGGGAAGCTGCAATCAGCATGTCTTTGTTATATTCCAGAGCACGGTCTATCAAAGCACGCAGCGTGCTGTCCGTATAAACTGCCTGCCACTGTTCATCGGCTATGCTCATGCTATCCTGCTGCTGTGCCAGGCTATCCGGCAATGCCATCTCCGGACGCACATAGCTCTTGCCCACCTTGCATGAGGTAAGGGCAAACATACTCAGCAACAAAATAATATATATGTTCTTTCTTTTCATAAACGTTGTCTTTAAAATCAGTCTTTCTTAATCTTATGCTGCACTTTGGCTTTTGTCTTGTATACCAGGACAAAGAAGAACGGTACAAGCACAATACCGAATACAATGGCAAATATCATTCCGAAGAAAACACCCGTACCGATGGCCTGACGGCTCGCCGAGCCCGGTCCGCTTGCCAACACCATAGGAAGCATTCCCAATACAAAGGCGAGGGAAGTCATCAGGATAGGCCGGAAACGGAGTTGGGCAGCATGGATGGCAGACTGTATCAAGTCTCCTCCCTTGTCAACCTGCACCTTGGCAAACTCCACAATCAAAATGGCATTCTTTGCCGCAAGCCCCACCAGCATCACCAAGCCGATCTGGAAATAAATATCATTCTCCAATCCGCATATCACAACGCCCAGATAGGCACCCAAAGCGGCAACCGGCAGTGAAAGCAATACAGCGATAGGCACCGTCCAACTTTCATATTGCGCAGCCAAAAAGAGGAATACGAAAAGGAATACCAGCGTAAGCACAAGACCCGTCTGTCCTCCCGCCTTCTTTTCCTGATAGGAAAGGCCACTCCACTCCAGACCGATATTGTCCGGCAAGTGGTTACGTGCAATCTGCTCCATAATCTCCATTGCCTGGCCGGAACTGTAGCCTTGTGCCGCAGAACCGCGGATGACGGCAGTGGTAAACATATTGAAACGCTTGATACTGCCCGGACCGGTGGTATAAGAGGCATTTCCCAAGGAAGTAAGCGGCACCATCACTCCGTCTTTTGCCTTTACAAAGAACAAGTTGATATTGTCCTTATGCTCACGATAAGGAGCCTCGGCCTGGATATACACCTTATATATACGGTTGAACATATTGAAGTCATTCACATATACTGAACCGGTATAGGCCTTCATGGTAGAGAATACATCCGCCAGGGGCACACCCAGCATTTTCACCTTATCACGGTCCACATCAAAATAAAGTTGCGGTATTTCAGACTGCAAGGATGATGAAAGCCCCGTCAGCTCCTTATGCTTCTGGGCATAATACATCAGCGTATCTGCCGCCTGCACCAAGTTGTCAAACGTCGCCTCTCCACGCGCCTCAAGCTGCATTTCGAAACCTCCCGAGGTACCCAATCCCGGAATGACCGGAGGCGTGGAAAGATAGACCTTGCATTCGGGATATTCCTTCAAATCCTTCTCCACATTCTCCATTATCTTATCGATGGAAATCCCCTTACGCTCTTCCCACGGTTTCAGAATAACCGTCAGCTCACTGCGTGCCTGGTTGCTACCCACACGGGGGCTGCTACCCGTCACGTTCTGCACATAGGCCACATAGGGATTCTTCTCCAAGTATTGCACGGCACGGTCGGTCACCACACGGGTTCGCTCCAAAGTAGCACCTTCCGGCAACTCCAACTCTATCTTAAAATAGCCCTGGTCTTCTACCGGCAGGAAGCTGGTAGGCACCAACCGGTGGATAATGAAAATGGCAACCAGTACCAGGCCGAACGCACTCATCAAGCGGCGGGGATTCCTGATGACCCGGTTAATGACAGCCACGTATTTGTGATTGCCCAAGTTCAGCCATTCATTGATTTTGCGGAAAACTATGTTCTTTTTCTTTCCACTGTCGGGCTTCAATATGAGCGAACACATGACGGGACTAAGCGTCAGGGCCACTACCGTAGAAAGCAATACGGAAACGGCGATAGTAATGGTAAACTGACGGTATAACTGTCCGGTGATTCCGCTCAAGAAACTTACTGGCACAAACACGGCACAGAGCACCAACGATGTGGCAATCAAGGCACTTGCCAATCCGTTCATCGCCTTTTTGGTAGCTTCATACGGGCTCAATTTCTCCGTCTCCATAAGATGTTCTACATTCTCCACCACCACAATGGCATCATCCACCACAATACCGATGGCGAGAATCAATCCAAGCAAAGTCAGTATGTTCAGAGAGAAACCGAAAATAAGCATGAAACCGAAGGTACCAATCAGGGAAATAGGTACCGCAACAATCGGTATCACCGTCGCACGCCAACTTTGCAAGGATAGAAATACAACCAGCACCACCAGAATCAGCGCTTCGAACAACGTCTTGTACACTTCGTGAATGGATTCGGAAATATAAGTCGTCATGTCGAAGGGAATCTCATAACTCATCCCCTCAGGGAAATTTGCACTGATTTCCTCCATAGCAGCCTTTACGCTCTTTGCAACTTCCATTGCATTGGCCCCGGGAAGCATATAGATACCGAGAACGGCAGCATTCTCACCGTTGATGCCACTCTCTGTGCTATATGAAGATGCTTCCAATGAAACACGCGCCACATCGCGCAGACGGATAATGGAACCGTTGGCATTGGCACGGACCACAATGTCCTCAAACTGCTTTGCCGAACTTAAGCGTCCCTGGGTAGTGATAGGGATAGTAATGTCGAGTCCCTTCACCGGCTGTTGTCCCAAAACACCCGCAGCAGACTCACGGTTCTGGTCCTTCAGGGCATTCTGCAAATCCTGCACCGTCAGTCCGAAGTTGGCAAGTTTGTCGGGCAACGCCCATATCTGCATGGCATAGTAGCGACTGCCAATGTTGGAAACACGTCCAACACCGGGGATACGGCGCAACAAGTCGAGTACATTGATAGTAGCAAAGTTACTCAAATAAATTTCGTCGAACTTCGGGTCACTGGAAGTCAGACAGATGGTCATCAACTGGCTGGGAGCCTGCTTTTCCACAGAAATACCGTTCTGAATCACTTCGGCTGGCAAACGGCTCTCCGCCAGTTTCACACGGTTCTGTATTTCTACGGCAGCCAAATCCGGGTCGGCAGACACGTCGAAAGTGACCGTAGCTGAAAATCCTCCGGAATTAGAACTGTTGGACTCCATGTACAGCATACCGGGAGTACCGTTTATCTCTTGCTCGATAGGGGTTGCCACCGCCTGCGAAACAGTCAATGCACTGGCTCCCGGATAGGAAGCACTGATTTTCACTACGGGAGGCGTTATCTGCGGATATTGGTCTACCGGCAGCATGGTCAGGCCAATGATACCGACAATTACAATCACAATCGATATCACCGCCGAGAATACCGGGCGGTCTATAAAGAAACTTACTTTCATAACATCATTACTTTGAAGGGTTGTTGTCCTTTGATTTATTCTCAGTCGGAGTAGTCTGCTTCGTTTCGGAAACAACCTGCTTGTTCAGAGAATCACTCGTCTGTTCTTCCTCCTTTTTAGGAACGGCAACCTGGGCACGTACTTTCATACCCGGAGTCAGCTTGTGGAAACCTTCCGTCACAATTTGTTCTCCGGCAGCCAGACCACGTTCAACCACCCAATTGTTGCCAAATTCAGGTCCCAACTCAATGAAACGCTTTTCAACCGTAGAGTCCCGGCGCATCACAAAAATATATGCACCACCTTTCTCAATGGTAACTGCCTTTTGAGGAACGGCGACAGCACCCTCACGTACATCCAGCAACAGCTTCACCTTTGTAAACTGCCCCGGCAACAACACTCTGTCAGGATTCGGCATTTCTGCACGTACGGAGAATGTTCCGGTCTGAGGGTCCACCTGAGGTTCGGCAAAATCCACATAGCCCTTATAAGGATAGACGGTATTATCCGCCAAAGTAATCGTAATGTTCGGCTGCCAGGAACGTGTAGAGTCCTGACGCCCTATATCGATATTCCGTTCCTTGCTTTTCAGGTAATCCAATGCCGTCATGCTGAAATCTACCAGAACCGTATCACTTTTCACAACCGTAGCCAGCAAGGACTTGCCTCCCGGTCCGACCAATGTTCCCAAATCCACATTTCTTTCACTGATATGTCCCGATAGCGGAGAACGGACCAACGTATATCCCAATTCCAATTCAGCCTGGTCCAAATCGGCCTGGCTCATCGCTACTGAGGCTTCTGCAGTCTCGTAAGCAGCCTGGGCATTGTCCAAATCCAGCTGGCTGGCAGCGTTCTGCGCATAGAGGGGGCGGATACGCTCCAAATCGCGCTTTGCCTTCAATGCCTGCGCTTCATCCTTCTTTAACTGTGCACGAGCTTTGTCAGCCTTTGCCCTATACTGGTCCTGGTTTATCACAAAAAGTACCTGGTTCTTGGTGACATATGTTCCTTCTGCGAAAAGCATATTCTCCAAATACCCTTCCACACGCGCACGTACCTCTACAAACTGCTGAGCGCGAATACGTCCCACGTACTCGCCATATATCTCCACATCTCCTTTTTCCGCAGATTCCACAATCACGGTAGGAGCTTCCGATTCCACCTTCTTAGGCCAAGTCAGAATAACGTAACCTGCCAACAATACCGCCATGCAGGCAACCATCATCAGCAACCTCTTCTTCTTTAGTTTCAATTCTTTTTTCGTAAAAGACTGTCTCATGCTTGTTTGTATATTAAATTTAACCCTGTTTCTTTCTATTAAAGCAAATCCGATGCCAATCTATCACCATCTCATCCATTACGTCTAACAAACTATATATCAAGCAGAAAAGCAGACGGCAGTTCTTTATTCATGGTGGCATCCTCCATTTTTCCCTGTGGAATGTGTCCACAGTTTGTGGAATAATTCCACAAAACTACTAAATTAAAAACACATAAAAACCCTTTTTTGCTCTACACTAACAAAGAAAAACATTATCTTTACCGAAAATAATTCAGATTATTCATTTTAAACGTAAAGATTATGGCAAGTAGAAAAGAACTAAAGAAGAATATAAACTATATTGCAGGTGAATTGTTCACAGAGTGTCTTGTAAACAGCTTATATGTGCCTGGAACAGACAAACAAAAAGCCGATGAACTGATGGCTGAAATTCTGAAAATGCAAGATGAATTCATAAGCCGCATCAGCCACACCGAGCCAGGAAATGTAAAAGGTTTCTACAAAAAACTTCGTGCTGACTTCAATGCAAAAGTAGACGAAATTATTGACGCAATGGGCAAACTGAAATAAGATGAAGAAAGCCTTTTATAGCTTCATTTATTATCGCCTGCTGGGCTGGAAGACAAACGTGACGGTGCCCGACTACGACAAATGTGTAATTTGTGCGGCACCCCATACTTCCAATTGGGACTTATTTATCGGTAAATTGTTTTATGGTGCCATCGGCCGCAAGACCAGTTTCATGATGAAAAAGGAATGGTTCTTTTTTCCTCTGGGACTGATATTCAAAGCCGTTGGCGGCATTCCGGTGAACCGGGGACGTAAATCTTCCTTAGTGGACCAAATGACCGAAAAGTTTGCAAACAGCAAGCATTTCCACCTGGCTATTACACCGGAAGGAACCCGTAAAGCCAATCCCAACTGGAAGAAAGGTTTTTATTACATAGCACTTAAAGCACAAGTGCCCATCATGCTTATCGGGATTGATTATCCTTCCAAGACCATCTCCTCTACCAAGGCTGTCATGCCTACCGGAGACATCGAAAAGGATATGCGCGAGATAAAACTGTACTTCAAGAACTTTAAAGGAAAAAATCCCGAAAATTTTGATTTAGGAAATATCTAATCAGGTATTAAGCATTAATGCCATGCGAATAAGCATCTTGCAAACAGACATCGTCTGGGAAAATAAACAAGAAAATCTCCGTCGTCTCCGCGAGAAGTTAGAAACTCTTCGTGGAACAACGGAGATTGTTGTTTTACCGGAAACATTCTCCACCGGCTTTAGTATGGACACCGCCAGCTTGGCCGAACCCACAACGGGAGAAACCATCGCAACACTGCGCCAATGGTCCGAAGAGTACCGGCTTGCTCTTGCCGGCAGCTATATTGCCTGCGAAACAGCCTCGGAAGGCGGAAAGCCATCCTACTACAACCGCGCATTCTTCCTTACGCCCGAAGGCAATGCTTACTATTACGACAAACGCCACCTCTTCCGGATGGGGCACGAGACAGAACATTTCACCCCCGGCAACCGGCGTCCCATCATCCGATATCGCGGCTGGAATATACTGCTGCTTGTATGCTATGACCTTCGTTTCCCGGTCTGGAGCCGCAATACGAGCAATGAATACGACCTCCTGATTTACGTCGCCAACTGGCCCATTCCCCGCCGGAAAGTCTGGGACATCCTGCTGCAAGCGCGCGCGCTGGAAAACATCAGTTATGTCTGCGGTGTCAACCGTATCGGCAAGGACGGCAGAGACATTCCACACAGCGGAGGCAGTGTGGTCTACTCTCCGAAGGGGGAAGTGCTTGCCACTGTGCCCGACAACGAAGAGGCGATTGCCACCGCCTCCCTCAACCTTTCCTCCCTGCAGGAGTTCAGGCTAAAGTTTCCCGCTTGGAAAGATGCGGACGAGTTCGTTATTTCTTCAAATAATAGTTCACAGTAGTCACTACACGTACGCTTTTTATATAAGGAGTATAGGCATCGCGGTCACTTATGGAGAACTGCCCTTGCGAGGCATTGCGGATTTTCCCCAGTTCACTGTCCGAATCCTTGGCAAACTTCTCGGCTGCAGCACGAGCGTTCTTCGTGGCCTCCTCTATCATTCTGGGCTTCACTTCGTTGAGACCGGTGAATTCATAAGACACATTATATTTATAATCCCCTCCCGTGATGGCAATACCCTGCTTCAAGAGTTCAGCCTGCCCCGACATGAGCTTACGCACCCTATCCACATTCTTGGAAGTGACAGTGATGACAGACGTGGCATTATAACGATAGGCCACGTTGCGGTCAACGTAACGTTCGGCCTGCATGTCAATCACTTCGGGCGGTGCAATACTGATTTCCTCCTTCTCAATACCGTTGTTTTCAAGGAAACTCACGACGGCAGTGTTTTTCTTCTCCATATTGGCATAAAGCAGTGCAGGGTCATTACCTATGTCTTTGTAGACAAGAGGCCAGACTACCTTGTCGGCAGGCACTTCCATTTCGGCCAGCCCTTTCACACTGACCACACGGTCCTTATTCACAAAATTGTTGATACCGCCTTTTACCATGATTCCCAACAAAAGCAGCCCCACGGCTATGATGGCTGCTTCTACTTTCCAGCTTTTCATACATTGATATTTTAGAGTTTATAAACACACACAAATATAACAAACCCAAACGACAAAAAGTGCGATGAATGGTCTATTTTTATATGATTATCCTCACTTATACCCCAAACGAACGAGACATTATACAAAATGCACCAAATCCTCTTTTTTAGAGTATTTAATGAAAATACCCAAAAGAAGGAGTACATCTTCTCCAAAAAGTACCTATTTTTGTCCTTCGAAACAATGTCAAAGCGACAACATGATTAATTTAATAATTCTAACCCCTAAATCCTATGTTGACCCAACGTAAAATCCATACTCACGGTGGCGGTTGGCCGTGACTTTATGGAATGACCGAAGACACTTTCCGTACAACCGTCAAAACCCATATGAGATATGGGACGACCAGTATTTCTTAATTAATCTTCAGCAATATGCGGATGAACATTGTTTTTCGTATATTTGTTGATTGAAAGAACAGTTCAATACTTAATCATTTATTAATAATAAATTTTATGAAAACCAATCTAAGCTCTCAAATCACTCTCAACAGAGTCTCCCCCAGGTACTATAGACCTGAGAATGCATTTGAACGGTCGGTATTGACCCGACTGGAAAAAATCCCGACAGATATTTATGAGTCTGCGGAAGAAGGCGCCAACCAGATTGCCCTTGACATTGCACAGTTAATCCGTGACAAGCAAAAGGCGGGACGTTTCTGTGTCTTGGCACTGGCAGGCGGTAACTCTCCGCGCAATGTATATGCAGACTTGGTACGTATGCACCAGGAAGAGGGATTAAGTTTCCGCAACGTAGTCATATTCAACCTCTACGAATATTATCCATTAGCTCCCAATGCCATCAACAGCAACTTCAACGCATTGAAGGAAATGCTGATAGACCATGTGGACATTGACAAACAGAATGTTTTCACCCCCGACAGCACCATCGCCAAAGACGCCATCTTTGAATATTGCCGTCTTTACGAGCAGCGCATTGAAAGTTTCGGTGGCTTAGACATCGCTTTGCTGGGCATTGGCCGTGTAGGTAATATAGGTTTCAATGAACCGGGTTCACGCCTGAACTCTACCACTCGTCTGATATTGCTGGACAACGACTCCCGCAATGAAGCTTCCAAGATGTTCGGTAGCATTGAAAATACCCCCATCAGCTCCATCACCATGGGAGTAGCCACCATCCTCTCGGCAAAGAAAATATATCTGCTGGCATGGGGTGAGGAGAAAGCGCAAAAGGTGAAAGAATGCGTTGAAGGTCCGGTAACAGATACTATCCCTGCATCTTATCTGCAGACTCACAACAATGCACATGTAGCTATCGACTTGTCTGCCGCCGCCAATTTGACGCGTATCCAACGCCCCTGGCTGGTAACCTCCTGCGAATGGAACGACAAGCTCATCCGCAGTGCCATCGTCTGGTTGTGCCAACTCACCGGAAAACCCATTCTGAAACTGACCAACAAGGACTACAACGAAAACGGTCTGAGCGAACTGCTGGCATTGTTCGGCTCAGCCTATAACGTGAACATCAAGATATTCAATGACCTGCAACATACCATCACCGGATGGCCGGGCGGCAAGCCGAATGCTGACGACACCTATCGTCCTGAGCGTGCAAAGCCCTATCCAAAACGTGTGGTCGTATTTTCTCCGCATCCCGATGATGACGTTATCTCCATGGGAGGCACCATCCGTCGTCTGGTAGAGCAGAAACATGACGTGCATGTGGCTTACGAAACTTCCGGTAACATTGCCGTAGGCGATGAAGAAGTTATCCGCTTCCTGCACTTCATCAACGGGTTCAACCAAATCTTCAACAACAGCGAAGACCAGGTCATCAATGACAAATATACTGAAATCCGTAAATACTTGAAGGAGAAGAAAGACGGTGACATGGATACACGCGACATCTTGACCATCAAGGGACTGATTCGCCGTGGCGAGGCACGCACTGCATGTACATACAATAATATCCCTCTGGATCACTGTCATTTCCTTGACCTGCCATTCTACGAAACGGGCAAGATACAGAAGAATCCTATCAGCGAAGCAGACGTGGAAATTGTACGCAACCTATTGCGTGAAGTGAAACCCCATCAGATTTTCGTTGCCGGCGACCTGGCCGACCCGCACGGCACACACCGTGTTTGTACGGACGCCGTATTTGCCGCCATTGACTTGGAAAAAGAAGAAGGTGCCAAATGGTTGAAGGAATGCCGCATCTGGATGTACCGCGGTGCATGGGCCGAATGGGAAATCGAAAACATCGAGATGGCTGTGCCCATCAGCCCGGAAGAACTGCGTGCCAAGCGTAACTCTATCCTGAAGCATCAATCGCAGATGGAAAGCGCACCGTTCCTGGGCAATGACGAACGTCTGTTCTGGCAACGCAGCGAGGACCGTAACCGCGGAACAGCTGCCTTGTATGACAGCCTCGGACTTGCTTCCTATGAGGCGATGGAAGCCTTTGTGGAATACATTCCGCTATAAACGGATAAAATATTAACAATAGGATGAGATGTATTGCTCCGGCAATGCATCTCATTTTTTCATGTCTCAGCCTTCTTATATTCCCAAGGAATATTTGCAGATATAAAAACAATCAAATAATTTTGTTACTTATTTATCGAAACAACAAAACTTAAAAACAAACACCATTATGAAAAAGTATGCTATCAACATCCTTGTCATTTTATTCCTACTCACGCCATTTACATTGTTTGCAAATGGATACCATGCCAATAACGACACCATCAAAGTATTGGCAATAGGCAACAGCTTTTCACAAGATGCAGTAGAGCAATATTTGCACGAACTGGGAGAAGCTGAAGGTATCACCATGATTATCGGCAATATGTTTATCGGAGGATGTTCACTGGAACGGCACGTGCAAAACATACGCAACAACGCTCCGGCCTATGCCTATCGCAAAGTAGAGAAAGACGGGGAAAAAACAGAAACCCGGTCAATGACTATTGAGAAAGCACTGGCCGATGAGAAATGGGACTATATCAGTGTTCAGCAGGCCAGCCCTTTGTCTGGTATCTATGACAGCTACAAAGCTTCCCTACCTGAATTGGTTAACTATATCAGGGAACGAATTGGAAAGGAAACCGTATTAATGGTGCACCAGACATGGGCTTATGCTACCAATGCCAACCACACCGGATTCAAAAACTATGACCAGAACCAAATGAAAATGTACACCAGCATTGTGGATGCAGTAAAGAAAGCCGCCAACCTGGTGGGTATCAAGAAAATTATCCCTTCGGGAACCGCCATACAAAATGCACGTACCTCCTTTATCGGCGACCATATGAATAGGGACGGATACCACCTTGACTTAACCATAGGCAGATATACAGCTGCCTGCACATGGTTTGAGGCATTGACCCATCAGAATGTAACAGAAAACCCATATTCTCCCGAAGGAATGGACCCAATCCATAAGAAAGCAGCTCAAATGGCTGCGCACAACGCCATCCTCTATCCGGACAAAGTTACGGAACTGACAGAACTGAAAAAGATTGCCGATTAATGCTTTTTAATTCTTAAGACTTACTTATATGTCTGCAAAATAATAAAAAGAAAGTAACCCGCTCATCAGTGAAGCTTTCTTTTATGTACTTTTGCACGCACCACCGTCTGGTAAAAGCAGATATTGGCAACTTCAATATTTCATCAGTATGAAAAAACTTATCCTAACCGGCATATGGCTCTTGTGTGGATTCCTCCTTCCGGCACAAGAACTAGAGCAGAATGTGGAAGAACGCCTCCAGACATTCTTTAGGGAATACACCACCCATACGGCCAACATCGGTACCTGCAAGCTGGATAGTTTCCGCATTGACTTCCGGAAGAAGAAATTGCTTGTCTATACAAACGAGCGCTTTGCCTACCAGCCTCTACGGCCTGAAACCGTTGATGCCATTTACCGCCATCTGGGACAAATCCTGCCAGGACCGGTGAACTATTTCGACCTCACCGTCTTTGCTGACGGGAAGAGCATCGAAGAGCTTATCCCCAACCTCTACCGGAAAGGGAAGAAAGACAAGGCACGTCTGTTCAGCCACCTGGAATACAAAGGTACCCCCTGGGTAACCCGTACCTCGCGCCCCTACGACATCACCCGCGGACTGGAAGGACGCCACATCGCCCTTTGGCAAAGCCACGGGAAATATTATATCAATGACAAGGACAAATGGGGATGGCAACGCCCGAGGCTGTTCTGCACTACAGAAGACCAGTTCACCCAATCCTTCATCCTGCCCTACCTCCTGCCCATGCTAGAGAATGCAGGAGCCAATGTATTCACTCCCCGCGAAAGGGACACGCAGAAGCAGGAAGTCATCGTAGACAATGACGGTAGCCTGAGCGGACATGGAGGACAAGGTTCCCTTTATCTGGACGTGAAAAGCCGGAAAGCACGTTGGGAACAGACCTCCCGACCCGGATTTGCCCAACGGAAACGAGTCTATCAAGACAATGAAAACCCTTTCCTCTCCGGCACGGCACGCTTTGCCAAAACTGAAAAGAAGAAAGACAAGGCTTTTGCCGAATGGGTACCCGATATTCCGGAAACGGGAGAATATGCTGTATACGTATCTTACCAAACACTGCCGGGCAGCGTAAGCGATGCCAAATATCTTGTATTTCACAATGGAGGCGTCACGGAGTTCAAGGTGAACCAGCAAATAGGAAGCGGCACATGGGTGTACCTCGGCACATTCACTTTTGACAAAGGCCGGAACGACTACGGCATGGTGGTATTGAGCAACGAAAGCAAAGAGAAAGGCGTGGTCTGTGCCGATGCCGTCCGCTTTGGAGGGGGCATGGGCAACATTGCCCGCGGGGGACAAACCAGCGGCTTGCCCAGATACCTGGAAGGCGCACGCTACTTTGCCCAATGGGCAGGTATGCCCTATCCCGTCTATGGAGGCTATGAGGGAAAGAATGATATGAACGACGACATCAACGTACGTTCCCGTACAGTGAATTACCTTGCAGGAAAATCACTATCCAACCCAACGGAAGAAGGTTTGGGCATCCCCTTTGAAATGAGTATGGCCCTGCATAGCGATGCCGGTTTCAGTAAGGAAGATGAGATTATAGGCACTCTCGGCATTTATACCACCAACTTCAACAACGGCCGACTGCATGCCGGTACAGACCGCCATGCCTCCCGTGACCTTTCGGACATTCTGCTAACGCAGTTGCAGCGTGATATCCGCTCTACCTTCAACGTAGACTGGACACGCCGCAGCCTATGGAACCGCAACTACAGTGAAACACGCCTGCCCGCCGTCCCTTCCACCATCGTAGAACTGTTGTCGCACCAGAACTTCGCAGATATGCGCTTGGGACATGACCCTAACTTCAAGTTCACCGTCGGGCGTGCGCTCTATAAAGCCATTCTGCAATACATATGCAGCCAGCACGGCAAAGACTACGTTGTCCAACCCCTTCCCGTCAGCCACTTTGCCATCCGCTTCGGTCAAAAGAAGAATACTTTAGAGCTTTCCTGGCAAGGAGAGGAAGACCCGTTGGAGCCGACTGCCAAGCCACGTGAATACATTGTATATACACGTATCGGTCGTGGAGGATTTGACAATGGCGTACGCGTCAGCTCCCCATCCCATACCGTAAAAATAGAACCGGGCATCGTCTATTCCTTTAAAGTAACCGCTGTAAACCGGGGTGGCGAAAGCTTCCCTTCGGAAATTCTTGCCGCCTACAAGGCAAAGCGTGAAAAAGGACAGATACTTATCGTCAACGGATTCGACCGCATCAGCGGGCCTGCCGTTATAGACACCCCCGATGCGGCAGGCTTCGACCTGTCACAAGATCCCGGCGTACCCTATCTCTATGACATCTCCCTCTGCGGCGCCCAGCAGAATTTCAGCCGAAAGGAAGCAGGACGACGTCTGGGAGAGAGCAGTGACGAATACGAAGGCATGAAAATCATCGGAAACACTTTCGATTACCCCTTCGTACATGGCAAAGCCATCCAGGCAGCCGGAAATTACAGCTTCGTCTCATGCAGCGACGAGGCTGTGGAAAAGGGCATCCTCTCATTGGAGGATTATCCGATAGTGGACTATATCCTCGGACTTGAGAAAGAAGACAATTCCAGCAATCCGGCACGCAATACCTACTACAAAACATTCTCCTCGCCCATGCAGCGCATACTGACTTCCTATTGCCAGTCGGGAGGTCATCTCCTGGTCAGCGGTGCCTACGTAGGCACCGATATGGACAGCTCGCAGGGCAATAAAGAATTTATTCAGAATATCTTGAAGTACCGGCATGGCAACTCTCTGAAAACAGACGGGGACAAAATCGCTGTCCGGGGACTGGGGCATACCTTCACCCTTCCCCGCCTGCCGAATGAGCAAAGCTATCCGGTCACTTCCCCTGATTGCATCCTGCCCATGTCTCCCGCTTTTCCAGTCATGACCTATGCCATCGGCAACACACCCGCCGCCGTAGCCTATCAAGGCAGTGATTATCGCACTTTTGTCATGGGATTCCCTTTTGAAAGCATCCGGGAAGAAACATCCAGAAATGTAATTATGGCATCCATACTCCGCTTTCTCACCACAGATTACACAGATTAACACAGACAAAATAGCAATCCCTATAAATAATCTGTGAAAATCTGTGTAATCTGTAGTGAAAAAACTATCTTTGCTTCCATTAATCATTAAACATTAACCACTAAACATTAAACATCATGTACACTATACAAGCCAACCCCAGCGGAACCCGTAGTTTAGAAGTTTCTGAAGAGAATCTTGCCACCATCGAGAAATACGGCCTCTTCCGCCATCTCATCGACAGCAACGGTATTGTGGACGAAACCGTGCTCGACAAGTTGAAACTGAACATCCGCTCCCTCATCGCCTCGCAAGAGGAAGACAGCAAAGACCTGCTCGACCTCTGTATCGACGTTATCTATCACAACAACATGAAGGCCTTCGGACTACAACAGCTCATCAAGCTCTATCTGCAATGGCTTTCCCAACAAGACACCATAGAAGAAGAATAAATGAAAACCATCGACACCTGCGGACAACAGCATTACAGCCCTTTAATCCCTGCCATCAAAGCCATGTGCGAGGCCGGAAAAGGCGAGAAGCTGGAAATCATCATGGACGACGCTGCTGCCTTCAATGACATGAAAGAGTATCTTTCCGAGCAGCAGATAGGCTTCCGTGAGATTTACGACGGAGAACGGATGACATTACAGTTTTTAATGTGCAAATGAAAGAATATCGCCTTACAGACTGGCTTCCTACTACCAAGAAAGAAGTGGAACTGCGTGGTTGGGACGAATTGGATGTAATACTTTTCAGCGGTGACGCCTACGTGGATCACCCTTCTTTTGGAGCCGCCGTCATAGGCCGCATCCTCGAAGCAGAAGGATTGCGCGTAGCCATCATCCCCCAACCCAACTGGCGCGACGACTTGCGCGACTTCAAAAAACTGGGACGTCCCCGTCTGTTCTTCGGCATCAGTCCCGGCTGTATGGATTCGATGGTCAACAAATATACTGCCAACAAACGCTTGCGCAGTGATGACGCCTATACCCCGGATGCACGTCCGGATATGCGTCCGGAGTACCCTTCCATTGTATATACCCAGATATTAAAGAAGCTATTCCCCGATGTCCCCGTCGTACTGGGCGGCATCGAGGCAAGCATGCGCCGCCTGACGCACTATGACTATTGGCAGGACCGTGTACGCCCCAGCATCCTCCTCGACAGCGGAGCCGACTCACTCATCTACGGTATGGGAGAGAAACCGGTGGTGGAACTTGCGGAAAGGCTGAAACGCCAACAGACACAGATGGACGCCCCAAGCTTCAAAAAGCTCATCGCCGATATTCCCCAAATGGTTTACCTTGACAAGGAAGTAGTGGTACAAGAAGGGGATATCACCCTCTTTTCCCATGAAGAATGTCTGAAAGATAAAAAGAAAGAAGCTGCCAACTTCCGTCATATCGAGGAGGAAAGCAACAAATATACAGCATCCCGCATCTTGCAAAAGAGCGGCAAGCTGACGGTAGTAGTCAATCCTCCCTATCCCCCTTTGACGGAAGCTGAACTCGACCGTTCTTTCGACTTGCCATACACGCGCCTGCCCCATCCCAAATACAAGGGAAAACGTATTCCGGCATACGACATGATAAAGTTCTCCGTCAACCTGCATCGCGGATGTTTCGGAGGATGTGCCTTCTGCACCATCTCCGCACACCAGGGCAAATTCATCGTAAGCCGCAGCAAGGAGAGCATTCTGAAAGAGGTGAAAGCCATCACGGAGCTGCCAGACTTCAAGGGTTATTTGAGCGATTTGGGAGGCCCGTCGGCCAATATGTACCGCATGAAGGGACGGGATGAGGCCGTCTGCAGGAAATGCAAACGCCCGTCGTGCATCTACCCCAAGGTATGCCCCAACCTGAATACGGACCACCGTCCGCTGCTCGACATCTATCATGCCGTAGATGCCCTGCCCGGCATCAAGAAGTCCTTCATTGGCAGCGGTATACGCTATGACCTGCTGCTGCACCAGAGCAAGGACCCGAACACTAACAAAAGTACGCAGGAATATACCCGCGAACTCATTGCCCGCCATGTCAGCGGTCGCCTGAAGGTAGCACCGGAGCATACGTCAGACCGCGTGCTCAACATCATGCGCAAGCCTCCGTTCAGCCAGTTCGGTGAGTTTAAGAAGATATTCGACAGGATTAACCATGAAGAAGGACTACGCCAGCAGCTTATTCCTTATTTCATCAGCAGCCATCCCGGATGCAAGGAGGAAGATATGGCGGAACTTGCCGTCATCACCAAGCGACTGGACTTCCATCTGGAGCAAGTGCAAGACTTTACCCCTACTCCCATGACCGTTGCCACCGAAGCATGGTACACGGGCTTCCATCCTTATACGCTGGAACCGGTATTCAGTGCCAAAACGCAGCGCGAGAAACTGGCTCAACGCCAATTCTTCTTCTGGTACAAACCCGAAGAGCGCAGGAACATCATAAACGAACTGCGCCGGATAGGACGGACGGATTTGATAGACAAGCTATACGGGAAACGATAAAAATACGATATTTCCAAGAAACTCACAGCAACTGCATGAAACGATTCCTCCTCCTCTGCCTATCCCTACTCCCCATTGGAGCGACAGGTCTGCTGGCACAAAGCGAATGCCTGCCGCAAAATTACAGTATCATCTTCGGTGGCGGTGTATCCTTACCTCATGTAGAGGGAAACCGTAATGACTTCTTCAGCAAGAATGGCAACCGGGTGGGATATGACCTGATGACAGAAGGCCGCTACTACATCACGCCCCTATTTGCCGCAGGACTTCAATATGACTATCTACGCATGGCACGCCTGCCGGATAAGGCACATCTGCACTGCATACGCCCCAACATCACATACCGGCCCTTGTGGAGCAACGGGAATCAAGGACTGTTCCTCTCGTTCGGCATCGGGTATATGAACTATCAGGAACGGACATATAAACGCGGTGAACGGAACGGACACCTTTTCCATAAAGGATATTGTGGAATAACTTTCGCAGCAGGCTATGAGTTCCGCATCAGCCGTAAACTCTCGGGTATGATTCGCTGTGATTTCCTGACAGCAGACTGGTTTGCCAACCCCGATGCACGACTTTATAACACAGACGGGTATGATGACGGAGTAGACCATAGCTGGTTCAAAAACAACATCACTTTCTTCAATTTGGGATTCGCCTTGCAGTTCGGACGTTAGTGGCAGGAGTGGCAACAGTTACTCCTCCACCTGCATTGCCACTACCTCCTGCAACACACAGACAGCTTCTTCCACCGTCCTGACATCCTTCACCAGCATACTCCGTTTGTTGTTCTGTTCGCGCAGGTCACAACGCCGGGTGTACTTCATCATGTAGGCAATGACCTTGCCGAATGCCTGGCTCTGATAATACGGGCTATCCGGATTGGAGACGAAGAACAGGGACATGCGCCCACCTTTCAGAAAGACTTTTTCCACCCCGAGCCGAGCAGCCAGGCGGCGCAAGGGAACGATGCGCAGCAACTCTTCCGTTTCGGGAGGAATCGGACCGAAGCGGTCTTCGAGGCGGGTACGGAAAACATCCACATCCTTGTCGAGTGTCAATCCGTCCAACTCGCGATAAAGCAACATACGTTCGCTGCTGCCGGTCACGTAATCGGCAGGCAACAGAAGTTCGAGGTCACTTTCCACCTGGCATTCGTCGACAAACTGTTCTCCACTGATGACGCCTCCGTCTGCTTTCAGTTCTTCGGCATAAAGGTCGGCAAACTCGTCGGTCTTCAGTTCGTGCACAGCTTCGGAGAGAATCTTTTGATACGTCTCGTAGCCTAGGTCGGCAATGAAACCACTCTGTTCGGCACCGAGCATATTGCCTGCGCCACGGATGTCAAGGTCCTGCATGGCAATGTGGATGCCACTGCCCAGGTCGGAGAAGTTCTCGATGGCTTGCAGGCGTCGTTTTGCTTCGGGAGTAAGGGAGGACAAAGGCGGTGCCAGCAGGTAACAGAAAGCTTTTTTATTGCTCCGCCCCACACGTCCGCGCATCTGGTGCAAGTCACTGAGGCCGAAGTTCTGCGCCTGGTTGATGATAATGGTATTGGCATTGGGTATGTCGATGCCACTTTCGATGATGGTAGTGGCAAGCAGCACATCGTAATCGTAATTGACGAAATCAAAGATTATCTTCTCCAGTTCGGCAGGCTCCATCTGTCCGTGTCCGATACAGACACGGCAGTCGGGAATGTGCCGCTCTATCATGGCCTTCAACTCAACCAGATTGGAAATACGGTTATTCACGAAGAATACCTGCCCGTTACGGCTCATCTCAAAATTGACGGCGTCGGCAATGATTTCCTCGTTGAAGGTGTGCACTTCCGTCTGGATGGGATAGCGGTTAGGCGGCGGTGTCTGGATGACGCTCAAGTCGCGCGCACCCATCAGCGAAAACTGCAAGGTACGGGGAATGGGTGTAGCCGTCATGGTCAGCGTATCCACATTCACCTTCAATTGGCGGAGTTTCTCCTTGACGGAGACGCCGAACTTCTGCTCCTCATCAATAATCAACAAACCAAGGTCTTTGAACTTAACGTCTTTTCCCAGGATACGGTGGGTACCGATAAGAATATTCACTTCCCCTTCGGCAAGCCCTTTCACTACAGCCTTTGCCTGAACAGCGGTGCGGGCACGACTCAGATACTCCACCCGGCAAGGCAAGCCTTTCAAGCGCTCCTTGAAGGTCTGGAAATGCTGATAGGCAAGTACGGTAGTGGGCACCAGTACAGCCACCTGCTTATTGTCCGCCACAGCCTTGAAAGCGGCACGAACAGCCACCTCCGTCTTGCCGAAGCCCACGTCACCGCACACCAGGCGGTCCATCGGACGGGCACTCTCCATGTCGGCCTTCACGTCGGAAGTAGCCTTGCTTTGGTCGGGGGTATCCTCATAGATGAAGGAGGCTTCCAACTCCCGTTGCAGGAAGCTGTCGGAACTGTATTGGAACCCCTTCTCCTCGCGGCGTTGCGAGTAGAGTTTTATCAAGTCGCGGGCAATATCCTTTATCTTCGTCTTGGTGCGGTCTTTCAGCTTCTCCCAAGCTCCGGTGCCGAGCTTGTTGAGGCGGGGCGCTTCACCCTCCTTTCCCTTGTACTTGGAAACCTTGTGCAGAGAGTGGATGGAGACAAACACCACATCTTCGTTCTGATAGACAATCTTCATCACCTCCTGCGTGGTGTCACCGTTGGGGATACGTACCAGTCCGGCAAAACGCCCCACACCGTGGTCGGTATGCACCACATAGTCGCCGGGGGTGAATTGGTTCAGCTCCTTCAGGCTCAAGGCCACCTTGCCGCTGCGTGCCTTGTCGCTCTTCAAGTTATACTTGTGAAAGCGGTCGAACAGCTGATGGTCGGTAAAAATACAGATACGTAAAGTGTCGTCGGCAAAGCCTTCGTGCAGTGTCCGTTCCACGGCGGTAAAGGATATGTTGTCTCCACGGTCCTCAAAGATGGCACGGATGCGGTCGGTCTGTTTCAGGCTGTCGCTGCATATGTAGATGGTGTAGTGACGGGAGAGGTATTCGCGGAAACTCTCCGCCACCATGTCGAAGTTTTTATGGAAGATAGGCTGTACCGTAGTATGGAACGAGATGGTAGCATCCGGCGTTCCGGTGGGCTTGTTGCCGAACTCCATCCGGCGGAAATCGAGGGCGCGCAGGGTGAACTCGCCACCATCAATCAGCTTGCCTTCCAGCGTGATGGCTCCATTCTCCTCCGACTCACGGGCGGCGATGGCCTGTGGGGTAAGCGATTCGTCGTGCACGGTCTGGATGCGTTCGCGTAGCCAGAGAAAATCGCGCATGGCAAGCAAGCTGTCCGACGGAAGGAAATCGAGGAACGACACCATGCCGCCGCTTCCCTTTTTTTCCAGGCTATGGCTCAAGTCGGGAACTATCACGATGCTTTCTTTCTTCTCTTTCGAGAGCTGTGTTTCCACCTCGAAGGTACGGACGCTTTCCACCTCATCGCCGAAAAAGTCTATACGGAAGGGATATTCGGAAGAGAAGGAAAAGACGTCGATAATACTGCCACGAACGGCATACTGCCCCGGCTCGTAGACGTAGTCCACATATTCGAAACCGTAGCTGCGCAATACGTCCGTCACGAAGTTCATATCCACCCTCTCGCCTGCATGCAGTTTCAGTGTATTCTCTCCCAGTTCCTTACGAGAGACCACCTTTTCGGCCAGCGCATCCGGATAGGTCACCACGCAAAGCCCCTCTTCTCCTTTTTGCAGGCGACTCAGCACTTCTGTACGGAGTATTTCGTTTGCCGCATCCTTCTGCCCGTACTTGATGGCGCGGCGGAACGAAGAAGGAAAAAACAATACCTGCTCTGTCCCCAATATCTGCGTCAAATCATGATAGAAATAACCGGCTTCCTCCATATCGCCCAGAATGAAAACGAGCGGACAAGTAGCCCGCTGAACCAATACAGACGAAAACAAAGAAGCGGCAGAGGCATATAAACCTCCGCAATATAGGTGACGGACAGAGTTATCTTTCAGAAGCCTGCACACCCCCTCTACATTGGGATGGGAAGCATAAGATTGTTGCAGTTCAGTTATATTCATTGCTTTGCGCTTTTTCCCCCGGTATTGCCTCTCATAAGGTATCCTACCGAAATAAATTCGGTGCAAAAATACACAAATAATCTTTAGCTTTGACCTGTCGGCAACTATGTTCTCTGAAATAATCTTTCTGCTGTCAGCCTGCACATCCTTCACCTTTTTTCTGTATCGCCCTATTTATCGGGGAAGGCAATGAAACTTCTTTTCCTCCAATTATGAATAACACAGCCTGCACAATCCCTATTCAGGAGTTATGTTACACAAAGTTTATCCCCAGCCTGCGGACATGTATCCCAGGGGTTGGTCTGTCTATCCCAAGGCTTGGGATAGACAGACCAAGACTGAAGAGCACTTTTTCTCCCTATATCTACCCACTTTATCCTTTATACTTCGAAAGTTTTTCTTTAATAGTTTGAATGTTTTCTGTTAATGATTGAAACGGGAATAGCTAAAGATTGAGGCTAAAGTTCAAAGTCAAGCATATGGTTCTTTGATTTAACCTGCATTCCTTATAGTCAGGAGTTAGAAGGAGCTACATAAATGAAAGAGTCGTGGTGCCAGAACTTTGCAAAATCAAGATTTGTGTGAAAATGCTGCCAGATAAAAAAGAAATGTATTACATTTGTTCCCAGTTATAACCCCCATTACCTATAAGTATGCAAACATCAGACAGCATTGTCATCATCCCCACCTACAATGAACGGGAGAATATAGAAAATATCATCCGTGCCGTTTTTGCTCTGAAACATGGTTTTCACATCCTTGTCATTGAAGACGGTTCGCCCGACGGAACGGCTGCCATTGTAAAGACCTTGCAGCAGGAGTTTCCTGAACGCCTCTTCATGGTGGAGCGCAAAGGAAAGCTGGGATTGGGAACAGCCTATATAGCCGGCTTTAAGTGGGCATTGCAACGAGGTTATGAGTATATCTTCGAAATGGATGCCGACTTCAGCCACAATCCCCAAGACCTGCCGCGACTCTACCGCGCCTGCTCCGAAGAGGGTGCCGATGTAGCCATCGGTTCACGTTATGTGAGTGGTGTGAACGTAGTGAACTGGCCCATGGGACGTGTACTGATGTCTTATTTTGCCTCCAAGTATGTGCGCTTCATCACCGGGCTGCCCATCCACGACACTACAGCCGGATTTGTATGTTACCGCCGCCGGGTATTGGAGACCATCAATCTGGACGGTATCCGCTTCAAAGGATACGCCTTCCAGATAGAAATGAAATTCACCGCCTACAAATGTGGCTTCAAGGTAAAGGAAGTGCCTGTCATCTTCATTAATCGCGAACTGGGCACCTCCAAAATGAACAGCAGTATTTTTGGTGAAGCCGTATTCGGAGTGATTCGGTTGAAATGGAACAGTTGGTTCCATAAATATCCTACCGTAGATAAGGAGATGAAGTGATGGGTGATAGAGTGATAGGGGTTTACTACAAATATTAGGAAGATATGAAAAGAATATTGATACATAACGCTACGATTGTCAACGAAGGACAATCCGTGAAAGGTTCCATAGTGATAGAAGACGGGCGCATTGCAGAGGTACTGACCAACTGGAAACCGCTCTCCGCCCCTTGTGACGAGACCATAGATGCCACCGGATGCTATCTGTTGCCTGGCATCATCGACGACCATGTACATTTTCGCGATCCCGGGCTGACCCACAAAGCGGACATCCTCACCGAAAGCCGTGCGGCTGCCGCAGGTGGTGTGACCTCCATCATGGATATGCCCAATACAAATCCGGTGACCACTACGCTGGATGCCTTGAACGCCAAACTTGATTTGCTGAACGAGAAGTGTATCGTAAACCATTCTTGCTACTTCGGCGCAACAAACGACAATTACAGCGAATTCGGCAAGCTGGACAAGCACCGCGTCTGCGGTATCAAGCTATTCATGGGTTCCAGTACCGGAAACATGCTGGTAGACAAGATGAACAGCCTGCTGAACATCTTCAACGGTACAGACATGCTGATTGCCGCCCACTGCGAAGACCAGGAAACCATCAAGAACAATATTGCCAAGTATAAGGAAATGTTTGCCGGAGAGAATGATATTCCCATAGGCAAGCATCCCTACATCCGCTCCTCGGCAGCATGCTATGCATCTTCTGAGCTGGCAGTACGGCTGGCAAGGATTGCCGGTGCACGGCTGCATATTCTGCATGTGTCCACAGCCAAGGAACTGCAACTGTTCAATGACTATTCACTTTCCGAGAAGCATATCACCGCCGAAGCATGCGTTGCCCATCTCCTCTTCACGCTCAGTGACTATCGCACGTTGGGCACACGTATCAAGTGCAATCCTGCCATTAAGAAGCAAGCCGACCGCGATGCCCTGCGTGCAGCCGTCAACTCCGGCCTGATAGACGTTATAGCCACCGACCATGCGCCCCATCTGCTCTCCGAAAAAGAAGGAGGTGCCTTGAAGGCCATGTCCGGCATGCCGATGATACAGTTCTCACTTGTCAGCATGCTGCAACTGGTGGATGAGGGAGTATTCACACTCGAAACCATCGTTGAAAAAATGTGCCATGCTCCCGCACAAATTTACCGCATCAACGAGCGCGGCTATATCCGTGAAGGTTACCGGGCAGACCTTGTGCTGGTACGCCCCGATACCCCGTGGGAAGTGACAGCCGACAAAGTTTTGAGCAAATGCGGCTGGAGCCCATTGGAAGGACATACCTTCAACTGGAAAGTGGAAAGGACTTTTGCCAACGGACATCCCGTTTATAGCGACGGCATGGTGGACGATGCTTATCGTGGCGAGGAACTGAGATTTGGGGAGTGAAGGCTAGGAATTAAGGATTAGGGATTAAGGATTAAATGGGATGAAAAGGACAATACTGGCACCGGGGCATGAATTGCTTTCGTATCGGATTCATGAAGTAACCCCTTACATCAACTGGATTTATTTCTTCCATGCCTGGGGCTTCCAGCCTCGCTTTGCGGCTATTGCCAACATCCATGGCTGCGATTCCTGCCGTGCACTTTGGCTGACGACCTTTCCCGAGGAGGAACGTACCAAAGCTTCCGAAGCCATGCAGCTCTTCAAGGAAGCCAATAGAATGCTCGACCGACTGGACGAAACAATCTCCATCCATTGCATCTTCAGGCTTTGCCAGGCAAATGCAGACGGAGATAACCTCTTGATAGAAGGAACAACCTTCCCTCTGCTCCGACAGCAGACACCACAACCCGATGGCGGTCCATTTCTCTGTCTGAGTGATTTTGTACGTCCCCTCTCTTCAGGCACGCCCGACATCGTAGGGCTTTTCGCCTCTACCATCAGTGAAGAGGCCGAAGAGACTTACAAGAACGACCCTTACAAACATCTCCTTGTACAAACCTTGAACGACCGCCTCGCCGAAGCCGCCACAGAAAAGATGCACGAATATGTCCGCAAGGAGGCTTGGGGCTATGCCCCCGACGAATCCTTGTCCATTCCGGATTTGTTGGTCGAGAAGTACCAAGGCATCCGCCCCGCTGTGGGATACCCCTCCCTACCCGACCAATCCGTGAATTTCCTGCTGGACGAACTGCTCGGCATGAAACAGATAGGCATCACGCTGACTGAACATGGAGCCATGCATCCTCACTCCTCCGTCTGCGGCATGATGCTGGCACATCCCGCATCCCGATACTTTGCAGTGGGCAAGATTGGAGAAGACCAGCTGGACGACTACGCCCGCCGCCGGGGAATGCCAATAGGGGATATGCGGAAGTTTTTAGCCACTACAATATGAATAATGTGCTAATGTGCCTATATGCTAATGTGCCAATTGGCTGCGCTATATGTATATTGTGCTACCATGCCGCAGGTCATTGGCACATTAGCATATAGGCACATTAACACATTAAAATAATCCTTTTTGAACTGTGATTTATCGCCACACAATGCGACTAACAGTGCAAAAGCAATTCGAAAGAAGCTAAAAGATGGAAAATGCAGAACAAGAGTTTGTATCCGTGGTACGGGAGTATGAGCGCGTGATATATAAGGTGTGCTATCTGTACACCACGCCCAATGCTACCCTCAACGACCTGTATCAGGAAGTCGTGCTCAACTTATGGAAAGCATTTCCCAAGTTCCGGCGGGAGTGTAAGATTTCCACATGGATTTACCGCATCGCACTGAACACGTGTATCAGCTTTATCCGCAAAGAAAAGAACATCCCCGAAATCGTCACCCTCACCCAGGAAGCCGACCGGACTGAAGAAACCGACGAGACACAAGCCATGCTACGGCAACTCTACCGGATGATAAACCGGCTGGGACAATTGGAAAAATCCATCATCCTGCTCTATCTGGAAGAGAAAAGCTACGAAGAGATTGCCGAAATCACCGGGCTGACCCTGACTAATGTTGCCACCAAGCTCAGCCGCATCAAGGACAAATTGAAAAAAATGAATAAGGAGGAATAAATATATGGAACTGGATGAACTGAAGAAATCATGGAACGCACTGAATGAACAGTTGCAGAAAGAACCGATTGCTGACGAACAGCAGATTACCGAACTGATTGCCGGCTACAAGGCCAATACCCGCAAAAGTCTGGGACGACTCGTAGTCATACAGCGTTTCTCTATCGGAATGGGAGCGGTAGGTCTGGCAGCCCTTCTGCTTATATGGCTGTTGCTGCCCACCTTCGGCTTCAATGAGCAGCTGCAAGGCAAGATTGTCGCTTTACTGGGATTCATCGCTATAAGCATCCTCATAGGCATGTGGTGGGACTGGAAAACATACCGCTGGAACAAGGACACGCGTATTGATGAAATGGGGGTTGCCGAAGTCAGTCGCCGTATGACCACCTTCCGCCAATGGACCAGATATGAAGTGATGGGCATCTCCATTTGGATTATCCTTTTCAATATCCTCAACTATTGGGTGATGGAATATCATCTGGCACCAGCCAGCGTACAAGCCCTACTGATTACCCTTTTCGTAGTATTTGACGCGCTAATTATCTATATTCTCTACAAAAAAGTGATTTACAAACATCTGGACAATATTAAAAAGAACATTGAAGAATTGAAAGATATATGCACCGAGTAACTCTTGTTTTCATCCTTTTCCTTCTCATCCCCGACCTTTACATTTACTTGGTTTATGTAGTAAGAAAAACCAGAAAGGCAGTCCTTCACTGCCTTTATTGGCTTCCCACCTTGCTATTAGCGGCAGGCTATGTTTACTTCATGTTCCTTACGGGCGACAATGCGATGTCAAACCATACGCAGGCCATAGGCAGACTGGCAATTACCATCATGCTGTTTGTCTTTCCAAAAACCATATTCATGCTTTGCTCGCTGGTGGGAGTACTGGCGCACTTCATCATCCGTCGTTGTCCCCGCAGCCCGTTCACCGCTATAGGACTGGTTTTGGCTGTCGTCAGCTTCTTCAATATCCTTTACGGTACCCTGGCAGGCATCACCCGTTTCGATACAAAAGAAGTGGAATACCGTTCTGCAAATATTCCGGAAGGTTTCGACGGCTACCGCATCGTGCAAATATCGGACATACACATCGGCAGTTGGCAAGGCAATCCGGACCCCATCAAACAGCTGGTCGATTTAGTCAACGGACAAAAGCCGGACCTGATTGTCTTCACCGGTGACCTCGTGAACCAGCAGAGCCACGAACTGGATGGTTTCCAAGAAATACTCTCCCAACTATACGCACCGGACGGAGTATACTCCATCCTCGGCAACCATGACTATGGCTCATACTATCACTGGCAAAGCCCGAAAGCAGAAATCGCCAATCTGGACTATTTAATCCGGCAGCAGAAAGCAATGGGATGGAAACTGCTGAACAATGAGCATGACATCCTTCATCACAAAGGTGACAGCATAGCCCTCATCGGTGTGGAAAACGACGGGGAGCCTCCTTTCTCCCAATTTGCAGACTTGCCACAAGCCATGCAGGGCACGGAGGGAATGTTCCAAATATTGCTCAGCCATAACCCTACCCACTGGAGGCGCGAGGTACTGCCCCAATCGGATATTTCACTGATGCTTGCAGGACATACCCACGCCATGCAAGGCATCTTGTTCGGACACTCCCTTGCCGAACTTATCTATCCGGAATGGAGAGGAATGTACTACGAAGGCAAAAGGGCTTTGTACGTAAATATTGGCATCGGCTATGTGGGACTGCCGTTCCGGTTCGGGGCATGGCCGGAAATTACAGTACTAAAATTAGTAAGAGAGAAAGAGTGACGAAATAAGAAAAAGGTATATCTTTGTAGCAATAAAAAATCCGACACCTATGAAGATACTTTATATCACTTATCAGGTTTGCTTTGCGTTGCCTATTTTATTGGTACTGACTATCCTTACAGCATTGGTCACCATTATCGGTTCGCTGATAGGGGGGGCGCATACCTGGGGGTACTATCCCGGTAAAATCTGGTCACAGCTCATCTGCTATATACTGCTTATTCCGGTGGAGGTACATGGAAGGGAGAAAATACACAAACGTACTTCCTACGTGTTTGTGCCCAATCACCAAGGTGCCTTCGACATATTCCTGATATACGGATTCCTGGGACGGAACTTCAAATGGATGATGAAGAAGAGCCTGCGCAAAATCCCGTTTGTCGGCAAGGCATGCGAGAGCGCAGGACATATCTTCGTCGACCGTTCCAGCCCCAAGAAGGTGCTTGCCACCATGCGGCAGGCAGAATCATCTTTGAAAGACGGCGTGTCACTGGTAGTATTTCCCGAAGGGGCACGTACCTTCACGGGACACATGGGGTACTTCAAGAGAGGTGCTTTCCAGTTGGCAGATGAACTGCAACTGGAAGTGGTGCCCGTCACTATAGACGGCTCGTTCGAGATTCTTCCACGCACCGGAAAGTGGATACACCGTCACCGGATGATACTGACCATCCATGAACCTATTCCTCCCAAAGGGAAAGGGGCAGAAAACATCAAGGCAAGCATGAACGAGGCTTATGCGGCGGTGGAGAGTGCATTGCCGGAAAAGTATAAAGGGATGGTGAAGAACGAAGACCAGGACAGATAAAGACATAATGACAAACGGGAATGCCTGAATATCTTGATAGGATATTCAGGCATTCCCGTTTGTCATTATCAACTCATTCCTGTTTATTTCTGTCCTCCTACAGAAGCATTTTGCTTCATGCGCTTCTGCTCTTCAATCAGCTGCATGTTCTCCTTCGCCTTTGTAAGGAAATCCTTCACCAAAGTATTCTCTTTAAAAGACAAGGGAGCAGTCCTCATGATGTCCTCAATCTGCGGAGTCATCACCGGATAGGGCAGTGTGCTGCACATCATCATGAATACACTGGGGCCCAGCACATTCTCAAAGTTATCTACAATGAACTGCCGGACGTAGTCGTTCATCTCCTTCACAAGTGTTTCGCCTTCCTTTGCCAACTGCCCATGCACATCATCCAGATTGGCACCGTCCAGCACCATACGCGCCTCTTTCCGTTCCAGCTCCTCTATCTTCACTTCCAGGGAATTGCGCTTGTCTATGAACTCGTACAGTTTGTCATTCAAAGGAGTCCCTTTGGCAATCAACTGGGTATTGGAGATGGAAACCACGATTTTGCCGTCTTCCAGCACCAAAGGCATAATGCCCTCGTGGTCCATATAAAGAGTCACCATCATCACGGAATCGGCCCGGCCTTTCATCTTGAAATGCCCATGGATAACCTCTGCCGAGTCAACGTTCACCCATTGCCCGTCCCGAAGCGTCTTGAGGAACAACATCTTTCCGTCAAGGCTGGTTACCGAGGAACTGCCCTCTATCTTATACTTGCGGTTGCAAGAAGTAAAGAGCACAAGCAGGAGCAAAAAGGGTAAAATGCGGTTCACACTCATTCTAATCATGCAAGAAACGATTTTTGAATTACACCCAGCAAAGGTATTAATATTCCTTATAAACCGAATAGAAAGAAAGGATTTTTCATTCGGTTTACGTATTTTTGCACAATTATAAATCATAAAAATAGAGAAAATATACATGTCAACCTATGCACCTTTTGCCAAACCGCTCTATGTAATGCTGAAACCGGTAGGTGCGGTATGCAATCTGGCATGCGATTATTGCTATTATCTGGAGAAATCCAAACTATATAGAGACAACCCCAAGCATGTGATGAGCGAGGAACTGCTGGAAAAGTTCATCGAGGAGTACATCAACTCGCAGACCATGCCCCAGGTTCTGTTCACCTGGCATGGCGGAGAGACGCTGATGCGTCCGCTCTCTTTCTACAAACGTGCCATGGAGCTGCAAAAGAAATATGCCAACGGACGCACCATAGACAACTGCATACAGACCAACGGCACGTTGCTGACCGATGAATGGTGCCGGTTTTTCAAAGAAAACAACTGGCTGGTGGGTGTCTCCATAGACGGGCCTCAGGAGTTCCATGACGAATACCGGAAGAACAAGCAGGGCAAGCCCTCTTTCGTCAAGGTGATGCAGGGCATCAACCTGCTGAAAAAGCACGGTGTGGAATGGAACGGAATGGCAGTGGTCAATGACTACAACGCCGACTATCCGCTGGACTTCTATAATTTCTTCAAGGAGATAGGATGCCATTACATCCAGTTTGCCCCCATCGTGGAGCGCATTGCCCCTCATGGGGACGGACGCCATCTTGCCTCCCTGGCAGACAAGGAAAAGAGCACGCAGCTGGCAGACTTTTCCGTCACGCCGGAACAATGGGGAGACTTCCTATGCGCCTTGTTCGACGAATGGGTAAAGCAGGACGTGGGTACTTACTACATACAGTTATTCGACTCTACCCTTGCCAACTGGATAGGCGAACAACCGGGTGTATGTTCCATGGCAAAGACTTGCGGCCATGCAGGCGTCATGGAGTTCAACGGAGACGTATATGCGTGCGACCATTTTGTTTTCCCCGAATATAAACTGGGCAACATCCATCAGAATACACTGGTGGAGATGATGTACGGAGAACGGCAACAAGCCTTCGGACTGATGAAGCAACAATCTCTCCCCACCCAATGCAGGGAGTGCGAATGGCTGTTTGCCTGCAACGGCGAATGTCCAAAGAACCGTTTTGCACGTACAGCCGACGGAGAGCCGGGACTGAATTACCTTTGTGCAGGATATCATAAGTTCTTCAGTCACGCAGCCCCATACATGGACTTTATGAAGAACGAACTGATGAACCGGCGTCCGCCTGCAAACATTATGGAAGCAATAAGAAACAATGCCATAAAGCCATAAGCCCACAAGCGATGACAATGAAATTCAAAGACATTACTTAATAATTGATTATATGAAGATTACATTTAAGAAAGGTTTGCTTGCGGCCATTGCCGCACTGACAGTCTGCTCTGCGCGTGCAGACGAAGGAATGTGGTTGTTGCAACTGATGAAGCAGCAGAACTCCATCGACATGATGAAAAAGCAAGGACTGAAGCTGGAGGCTGACGACCTTTATAATCCCAACGGCGTGTCACTGAAAGATGCTGTAGGTATCTTTGGCGGTGGCTGTACCGGCGAAATCATCTCTCCGGAAGGACTGATTCTGACCAATCACCATTGCGGATACGGTGCCATACAGCAGCACAGCAGCGTGGAACACGATTATCTGACAGATGGTTTCTGGGCCATGAACCGCAGTGAAGAACTGCCCACCCCGGGATTGAAATTCCGTTTCGTGCACCGCATTGTAGACATCACCGACCTTGTCAACGCTAAAATAAAGGCAGGCGAAGTGACGGAAATCGATGCACTGACTTCCCCGTTCCTCAACAAACTGGCAAAAGAGGAACTGGAGAAGAGCGATTTGAAGGGTAAACCGGGCATTGAAGTGCGCGCACTCCCCTTCTATGCAGGAAACAAATTCTATATGTTCTATTATAAGGTATACAGCGACGTGCGTATGGTTGCCGCTCCTCCCTCCTCGGTAGGTAAGTTTGGTGGTGAGACCGACAACTGGATGTGGCCGCGCCACACGGGCGACTTCTCCATGTTCCGTATCTATGCCGATGCCAACGGAGAGCCGGCTGAATACAGTGAAAGCAACGTACCCCTGAAAACCCCGAAGTTCCTGCCCATCTCCATCAAAGGTCTGAACGAAGGTGACTACGCCATGATTATGGGCTTCCCCGGCAGCACAGAACGTTACCTCACCCAGAGCGAAGTGAAACAACGCATGAACGCCGTGAATCAGGCAATGATTGATATGCGCGGCGTACGCCTCGAAGTGCTGCGCAAGTATATGGATGCCAGTGACAAGACCCGCATCCAGTATGCCAGCAAGTTTGCCGGAAGCAGTAACTACTGGAAGAACTCCATCGGTATGAACAAGGCAATCATCGACAATGACGTGTTGGGCGCCAAAGCCGAAATCGAGAAAAAGTATGCCGCCTTTGCCCAAGGAAAACCCGAATACGAGGGTGTGGTAGAGAAAATTGATGCCATCATCGAGAAAAGCACCCCCACGCTGCGCCAGCTCTACTATACCAACGAAGCATTGCGCGGTGCTATCGAATTCGGCAGTACCTACCTTATCATGGATAACATAAAGAAAGCGCTCGAAGAGAAGAACGACTCATTGCTGCAAGCTTCGAAGAAGCAGTTGGAAAATGCATACGATGGTATCCACAATAAAGACTACGACCACGAAGTGGACCGCGCCGTAGCCAAAGCCATCCTGCCCGCCCTTGCCAAGGCACTGAACGCCGACGAGCTGCCCTCCTTCTACCAAACCATCAACGGAGAGTTCAAGGGCGACTACAACACATACGTAGACAACATTTACGACAACTCCATCCTCTCCAACCGCAAGAACCTGGATAAATTCCTGGCAAAGCCCACCGTGAAAGCCATCGAGAAAGACCCTGCTACGGCTTACTCGCGCTCCAAGAACGAAAAGCTGCAGGAACTCGGAAAGCAATACATGGAACTGGAAAGCGGAATGGAACTGCTCCACAAGGCCTACATCCGTGGCTTGGGTGAAATGAAACAGCCCGTCCCCTCCTATCCGGATGCCAACTTCACCATGCGTCTGACCTATGGTAATGTAAAATCATACAGCCCACGCGATGCCGTACACTACGACTACTATACCACTACCGACGGTATCCTTGAAAAAGAGAATCCCGAAGACCGTGAATTCGTGGTACCCGCCAAGCTGAAAGAACTGATTCAAAAGAAAGACTTCGGACGCTACGCCATGGCAGACGGCACCATGCCGGTTTGCTTCCTCACGACGAACGACATCACCGGCGGTAACTCCGGCAGCCCCGTCATCAATGGCGAAGGACAGCTCATCGGTACTGCTTTCGACGGCAACTGGGAATCTCTGAGCGGTGACATCAACTTCAACAATGACCTGCAGCGTTGCATTGCACTGGATATACGCTACGTGCTCTTCATCCTCGACAAACTGGGCAATTGCAGTCATCTAATAAAAGAAATGAACATTATAGAATAAATTAAAGCCTCTGAGAGATTACCTCCCATACTGAATGGCATTCAGTCGTATAGTGAATGCCATTCAGTCGTATACTTAACCCTATTCAGTCGTATACTGAATAGCCCCCCTCTCAGATGCTCTTCTAACGCACATCACCATGAAAAGAATCCTATTATCATTATTCATTACATCTTCTGTCCTTGCCGCACACGCCGACGAAGGTATGTGGATGCTCACCGACCTGCAAAAGCAGAACGAAGTAGCCATGACGGAACTCGGACTGCTCATCCCCACCAACCAAATCTACAATCCCGACGGCATTGCCCTGAAGGATGCCGTGGTGCATTTCGGCGGTGGCTGTACCGGCGAAGTCATCTCTGCCGAAGGCCTGGTACTGACCAACCACCACTGCGGCTATGGCGCCATACAGCAACACAGCTCGGTGGAACACGACTACCTGACCGACGGTTTCTGGGCTATGTCCCGCGAAGAGGAGCTTCCCTGCAAGGGACTCACCGTCACCTACATCGACCGGATACTGGACGTGACAGAGTACGTAAACGAACAACTGAAAACCGACGACGACCCGAACGGCACCAATTATCTGTCTCCCAAATACCTGAAGACAGTAGCCGACCGCTTCGCCAAGTCCGAAGGCATCGCCCTGACACCTGGCCGCAAACTGGAACTGAAAGCCTTCTACGGTGGAAACAGATACTATCTGTTCGTAAAGACCACCTATAGCGACATCCGCATGGTAGGCGCTCCCCCCTCCTCCATCGGCAAGTTCGGCGCAGACACCGACAACTGGATGTGGCCCCGCCACACGGGAGATTTCTCCATGTTCCGCATCTATGCCGACAAAGACGGGAAACCCGCCGCTTACAGCAAAGACAACGTTCCCCTGAAAGTGAAGAAACATCTCACCATCAGCCTTGACGGCTATCGCGAGGGCGACTTTACCTTCGTCATGGGATTCCCCGGACGCAACTGGCGCTACATGATTTCCGACGAGGTGGAAGAGCGTATGCAAACCACCAACTTCATGCGCCACCACGTGCGCGATGTCCGCCAGAAAGCTCTGATGAAACAAATGTTGCAAGACGATGCCGTACGCATCCACTATGCCAGCAAGTATGCATCTTCTGCCAACTACTGGAAAAATGCCATCGGTATGAACGAAGGTCTCGTCCGTCTGAAAGTATTGGACACTAAACGTGCACAGCAAGAGGCACTTCTGGCACGCGGACGCTCGCTGAACGACAATAGCTATCAGCAAGCATTCGACCAGATACGCGCCATCGTAAAGCAACGCCGTCCAGCCCTCTACCACCAGCAAGCCATTCAAGAAGCACTGGTGACGGGACTCGATTTCATGCGTATCCCCAGCACTGCAGGACTGGTATCTGCCTTGAAGAACAAGGACAAGAAACAGATTGCAGCAGCTAAAGACAGCCTTCAGAAGGCAGCCGACCGCTACTTTGCCTCTGTCCCCTTCCCCGAAGTGGAACGTATTGTTGGCAAGGAAATGCTGAAAATCTACATGAAGTATATCCCTGCCGAACAACGCATCGGTATTTTCCAAATCATAGACAAGCGTTTCAAGGGCAACAGCGACGCTTTCATCGACGCCTGCTTTGAACATTCCATCTTCGGCAACAAGGAGAACTTTGCCAAGTTCATCCGCAAGCCCAGCCTCTACAAGATTAATACAGACTGGATGGTCTTGCTGAAATATTCCATCACGGACGGCCTGCTTCAGACCTCCATTGCCATGATGGATGCCAATAAAAACTACAATGCCGCCCACAAGGTATGGGTAAAGGGCATGATGGACATGAAACTTGCCAATGGTCAGCCCATCTATCCGGATGCCAACTCCACCTTGCGCCTGACCTACGGTCAAGTGCTCCCCTACGCTCCGGCAGACGGTGTGAAATATGATTACTACACCACTCTGAAAGGAGCTATGGAGAAGGAAGATCCCGACAATTGGGAGTTTGTAGTCCCCGCCAAACTGAAACAGCTGTATCAGGCAAAGGATTTCGGACGTTATGCCATGCCGAACGGCGAAATGCCCATCTGCTTCATTGTCAACACAGACAATACCGGTGGAAACTCCGGCAGCCCAGTGTTCAATGCCAAAGGAGAACTGATAGGTACCGGCTTTGACCGCAATTACGAAGGTTTGACTGGCGACATTGCCTTCCGTCCGTCCTCCCAACGAGCAGCATGTGTAGACATCCGCTACACCTTGTTCATCATCGACAAATACGCGGGAGCTTCGCATCTCATTGAAGAGATGACGATTAAATAATGATTTAGCGAACAAATCCTCCTCCTATTTTGTTATCATTACAAATAAATAAAAACAGAAAGGAAAAAATTATGGAAAAGTTTGAAGAATTGATACAATCAGAAAAGCCCGTTTTAGTTGATTTCTTTGCAACCTGGTGTGGCCCGTGCAAGGCGATGCATCCGGTACTGGAAGAACTCAAAAACGAAATAGGAGATGCTGCCCGTATCGCCAAAATAGATGTAGACCAGCACGAAGAACTTGCTGCCCGCTACCGTATACAAGCAGTACCGACATTTATCGTATTTAAGAAAGGCGAAGCCGTATGGCGCCACTCGGGTGTCATCAGCGGTAAGGATTTGAAAGCCGTTATAGAACAAAACTCTTAACAAGAAGAAATGAAGAAGATTATAGCAATGGTTGCCCTCGTGTTTTCTTGCATGCTGGCCTATGCTCAAACAAACGGAGAAGTTATCGTCATGAACAAAGCCATGTTCATCAAGGATGTGTTCGACTATGAGAAATCCCAGGACTGGAAATACAAGGGAAACAAGCCTGCCATCATAGACTTATATGCCGACTGGTGCGGACCTTGCCGCATGGTGGCTCCCATTATGAAGGAACTGGCCAAAGAGTATGCCGATAAAATCGTTGTCTACAAAGTCAATGTGGATAAGGAAAAGGAACTGGCAGCGTTGTTCAATGCAACAAGCATCCCTCTTTTTGTATTCATCCCTATGAATGGAGAGCCTCAGCTCTTCCGCGGAGCAGCCGATAAGGCTACCTACAAAAAGGCGATTGACGACTTTTTACTGAAAACAGAATAGTTCATAATAGAAAGAAAAAACTCCTGACTACCTTTACAAAAAGGCAAGTCAGGAGTTTTTGTATCCTATTCACTCAAAACACGATAGGCATCTCTTTCCATTCTCCTCCGTGTAGTTCCATCACCGATTCATACCCAGCCTTCCTCAAGGCACGCAAGGCTTCGGGACGTCCGTTGCTTATCCGTTCCGGATAGTGTGAATCACTGTTTACCTGCACACGTACACCCAAATCATGCAGGTAGGAGAAGTACCGCTCATTGGGGTAAAAAGTACCCAGGTCATGATAGGCTTTGGTATTGACCTCTACCTGATAGCCACGACGGGCAATATCTGCGAAATACGCCCTAACCAGCTCATCATACCAAGGCTCGTCCAGCAATCCCGGGCGATAGCATGCCGCATTGTAGTGCATCTTATCGGCATGGCCCACAATATCGAAACCACCCAGCTCGAGCATCCTCGTCAACCTACCATAATAGAGACGGACCACATGCTCCAAATCACTGCAGAAATGTCCGTCTACAATGGTCTTAAAGGTATCCGCAGATACATCTACATCCACCACTTCCCCTTTGTCATTGTAGAGAAGATGTACAGAACCAATACGGTAGTCCAACGGCAACTCCCTGAAACGGGCGATGGACGGATTACTCGCTTCATTCAGATAATCAATCTCCAGACCGATATACAGTTCGATACGTCCGGCATACTTCTCCTTCAGACGATGGAATTCAGATAGATAGTCGTCCATGATATCCCACTCCATAGTCCATGCCGTAGAAAAAGGCAATGGAGCATGCGATGAAAAGCCATAAGATGTAAAACCTTCACTCAATGCAAAACGCACAAAGTCCTCCATGCCGGCACGCCCGTCACAATAAAGGCTATGGCTATGATAATTCGTCAGATTTCCCACTTTCTCAGTTCTAATTTTTAATTCTTAATTTTCAATTTCGAACTTCAGTTCGATTCTATCTCACTCAGCTCCAGCCAGCGCAATGTTTTTTCGTCAATCAAGTCCGACAATTCCGGCAAACGTTTCGACTTCTCCGTCAGTTCGTCCACAGACAAAGTACCGCTGCACAAAGCCTCTTCAATTGCATTCTTTTCGGTTTCCAGGTCAGCTATCTCCTGCTCCAATTGTTCAAACTCGCGTTTTTCCTTAAAAGACATGCGCCGCTTTTCGTTCAGACGCACCTTCGCCGTCTTGTCCTCCTGAGCCTTGGCGGCTTCTTTCTCTTTCTCCTTTTCTTGATGGACTTTCGCATCTTTCCAGTCGCGATATTGTGTATAGTTGCCGGGAAAGTCGCGGATGTCCCCTTGTCCGTTGAACACTAACAGATGGTCTACCACTTTGTCCATGAAATAACGGTCGTGGCTCACCACAATCACGCATCCTTTGAAATTCTGCAAATACTCTTCCAGCACATTCAGCGTCACAATATCGAGGTCATTGGTCGGCTCATCCAGCACCAGGAAGTTGGGATTGCGCATCAGGACCGTACACAGATAGAGGCGGCGGCGTTCTCCCCCACTCAGCTTGTAGACATAGCTGTGCTGTGTCTCGGGAGTAAACAGGAAATGTTGCAGGAATTGCGATGCCGTCAGCTTCTTGCCGTTGCCCAGTTCTATGACTTCGGCAATGTCCTGCACTACATCAATCACTTTCATCTGCTCGTCAAACTGCAAGCCGTCCTGCGAGTAGTAACCGAAGCGGACCGTCTCGCCAATGTCCAGCGTACCGCTGTCTGCCTGCTCCAACCCCATCAGTATCTTGATGAAGGTCGACTTGCCCGTACCGTTATTCCCTACGATACCCATCTTTTCGTAACGGGAGAAGATGTAGGAGAAATCATCCAGAATCTTCAAGTCACCAAAGGATTTGTACAGATGGTCTGCCTCGAATATCTTACTGCCTATATAAGAAGCCTTAACGTCCAGCTTTACATTGTCGTTGTTGAAACGCTGCTTAGCCACCTTCTCCAACTCGTAAAAGGCATCCTCCCGATAGCGTGCCTTGTGCCCGCGGGCTTGCGGCATGCGGCGCATCCATTCCAGCTCTGTGCGGTAGAGGTTATTGGCACGTTCTATCTCCACAGTCTTGGCCTCGATACGCTCTTGGCGCTTCTCCAGATAATAACTGTAATTGCCTTTATACTGATAAATCTGCCGGTTGTCTATCTCTACGATTTCGGAGCATACCCGGTCGAGGAAATAACGGTCGTGCGTCACCATCAGCAAGCTGAGGTTGTTCCGGCGGAGATATTCCTCCAGCCACTCCGTCATATCGAGGTCGAGGTGGTTGGTAGGCTCGTCCAGTATCAGCAAATCGGGTTCAGTGATAAGGGTATTGGCAAGTGCCACACGCTTCAACTGCCCGCCGGACAGATGTTTTACGTGCTGACTGAAATCACGTATTTTAAGTTGAGACAGAATCTGTTTCGCCTTCTGCTCGTACTCCCAAGCTTTTTCATGGTCCATACGCACCAGAATTTCGTCCAAGCCGGGATGCCCCTCCGTTTCCATGCAACGTTCATATTCCTTGATTAACTCGACAGTACTGTTGCCATGATGGAAGCACGCTTCGAGCACGGTCAGCTCTTCGGGATATTGCGGGTCTTGTTCCAGATAACCCACACGCAAATCACGACGGAAGGAAATGGTGCCATTGTCATACCCTTCCTTGCCGGAAAGGATATTGAGCAATGTCGTCTTGCCACTGCCGTTCTTGGCTATCAACCCGACACGCTGTCCCTCGGACAAGCCCAAAGAAATATTTTCGAATAGTACCAAGTCACCGAACGACTTGGTCAAGTTTTCCACCTGAAGAATTGAATTTACTGCTGCCAATGCTTTAATAGTTGAAAAATGAAAATTGAAAGTTGAAAATCACAGTACCGAGATGACCGGACCTTAGAACAAGGAGCTGTATATCTCCAGCAGATTCACTTTACCTCCTGCCTTTACTTTGCTCCAAACCAGCTTCATGGGGTCTATCCATTCACCGGTAGACGTGTTCAGCAATATGGGCGCTTCCCGGTTTCCGTCCACCAAGGTACGCCATTCCATACCGTCCACTTCATTGGCGAAAATAACACAAAGCACAATGCCAAAAGCCAGCCACGCATCTTTCTTTTTAGGGCTGATGTTGCTTTCTTCCATCATCTGCTGCATCTTGGCAATGTCTTCCTCGGCTCCCTGGAAATCCTTCTTCAACAATTCCTTTATAGTAGTATCCACCCACTCGTATGCTTCATTAATCTGGTAGATTTCCGAAAGGCGCACCGGAATTATCTCCGCTGGATACTTCACTCCATCCTTCCGCGTTTCCAGCGAAGCGATAATCTTCTCCGCTTCTGCAACTGGCTCTCCTTTCTTCACCGTAAACGAACATTCAAAGGCAACTTCATCCGCGCCCGTTATCCATAAATGGGAAGTATAGTACGCACCTTCTTCCTCGAACATTTCCTTACTATATGCACATTCCATCCGGCCTATCCTAACCGGAATGGCAGAGGAGTTTTCCCGTAACTCTTGCTTCACGGAGTCCTTGCCATATGTAGCATTCCCTTTGAAAGCCGAAATGCGAAAATTACCGGTCCACTCATTGGGGTTATAAAAAAGGAAAGAGCCTTCCCCGTCCTCGAATTCATTCCAGTCTGCCGGATAAGTCATGGAGAACCATGCCCCCGGAGAGATAAATTTCTTGCTTTGTTCCATATATAGACTAATCTTTGCAAAGACAGTTCCTACCATCTCAGCTATTTCTCGCAAAGATAGTACAAACCGAATGCAAAATAAAATGAACTTGTCCATTTTTTATGCTGAGGTGCAGCCTATCTTCGGTTTTAGGGCAAAAGTAACATATTACCGCCGTTGATATGCAAACAAACGAAACAAAAAAACAGCCGATTCTCACGAACCGGCTGTTCCAATCATCATCTATGAATGAAGACCATTAGAGCCTTCAATATCTTAACTATATCTTAAAATCCACATTTTGGGCGTAAAGATAATGAATTTGTATCACAAAATAAAATGCAATGAAAAATTAGTTTTGGGCACTGTCCCACCATACGGGTAAAGTCCATACGTCCTCGGCAGCATTCCAAAGTGCAATTGAAGTATCAGCTCCCGGAACAGTGGCACCGATAGCTTGCAGATTGGCCGTATTGTAGTTGAGCTCATGACTGCATTGCTGCCAACGACGGAACTGTTTACCCTGCGGAATATTCTTTTGGGCAGTAGCATCAACGCCATAGCGTGCAGGAATACCCCAGCCTAAGAAAAGCTCCGGATTAAAATCGTAGCGACGCATATCGTTCCAAATTTCCATGGAAAAATGCAATGCCAAACGCTTTTGAGTAAGAATCTTGCCCAAAGTAATATTCTCTTCAGTGCCGATACCATTGTTCAAATAGTTGTCAATGTCGGTTTGCGTCATAGGAGAGAATGAAGGACATGCTTCCAAATTGGCATCTTCACGGCACCACACTTTCAATTTATCGTTCATACCGTCGATACTGGCTGCAATACCTTTCTTATAAGCATTAAAAGCCGCTCCTTTATTACCTTGGTTAAAGAGTACTTCAGCACGTATGAAACAAGCTTCGGCATAGGTTCCAATATAGGTGGGAGAAGACACGCGAGTATAGAAAGTTCCCGATTCGCGAGAGGCATCAGTACCATCGCGACGATAAAGTAAATCAGGACGTCCTTGATAAGCTTTACACTGACTGGTACACTCTACATAAATAGTGTCCCCCTTACGGGTAGAAGATTCACTGTCAATCCACCAACCTTTGGCTGCCGAGAAGTTCGAGCGCAACGGTCCGCCGGTAAGGCTGGGACTATCATTGCCAATCATGTCTACACCCATAGAACGACGCCAACCGTTTTTGAACTTCACCTCTGCGGGTGAATTACTTGATTGCTTCGAATATGCCCAAGGTAAAATCTTATCGGCACGCGGATCTTCTATTCCACTTCCGGCAAAATTTGTCAGATTATCGTAAAGCATCTTGGTAGGCATATAGCCGGCATTCATGCCACATACAGAAAAGAGCGGTGAATAATCAACCGGTTCGTCCCATCCCAATACATCATGCGAATTATTGGCATCAATATGATTGAATACGGTATTGTCGGCATTGCTTTGCTGAGCCTTGTCAAGACAAGCCAAGATTTCTGCGGCATCGTATTTCCCTTCAAGATAACTGCCTTCACCCTTTTTAATAAGCTTGTTAATGTAACGTGCTTTAAGTAAATATGCCAATTTAAGCCACTTGTCTACACTACCACCATTCCAAATATCGCCTACAGCCAACGAAGCTGTCGCAGACCCTTGCTCTTTTTGGAACATCTCGATAGCGGTGTCAAGATCGGCCAAACAGCCCAAATAGATTGTTTTTCCGTCATTATAGGTAGGAGTAACACCGGCTTCAGCCTCACTCGACTTGTAAGGCATTTCTCCATAAAGGTCTGTCATAAGCATAAAACCATAGGCACGAATTACGCGAGCTGCACCCACATAATGCCAAGCCTCGGCTGCCGTAGCCTTGTCAATCAAAAATGGAATATTTACAGCAGCTCCACAGAACCACCATTGGTAGGGAGTGGTAACGGCACCGGTCTGAGGACTCCAATAAGACATATTCCAATAAGTGCCGCCGTCATAATAGCGTGTCCAATCGCCCATAGACATACTGGAACGCCAAGCAGCAAACTGAGTGGCACTGTTGGTATAAAATTCAATATGTGCCAATCGTGAATCATAGGTCGCATTTCCGGCTGTGGGATTTTCGGGATCGACATTTACATCGAGCCAGTCACTACACCCCGAGAACAAAGTCATAAGGGCACCCACACTACATAATATCATAGATTTGAATAATTTCATATTGCTTCTGTTTTTTAAGAGTTAGAAAGTAAGATTCAAGCCAAACGACATGGTAGAAGTGGCAGGTACACCGCAGTAGTCAAATCCTACTGATGATGAGCCACCTACACCTGCACCGGCGGCAGCCACTTCAGGGTCACCGTCGTAATTGGTGATGAGCAATAGATTGGTAGCAGCTACCGATACCGAAGCACGCTTTACAAATCCAATCTTGGAAAGCCACGTTTTAGGAAACTCATAGCTCAATGAAACAGAACGCAAACGCAAAGAGTTGACATCGGTAATATAGTTGGCTGACTCCTTGGAGTAATAGTTCTGATAGTAATCCTTAATGATGTTGTAGCCACTCATTTGTACTCCATTAAAAGTATAGGTTTTATCGGCTTCCCAAGTATTGGTCACTGGGTCACCATTGGCATTGACACCCGTTACAGTGAGAGAACGATTGCGTACATCGGCAGAGAACTGGCTCACACCGCTGTTATCCATAGCATATTGAGTACCGTTGACCACATCGCCACCTACACGGAATTCCCATAGCATATTGAAAGTAAAATTCTTCCAAGTAAGGGTATTGTTCAATCCACCGGTAAACGATGACTCACGATTACCTACTGCTACAAGGGTTTTGTCATAAGTAGGCATACCGTTTTTGTCGAGTATCACCTCACCGGCGTCATTACGTTTCCATTTGGTACCGGCAATACCCATAAAATCTCCACCGCTGAACGAGGCTGCCTGCATACCGGCATATTGCACATCGGTAACATACATCACGCCCATACCTTCGGGAAGCCCGTCCAAAGTACCACGATTACCTGCCATGTTCAAGCCAATGTCCCATGTCCAGTCCTTAGTCTGTATGGGAGTTCCCGAAATAGAGAGTTCCATACCTTTGTTATACACATTGCCCGCATTGATACTCCAAAAGATGTAACCGGTAGATTGCGGACCGCGAGGAGCAAGAATCTGATTATATGAATCGTTGGTATAGTAAGCATAGTCTATGTGCAGGCGGTTTTTGAAGAAACTCAATTCCACGCCTATTTCGGTAGACTTGGTCATTTCCGGTTTCAGTTTGTCATTACCGCGTGTCCAAGTATTTCCCACACCTACCGTACCGTCAAGATAGGTACCCGTAGGCCATAAGGCAGTTTCCAATTCGTACACACCGGTATCTTTACCTACCTTGGCCCACGATGCACGCAATTTACCAAAGTTGAGCACACTGTCATCCAGCCAACCGAGTCGCTGCAAGGCTTCAGTAAATACGAATGAACCGCTTACCGAAGGATAGAAGTACGAACGGTTTTCAAGAGGAAGAGTAGAAGTCCAGTCATTACGACCGCTCACAGTGAGATAGAGCATATTTTTCCATGATGCACGGAATTCTCCAAAAGCTCCTACCAAACGTTTCTTAGTAGCTGCATGTGTGAATTGCTTATTGTCTTTACTGGCATTGGCGTATGAGAAGAAATCAGGAACGGAAAAGTTCCAAGCCATCATCGAGCTACGGTCTGTCTTGGTTTCGTCCATTGTGGCACCCAACAAAAGATTCAAATCGAAATCACCGAACTTATGGCTCATGTTCGACATAAAGTCATGGCTCATATAGCGGAACTGCTGGGTGTTGTCACTCATCATACCTTTTTGCCACACTTGTTTAAGCACGCCATTGGCAGCCAAACGGTTGGAAGCAGTTTGGGTATAACGGTCAATACCTATTTTATAAGAAACAAACCACCATTTGGCAATATCGGCTTTTATACTGAGCATCCCATTGAAACGGTCGATGTCGTCATACATGTGGTTACGATTGACAATCCAATAGGGGTTGTCGCGTTCGTCCCATGGATCAAGACGATCGCCAAACAAACGATAACGGGTACCATCCTCGTTCTGATAGTGGGTCATTCGGTCGAAAGGAGACCAGTTGTACACACCATAAAGAGCACCATTACCACTCGAATTATAAAGTCCGGCACCCGTCAAAGTACGGTCCGTATGAGCATCGCTATATGCGGCACTGGCGTTAAAGGTAAAAATCCCCACCTTCTGCTCACCATTGAAACGGAAAGCATATTTCTTGTATCCGGTCTCGGGCACAACACCTACCTGATCATAGTAAGACCCTGAAAGATAGAATTTACTATTCTTGGTACCCCCGGCTACGCTGGCACTTTCATCGAAAATGTTTCCGCCTTGAAAGAAATCACCTATGTTATCATAAGTAGCTGCGTTCGACTTCTCTCCCCACGAAGTATAAGCAAAGTCATTAAACACAGTACCAGTATAGTTCTTCTTTGAATCATATTGGTCTTCCATATATCCACGGGCATATTGGCGTTGCGTTTGCGGCAGGCTCTTTACCCATGAAGCAGTAAACTTAGAATTGATATTCACTTCAACCACGCCCTCTTTACCTTTCTTGGTAGTGATAAGAATAACTCCGTTGGCTGCACGTGAACCGTATAAAGCGGCAGCTGCAGGGCCTTTGAGCACCGACATACTTTCTATATCTTCGGGATTTATATCCATCAAACGATTGGAAGTAGTAGAGGCAGAACGCATGGAACCATCGAAAGCCGAATTGCCCACCACTGATGAAGAGTTATCAAAAATAACACCATCCACCACAAAGAGCGGCTGATTGTCTTTGCCTTCAGCACCCGACGTTCCTCCACGCAATATAATCTGAGCGCCCGCACCAGCGGCACCGGATGACTGAGTAACATTCACACCGGCCACTTTCCCCGAAAGGGATGAAATAGGATTGGCAGTTTTCATCTTCATCAATTCATCCGACTTCACATCCTCCATTGAATATCCCAAAGCCTTGCGCTCTTTCTTGATACCCATTGCCGTCACAACCACTTCGTCCAGCGCTTGCGAGTCATCTTGCAAACTCACAGTATAAGTAGTGGCGTTCGTCACCTTCAATGTCACTGTTTTGTAGCCAATGAAAGATACCTCCAATGTGCTACCCACCGGCGCCTCTACAGAAAAATTTCCATCAATATCCGTCACAGCGCCGGTACCAGAACCTTTTACTAACACGCTGGCGCCGATGATGGGTTCGCCTGCCGCATCTAAAACTTTACCTGTGATTTTCTTGGCTTGCTGAGTACTTTGGGAACTTAGCACACTTTCAACAGCTGCATTAGCAGCAAAAGGTGCAGACACCCCAAACAATGCAAGCAACACTAATGATAAGCAATAATTTCTTTTCATAAGCTCTATTATTTGGATTTGTTTGCAAACATATGAATTAATTTAGAAATTCTATCATCAATCGAATTAAAAATTACTAAATAAATATTAAAACATTTGCATTTATATTTTTGCAAAGTTTTAAATATCTATTTAGTAATTATTCAAAGCATTAACTCTTAATCATATTAATGCCGTACTTGTATATAATATATCTCAATGATGCGAAAAAACGAAAAACACATCACATTTATCATTTATATATAGCAATGTTTTGAACTATTTGATTTACGCATTAAAGCATATTCATAAATCTTTTTATATAAAAAGAACTTGATTACGTGGGGATATTGGTATGGATAAGGATTCTAAAAAGCAAATTAGTTAAAATGATTCATAAGTTCATCAAAAAATAGTGTTAGACTATTAACAATAATAAATTCCACATATAATCTACATTAACATTTTATTTTTCAGCATAATACTAATATATACAAGTTTCACTTATAAAAACTGGTCTCTTTCCATGTTGTGGAATTTCCATATCAGTGGTGACATATATAATGGTACAGATTATTTCATGACAGCACGTAGCATGAGTGTGAGAAATGCAAACCGTGAAAATCCAACAATCAAAAGGGCAATTGTTAACGAAACAGACACTGAGGGTAAAGAGACATATACACCTGCTACATATACTTTCAGCGCTGATAAATTTTATAATAGAAATCACTAGTGTTCAGTTTTAATTCATTGAAGCCTCTCAACGGTCTTCATTCATAGATGATGATTGGAACGGCCGGTTCGTGAAAATCGGCTGTTTGCATTCTACGCCTCATTTCCCTATCGGCTGTATTCTCCTTCTCACCTCTTTGGATATTTCCAGAAACATATAGTTCAGTTTGCCGGAATGAATACCTTCCTTATTCTGGGCATACTTCTTATTGGCATACTCCTTGGACTTGTCAAAGGTGATGCGCGACATCTGGTTCTGCGACTTTCCCACCATCGTCGAATCCAACTGTTCGTCCGGAAAGAAATCATCCAAATCCACATCACCAATCATGGTCGTTTCAAGGAAATTCATGTCTTTATGACTGGAATCCGTGTAGTATCCTACAAACATATGCCCCGGGGTGCGCACCAATATAGGTTCTATGTTGATGGCACGGAGCAGAGAAGCAAAAAGCACACTTCCATCCACACAGTTGATTTGCGAGGACTCCAAGGCGTCATCGAACGTGCGCACACGCTGTGAAAAGACCACATTGCTGGAAAGGCTCGTATTGGAGACCGAGCTATAACGGAACTTACGCTTCTGCAGTACATTCCACAAGGCATAAACCTGCCTGTCCACCACTTCGGCACCTCCCTGATAGCCTAAAAAACGGTTGACGATACGCGTATCCAGCGCTTCACGCAACAGCTTGTCAATCATAGGATTCTCCTCATTTACATATGCTGCAAAAAAGATGCCGGTATCATGGAATTTTGTACCATTCGTGACATACCCCAACAGACATTCATTAATGCTGCGAACGGAAAAAGTACGCACCCTCTGCCCCAAATCCTTACCGTTCATCTCTACCATAACGGCCACACTAATGGGTTCCGCCTGGTTGTTATTCTTCAGAGCCTCATAATTCCATATGATATCAGGATAGATAATATACTCCGTACGCGGTTTTGCCAACACAAACTCCGACACTGAACGGGAAAAGAACGGAGTCTCCGCAACTTCTACCCGCACCCGGCTATAAGCATTCCTCGAACGGACACGGACAGCGATGCACGACTTCGGATTACCTACATACATGGAGTCTACCGGCACTATGACCTGAGCATCGGTGGTAGCCACTGAAAGGATACTGGAAGGGAATATATTACCGCCCAGCTCATCCGCGATATCAAAGCCCGAACGGAAAGGAGCCGTATTCAGCCAGACAGAGCCGATTATCACTAAAAGCAGAGTTCCCACAATAACCGGCAAACGCCTTTTAGAGAAACTCCTGATATACATAAGTTCTTTCATACAATTCAATATTTACGAAGCAAAGATAATATTTTATATGTGACAGGGCTTTTAGATAAACGAGAATTTAATGTAACCCAAATGTAACACTTGTTTCATCATTCCGTAACAAATTAGCCTCACTTTTGTACCCAGAAAGTAGAAATGGCCTGCATCTCAGCACAAGTTTTCATGCAAACATGAAAATTCTGCATTCGGTTTGCACTATTTTTGCCGATAAAAAGAAATAAAGTTTAACTTTGTGACAAGAGAATTGTTTTATCCTTGTCATACATAAACAACAAAGCAATGAACGATTACCGGATTTTAGTAGTGGACGATGAAGAAGACTTATGTGAAATTCTGAAGTTCAACCTCGAAAACGAAGGCTACGAAGTGGATACGGCAAACTCCGCTGAAGAAGCTCTGAGAATGGACATTGGCAGCTACAGCCTGCTACTGCTGGACGTGATGATGGGAGAAATTTCCGGCTTCAAAATGGCGAGCATGCTGAAGAAGGACAAGAAGACAGCCCAGATACCCATCATCTTCATTACCGCCAAAGATACGGAAAATGACACCGTGACCGGTTTCAACCTGGGAGCGGACGACTACATATCCAAACCCTTCTCGCTGCGCGAAGTGGCGGCACGTGTCAAAGCCGTACTTAGACGCACCCGACAAGGAGAAACGGAACATGCACCGGAACAGATTGTCTACAAGACGCTGGTACTGGACATCATCAAGAAGAAAGTCTGCATTGACGGCGAAGAGGCACCGCTCACCAAAAAAGAATTTGAAATCTTATTGCTGCTTTTGCAGAATAAAGGACGCGTATTCTCGCGCGAGGATATACTAAACCGCATCTGGAGCGACGAAGTATATGTGCTGGACCGCACCATCGACGTGAACATCACACGCCTGCGCAAGAAAATCGGAGTTTATGGCAAATGTATCGTAACACGCTTGGGATATGGTTATTGTTTCGAAGCCGAATAACGACAGACACTTTCTGTCCTTCAGCCGGAAACTTTTCCTTTCGGTCATCTCGCTGTTCCTCGTATTCGCCGCCTGCTTCATCGCCTACCAGTATCAGCGGGAAAAGGAATACAAAGTGGAGCTGCTGGACATGCAGCTGCAAGATTATAACGACAGACTGCACCAGGAGCTTCGCTACCTCCCCGACAGCCTATGGACTTCCATGCTGGACAGCTACATCTCCAAGCATGTGAACAAGGAATTGCGCGTCACTGTGGTAGACCTTCATGGCAACGTATTGTTCGACAGCTCCCAGAACGACAGCCATGAACTGGACAACCACATCAAACGCCCCGAAGTGCAGAAAGCGCTGAAAGACGGCAAGGGCTACGACCTACGGCGCATCTCCGAAACCACCGGCAAGACCTATTTCTATTCTGCCACCGCCTACGAAGGCTGCATCATCCGCTCAGCCCTCCCCTACAACGTCAACCTGATGAACAATCTGGCTGCCGACCCACACTACATCTGGTTCACGGTCATTGTATCACTGCTGCTGATATCCGTCTTCTACAAATTCACCTCCAAACTGGGCAGCGCCATCAACCACCTGCGCGAGTTTGCCAAAAGAGCCGACAAGAACGAACCTATAGACATGGACATACAAGCCGCCTTTCCGCACAATGAGCTTGGAGAGATTTCGCAGCATATCATACAGATATACAAGCGCCTGCGCGAAACCAAAGAGGCGCTTTACATTGAGCGCGAAAAGCTTATCACCCATTTGCAAACCTCCCGCGAAGGACTGGGCGTATTCAACAGAGACAAAAAGGAGATATTGGTAAACAATCTGTTCACCCAATACGGCAATCTGATTTCAGACTCCAACCTGCAGGCTACCGAAGAGATATTCTCCATCTGCGAATTCCAGAAGATAACGGATTTCATCAACAAGGCGCAGAAGCGCCCCTCCTACAACGAAGAACGAAGGATGTCCGTACACATCAACAAGAACGGACGCACCTTCATCGTGGAGTGCATCATCTTCCAAGACCTCAGCTTTGAAATTTCCATCAACGACATCACCCAGGAAGAAGAGCAAGTACGGCTGAAACGTCAGTTGACCCAGAACATCGCCCACGAGCTGAAAACCCCCGTAAGCAGCATACAAGGTTATCTGGAAACCATCGTGAACAACGAAAACATTGCACCCGAAAAGATGCAGGTCTTCCTGGAACGCTGCTACGCGCAAAGCAACCGCCTGAGCCGCCTGCTGCGCGACATATCCGTACTGACCCGCATGGACGAAGCCGCCAACATGATTGATATGGAAAAGGTGGACATCAACATGCTGGTTTCAAACATCGTCAACGAAGTGTCCCTGGAACTGGAACAGAAGCAAATCACCGTTGTCAATTCCCTAAAACCGAAGATACAGTTGCGGGGCAACTACTCTCTACTCTACTCCATCTTCCGCAATCTCATGGACAACGCCATCGCTTATGCCGGCACCAACATACACATCAACATCAGTTGTTTCCGCGAAGACGAGAATTACTACTATTTCAGTTTTGCCGATACCGGCATCGGCGTTTCTCCCGAACATCTGAACCGTTTGTTCGAACGCTTCTACCGTGTAGACAAAGGACGCTCGCGCAAGTTGGGCGGCACCGGCTTGGGGCTCGCCATAGTGAAGAATGCAGTCCTTATTCACGGAGGCACCATCTCTGCCAAAAACAACCAAGGCGGAGGACTGGAGTTTGTATTCACACTGGCAAAAGAGAGATAACAGCCCGTTTTACCACACCAAACAAAATGCTTTGCATACCTCCGGAGAAGGTTCTTGTGGCAAGTGTGGCTTGTATTGGTATCTTTTCACCTTACCGACATGACGGATTGCTTAAATCGCCTTAAGTCACTATCAATCAGAGAGTAATTTTGCCAACCTATTGCCATGCTTTTGGCAAACTTTTGCCATGCCTATGGCAAAGTTTTGCCAACGCGGTGACAAAGTCTTGCCAAGAGGGTGGCAAAACCTTGCCAATTTGTCGGCAAAAAGAAAGAGAGCAGGGAAGAAAATTTATCACCCATAGAATTGTTTTCTCAAAAAGAATCCGTATCTTTGTCATGCATTGGTTCGCTCCCCCTCTTCTGGGAAAGCGATTAAAAGGGAATCAGGTGTAAATCCTGGACAGTCCCGCTGCTGTAAGTTTCGTGCAACGTTGCAGACAATTACTCTATGCCACTGGAATATTCTTCCGGGAAGGCGCCTGCAACAGAAACAAGTCAGAAGACCTGCCATGCATACTTTATCATTGCTTTCGAGGAAAAAGCGTTGAGTCTAATGAGCCGGACAAACCGTCCATCATTTCATTCATCAAACCTAATTCAGAGAAAGTAAAGAAGGTAATAAACTCTGCCAAGTTTATTTGATGATGTCCGGCCGAAGTGATTTCGTCCGGACATTTACATTACAAAAAGTCATATTTAAATTGGTTATTACATAGATTTTGCCTAAATTCGGCACATTAAACTGCAATAATCGGTTTATCCGTTAACCTATTGTCAAATTATTAAAGATACAGAGTCTATGGAATTACCATTTGCCGAAGCATGGAAAATCAAAATGGTGGAACCTATCCGTAAAAGTACCCGCCAGGAACGCGAACAATGGCTGAAAGAAGCCCACTACAACGTATTCCAACTCAAATCGGAACAAGTTTATATCGACCTCATCACCGACTCAGGCACCGGCGCCATGAGCGACCGCCAATGGGCAGGCATGATGCTGGGTGACGAAAGCTATGCCGGAGCCACCTCATTCTTCAAACTGAAAGAAGTCATCACCCGCCTCACCGGATTTGAATACATTATCCCCACCCACCAGGGACGCGCTGCCGAAAATGTACTCTTCTCCTACTTGGTGCACGAGGGCGACATTGTGCCGGGAAACTCCCATTTCGACACCACCAAAGGACATATCGAGGGACGCCGGGCATTGGCTCTGGACTGCACCATAGACGAAGCCAAACAGACACAGCTGGAAATTCCCTTCAAAGGCAATGTAGACCCTAAAAAACTGGAAAAAGCATTACAGGAACATAGCGAACGGATACCGTTCGTCATCGTCACCATAACCAACAACACTGCAGGCGGCCAGCCGGTTTCCATGCAGAACCTGCGCGAAGTCCGCGCCATTGCCGACAAGTACGGCAAGCCCGTTCTCTTTGACTCGGCACGCTTTGCGGAAAATGCCTACTTCATCAAAATGAGAGAAGAAGGTTACCGCAACAAGAGCATAAAGGAAATTACCCGCGAGATGTTTGACCTTGCCGACGGTATGACGATGAGTGCCAAAAAAGACGGTATTGTCAACATGGGCGGATTCATAGCCACCCGCCGGAAAGACTGGTATGAAGGTGCCAAAGGCTTCTGCGTGCAGTTCGAAGGCTACCTTACTTACGGAGGCATGAACGGTCGTGACATGAACGCCCTTGCCATCGGCCTGGATGAAAATACTGAATTTGACAATCTGGAAACCCGCATTCACCAGGTGGGCTATCTAGCCATGAAACTGGATGAGTACGGGATACCCTACCAACGTCCCGCAGGCGGCCATGCCATATTTGTGGATGCCCCCAAAGTGCTGACACATGTGCCCAAAGAAGAATTCCCGGCACAAACACTGACCGCTGAGCTCTATCTGGAAGCAGGCATACGCGGCTGCGAAATCGGGTATCTGCTGGCAGACCGCGACCCGGTGACCCGCGAAAACCGCTTCAACGGCCTGGACTTGCTTCGGCTTGCCATCCCCCGCCGCGTGTATACCAACAACCACATGGATGTGGTGGCAGCCGCTTTGAAAAATGTATATGACAAACGGGAAAGTATTACCCGCGGAGTGCGCATCACCTGGGAAGCTCCGTTGATGAGACACTTCACGGTACAACTGGAAAGGCTGTAAGAGATTTACAGACTCAATGTCAAGACAAAATCCGGAAACAAATAATAATGAATAGTGAACCGGCGTTTCTCCACCGTACGATATTCTTCGGCGGAGAATACGCCGCTTTCATTTACAGCAAAAGGCAGAATGCGCATGTGCCCGCGAAAATCAACCTCGGAAGCATTCAGGCATTTGAACATGGTCTCCTTAGCCGACCAGTGCAGCAACAGTGACCAAGTGTCGGTTCCGCGAAACACGGATGGCTGTTCATCTTCGCGCATGAATTTATGTGCCACCTTCCTTACCCGCTCACCATACTGCTCGATGTCAACACCCACTTCCCGACCCGGCAATCCCAAGACAACAGCCACATAACCTTTCGTATGCGAAATACTGAGAGAGGCGGAGTCATCCGCCAGATAAGGTTTCCCACTGGGATGATAGGCAATCTCTTTCTCTTCTCCCGACAGAGTATAAAGCAATACGCGGACAGCCAGCCACTCCAAACGGCGGTGTGCCGCGGTGAAGCGCCGCATACCTTCCCGGTATACTTCCTGATGAGGAAGCATGGCCAGCAATTCCTCCGGAGATTCCTCCGTTTTCCAAATTCCCCATCGACAGGGAAGAGCGGTATGTTGCAAGAAGAGGGGCACGGAACAATTTAAAAATTAATAATTAAAAATTAAAGGGAAGAAGAGTTGGGTTCTGCCGGGGCATTTACTGTGAACTTCACTTTCAGGATACGGCGGTTGTCCATCTCCAACACCTCAAACTCATAACGGCCGTAGGTCACCTTTTCATGGAGAGCAGGAAATTCCCCCTTCAGTTCCAGCAGAAGTCCGGCAAGCGTATCGGCATCCCCTGCCACCTCATCGAACGTTTCCTCGTCTATCTTCGTTATTTTATAGAAATCAGTCAGCTGGGTCTTGGCTTCAAATACCCAAGTGTGGTCATTCAGTACGGCATATGTACGTTCTTCATCATCGTATTCGTCATGAATTTCGCCCACAATCTCCTCAATAATGTCCTCCATGGTGACAATGCCCGACGTACCACCGAACTCATCGACCACAATGGCTATATGAATCTTGTTTGCCTGGAAATCGCGCAGCAAATCATCAATCATCTTGGTTTCGGGCACAAAATAGGCGGGCCGGATAAGCGACTGCCAGCGGAAATTATCCCCTTTGTTCAGATGGGGAAGCAAGTCCTTGATATAAAGCACCCCCTTGATATTGTCACGGCTATCCGCATAGATGGGAATACGGGAGTAGACATTCTCTACGATGCACTTCACCACATCTTTGAAAGGGGTACGGATATCCAGGTCCACCACATCAAGGCGAGAGGTCATGACCTCCTTGGCCGTTTCCCCGCCAAAGCGGATGATACCTTCCAGAATATTATTCTCCTCCGAAAGCTCAGCCTTGTCGGTCAGCTCCAACGCATGCGAGAGTTCATCGACCGATATGTTATGGTTCTTGCGGACCATATGCTTGTTCAGGAAAGAGGTGGAACGTACCAGCATAGATGCCATCGGATAGAATACGGAACGGCAAAACGTGATGCCGGGAGCGGCAAAACGGCAGAAAGCCAGCGTCTTCTGAGCCGAATATATCTTAGGCATGATTTCACCGAAAAGCAACAGCAAAAATGTAAGGACTACTGTCAGAATGAGGAACTCTGCAATGGGAGAATGAAATTGGAACACATTCATAAAGAAGAAGTTGCAGAGCATGATTATGGTTACATTCACGAAGTTGTTCGTAATCAGAATCGTTGCCAACAAACGTTCGCTGTTGTCCAGCAGATTACTGATTTTCTCATCCGAAGGATGCTTTCTCTCCGCTATTGCATTCAGGTCTGACGGAGAAAGAGAGAAAAAGGCTATTTCGGAAGCTGATGCAAAACCGGAAACAAGCAAAAGCAAACCTGCCAACACAATGGCTACAACGGCCGAAATAGAAGGAGTCTGTACGGATATACCGTTAAAAACATCTGCCAACTGGCATAAATAAGCGTCTGGGTCCAAAGATTTTGGTTTTAGTTAAACAATTAGAACGGCAAGTCGTCCGTCGGGTTATCTTGTGCAGGGGCAGCCTGCGGTTGTACTGGTTGTTGTGGCTGGGGGGCGGCTCCCGCCTGCGGCGCATAAGGGCTAGCACCGGGAGTTGCCGTTCTCGGAGTCAGCATCTCCATATTGTCGACAAATATCTCAGTCACATAACGCTTGATGCCTCCCTGGTCATCGTAAGAACGGGTACGTATCTTACCTTCCACGTAAAGCTTATCGCCTTTATGCACATATTTCTCAACGATTTCGCCTAAACGGCCACGGAATATCAGGTTATGCCATTCGGTACGGTCCGGAATCTGCGTACCATTCTGCAAAGTGTATCCTTTCTCCGTAGTGGCCAAAGAAAGCTGGGCAACACAGTTTCCACCTTCATAATAGGTTATTTTAGGGTCTTGTCCCACATTTCCTATCAATATCACTTTATTTACTGACATAAGCTTCTATTTTATTAATTTGCTGCCAAAATTAACGAGAATATTCACACCATGCAAGAATACAAACAACTTTTATACATATTTCTCCAAGAAAGCATGTATCAGCCGGGGTACCGCATAACGGCCCAAATCTTCGACTGCAACCCGTTGGTAACTTGAGAAGGAGCTCGAATTATCGGGCAGAGTAACCTCGTAGAAGTTGGTGTAAATCACTCTGTGGGACAATACATGTTTCACCCCCCGAAGCAGTGTACGGACCATCCGCACCTCTCCCTCTGCAAACAGCGCATGAAACTGCGGACATGCCAGAAATTCCTCTTCGGATAAATCTTTTTCCGTTTCAACCAGAGGCAATTCAAAGAGATTTTTCCAGATATCGTCCTCCGTCCTCTTATGTATCAAGGTATGCGCGCCCATGCGTACATATATATAATTAAAATAGCGGTTGGTGGTCTTGGTTCTGTGCTGCTTCACGGGCAGTTGCTGCACTTTTCCTTCAGACAATGCCCGGCAGCTGCCGGACAAAGGACAAAACAGACAGTTGGGCGACTGCGGCGTACACTGCACGGCTCCGAAGTCCATAATTGCCTGGTTATAATCTGCCGGCCTGGATTTATCGAGCACCTCACCCGCCAAAGCGGTAAAAGTCTTTTTCCCTTCAGTAGAATCAATGGGAACATCAATGCCGAAATAGCGGGAAAGCACCCGATACACATTCCCGTCGACCGCCGCATAAGGCATGTCATAGGCAAAGGAGCAGATGGCCGCTGCCGTATAATCCCCCACTCCCTTCAAAGCACGTACCTCTGCATAGGTTTTCGGAAATGTCCCCTTCATGCTTTTGGCTGCGGCATGCAGGTTACGGGCACGCGAATAGTACCCCAGGCCCTGCCAATATTTCATCACTTCGTCCTCGGACGCAGCAGCCAGCGACACCACATCCGGGAAGCGTTTTATGAAACGCAGAAAATACTCATACCCCTGCGCCACTCTTGTCTGTTGTAAGATGATTTCAGAAATCCATATCAGATAAGGGTCCGTGGTATTTCGCCACGGAAGGTCGCGTTTGTTCTCCGCATACCAGTCCAACAATGTTCCGCTAAAAATATTCATGCTGCAAAAATACTTCATTTTCAGCCTAACAAAGCTTAATGCCAAGACTTTTTTAGAAAATTGTCCGAAATATATTTTTTAGAGCCACGGAAAAGCTATATATTTGCAGTCCAAAAAATTAGGAAAACTATAGTAATAATATTTTTTTTAAAGAAAAATGACTAAAGCTGATATTGTAAACGAAATTACAAAGAACACCGGAATTGATAAGACAACCGTACTTACAACCGTTGAAGCATTCATGGACGCAGTAAAGGCATCTTTATCCAAAGATGAAAATGTTTACCTCCGCGGGTTTGGTAGTTTTGTAGTGAAGAAAAGAGCCCAGAAAACTGCTCGCAACATCTCCAAGAACACTACAATAATCATTCCGGAACATAACATTCCGGCATTTAAGCCTGCAAAAACGTTCACCCTCTCAGTGAAGAAATAATAAACAATAGTATTAACCCATAAAAATTTTGAAGCTATGCCAAGCGGAAAGAAGAAAAAAAGACATAAAATGTCTACGCACAAGCGTAAAAAAAGACTAAGAAAGAACAGACATAAAAGCAAAAAGTAATTTTTAGTCTGAAGGACAAAATAAAGAACAAACTTGTGAAGCAAAATGTCTCGCGGGTTTGTTCTTTGTTTAAGTAGTAAATAGAATCATTTAAAAGCCAATTATTGTGACAAGCGAACTCGTTGTAGACGTACAGCCCAAAGAGGTATCCATTGCACTGCTTGAAGACAAGCAGCTGGTGGAACTCCAGAGCGAAGGAAGAAACATCTCCTTTTCGGTGGGCAACATGTATTTGGGACGCGTCAAGAAATTGATGCCCGGCCTGAATGCCTGCTTCGTGGACGTGGGTTACGAGAAAGACGCTTTTCTTCATTATCTGGACCTGGGTCCTCAATTTAACTCGTTAGAGAAGTACGTAAAGCAAACTTTAAGCGACAAGAAGAAGCTGAATCCCATTACCAAAGCAACCATACTTCCCGACCTTGAAAAGGACGGAACGGTTTCCAACACACTCAAGGTGGGACAAGAAGTAGTGGTGCAAATTGTCAAGGAACCTATCTCTACCAAAGGGCCGCGACTGACTTCCGAACTTTCCTTTGCCGGAAGATACCTCGTGCTGATTCCCTTCAATGACAAGGTTTCCGTATCACAAAAAATTAAATCGAGCGAAGAGCGCGCACGCCTCAAGCAACTGCTGATGAGTATCAAGCCGAAAAACTTCGGCGTCATCGTCCGCACCGTGGCCGAAGGAAAACGTGTTGCCGAGCTCGACGGAGAGCTTAAAGTATTACTGAAACATTGGGAAGATGCCATTACAAAAGTACAGAAGGCCACCAAATTTCCGACACTGATTTACGAAGAAACCAGCCGTGCCGTAGGACTGTTGCGCGACTTGTTCAATCCTTCCTTCGAAAACATCCACGTGAACAACGAGGCTGTGTACCACGAAATCAAGGATTACGTAACCCTCATCGCCCCTGAACGGGCAGGAATCGTGAAGCTGTACAAAGGTCAACTCCCCATTTACGACAATTTTGGTATCACCAAACAAATCAAGTCGTCATTCGGCAAGACCATTTCATACAAAAGTGGTGCCTACCTGATTATTGAGCATACTGAGGCGCTTCACGTAGTAGACGTGAACAGCGGTAACCGCACCAAGAATGCCAACGGGCAGGAGGCCAACGCACTGGAAGTGAATCTGGGTGCAGCCGACGAACTGGCACGCCAGCTCAGACTAAGGGATATGGGTGGTATCATCGTGGTGGACTTCATCGACATGAATGAAGCCGAAAACCGACAGAAGCTTTACGAACGTATGTGTGCCAACATGCAGAAAGACAGGGCACGTCACAACATCCTGCCGCTCAGTAAATTCGGACTGATGCAGATTACACGCCAGCGTGTACGCCCGGCTATGGATGTAAATACGACGGAAACCTGTCCCACCTGCTTCGGTAAAGGCACCATCAAATCGTCCATCCTCTTTACGGACACCTTAGAGAGTAAGATTGACTACCTGGTCAACAAATTGAAGATAAAGAAATTCTCGTTACACATCCACCCGTACATCGCAGCCTACGTCAATCAGGGACTCGTCTCCTTGAAACGGAAGTGGCAGATGAAGTACGGATTCGGTATCAAGATTATTCCAAACCAGAAATTAGCATTCCTGGAATATGTATTCTACGACCTGCAAGGGGAAGAGATAGACATGAAGGAAGAAATCGAAATCAAATAAAAAAGACGGCGAAGGGTATTTATCTTCGCCGTCTTTTTTATCTCTTGCTTTGGGGGAGCTCTCCTCAAACATGCCTTCCGCTATAAAGCCAAACGATAGATTTCCCTGCAATCAGTCATGGTCAGCTTCACGTAGTTGCCAAGCAGTTCGCCTTTATTGCGCCGCAGACTGACGAGCATACGGTCTATATCGGGATGCTCGATACCCAACTCCTTAAAGCCAACCGGCAAGCCCATGTAACGGAAAAAGTGTTTCAGTCGGGCAACACCTGCCAAAGCCATCTCTTCCAAATCTTCGGACTTGGGTATATCAAAAACACGATGGGCAAACTGGGCTATCTTTGCCGGATTATGTTCTGCCATAAAAGCCATCCAGGCAGGGAAGATTACAGCTAAGCCGGCACCGTGGGCTACATTATAGATAGCACTGATTTCATGTTCCAGTGCATGGGATGCCCAGTCTTCCTCACGCCCTACCCCACAAGTTCCGTTATGCGCCACAGTGCCACACCACATAATGTTGGCACGCGCGGCATAGTTGTCCGGTTGCTGTTTCACCCGGTAAGCTTCTTTAATGATAGCTGTCAAGGTACCTTCACAAAGCCGGTCGCTGATTTCCACATCCGGTGTATTTGTGAAATAACGCTCCATGATGTGAGCCATCATGTCGGCAATACCACAAGCCGTCTGATAAGCCGGAAGGGTGTAGGTCAGTTCAGGATTCATGATGGAAAATACGGGACGCAAATGCTCGGGGGCACAGAGCCCCAGTTTTTGGAGTGTCTCTGTCTTGGTAATTACCGTATTGCCCGAACCTTCGCTTCCGGCAGCCGGGATAGTCAGCACCACGGCTACTTTCAACGCTTTCTCCACCTTGGCACGACCGATAAAGAAATCCCAAAAGTCACCATCATAGAGGGCTCCGGCAGCAATGGCCTTTGCCGTATCTATGACCGAACCACCTCCCACAGGAAGCATCATATCCACCTGCTCACGACGGCAAAGCTGAATACCTTCGTATACCTTACCGTCAATGGGATTGGGCTGGACACCTCCCATTTCGCAATAAGCCACACCGGCTTCCTGCAAGGATTGCTTCACCCTATCCAGCAGACCACTCCGTACAACAGAACCGCCTCCATATACTATCATCACCTTTTGTGCACCATACTTACGTGCCAATGCACCGACTTGCACTTCAGTATTCTTGCCAAAGACAAACTCTGTAGGACTATAAAAAACAAAATTATTCATTGTATACCTTATTTAATGTATCGACTGTATCTTTCAAAGAAGCGTCCGAACGCTCCCCACTTCATCAGTCCTTTCTCAAAAACAAAAATACCCAGCAATGCACAAGAGATGCCCAGCATCACATCAATCAGATAATGGTGTCCCGAATAGACAGCCGTCCACCAGATACCGACCATAATCACCGCAAACAACGCTATCAACCACTTTTTGCTGCGGTCCATAACCGCGTAGGCCAAAGCCACCACCATATAGGCGGCATGGAGCGAGGGCACTGCTGCAAATACATTGGCATTCCTTCCGTAAATGGAGTTGAAGATGGAGCATCCCAGCAATTCGTCAAAACGTCCTAAGCCTGCCACATTGCCCGGAGTGTCGAGTATCGGCTCGAAACCATAATTCATGGCATACCAGGGCGGAGCAGCGGGATGGATGTAATAGCCGGCAAAACCGATGAGATTAACCAGCAGGAACACCATCGCAAAACGAAGATATACCTTACGGTCACCCTTCAGATAGAGCCACAACCCGAATGCAATGGGAACCGGTACCCAACAGAGATAGAATATCCCGGCAAAGAAATCGGCAACAGGACAATGGTTCAAAGCAAAATACTCACAAGGGATAAGGACAGCACCGTCTACAGACAAGCCAAAAAGGGATTTTTCTGCCTCATAAAGTCCTTTTACATCAATGGGATTCACCTGGTAATTGGGATATACGCGCATCCAGTCATACGAAATGCCGAATATGAAAAACGGCAACAGCGCCACTGCCAACTTACGGGTTGTCTGTCCGGCAAAGAACAATACCAAAAATACACCCGCCATCAGGAAATGTTCCGGACGAAGCCCGATACAGACCGCTGTCAGAATCAGGAAAAACGCTGTGATGACAATCACCAGCACCGCCTCTCTCACAGAGGGAAACAAACTATTTTTCATTCCTTGTCTTTCAGTAGTTTATAGCAATGCGCCAAGCGGGCAAATGCCGTCAAATTCGCCAATATTGCAATCACTGCCATAGGCACAATCAGTATCAGCATCGGGTCGAATAAAGTACAATCACCAAAGATACCGCAGAACATGGCACCGAGGGCAGTCAGCACAACGCGTTCGGGGCGCTGCATGAAACCCACTTTACACTCCAGCCCCAAACCTTCGGCACGGGCACGCACGTAACTCACCATCAGCGAACCTATCAGCGCAATGAATGTAATGATGGAGCCCCACAAATAGCCTTGCAGCATCAGGTAATAGAAGATGCCGAACAATGTCACGAGCTCGCTGTAACGGTCGAGTACGGAGTCGTAGAGCGCACCGAAAGTAGAACTCATTTTACCCACGCGTGCCACACGTCCGTCCATCATGTCAAACAACCCGGCAAAGAGCACAATACCGCCTCCCCAGCCTACATAGGCCAGTTCACCACTCTTGTACACCCCGGCATACACAAACAAGGCAGCCGCCACGATATTCAGCACCAGCCCCGTAGTCGTAATAAAGTTAGGCGTAATGCCAATTCTAATCATACCATGCACCACAGGATTGATAATCTTGTATATCACCTGCTGCAACCAATCTCTATAATTCATATTCGTCTTTTTTGTTCTCTAAATAATGTTTCAGAAAGCCTTTTATATTGTGATTACGATAAACGAAAAAACGTTGCAGATGGTAGTTCCAAAAAAAAGCTACCAGCACTGCTACTATTATCTTTGACAGAATAAATACATTGTCGATATAATATCCCAACAATCCATTGACCCATGTCATGCCGGTAAGCCACTCGGTCAATGCAAAAGTGCCCCAGGTATTCAGTATAATGCTGCCTCCCCAGACAAAGAGATATTTCACGGCAACATGCGTTTTCTTACAGTCTTCGGCATGGAACACCCATCCGTAATTAATGGCACAGTTTACAATGCCTCCTACCACGGAACCCGTGAATGTGGCATAAAGATAAAAAACAGCAAAAGCCTTTACCAGAAGGATAGTCACCAGAAAATCGACAAAGCTTGCGAATTGCGCAGAAATCTGGGCCTTGAAGAAGATCCAGACAGAATGGCGCCACGACACACCTTTGCCATTTGATTTCAACTGATTATCCATCTTGCCACAATCAAAATTATAAATCCGTAGACTCCAGACAGAATATCGTCCATCATTACCCCGATTCCACCCGGCAGACTTTCCATACGGCGAATGCCCAAGGGCTTGAATATATCAAACAAACGGAACAAGACAAATGCTCCCAATGCATACCATACATGTCCGGCGGGCGCCGCAAGCAAGGCAATCCACACACCGACCATTTCATCGACCACCACGCGCGAAGGGTCTTCGCCCCAAGATGCCTCCAGGCGGTTAGCAGCCCAGATACCGGCAAGTGTAAATACCAAAATCAATGCTACTGTCAGCCACAAAAGGCAGGCACTTGAAACCAGATAAGACAACCCGAACCAGATAAGCGTAGCCAGCAAAGCTCCCGCAGTGCCGGGTGCAAAAGGAGAAAAGCCCGAGCCAAAGCCCGTACCGATAATGACTGGGAGGAGGGAGGGTTTCTTCATCAAAAAAGTAATGAGGTGATAAATGCGATAAAAACGGTAAAGTGATAAATGCAATAAAGTAATAAAAGTGATAAAGTGGTAAAGTGCTATCACTCTATCACCTTACCACCTTATTTTTATCACCTTATCACTGTTTTTTTAATCCAGATAACTCGGTGCTGTTTCACCCACCATGTTGCGGAGAGTCTCTTTCACCATGCGCCATTGCTGGAACAAATCGTGTACCGGCTCATGCTCGAAATCGTGCATCGGGCTCTTGCAGAAGAAAGACAGCCACGTCTGGATGCCGCACATGCCTGCACGCAATGCCAAATCACTGAAAATAACCAAGTCGAGCGCGATGGGAGCAGCAAGAATGGAGTCACGGCACAGGAAGTTAACCTTGATTTCCATCGGATAGCCCATCCAGCCGAAAATATCGATGTTGTCCCATGCTTCCTTGTTATCCTTACGAGGAGGATAGTAGTTGATGCGTACCTTATGATAAACATCACCGTACAAGTCAGGATATTTCTCCGGTTCGAAGATATTGTCGATAACAGACAGCTTGCTGACCTCTTTTGTCTTGAAGTTCTCCGGTTGGTCGAGTACCTCGCCGTCACGGTTACCCAGAATATTCGTAGAGAACCAGCCGCTTACACCCAGCATACGGGTCTTGAACATCGGAGCAAGCACCGTCTTCATCAAAGTCTGGCCACTCTTGAAGTCCTTACCGGAAATGGGCACATTCATTTTCTTGGAGAATTCCCACATAGCCGGAGTATCCACACACAGATTAGGAGCACCCATAATAAACGGAGCGCCTTCTGCAATGGCAGCATATGCATAGCACATACTCGGAGAGATAACTTCAGTATTGTTTTCCTTCATTGCCTGCTCCAAAGCAGCGAGAGATTCGTGCTCTTTGGACAGCGGAATATATATTTCGGTACTTGCAGCCCACAGCACAGCAATACGCTCGCAGTTATTGGCTGCCTTGAAGTTACGGATATCCTCACGCAACTGCTCTGTCATTTCCCAGCGAGTAGCAGCCTTCTTAATATGCGTACCGTTCAAACGTTTTGCAAAATTGTGGTCGAATGCAGCAGGCATCGGCTTGATGGCTTGCAGTTCGTCTTTTACCAAATTCAAGTCTTTCTCTTTCAAAACCTCGGCATACATAGCAGCTTCGTAGGCGTTGTCCGGGAAAATGTCCCAACCGCCGAAAATGATATCATTCAAATCAGCCAAAGGCACTATGTCTTTGATAAGTTTCTCTTTGCCATCCTGCATGCGCATAGCAGCCATTTGTGTGATTGAGCCTATAGCTTTTGCCAAGCCCTTGCGAGCAGCTAATGTACCGGTAATCATGGTGGTTGCAACCGCACCACCTACTCCGACTACCAGCACGCCCAGGCGTCCGGTTGCCGGCTTAATGTTTTCTTTCATTGCCATTGTATTATTTAGAGTTTAAAAAATTGCTCAAATTTAGGGTATTTTACTCAATTGGGATTAGTCATTTTATCCGATTTAATGTCCTATTAGTAAGATTTAAGTTAAAATGTCATGTGTAGACTGATTCTGAGCCCGGATTTGTCGATATTTGGTAAATTTCGGTAAGTCAAACGCCATACATAATCGACACGCAATACTTTGAAAATATTTTCAACACCTACACCTGCCTCTACGTATGGCGTATGCCCCATTGTAGTGCTGCCGGCAGGAAAACGGAACAAATCCTGCTGAAAAGCCGGATTATTCTTATCACTCAAATTCCCATACAAGCCGCGACAGGAAAGCACTTCACGCCATTTCAACTTTTTCAACAAAGGAATACGGTTGAAGAGCCAGCCGTTCAAGTAATAGGTCACATCCCAGGAAGCGTATTCATCGTTCATGAATTCCATGGCATTCATCAGTGAATAGGACTCGGGCTGTATGGTATAGGACAAGTTCGCGTTGGGAATGACGAGCAAAGGGAAAGGAACCTTGTTCCATACTTTCCCGGCCTTCAGGATAACGTCCGTATAACCGAATGCCGAGAACCAGAAACGCTTTTGAAAACCCGCTTCCGTATAGTGATAGGTATAGTCTCCTCCCAGTACCCCTTTGGCAGCCATGGTATGTGTAAGCGAAAAGACCGGAGCATCCAGCGAAACGGGGAAACGGTTCCATTGGGTCTGGAAGAATTTCTCGTTGGGAGCATAGCGCAGCTTCAATTCCAGTTCACTGGTCGAAATACTTTTTACATACGTATTATGGTCGTCCTGCTTGACGAAAGGAATCAGATGGGATGATTCATCTTTACGCAGACGCGTCGTCATCTGTACGGAAAAGCCGGAATGGAACTCATTGGTATAGGTCAGTTCCGCCTTCCGCTGATAACCGATACGGTCATCCTTCTGACGTTTCAAGGCAAGAAAAACATTATCCTGACTGGTATAAAGATAGTGTTGTCCATATTGATTGACGTCTGACAAGTAACGGAGCTTCAACGAATGTATAGGAAATTCATTGGCATATTCCTTCTTCCTATGAAAAGAATATTCCAGTTCGGCGAGTCCCTTTACACGATGGTCGCGAAAACCGTATGCCATATAGCCCCTGCCGAACAAATGCGGATTGAGCCATGCCGTCGTCATACCGCCGGCACGCAAGCGCACCCCTTCCAGTGTATTTCCGCTGATAGTGGTATTCATCATACCGATATAGAACAAAGGTTCTTTTTCCTTCGGAGCGGGAATATACCCCGTGAACAGCACCTTCAACACTTTCTCCGTCCAGAAATAAACGGGATAGCTGCGCAACTGGGCCATCATCTTGTCCACCGAAGTCTCTTTCTTGCTGACTTCCACCTGGCGGTTGGCATCCCAATATGCTTCCGAATAGCCGGAAGCCGATGTCTCTTCAATCACCTTTTCCGGTTTTCGGAAAGCCTGCAGAGCCTTGTCATCCGGTTCATACTGATAGTTTCTGTAATACACATCCCGCTTGGCATAAATACCGTCACTATTGTCCACCAACTTGAATTCCGTAGTGATACTCTCATTGAGCAACTGCCTCGTACCGTCCTCCGCGCGGTCAAAATTCTGTTCAATCTTCATGTAGTCCACAAAGTTCAGATTTATTTTCTGAGGAAAGTTCATGACGGCACGCTTTACAAAATAGGTACTGTCCAGCATGACGTATAAATGTCCCGTAAAACCGAACGACTCGGAGTTGAAAGGGACAAATGTCAAGTCAACACAAGGCTTTCCGGCAACGGTAAGCGTATCCATCAGATAATATTTGTAGAAAGACGGCCCAAGGGAGGAAAGCGGACTGACAAACTTATTGGTGAACAAGGTGATGTTGTTCTCATAAAGGTCTACATCGGTCATGGTGACACTGATAGCCTGCTCCATACCCTGCTGGGAAAGCATCTCGTCCACTCCTGCCTGCCTGCGGGCGGTGACCCACTGTTTCCGGCTATGCGGAGACTTGCGGTAATAGTCTGTGGCAAGTAACTCACGGTTGGAGATGGCCAGTACCGGCCTGCCGGTAACGGCAGAGGTATCGACATAATCCGTCAGAAACTTGAACTTACGGTAAAGCCACTTCTGTTGCTTCAAGCTGTCGAAGTTATTGATGGCAAAAGTCATCTTTTCATAGCGGTCACGTTTCCAGAAGTCGCGTTCGTCGGGCGAGTAGTCATCCCGATGCTCTATCATCTTGCGTACAAACTCCACTGCGGGATTATCCTTTTTCTTATACCGTTCACGTTTCGGCTTCACCACCACCTCATCCAGTGCATAAGTGGCTGGCGAAAGGGCAATATTGAACTTAGAAGACTTTGCAGGATGAATCAGCCGGACATATTCATTATATCCCACGGCCGAAATGACCAGCGTGGCCTCCGGGCGATAGGTCTTGAAGGAAAAACGGCCGTTATTGTCCGTCATCCCTCCCTCCGTAGTTCCTTTCAGATAAACTGACGTATAAGGCAACGGCTCCTTCGTCAACGAATCGGTGACAACGCCTTGCACCATATATTGTGCTCTCAATGGAAGAGTAACCAGCTGGATAAGCAGAAATACCCTAAAAAACAACTTCATACCTTGTTTTACCTAATTTGGATGGCAAAGGTACGGAAGAAAACTTTTTCTTAAAGTTCGGTTTTACGGAATAAATGTTCTAAAAAACTCCTTTTGTACAAAACACTTCCCGTTAAAAGCCGTTGTATAGCGAAACGACGCTCCAGAAAGCATCGGAACAACCAATATATAACCTAAACAACTTGATTATGGAATGGATTTTCAACCAGCTCAGGGAACGCCCCGAACTTGCCATTTTCCTCACTATATTCCTGGGATTCTGGCTGGGGAAACTGCGTATCGGTAAGTTTACGCTGGGCACAGTGACCAGTGTACTGCTTGTAGGCGTACTGGTAGGGCAACTGAATATAGCCGTACCGGGTCCGATAAAGTCGGTATTTTTTCTGCTTTTCCTTTTTGCCGTGGGCTATAAAGTGGGTCCCCAGTTCTTCCGCGGACTGAAAAAGGACGGATTACCCCAAGTAGGCTTTGCCGTACTGATGTGTGTATCCGTACTGTTAGTGACCTGGCTGCTGGCCCTGATGATGGGCTACAATGCCGGTGAAGCTGCCGGACTGCTGGCCGGTTCGCAAACCATCTCCGCCGTCATCGGAGTGGCAGAAGACACCATGGCCAATATGGGACTGGACGAGGCCCAACGACAAAGTTACGTCAACATCATTCCCGTATCCTACGCCGTCACCTACATTTTCGGTACGGCAGGCTCGGCATGGGTCCTATCATCCATTGGTCCCAAGATGCTAGGCGGGCTGGAAAAGGTGAAAGCCGCCTGCAAGGAACTGGAGGCGAAGATGGGCAGCTCTCTGGCTGACGAACCGGGATTCATGCCGGCGGCACGCCCCGTCACTTTCCGTGCCTACCGGGTCGAAAACGAATGGTTCAAGAATGGAAAGCGGGTGATTGACCTGGAAGTCTACTTCCGGCAGCACGACAAACGTCTATTTGTGGAACGCCTCCGCAAATCCGGAGTTGTGGTGGAAGTCAGCATGAACATACAGATAGAGCCGGGAGACGAAGTAGTGCTAAGCGGACGCCGCGAATACATCATAGGCGAAGAAAGCTGGATAGGGCCGGAAGTACAAGATGCCCAGCTCCTGGATTTTCCTGCCGAAAAGTTACCGGTTACAATCACACGCAAGACGGTTGCCGGCAAGACGGTTGCAGTTATCCGAAGGGAAAAGTTCATGCACGGTGTCAGTATCCGGAGCATCAAGCGCGCCGGAATATCCATTCCCGTGCTGGCACAAACGGTAGTAGATGCCGGCGACGTCATCGAAGTGGTAGGTACCAGGCAGGAAGTGGAAGCAGCAGCCAAACGTCTGGGGTATATAGACCGCCCTACCAACCAGACGGACATGATATTCGTAGGCCTGGGTATCCTTGTCGGAGGTTTGTTCGGAGCACTTTCCGTCCATATCGGCGGCATCCCCATCAGCTTGAGCACAAGCGGCGGCGCATTGATTGCCGGCTTGTTCTTCGGCTGGCTCCGCAGTAAGCACCCCACCTTCGGGCGCATTCCCGAACCTTCGCAATGGGTGTTGAACAATGTCGGTCTGAACATGTTCATCGCGGTAGTGGGCATTTCGGCAGGTCCCAGTTTCGTGCAGGGCTTCCACGACGTAGGTATCAGTCTGTTTCTGGTGGGAGCAGCCGCCACCGCCCTGCCGCTGATTATCGGCTTGCTGCTGGCAAGGTATGTTTTCAAGTTCCATCCGGCACTGGCTTTGGGCGTCTGCGCGGGGGCACGTACCACTACGGCCGCTTTAGGCGCGGTGCAGGATGCCGTTGAGAGTGAGACACCTGCTCTGGGATACACCGTGACCTATGCCGTGGGCAATACCTTATTAATAATATGGGGTGTAGTCATCGTTTTGCTAATATAAGACGATTCTGTACCAATGCTTACTAATCCGGAGCATTCAAAGAATTATTGCCGGAAATGCAAGCGACTATATACCCATTCACTAATAGCTATTCGTCCGACAGCTGTCGGACGATAATTCAACAGTTGTCGGACGATGATTCAACAACTGTCGGACGAAAAGGAAACATATATCGGACGATTAATTTCAAGCAAGGAAAGAAATAGTATACCGCATGAACAGAGATTATTCGCCGAATGACTGAAAACAATAAATAACGAACCTAAACTTGAGCTTATGGATACAAAACTTTTAGAAAAGAAAATGGAATCTATCAGTCCTTTCGAACTGAAGAACCGCCTGATAGACATGGCAGACGAGAGTCTGAAGAAAACCGCCCGTACCATGCTGAACGCAGGGCGCGGCAACCCCAACTGGATTGCAACCGCTCCACGCGAAGCCTTCTTCCTGTTGGGAAGCTTCGGCCTGGAAGAGTGCCGCCGCATCATGGATTTGCCCGAGGGAATTGCAGGCATCCCCGAAAAAAAAGGCATTGCCTCTCGCTTCGAAGCCTTCCTGAAAAAGAACAATAACGTACCGGGCGCCAAATTGCTGGAACAAACCTACAACTACCTGCTGATGCAGCATGCCGCCGACCCCGACAGCCTTGTACACGAATGGGCCGAAAGCATTGTAGGCGACCAGTATCCCGTGCCCGACCGCATCCTTCATTTTACGGAAATCCTTGTGCAAGATTACCTTTCGCAAGAGATGTGCGACAACCGTCCTCCCCGGGGTGCCTATGACCTGTTTGCCACCGAAGGTGGAACAGCCGCCATGTGCTACATCTTCGACTCCCTGCAGGAAAACTTCCTGCTGAACAAAGGGGACGGCATCGTCCTCATGGTTCCTGCCTTTACCCCCTATATTGAAATCCCACAACTCAGCCGCTACCAGTTTCGAGTGACCAAAATACATGCCAACCGCATGAATAACGAAGGGATGCACCTCTGGCAGTACAGCGACGAAGACATAGACCGCTTGAAAAGCCCTAAAATCAAGGCCCTCTTTGTCACCAATCCCAGTAATCCGCCCAGCTACACACTCAGTCCGGATACAATGGCGCGCATCGTGAGTATCGTCAGAAATGACAACCCTAATCTGATGATTATTACAGACGACGTATACGGTACATTCAGTCCGCACTTCCGTTCGTTCATGGCAGAAATTCCCTACAATACGCTTTGCGTCTATTCATTCTCCAAATACTTCGGTGCCACCGGATGGCGCAATGCGGTCATCGCCCTGCACGAATTCAATCTGTTCGACAAGCTGATAGCCAAACTGCCGAAAGAGAAACGGGAGATTCTGCACCGCCGCTACTCCACCCTCACTCTGGAACCTGAAAAACTGAAGTTTATCGACCGTATGGTTGCCGACAGTCGCCAGGTGGCACTGAACCATACCGCCGGACTGTCATTGCCACAACAGATGCAGATGGGCCTTTTCGCCGCCTTTACCCTGCTGGACAAGGAAAACAAATACAAGCAAAAGATGCAGGAGATTATCCGCCGCCGATTGCATGCCCTTTGGGAGAATACCGGTTTCACGCTGACGGAAGACCCGTTGCGTGTAGGTTATTATACAGAAATCGACATGCTGGTTTGGGCAAAGAAGTTCTATGGGGACGACTTTGTAGAATATCTGAAACGCACCTACAGCCCGCTGAACGTAGTCTTCCGCCTTGCCAAAGAAACCTCTCTGGTGCTGCTGAACGGCGGTGGTTTTGACGGCCCCGAATGGAGCGTGCGCGCCTCACTCGCCAATCTGGACGAGAAAGACTATGCGACCATCGGCCAAGGCATTAAAAGGATATTGGACGAATATGCAAAAGAATTCTTTAAAAGCAGAAATTGAAAGGTGAAAGGTAAAACTTTCAAATTTCAATTAAATAGTATACGGAAGCGGGTCAATCCATCGTTGTAGGTACGTAGGGAGAACGTGCAACCATGACGGCTCAAAACTTCCCGGATAAACACCAGGCCAATTCCCTGCCCGTTCGGCTTGGTGGAAAAGAAGGGACTGAAGAGTTTAGCTTCGGTCTCTTTACTTATCCCCGGACCATTGTCAACGACTTCGACAGAAGCGGGGGCAGTGGTCCTTACTATTATCTCACCTTGCTGTCCGTTTTCTCCGGCATCCCCCTCTATACTTTCGGCAGCATTCTTGATGATATTCACAAGCACCTGCTCAAAAAGAGAAGCATCCATACGCACCATTCCCACCTCCGGGTCGCATTCCAGACGTAGCTCTATATTGCGGTCATTGCACATTCCTTCCATAAAACGCTTGCACATGGACACCAACTCATTCAGTTGGACGGGCACCAGGGTAGGTTCAGGTATCTTTACCACATCTGCAAAACGGGTAATGAAACGGCTCATCGAGAAACAACGCTCCGTACAAACGCGCATCACGTCGCAGATGTCCTCCATATCATCTTCTGTAGAAAGTGCCTGCTCCACTGTATCGAGTGTGGAAGTGATGCCCGCAGTGGTATTGTTCACTTCATGAGCTATCATGCGGATTACCTTTTCATAGGCACGCTTCTCGGCACGCATCACTTCTTCCGTCATACGCTCTATCAAGAAAAAAGGATGTTTGAACCCTCTGTCAATAAAAGAAGAATGGGTGCATTTATAAATATTCGCATCATTGAGACGGACCACTGCCGTCTCGTCTTTGGGAATGGACGAAAGTTCGGCAGCCAACGGGGAGTCCATCTGGTCCAACCGCTTTGCCATCGCCTCCTCCATACGGACACCGAGCATCTTTACCGCCATCGGATTCAGTTGCGACACTTCATCGTCCATTGTCAGGATAATAACCCCCATTGGAGATGCCTGAATCAGCAAATCCAAGAAGTGATTCTGCTCGCGCATGCGCAACCGTTCATTCTTGAGCTGCTCCATCATTCGGTTAAAGATATTCACAATGCGGTCTGCTTCGTACTGCCCTACCCGGCTGAGACGGCTACTGAAATCCTGCTCGCGCAACAACTCCATACCGCTGCCTATGGTGTTCATCGGCTTCACTATCTTATTATAGAATACTATCAGATAGATAAGGATAAACCCGATGAGCCCCTCCAACACGTACAGATACAAAGAAGGCTTTCCACTCAGCAGATATACCAGCATTCCACCCAGACCGAGCAGAAAAAGGACAAGTATGAAGAAAAAGAATTTTATGCGCACGGGACTTGAATATTATATTTTTCCAAACGTCTGTAAAGCGCAGCGCGGCTGATGCCTAATGACACTGCCACTTGACTGAGATTCCCTTTATGCTGTTCCAACGCCTGCAAGATAGTCTGCCGCTCTATTTCATCCAAGGTCATACCTGCAAAAGAAGTACCTTCGGCAGCTTTGGCCGGTTCGTCGTGACGCAGATATTGGGCATCGAAATCCGTGGCATCCAGCACCGGCTTGCCGCTGACCAGAATGGTACGCTCCACCAGATTCTTCAACTCACGAATGTTGCCCGGATAAGGCAGGCGGGAAAGGAAATTCAGAGCGTCGGCCGAGAAATCCGTACGCGGCAAGCCGTTCACCTCTGCCTGACGGTCGGCAAAGTGACGTGCCAGCAAAGGAATATCTTCACGGCGCTCCCGCAAGGAGGGCAGTTTTACGGTAATCAGGTTGATACGGTAAAAAAGGTCTTCACGGAAAGTACGTTCGGACACCATCTTGCGGAGGTCTGCATTAGTGGCGGACACAACGCGTACATCGACTTTGCGGGGACGGCTATCGCCCAGCACTTCGAATGTCTGGTCTTGAAGCACGCGCAGCAGTTTCACCTGGCAGGAAGGGTCGAGGTCACCAATCTCGTCGAGGAAGATAGTACCTTTATTTGCCATTTCAAAACGCCCTATACGGTCGGCGCTGGCATCGGTAAACGCCCCTTTCTTATGGCCGAACATCTCGCTCTCGAACAAGCTCTGCGAGATGCCACCAAGGTTCACCTTGACAAAGGGCTGCTTCACGCGTTGGCTGTTGATATGGATGGCTTCGGCAATCAGCTCCTTGCCCGTTCCGCTTTCGCCCGTAATCAGCACCGAAGCATTGGTACGGGCTATGCGAGCCACTGTGTTCAGCACTTCCATCAGCCCTTTGGACTTACCTATAATATGGCTGCGATTCAATGCGGTAGTCTGCTCTTCCGGCACCTCTTTCGGGGCGGCCGTAAGCTCAAGGGCCGTCTCGATGCGCTGCAAAAGAGCAGCATTGTTCCAAGGCTTGGTTATGAAATCGAATGCGCCGGCCTGCATACCCTGCACGGCAAGCTGGATACTTCCCCATGCCGTCATCAAAATAACGGGCACATCGGGACGGAACACCTTTACCTGCTTCAATAAGGTAAGTCCCTCTTCTCCGGTAGTGGAAAGAGTGAAGTTCATATCCATCAAAATCAAGGCGGGAGCTTCGGCCCTCACTATGTCCATAGCTTCGCGAGGACTTGGAGCCGTTTTCACCTCATATCCGGCACGCTTCAGCATAAAGCTGAGGGAAGAGCGCACAGCACTATCGTCGTCTATTATCAGTATCATAAAAATTGTAGTTTGTTTCCCGCAAAAATAAGTAAAAAAGCAGAGTTATGAATGATAAGTTATAAGTTATTTACCTATAATATCGCATATACGGTACTTTTACCGGCAAATAACTCATAACTTATCACTTGCAACCCGTCGACTTATCCTCTTACCACCTCTTCAAAATCAGCTTCCAATTCCGTATCGCGTTCAAAATCCCAAAGGGTCAAGCTGCGGAGCTGATAGAAGTAATACCAATAGTAGTACAGCTCTGAAATATGCTTTTGACGGGCTTCGTCTTTAGAGTTCTGTGCATCGTTCAGGTCCAGGGTGCTGATTTTACCTATCATAAAGGTCTCTACACTGGTCTTGTAACGCTTCTCAGCAATGACATCCGCCTCTTCGGCTATGTCCAGCTGTTGCGCCTGGTTGTTGAAGTTAGCCACCAGCAAAAAGATGTCCTGGTTAAAGTCCATCTGTTCCTGACGGATTCTGGACAAGACCACTTCACGGTTGCTCTTTGCCACCCTTACCTTGCCGCGGCGCTTGCCCCAGTCAAGGATAGGAATCTTGACGCCTACCTGCACAATCTGATTATCAAGCAAGTCCCGGTAGGCTGAAGAGAATTCATGGTTCTGCCCCGTATAGCCCACACTGGCAAAGAGGTCGATGCTGCGCAAGTTTCCGCGTGCCGTTGCCACTTCATAATCAGCTTCGAGCTGGCAGCGGCGAATGTTCTGTGCAAAGGAGTTGCGTTCCAGTGCCTTGTTCAGCACACGGTCATACTCCATCTTTATATCGGGAACAGTGGCGGGCAACACCGGATTCAGGCTTTCCTGCTCGGACACCCCGAGGAAAGAACGGAGCTGGAACATTTTTGCATTCAGGTTGCTCTCTGCCTCAGTCACGTCGGCCTTGCCCTGCAATGAATTCAGTTTAAGCTGCAACAAATCATTCTCGGATATCTGTCCCATTTTACGTTTGGCTATGGCCACTTCATAAAGGCGGTCGGCATTCGTCTTGTTCTGCATGGCGGTAGCGAGCGATTCTTTGGCCAGCAGCAACTCAAAGAAATAAGTGATGGTTTTCATCGTCACCTCTTCCGTAGCTGAAATGAACTCGGCCTTTGCCTCGGCATAGCGTACGGGCTCTATACGGCGGTTCCACTTCAAGGTATTCACTCCGAAGACCGGTTGCGTCAACTCCAGACTCACGGGGACTGACATGAACTGCTTCGCTCCTCCGGAACCCAGTTGTTTGAGATAATCCAGCGAAGAAGTCAGTGACAGCTTACCCCCCGTAAACCAAATGTTCTGGTCTACCGAAAGCTGTCCGGACAGCCCCAGTGTATTGTTGCGAACAAAGCTATAGGAGCCGTCGGAATTCTGGTAGGTACTGTAGGACTTGTTATAGTTGGGTAGTGTACCGGTGAAATTCACTTCCGGCAACAAGTCCGCACGGAATGTACGGTATTCCCAATACGCGGTTTTCAATTCATTCAATGCCACAGCAGCATCCACAGACTGCGTACGGGCCAGTACAATGGCCTCCGACAGCGTAATATTGCGTTCATGTCCCAAAGTATCATTCTGCGCCATGGTTGCCAACGGCATCAAAAAACAAACTGCAAGTAAAATATTCTTTTTCATGTTCAATCTTTAAAATTGTCGCAAACAGAAAAGCAAAGAGTGTGCCAAGTGGCCGGAAAGGTTTCATAGAGGGGTAAGTGTTCATTTTCGGACAGTGGGGATGTCCGTTAGCGGACGATATCAAGAAAACAACCGGTCTCTATCTAAAGTCTGAAAAAATCCTTCTAAAGTTCAATTAACCATTAATTAATTGATGAAAAATTTCTTTATTAAGGAAGAATTCTCTTTCTTTGTGCTGCTTTATACCTTTATTAAAAAGGATACAATACTAACATTAATTTATATAGTTATGAAGATTTCACACATTGAGCATCTGGGCATTGCCGTTAAGAGCATTGAAGAAGCCCTTCCGTACTACGAAAACGTTTTAGGTTTGAAATGCTACAACATCGAAACCGTGGAAGATCAGAAAGTTAGAACCGCTTTCCTGAAAGTGGGCGATGTAAAGATCGAATTGTTGGAACCTACTTCTCCCGAAAGCACAATTGCCAAGTTCATCGAAAAGAACAACGGTAACGGTGGCATGCATCATCTCGCATTCGCCGTTGAAGACGGAGTGGCCGGTGCGCTTGCCGAAGTCGAAGAAAAAGGTATCCGCCTTATAGACAAAGCTCCCCGCAAAGGTGCAGAAGGTCTGAACATTGCATTCCTGCATCCGAAGTCAACTCTCGGTGTCCTGACCGAGCTTTGCGAGAAACCGGAATAAGCAAGACTGTAAAATCATCAAATCATAAATTGTATAAACACTTAAAGAATATAAATTCATGAGTAATCAACTTGAAAAGATTAAAGAGCTTATAGACCGCCGCGCTGCAGCACGTCTCGGTGGTGGTGAAAAAGCGATTGCAAAGCAACACGAGAAGGGTAAATATACAGCTCGCGAGCGCATAGCCATGCTTCTCGACGAAGGCAGTTTCGAAGAAATGGACATGTTCGTAGAACATAGATGCACCAACTTCGGCATGGAAAAGAAACACTACCCCGGTGACGGTGTAGTAACCGGTTGCGGTACAATCGAAGGCCGTCTGGTTTATATCTTCGCACAGGACTTCACAGTTTCTGCCGGTTCACTGTCCGAAACCATGTCTCTGAAAATCTGTAAGATTATGGACCAAGCCATGAAAATGGGTGCTCCGTGTATCGGTATCAACGACTCGGGCGGTGCACGTATTCAGGAAGGTATTAATGCCTTGGCTGGCTACGCTGAAATCTTCCAACGTAACATACTTGCTTCGGGTGTCATTCCGCAGATTTCCGGTATTTTCGGTCCTTGTGCCGGTGGCGCCGTTTACTCTCCTGCCTTGACAGACTTTACTTTGATGATGGAAGGTACATCCTACATGTTCCTTACCGGTCCGAAGGTAGTAAAGACTGTAACCGGAGAAGACGTAAGCCAGGAAAACCTGGGTGGTGCGAGCGTTCACTCCACCAAATCTGGTGTTACTCATTTTACTGCACAGACAGAAGAAGAAGGTTTGGCTCTTATCCGCAAACTGTTGAGCTACATTCCCCAGAACAACCTGGAAGAAGCTCCCTATGTAGACTGTACAGACCCTATCGACCGTCTGGAAGATTCCCTGAACGACATCATTCCTGATAACCCGAACAAGCCGTACGATATGTACGAGGTAATTGGTGCTATCATAGATAATGGTGAGTTCCTCGAAATCCAAAAAGATTATTCAAAGAATATCATTATTGGTTTCGCACGTTTCAACGGACAGTCCGTAGGTATTGTTGCCAACCAGCCGAAGTATCTGGCAGGTGTGCTCGACAGCAACGCATCCCGCAAGGGCGCACGCTTCGTCCGTTTCTGCGACGCCTTCAATATTCCTATCGTATCATTGGTAGACGTACCGGGATTCCTTCCGGGAACCGGCCAGGAGTACAACGGCGTCATCCTGCACGGTGCCAAACTGCTGTATGCATACGGTGAAGCTACTGTACCCAAGGTTACCATCACACTGCGTAAATCCTACGGTGGTTCGCACATCGTGATGAGCTGTAAGCAGCTGCGTGGCGACATGAATTATGCTTGGCCTACTGCTGAAATCGCTGTAATGGGTGGTGCAGGTGCTGTAGAAGTATTATATGCCCGCGAAGCCAAAGAGCAGGAAAATCCGGCTCAATTCCTGGCTGAAAAAGAGGCTGAATACACCAAGTTGTTTGCCAATCCTTATAATGCAGCTAAATATGGCTACATTGATGATGTTATCGAACCGCGTAACACACGTTTCCGCATCATTCGTGCCCTGCAACAGTTGCAAACCAAGAAATTGACTAACCCGGCTAAGAAGCATGGTAATATTCCCTTGTAATCAAGCTTTTCACACTAAAACAAGAACGATTATGAATAAAACAAAAATCGGAATATTCCTTTCATTGATGCTGGTGTTAGGCTTTTGCTCTTCTTGCAAAGAACAGAAATCGAACAACAAACTGCTGCTGAATGAAGTGCTGGTCAACAACGAAAGCAACTATCAGGATGACTACGGTGTGCACAGCGCATGGATTGAAATATTCAACAGATCATACGGCAGCGCCGACCTTGCAGGTTGCTATCTGAAATTCAGCAGCCAGCCGGGTGATACTGCCAGTTATTTCATTCCCAAAGGTGACGTTCTGACACTCATAAAACCACGTCAGCATGCACTTTTCTGGGCTGATGGAGAACCAAGACGCGGTACATTTCATACGAACTTCAAACTGGATGCCACAAATGCCAACTGGATTGGGTTGTATGATTCCGGCAAGAAATTGCTTGATCAAGTCATAGTGCCTGCCGGTACTTTAAAAGCCAACCAATCCTATGCCCGTGTCAGTGATGCAGCCGACCAATGGGAAGTAAAGGGTGGAAGCGAAGATAAATATGTCACTCCGAGTACCAACAACAAGACTATCGACAGCAATGCCAAAATGGAAAAATTCGAAGAGCATGACAGCGTAGGTATCGGTATGGCTATTTCTGCCATGAGCGTTGTATTCTGCGGGCTGATATTACTCTACATCTCCTTCAAGATTATAGGTAAAATATCAGTTAACCTCAGCAAACGCAATGCCATGAAAGCTAAAGGTATTACTGATAAACAAGAAGCAAAAGAGAAACAACTGGGGCAGGCTCCGGGAGAAGTTTTTGCTGCCATTTCAATGGCCATGCACGAATTCCAAAGCGATGTACACGATGTGGAAGACACGATACTTACCATTACCCGTGTAAAACGCAGTTACTCACCGTGGAGTTCAAAGATTTATACGTTGCGTGAGACTCCTCACAAAAAGTAAGTCACCCATAATAAAATAAAACGATGAAAGAATATAAATATAAAATTAACGGTAACGTATATAAAGTTGCCATTGGAGATATTGAAGACAACATCGCTCATGTAGAAGTGAACGGTACTCCCTACAAAGTTGAAATGGAAAAAGCACCGAAGGTAGTCGTTAAACCGGTAGCACGTCCGGCAGCCACATCCGCTCCTGCTGCTCCTGCTACTCCGGTAGTAAAACCGGCCGCTGCTTCTACCGGCAAGTCAGGTGTAAAATCTCCGCTTCCCGGTGTAATCCTCGATATCAAAGTAAATGTCGGCGATACAGTAAAGAAGGGACAAGTTATCATCATTTTGGAAGCCATGAAGATGGAAAACAATATCAATGCTGATAAAGACGGTAAGATTACAGCCATCAATGTAAACAAAGGGGACTCTGTTCTCGAAGGTACTGACCTCGTAATTATTGAATAATATGGGAGAATTTATCACATTTTTAGGAAACAACCTTGCCGACTTCTGGACTTATACAGGTTTTGCCAATGCAACGGTAGGACATGTGGTAATGCTTCTGGTAGGTTTGTTTTTCATATACTTGGCTGTAGCCAAGGAATTTGAGCCGATGCTATTAATTCCTATCGGTTTCGGTATGCTGATTGGTAATATACCTTTCAATATGGAAGCCGGATTGAAAGTTGGTATCTATGAAGAAGGTTCCGTACTTAATATTCTGTACCAGGGAGTAACCTCCGGTTGGTACCCGCCACTCATATTCCTGGGTATCGGTGCCATGACGGATTTCTCTGCTTTGATATCGAACCCCAAATTAATGTTGGTTGGTGCAGCAGCCCAATTCGGTATATTCGGTGCTTATATGATTGCCCTTGCCATAGGATTTGACCCGATGCAGGCTGGTGCAATCGGTATCATTGGTGGTGCCGATGGTCCGACTGCCATCTTCCTCTCTTCTAAACTGGCTCCTAACTTAATGGGTGCCATTGCGGTATCAGCCTATTCATATATGGCATTAGTACCGGTGATACAGCCGCCTATTATGCGTTGGCTGACCAGTAAAAATGAACGTCTTATCCGTATGAAACCTCCCCGTGTGGTTTCACATACGGAAAAAGTAATGTTCCCGATTATCGGTTTGTTACTGACCACATTCCTTGTACCATCCGGTCTGCCTTTGCTGGGTATGCTGTTCTTCGGTAATTTACTGAAAGAAAGTGGAGTCACACGTCGTCTGGCAAACACAGCCAGTGGTCCGCTGATTGATACCATTACTATTCTGCTTGGTTTGACAGTAGGTGCTTCTACGCAAGCATCCGAGTTCTTAACCCTTGATTCAATCAAGATATTCGGTCTGGGCGCCTTATCATTTGTCATTGCCACAGCATCCGGTGTCATCTTCGTGAAGATTTTCAACCTCTTCCTGAAGAAAGGCAACAAGATTAATCCGTTGATCGGTAATGCCGGTGTATCTGCCGTACCCGACTCTGCACGTATCTCCCAAGTAGTAGGTCTGGAATACGATCCTACCAACTATCTGCTGATGCATGCCATGGGCCCGAACGTTGCCGGTGTAATCGGTTCCGCTGTAGCAGCAGGTATCCTGCTGGGATTCTTAATGTAATACATTTATTCATTCCGTTATCCGGCTTGAATTCTGAACTATTTTAGAGCCCCTTCATTTTTGGAGGGGCTTTTTCGTTAATCTATCTAAAACAGATTACGATTATTTCGTAAATACATTCTTTTTAGTAACTTGCAGTCAGTTTAACCTCATATAAATGATATACTGTATGCGAAAGCTTTTTATCTCCTTATGTTTCAGTGCATGCTGTTCGCTTCTGGCGGCACAGACCACAAATCCCATTCAAGAGGCGATGGCCAACTACGATTATGAAACAGCCTTGATGCTGATCGATCAAGAAACCCCGACCGTCCCCCTACTCTACCAAAAAGGGAAAGCGCTGAAAGGGCTGGGCAATAACCTTGAAGCTCTGAGCGTATTTCAGGAAGTCGTAGCTCGGGATTCTCTCAATCCCCGGGCATACATTGAAGCTGCCGAATGCTGCAAATCACTTGCCAAATATAGCGAGGCACTGGATTACTACCAAAATGCGCTCCACATAAATCCGGACAATAAATACGCACGCATCCAGTATATCAGTCTGCTGATGAACATGAAGAGATACCGTGAGTCTCTAAAGGAAAGTAACCTGCTGGCAGAAAGGGACAGTTCCGCCTATGTACTACACCTTAGAGCCGAAAGTATGGGGCAAGTCTATGACAACACAGAAATCATGCATGTGATAGATGCCTATCTGGACATACAGAAAAGATATCCCAATGATTACCTGTCTGCTGCCAAACTCGGCAACATCTATGTAGCAGGCCACCAGTATGAAGACGCCATAAGCATAACGGAGAAATACCGTTCCATAGACTCCACCAACGTCCTTGTGAACCGCATCAATGCCCAAGCCTATTGCCTGAACAAAGATTACCCCAAAGCAATAGAAAGATATGAACAACTGTTACAGGAAAAAGACAGTTCTTTCCAAACCTGCTTCTACGCCGGAATCAGCTATTATGCCCTCGAAGACTTCTACCCAGCACACGACCTGCTGGAAAGGGCTCTTAAAGATGACAATACCAACATCAACGTTCTCTATTATCTGGGACGCGCCTGCTCCAAGACATCATGGAAAGAGGATGGAGTGACTTATCTGGAAACTGCCGTAAGCCTCGCCATGCCCAGCGACAGTGTCATGTCCCGCCTATATGTGGGGCTTGCGGACTGCTACAAGATGGCATTTCAATACACCGACCAGGCGAATACCCTTCTGACGCAATACGAAAAATACGACCGGCAGAAACACAAACTGCTCTACGACGCAGCCTTTATCTATTATTACTATCTGAAAGATGTGTCCAAAGCAGAGAGATATCTGACGGCATACCTGAAAACCCGTCCGAAAAACAGCAAGGACAAAGTGCAGGAAGTAGATGCGGACGGAGTTCCCATCATCGGAGAAGACAACCGATACAATGCCGCCGAAAACTGGCTGAAGGACATCAGGGAAAAGCGCAAGAAAGAGGACTTCTTCAAGGGAAAGGTCGATACCGCCAGCGTAACCCCCATCAAATAGCCCAATGAAAACGTTTGCATAATATAATAAGGTACAGTAACGGAGAAAGATTAACTTTCTCCGTTATTTGTTTTAAATTAGCGCAAAAATTAACCGTAAAGTTACTATCATGAAAAAAGTATTCTTAATCTTGGGAACACTCTTACTCTCCCTCAGTACGTATGCAGCTATGAATGTGAACAAAATCGACCCTCCGTTTTGGTACACCGGCATGCAGAACCCGGAACTCCAGCTGATGGTCTATGGCGAAGGCATCGGCAACGCGGCAGTATCCGTCAATTATCCTGGCGTCTCATTGAGCAGCACCGTCAAGCTGGAAAGCAACAACTACCTCCTGGTCTATCTGAAACTGGACAAGGATGTAAAACCCGGCAAATTCAACCTCACCTTCACTGAAGGAAAAAAGAAACTCGTAAAGGAATATGAACTGAAGGCACGCAACAAGAAAGGTTGCGAACATAAAGGTTTCGACGCCTCCGACGCACTGTACCTGCTGATGCCCGACCGCTTTGCCAATGGCAACCCGGACAATGACCAGATTGCGGGCATGGCCGATTACAAGGTAGACCGCAATGACCCCAATGCACGCCACGGCGGTGACCTTGCCGGCATCGAACAACATCTGGACTACTTCTCCGACCTCGGCGTCACAGCCCTCTGGTTTACTCCAGTCCTGGAAAACAACATGACCGGTGGTTCCTATCACGGCTATGCCACCACAGACTACTACAAGGTGGACCCGCGCTTCGGTACCAACGAAGAATACAAGCAGCTGATTGAAAAAGCCCATGCACGCGGCATCAAAATCGTAATGGACATGATTTTCAACCACTGCGGTGTAGAGCATGTATGGATTAAGGACATGCCCTCCAAAGACTGGTTCAACAACCCCGACCACGAAAACAACTTCGTGCAGACTTCCTTCAAACTGACCCCGCACGTAGACCCTTATACTTCCCAGTACGATGCCGACCAGATGAACAACGGCTGGTTCGTACCTTCCATGCCCGACCTCAACCAGAAGAACCCTCACGTTTACCGCTACCTGGTACAGAACAGTTTCTGGTGGATTGAATTCGCCAACATCGACGGCATCCGCATGGACACTTACCCGTATGCCGACTATGATGCCATGAGCAACTGGATGAAAGAGCTCAACGAAGAATATCCCAACTACAACACCGTGGGCGAGACCTGGGTTACCGAACCCGCCTACACCGCCTGGTGGCAGAAGGATTCCAAGCTATCAGCCCCCAAGAACAGTAACCTCAAGACCGTTATGGACTTCAGCTTCTTCGACAAGATAAATACCGCCAAGAATGAACAGACCGAAACTTGGTTCAAGGGACTGGACCGCATATACAATAACTTCGTATACGACTTCCTCTACCCCAACCCCGCTTCCGTACTGGCATTCATCGAAAACCACGACACCGACCGCTTCCTGGGCGAAGGCGACAACCTTCCGATGCTGAAGCAAGCCTCTACCCTGCTGCTTACCACCCGCCGCATTCCGCAACTCTACTACGGAACGGAAGTTATGATGAATGGCGTGAAGAGCAAGAGCGACGGCTATGTCCGCAAGGACTTCCCCGGTGGATGGACCGGTGACGCAACAAACGCACTGACCCCAGCCGGACGTACCAAAATACAGAACGAGTGCTACGACTTCTACAAGACCATCCTGAACTGGCGCAAAGGAAACGATGTGATTGCCAAAGGCAGCATGGTGCAGTTCATGGTACAGAATGGTGTTTATGCCTACGCACGCCAGTACGAAGGCAAGACGATATTCGTGATGCTGAACGGTACAGATGCAGAGACCACCGTTCCTTTGAAATTCTACAAGGAAATCCTGAAAAACAGCAAGCAGGGAAAAGATATTCTTAGCGGCAAGGCCATCACCTTCGGTGAAGAGCTGAAGATGGGCCCCAGAGAATCATTAGTGATAGAATTATAACGCGTACTCCACACAGAGAGCTCATTCTTGCAAATCTCCCTTGCAGATAGCTGGCAGACACTTCTCCTGCCAGCCATCTGCAAGGGATTTTTAGTATGGAATAGGTGTCACGGGGATATGCTTTTCACCGGTCTCAAATATAGCTAATCTGTTAGTTCATAACGGTGAACACTTTGTTCCAGTATAGAGAAACAAAGTGTTCGGATATGTAGAAACAAAGTGTTCTTACGTATTGGAACGAAGTGTTTTTGCATATTGGAACGAAGTGTTCTCTTTATTGAAACAAACTGTTCAGTTAAGGGAAACAGACTGTTTTGTTAAAGGAAACAGACTGTTGTACACGTTGAAACATCCGCTTCTGAAATAAGCGGCGAACTTAACCATCCCACAACACCGGCCTATATACAACAAGTCAGCCCTTGCAATATTGATGTTGCAAGGGCTGACGCTATATTCGGATTATCTTTCGATTAGTCCAGTTGAGCCAATTTGTTCTCTGAACCAAGCACGTTGATGATTTTATGCTTGTACAGTTTTTCCATATTGTCACGAGCCGGACCCAGATACTTACGCGGGTCGAATTCTGCCGGTTTTTCAGCAAATGTCTTGCGGATAGCAGCTGTCATAGCCAGACGTGAGTCAGAGTCGATGTTGATTTTGCAAACAGCAGACTTGGCAGCCTTACGCAACTGCTCTTCGGGGATACCGATAGCAGCTTCCAGCTTACCACCATACTTGTTGATAGTATCAACTTCTTCCTGAGGAACTGAAGAAGAACCGTGAAGAACGATGGGGAATCCCGGAAGTTTCTCCATTACAGCATCCAGAACGGCAAATTCCAAAGGAGGAGGAACCAGACGACCGGTAGCAGGGTCAACGTGGCATTGTTCGGGTTTGAACTTGTATGCACCGTGAGAAGTACCGATTGAGATAGCCAGTGAATCGCAACCTGTACGGGTAGCGAAGTCAATAACTTCTTCAGGATTAGTATATGTATGGTGTTCTGCAGAAACTTCATCTTCTACACCGGCCAATACACCGAGTTCGCCTTCTACAGTTACGTCGAACTGATGGGCATAGTCAACTACCTTCTTAGTCAGTGCAACGTTTTCTTCGTACGGAAGGTGTGAACCGTCAATCATTACTGAAGAGAAACCGGAGTCGATACAGCTCTTGCAAGTTTCGAATGTATCTCCGTGGTCAAGGTGAAGAACAATTTCAGGATGTTTGCAACCCAATTCCTTAGCGTACTCAACAGCACCCTGAGCCATGTAACGCAACAGCGTAGCGTTGGCATACTGACGGGCACCCTTAGATACCTGAAGAATAACCGGAGACTTTGTTTCAACTGCAGCCTTGATGATAGCCTGCATCTGTTCCATATTGTTGAAGTTGAATGCCGGAATAGCATATCCACCTTTGATAGCCTTAGCAAACATCTCTCTTGTGTTTACCAGTCCTAAATCTTTGTAATTAACCATTTTGTTTAAATTTTATTGTTAGTGAATTAAAATTCTACGCAAAAGTAATCATTATCCTTTAAAGTAAAGAACTTGAGAGGAATAAAATATCCGGCTCATCCTACCAAATCCATTCTATTTTAAAGCTATTGGCTTCATTTAACAGATTATTGTAATCTCTATATTACAAACTCTTTGCATTTATCTCTGCCAACCATACTTTTGCCATCTATACTTCTATCAACAAAAAAGCCGGAGAACATGTTTGCTCTCCGGCATCTGTTTACACATTATTATGTAATACTAATTTTTCAGATAGATGATGGTCGGCAAATGGTCACTGTAACCGTTCAGCCAAGTCCTGCCCCCATGCGTACGCAAGGGGGAACCTTTGTATTTGCCATCCTGCTGAATCAGATAATCGCGGATGAAAACTTCATTGTGATCATAGCGCAACCCTTTCTTAGCCTTCAGCAACGGTTTCGAAATGACAATCTGGTCAAACAAGTTCCACTTGCCCCGATAGAGCAATGTCCCCACTCCCTTGTCTTCCAGTGTCTCCCACCAGGGATTGTAGAATTCGCCTTTCTTCACCTGCTTCGGATATTTGCGTGCACCCAGCACCTCCATGCTTTCATCCATCGGGTCGTCATTCATATCCCCCATCACGATGAGTTTCAGCTTCTTGTCGCTACGCATCAGAGAGTCCTTCAAGGCCTTTACCTGCCTGGCTGCATGCACACGCACCGGTGACTTTGCCCCACGGGAGGGCCAGTGGTTCACTATCACGCAGACACGCTCTCCCGCCAGTTGTCCGTCCACAATCAGGAAGCCGCGCGTCAAGTGCACCGTATCCCCCTCAAAAGGAGTAGAAAGCACCAACTTTGAGTGGGTAACGCTGAACTGCTTCGGGTCGTACAGCAAGGCACAGTCGATGCCCCGTCTGTCCGGTCCTTCATAATGCACGAACTCATAATTGGAAATGGCCGGCTGCTTCACGAGGTCTTCCAGCACCCGGCTGTTCTCCGCCTCTGCCACACCGATGAATGCCGGACCTTCCGGCACTAAATCACGCGAAAGGGAACCCAACACTTTGGAAAGGTTCTGCAGCTTGGACTCATACTTCTTTGCCGTCCATTGGTAACTGCCGTCGGGCAGGAACTCATAGTCATTCTTACCTGCATCATGAATCGTATCAAACAAGTTCTCAAGATTGTAGAACGCAACACTATACAGTTTCCGTTCCGCATTTTGTGCCCCCAGCGTTGCCACGCACAGCCAGAAAGAGCATAAGACAAGTAGTTTCCTCATAAATTCACAAGATTAAGTCCTGCAAAAATCAGAAATAAAATGCGATAAACCTACTAAATAAAAATAAATCTGAATTTATTTTGTAGAGTCTCCAACTTGCACTATCTTTGCGCTCTGAAAAGAAGACCATTACACTATTTATTACCAAAATAGTAACAGAATATAAATTTTTAAAAGAAAATATCAAAATGAAAAAAGGTATTCATCCTGAAAATTACCGTCCGGTAGTATTTAAAGATATGTCAAATGGTGATGTATTCTTGTCTCGTTCCACTTGCAACACGAAAGAGACTATCGAATTCGAAGGTGAAACTTATCCGCTGGTAAAGCTGGAAATCTCCAGCACCTCTCACCCGTTCTACACAGGTAAGTCTAAGCTGGTTGACACTGCCGGTCGTGTTGATAAGTTCATGAGCCGTTACGGTAACCGTAAGAAATAATCAGTTTCAAGCAAACTGAAAAAAGGGAGTCTTTTACTGAAAGGTTCCCTTTTTTGTTTCCGCCTCCCGCTAAGCGATAAATAGGGAATCTCCTATCACAGAATAGGGGAAAAAACAAGAAAGGGGAAAAACACTTTCCTATTTTTGTATCATCGAAACCGAAAACATACCATAATCATGAAACGACTCGCCACCCTATTCATCCTAACAATCCTTGTCACAACGGCAGGGTTTGCCAAACCCAAGCACAAGGACTTAAGCGGAAACATCGCCATCAAAGGAGAATTGACAAAAGAGTACCAGCAATCTCCCGCCGGTACCCCGGTCATTATCCGACGGGTTGTCAAAATGAACAATCCCGGCGAAAACAGCGACAACATTTACTATGCCGTCGAAGTGAATGGCATACAAGAAACCATTCCTTCGGATGAGATGGGTATCATTGCCATATCCGCTCCGGAAACGGACCGGGAATTCTGGCAGCAAATATACCTGAAGAATCATCTTTACGAATATTTCAACGACCGCGGTTACAAGCACAAACTGCGCCAGGAAATCGACGAAGAATGCCTGGACTATCTCGATAAACTGAACGAGATAGCCTATCAGGACGACTACATAACCTCGTACGTGCAAGGAATATTCTCCAAACTGAATGCCACCACCATTGACAGCAATCGTGGAGAAAGCCTGAACATACGTATCATCCAGTCGCCCGAACCAGATGCCTTCATGCTTCCCAACGGCTCCATGGTTATCAGTACGGGCCTCCTCTGCACTCTTGATTCCGAAGACGAACTGGCCGCCGTCATCGCATGTGAGCTGGGACATTTCGTCCTCGACCATCAGGTAAACAACATTTACCGTGCCGAGCGGCGTGCCAAGCGTGCAGCTTTTTGGGCAGATGTCTTTGCCACTACCGCCAGTGCAGCCCTCGATGTGGCCTACTGGGACGATAATGAAGATGCTTATGCCGTCAGTCTGGTGGCAGATATCGGAGCCATCGCTTCCCTTTTGAGCATTCCGGCAACGGACCGGTTGGGGATGAAATACAAAACTTCCCAGGAAATCTCTTCAGACCGCCTTGCGCGCCAACTTCTGGCATTCAAGGGCTATAATCCCGACGGAATCGCATCGGCCCTCAGTAAAATTATAGGGTATTACAACCTGCACCAGCGCAACAAGGATATTCCTCGCTACGGCAGCATCGGCGACCTGCAAAAGCGTATAGAAAAGGCCGGTGAATCCCATAGCTTGAGTGCCCGCCCCTACCTACGGACTACCAGCGATGTCGTTTCTTTCAACGCAAGTATGAACTACGCCAACAAGCGCTATAAGGAAACTGCCCGGCTGATACGCAAGAACATTGACAACAGACTAGCCACGGACAATGACTACATCATCCTGGTAAAAGCGGAAATGGCACTGTCTAATACGGAAGAAGTGAACAACCGCTGCCTCGCCATGCTTGATAAAGCCCAGGAGATGGCAGGAACAAGCCCCAATCTGGACATATATAAACAAAAAATACTATTATTGATGCGCATGAACAAACAAGCCCAAGCCGCTGATATACTGAAAGAATATATCACCTTGCTTTCGGCCTACGAAGGCCAGGGCATAGAAGGAACCGAAAAGGAATGGACCAATAAAGAGATAGGTTGGGCAAACCAAATGCTGGACAGGATAAGCAGAATATAGAGAAAGGAATAACTAAGAATAAAGAATGAAGAATTTGTCATGCGGCATCATTGCGCAGCCAAATTCTTCATTCTCAGTCATTTATTCAAACTACTGTTTGCGGAACGGCGGCTTCACAACCACAGCTTTCAGCTTACGTCCCCGCATGTCAATGCAGATTTCCGTACCGACCTTGCTGTATTCGGGTCTGATATACCCCATTCCGATACCAATCTTACGGGTAGGCGACATAGTTCCGGAGGTAACCACACCGATGGCAATACCGTCTGTACTATACAGCTCGTAACCATGACGGGGGATACCGCGGTCTATCATCTCAAATCCCACCAACTTACGGGTAGTGCCTTCCGCTTTCTGTTTTTCCAGCATCGGGCGATTGGTGAAGTTCTTTCCCTCCACAAACTTGGTAATCCATCCTAAACCCGCTTCAATGGGCGAAGTGGTGTCATCCAAATCATTGCCATACAAACAGAATCCCATTTCCAGACGAAGCGTATCGCGCGCACCCAGACCAACTGGCTTAATGCCGAACTCCGCGCCTGCCTCGAACACGGCATCCCAAATCTTCATGGCAGCCTCCGGATAGAAGTAAAGTTCAAAACCACCCGCGCCGGTATATCCGGTATTGGAGATAATGACATCCTTTTCTCCGGCAAACTCACCGTGGGTAAAAGTATAGTAAGGAAGGTCGGAAAGATTAATGGAAGTCAGCTTCTGCAAAGCCTGAATAGCCTTCGGTCCTTGCACAGCAAGCTGTGCCATGTGCTCGGAAGCATTTTCCAATTCAGCGCCTTCCGTGTTATGAGACACACACCAGTTCCAGTCTTTCTCAATGTTCGACGCATTCACGACAAGCAGGTATTTCTCCGGCTCATAATGATAGACCAGAAGGTCGTCCACAATGCCTCCATTTTCATTTGGGAAGCAGGTATACTGTACTTTCCCCGGTGTGAGGGCAGCTATGTTATTGGAAGTCACTTTCTGCAGAAAGTCCAAAGCATGGGGACCTTTCACCCAAAATTCTCCCATGTGTGAGACGTCGAATACACCGACACCCTGACATACTGTAAGATGCTCGTCAATGATGCCGGAATACTCGATAGGCATATTATATCCCGCAAACTCGTGCATCTTGGCACCCAGCGAGATGTGTTTTTCGGTAAACGGAGTGGTTTTCATGGAACTATTAGAGTTATGAGTTATGAATTATCTATTTGCTTGCTACGAGCTCGGCAATCTTGACGATGACGTTCATGGCTTTCTCCATGTTCTGGATAGGCACGAACTCATAGCGGCCGTGGAAGTTCAAGCCACCGGCAAAGATATTGGGACAAGGCAGGCCCTTGAAAGAGAGCTGGGCGCCGTCCGTACCTCCGCGAATGGCTTTTACACGAGGCTCTACACCTACCGCCTTCATGGCGGCAAAAGCGGTGTCGATGATATGCATCACCGGTTCAATCTGCTCGCGCATATTATAGTATTGGTCGCGAAGTTCCAGAGTAGCGGTACCCGGACCGTATTCTTCATTGATTTTTGCCACAAGACGTTCCATCTCCTTCTTGCGCTCTTCGAAGCGGGTGCGGTCGTGGTCACGGATAATGTAAGAGACTGTTGTCTGCTCCACCTCGCCGGTAATACCTATCAGATGATAGAAACCTTCGTAACCTTCGGTATGCTCCGGAGCCTCGTCAGCCGGAAGCATGGACATGAAACGGTTGGCAACGCGGATAGAGTTAATCATCTTATTCTTGGCATAGCCCGGATGCACATTCCGTCCCTTGAAGCTTATCTTGGCAGAGGCCGCATTGAAGTTCTCGAATTCAAGTTCACCCACTTCTCCGCCATCCATGGTATAGGCCCATTCGCAGCCGAACTGCGCTACATTGAACTTATGGGCACCCAGACCGATTTCCTCATCCGGATTAAAGCCGATACGGATTTTACCGTGCTTGATTTCGGGGTGCTCCTTCAGATATACCACCGCCGATACAATTTCGGCAATACCGGCTTTATCATCGGCACCAAGCAAGGTCTTGCCGTCGGTCACAATCAAATCTTCCCCTTGATGGTCGAGCAGTTCGGGGAACTGGGCAGGAGAAAGAACCACATTCTCTTCGGCGCAAAGAACAATGTCCTTACCGTCATAATTCTGCACGATACGCGGAGAAACATTCTTGCCACTCATATCGGGGCTTGTATCCATGTGGGCAATAAAGCCGATGACGGGCAACGGCTTGTCTGTATTGGCAGGAAGAGTGGCGAACAGATAACCATTTTCGTCCAACGTGATTTCTTCCAGACCCAAAGATTCCAATTCTTCTTTCAGATACCGGGCAAACACCATTTGCCCCGGAGTACTCGGAGTAATCTCAGTCTCTTCACTGGACTGAGTATCGAAACTTACGTACTTTAAAAAACGTTCTACTAAAGTCATGATGAATAATGATTAGTGATTAATGGTTAGTGATTAATGGTCAGTGATTAGTAATTGGCGAAAAGCATTATCCGAATGGCATTAATCATTAATCACTAATCATTAACCACTATTTTGTGCTGTAAAGATAAAAAAAGGGGCGTGAACTGCCAAGCAATTCACGCCCCTTTTTTATTTCTTAAGGACAAAATGTCAATCAAAAATGGCTGCTACCATCAAAACAATGCGTACATATCTTACACTTAGGCAATCCGATAGCTTCAACCAGAGTTTCCAACGTATTGAACTTCAAGGATGAAAGTCCGAAACGCTCGCGGATAACGTCCACCATCTTTTCGTATTCGGGTGAGCCAGTAGTGGCATACTTATCGAGATTCTTATTCTCGTCACCCTCCAGCTCCTTGATGACACGACGGGTAATCAGCTCCATGTCGCTTTTGGAAGCCGTGAATCCTACAAACGGGCAGCTATATATCAATGGAGGACAAGCAATCCGGATATGCACCTCCTTGGCACCATACTCATACAGCACCTTCACATTGTCGTGCAACTGAGTCCCCCGGACAATAGAGTCATCACAGAACAGCAGACGCTTACCCTCGAGCATGGCACGATTGGGAATCAGCTTCATCTTTGCCACCAGCGAACGCAATTCTTGCTTGCTGGGAGTAAAACTACGAGGCCAAGTCGGAGTATATTTGGAAATGGCACGATGATAAGGAACTCCTTTACCTTCGGCATACCCAAGCGCCATACCTACACCCGAATCAGGAATGCCGCAGGCACAATCCACCTCTGACTTATCTGTCTGTGCCATCTTGAAACCGGAGGCAAAACGCACTTCCTCCACATTCTTACCTTCGTAGCAGGAAGTGGGAAAACCGTAATATACCCATAGGAAGGAACAAATCTGCATTCCCTCATCAGGCTTGCGCATCTGTTCCACACCATCGGCACGCAGGCGAACAATCTCTCCGGGTCCCAAATAACGGTCTATCTCATAACCAAGATTCGGAAAGCTGCTCGACTCACTTGTGGCGGCATACGCTCCGTCCTTCTTGCCAATCACAATCGGAGTACGTCCCCAGCGGTCGCGAGCGGCAATGATGCCGTCTTCCGTCAATAACAGCATGGAGCAGGAACCTTTGATATGCTTATACACATTTTCAATTCCTTCGACAAATGTCTTTCCTTGTATAATAAGGAGGGCGATAAGTTCCGTCTGATTGGTTTTGCCCGAACTGAGTTCGGCGAAGTGCATGTTTTGGGCCAACAGTTTTGTTTCCAGTTCTTGCAGATTTACTATTTTGGCTACCGTTACAATGGCAAAGCGACCGAGGTGGGAGTTAAGGATAAGGGGTTGAGGGTCTGTGTCACTGATGATTCCTATTCCGGAATTTCCTTTGAACTTATCCAGTTCATCCTCAAACTTCGTGCGGAAATAAGTGCTTTCCAGATTGTGAATGGAACGGGTAAACTGCTCCGTTTCTGCATCGTATGTAGCCAACCCACCACGTTTTGTCCCTAAATGTGAATTATAATCTGTGCCGTAAAACAAATCCGCCACACAGCTTGTTGCCTTGGCGACTGTTCCGAAAAAACCTCCCATAAGTTCTGTTTTGTTATTGGTTTCTAAAATTAACGGATGCAAAGGTATGAAGAATTTGCGAAATTCGGGCAGATTTGAAATGAATAAAAAAGGCAATATATTTCTTGCCCACAATAGAAGTTATATTATTGGAAACATATACTTTTGTGATCGAAACCAAACAACTGTATAATGGGAGAAACCGCAAATATTATAATAGCCGATACTCTTCAAGGTCTGGGGACGGACGCATACAGTGGCTATCTTGCACACGCCCTCTGTCTGTCAGGAATCTGCCGATTGAAGTACAATGGAGAGGAGCGCGAGCTACGTGCCGGCGACCTGATGATTGTCCGCAAAGGAAAACTGGTAGAGAAAATTCAACCTTCAGAAGATTTTCGCGTAAAGGTCATCTATATCGCATCGGGCTTTGTGGTGCTGAGTACACCACAGAACAACTACGGCATGAAAGGGCAACTTTCCCTATTTCTCAATCCTATCATGTCCCTGACTACCGAACAGCAAGAGCTATGTCTCCGGGATTTTGAACAAGTGGAATACAGACTCCGGAATACAGACCATCATTTCCATCGCGATATGCTTATCGCCTCCACACAGATGTTGATACTCGACTTCTTCGATTTCCACTCCCATCTATATGGCGAGGACAATATCTCTGTACAAAATGCTTCCATCATGAGCCGTTTCCTCAACATGCTGGAGAACGGAACTTTCCGCGAGCATCGTGAAGTGACCTATTATGCCGACTGCCTATGTGTCACCTCCAAATATCTTTCGGAAGTTTCCAAGAAAGTAAGCGGTTATACAGCAAACTACTGGATAAACCGTTATACCACACTCGACATCTCGCGTTTGCTGCGCGACAAATCACTAACGTTCGTCCGTATTTCCGATATGTTCGGTTTTTCCTCTCCTGCTTATTTTAGCCGTTACGTACAACAACATCTGGGTGTAAATCCGACAAAATACAGAGGTTAATGATTATAGTTTTTGATTGTTTGCCCGTTTCAGATCTATTAGCGAAATATGCTCATTACGATAGCGGGCATTGGGGTTCTTCTCCGTTCCGTCAGGAAAAGAGCCATCTTCCTGCTTTATGAACTGAATAGCCTTCTGCGGACAATTCTGTATGCAGGCAAAACAGAACTCGCAGTCACCGGACGTCTTCACTCCTCTCGACGTCAGCTCATAGTTGCCGCGCGGACAAACGTAGGTACAAATGCCACAGTCAATACAAACATCGGTCACGGTAAAGAACTTCTCGCTTTTCATCAGGAAGCCCACCTCGGGGTCGAGTCCACTCCGCTGCATAAAACCTTGGTGCTGTTGCCGTTCCTCCTCCGTCACCGGTTCGTGCCAATGCTGCCGACTGTTGATATCTGCCGTTATCTTCTGCAAGTTCTCGGGGATGTGCTTGTCTATCTTGAGTTGCTCGTTCATGTCGAAGTTGGGTAGCCAGTTATCCACCATGATGATAGTGTTGATATAGTCAAACGCATTGTCGGCTTTACGGGATATACGGTCCCAAATCTCTACCGCATCGCACTTCCTTGCACCATAGGTGAGGACAGCAAACTTGTATTCTGCCTTCAGTTTTGCTTTCCGAATGAACTGCCGTACCATATAGGGAGGCATATGACCGTAGATGGGATAAACGATGCCGATTTCATCTGCCTCAAATTCATACTTCCCCCGTTTCACCATCTGAGGGATACTCAACAATTCTGCGTTCTCTCCAGCCAACTGACGGGCGATGTAAAGACTGTTACCCGTTCCGGTAAAATAAAAGATGATACGCTTACTCCTTTTTGTTTCGCAGGATGCCAACGAGAGTAGGCCGGAAGATGCGATAGCACTGCTCATCACGGCAAATCCCATACGCTTTAAAGCCTCCCGACGACTGATTTTCTTATCCGTATTCATATCTCTGATTTTTAATGATTATGCAATCTGTTATCTGAGTGCAAAAATAAAGGTTTCCCCAAAGAACGGACTTACCAAAAACTCGGGTCTTGATGCTATTTTTACGGTATAAGAATGAGCTTACCCTAACACAAAAAAAAGCCCCGCAAAGATTGGACTTCTGCGGGGCCTCACTAATGCCTAATAAAAACTCTTTCTACCCTAAATTATCTCCACTTCTTCACAGCTTTCTTGTCAGCCGGAGTCGCTTCAATCAAGCTCAATGCAAAACCACCGCTACGCGCTTCCTTCACGGACATTTTGGTCTTGCTGGTTACGATACCCTTCTTTATCTGATAAGAAGTAGGGTTCTCCTTGTAATCAGCATCTTTACCGTCGGCATAGAGAGTGGCTACGTATTGCTTGCCCGGTTCAAGGAAGTCGAGCGTAAAGTTGGCTGTACGTGCATTCTCGTCTGTAATACCTCCAACAAACCAGTTGCCGGTTCCTTTTGCCTTACGGGCCACGGTAATGTAATCACCCGGTTCTGCTTCAATGTACTTGCTGTCGTCCCAGTCTACTGCCACATCCTTGATGAATTGGAAAGCATCCATGTGCTTTTCGTAGTTCTCAACCAAGTCGGCAGCCATCTGCAACGGGCTGTATAAAGTTACATACAGAGCGAGTTGCTTAGCAAGTGTAGTCTGCACTTGTCCGTGGGGCAAATCGCCCATAAAGTCAAGTTTGGTATCGAAGACACCCGGTGTATAATCCATCGGACCGCCAATCAAGCGGTTGAATGGAAGCAATGTGGTATGGAACGGTTTACTACCGCCGAATGCCTCATATTCAGTTCCTCGTGCAGATTCGTTGCCAATCAAGTTAGGATAAGTACGGCACAAACCGGTAGGGCGTACAGCTTCGTGCGCATTTACACAAATTTTGTAGTCGGCTGCCTTCTTCACGGCATAGAGGTAGTGGTTGTTCAGCCATTGCCCATAATGATGTTCACCACGGGGAATCATATTACCTACATATCCGCTCTTCACGGCATTGTAGCCATTATCCACCATAAACTGATAGGCCTTGTCCATGTGACGTTCGTAGTTGCGCACCGAACCGGATGTCTCATGATGCATCATCAGCTTCACGCCTTTGCTCTTGGCATATTCATTCAGCATCTTCACGTCGAAATCGGGATAAGGGGTCACAAAATCGAATACATAATCCTTGGATTTGCCAAACCAGTCTTCCCAGCCTTCATTCCAGCCTTCTACCAATACTTGGTCCAGACCGTGCTCAGCTGCGAAGTCGATGTACTTTTTTACATTTTCGTTAGTGGCACCGTGACGGCCGTTGGGCTTCATTTTGGAGTAGTCCACTTCACCCAGTTTGATGGAGGGAAGGTCGTCTGTATATGCCCAGGTGCTCTTACCTGCAATCATTTCCCACCATACACCTACGTATTTCACGGGCTTAATCCAGGAAACGTCCTCGTAAGCACAAGGTTCGTTCAAGTTCAGCGTGATTTTAGAGGCAAGGATGTCACGAGCATCGTCGCTTACGATAACCGTACGCCACGGTGACGTGCAGGGAGCTTGCAGATAACCTTTATCGCCTACTGCATCGGGAGTAAGCCAAGATTCAAAAACAAAATTCTTATCATCCAGATTCAAGTGCATGCAAGAGTAATCCACCAAAGCAGCTTCGTGCAAGTTGATGTACAAACCATCAGCAGTCTTCATCTGCAAAGAAGTCTGAACACCGGTGGGCGAAAACGGGGTTTGCGAAGAGTTAGGCGTAATGGCCCCTTTCATCAGCCCGCGGATTTCAGAAAGTTTGGATTCTGTGTAATCATATTCCTGCGTATCGTAGTCGCCCGGAATCCAGAAGGCTGTATGGTCGCCAGTCATGGCAAACTGAGTACGCTCCTCCTTAATCACGAAATAGTTCAAGTTCTTCTGCAAAGGGAACTCATAACGGAAGCCCATACCATCGTCGAACAAACGGAAGCGGATAATGATGTTCCTATCCTGCGCCTTTTGGTTGAGCGTCACAGCCAGCTCATTGTAGTGGTTACGGATTTGCTTTACTTCACCCCATACCGGTTCCCAAGTCTCGTCGAAAGTGGAAGTCTTTGCATCCGCCATCGTGAAGCCATTCATCAGACCGGGGTCGTTCTTCAGTTCGAGTCCTAATTTGGAAGGGTTAATCACCGGCTTTCCTTTGTAAGAAAGTTCGTAAACGGGTTCGCCTTGCGCATTTACCGAAAAATTCAATTGAAGTTGTCCGTTGGGAGAGGTAATACTCTCTGCCATTGCTACGCCGCTCACCAACAAAACGAGCAGGAAGCAGGCTAATTTTGTACAGATTGCTTTCATGTTTCTCATGCTATATTTATAAAATTATGTTCCAGATGCAAATATAGGCAGGAAAGAAATACACTCTGACGCAATTAAACTAAAATGATAGATGATTTGTCGGCAAACGTTTGCATGAAAACCAACTTCCCTTGAACAATATCCTGCCTACAAACAAAATAGAAGGAGAAGTATCGCTACGAAAACTTCGCCCTCCATATTTTTACAACTTTAATCGTGCACTGGAATTATCCCAAAGGATTTTCACCTTGGTCCCCGTCATTGCCTCCCGAAGGATTGGAGTTATCCCCTCCACCATTGCTACTTCCATCCGTATAGTCCGTATCGGGAACCACCATCTTGGTGACGCTCATATTGCCCAACATTTGACTAAAAGCTTTCCCCGGAAAAAACAGAATACGTTTACGGACAATGTTACTGGCCGAAACGCCAGCCTCCGTATCAGCACTCTTCCCTACAAAAGAAGGGCGGAACAATCCGAAATCACCTAAACGAACAGTCTTTCCATCGTCTATTTCTTCCGACATGATGTCCACCAGTCCTGCAGCCACTAAGTCCACCGTCTTTCTGTGAATACCAAGAATACGGCTCACTTTGGCACATAACTTATCAAAATCCAATTCACCCGCTCCTACGGATTTAGCTACATACTTTACATTTTTGTCCTTGTCAAAACCAAAGATTCTCTTTGCCACTACATACTGAAGTCCCATAATTTTTAATGTTTTAGAAAGTTAATATAATAATGTAATAAATAGGCCGAAGCCTTTTCCTCTCTTTCAAGAAGTGGAGATCCATCGTGAGGCCTCAACGATAAACTTTCATTCTCTTGAATTCGATGTTGCAAAGTTAGGGTGTGAATGACGGGAATACAAGGAAATGACATCTACAACCAATTTCGTTAAAACTCTAAAAAACAACAAATTAAAAACAACCCTTCTCTACAAGTGAAGAAAGAAAGGCAGGAAGAGAATGAGAAGGAATGGGTACAATCTCTACAGCCAATGAAAATAAATCGCTGATTATCAAGACAAGGTTCTAGAGAGGTCTCTACAATATGGCATTTGAACAGTTAAGACCTCAATTTCAAGAGTGGCTCAAGTTTCACAAGTTATTACCGTATCCAAAAATACAGACAAACCAGTCATCCTTCCAAAGCCCCTTCTACTCGTTTACTAAAATCTCCCGGACATTTTACTAAATCTCCGGCAACGATTTACTAAATCTTCCTCCAAGATTTAGTAAATCGCTTCTGCCCCATCACGAACTATCCGGAACCAAGATTGGCAATCACTCATATCAAATATCAAAATTATATACATCCCGCCAATAACTACTTCCTCCAGTACAGAATCGCTTTATGAAATTTCGGGCTATGATTTACTGAAATTCCTTTGTCTTCACTACCTTTGCAGCCAAAACCAACCCCAGACAACCTATGACTAGACTACTGATAGCTATATTCCTTGGCGGCGGTACCGGCAGCGTACTGCGCTACTGCGTGCAGATGATGCTCCACGAGCGCATAGTCCCCTACTCTTTCCCATGGGCTACATTCACAGTCAATATCCTCGGAAGTTTCCTCATCGGGCTATTCTATACCTTATCCGCCCGTTTCAACCTTTCTACTGAGGTACGGCTGTTGCTGACTACCGGCCTGTGCGGAGGATTCACCACCTTCTCCACTTTCAGCAATGACGGACTGATTCTGATAAAGCAAGAATTCTACGGAATGTTTGCTTTATATACCTTATTAAGTATCACATTAGGAGTCCTGGCAGCCTTCGCCGGCGGTGCCTTCGGACGCTGTATATAACCCAAACACCCCTATGAAACCCAGCAAGCCTTTTGTCATGCCTCCCGTACGCATCATCCCTCCTACCTTAGAGGGACAAAGTGAAAGTTCCAAATCATTGGGAGAATGGCTGAATACGGAAGAAACTGTCAGAGACCTTCACTTCGGTAAGCGGACAGAGGAACACATGGAGTATTTCTACAAAAGCATCACCAACTGTACTTTCAGTCATATCCAATTCAGCGCCTGCAAACTGAAATCCTGCCATTTCACTGATGTACGTTTTGAACATTGCGACCTTTCCAACATCTCATTTGCCGAAAGTTCTCTGTTCAGAGTGGAATTCATATCCTGCAAACTGGTGGGAACCAATCTGCCGGAAACAATATTGAACCATCTGGCAATGAAGGACTGCAATGCCAGATACCTCAATCTTTCCATGAGTAAAATCAATCAAGCCCGCTTCACCTCTTGTGACTTGCGCAACAGCGACGTCAACAACTGCAAACTTGCCTCCATCGCCTTTGAAAACTGTGAGCTGGTAGAATCCGAGTTTTCACACACCCCTCTAAGAGGAATCGACTTGAGCGACTCGCACATAGGAGGTATACGCCTCAACCTGCCCGACATACGGGGAGCCATCGTCAATACTTCCCAAGCCATGGAGTTGACTGCTCTTTTAGGCATTACAATAAAGGATTAAAAACGAAAAACAATTCCTTGTTTTCATTTGTTAGTAAGATAGTTTATAATTAAAATTGACTGAATATGAAAATAGAGAAGATTATCGGACGTGAAATCCTCGATTCAAGAGGTAACCCAACTGTAGAAGTAGACGTAACCTTGGAATCCGGCTTCATAGGCCGTGCATCTGTCCCGTCAGGAGCATCCACGGGAGAACACGAAGCATTGGAACTGCGTGACGGTGACAAAAAACGTTACGGAGGCAAAGGTGTCCTGAAAGCCGTGGACAATATCAATAATATCATTGCTCCCAAGCTCATCGGTATGTCCGCCCTCAACCAGATGGGTATCGACCATGCCATGCTTGCACTGGACGGAACCAAAACGAAAGCCAATCTGGGTGCCAATGCCATCCTCGGCGTATCTCTTGCTGTAGCCAAGGCTGCCGCCGCTTACCTTGACATCCCACTCTACCGATATATCGGTGGTACAAATACCTATGTGATGCCTGTACCGATGATGAACATCATCAACGGCGGTTCGCATAGTGACGCTCCCATTGCTTTCCAGGAATTCATGATACGCCCCGTAGGTGCCACTTCCTTCCGCGAAGGTTTGCGTATGGGTGCCGAAGTGTTCCACGCACTGAAGAAAGTCCTGAAAGACCGTGGCCTCAGCACAGCAGTAGGCGATGAAGGAGGTTTTGCTCCTAATCTGGAGGGTACAGAAGATGCCTTGAACTCCATCATTGCCGCCATCAAGGCTGCCGGATACGAACCGGGCAAAGATGTAATGATTGCCATGGACTGCGCTTCTTCCGAGTTCTACCATGATGGCATCTACGATTATACCAAATTCGAAGATGAAAAAGGCAAGAAACGTACTGCCGACGAACAGATTGACTATCTGGAAGAGTTAATCAACAAGTATCCCATCGACTCTATCGAAGACGGCATGAGCGAGAACGACTGGGACGGCTGGAAAAAACTGACCGACCGTATCGGCAACCGTTGCCAGTTGGTAGGAGACGATTTGTTCGTCACCAATGTGGACTTCCTTGCAATGGGCATCGAAAAAGGCTGTGCCAACTCCATATTGATTAAAGTAAACCAGATAGGTTCGCTGACCGAAACACTGAATGCCATCGAAATGGCACACCGCCACGGATATACTACCGTAACTTCCCATCGTTCCGGTGAAACGGAAGATGCGACTATCGCAGACATAGCCGTAGCTACCAACAGCGGACAAATCAAGACCGGTTCGCTGAGCCGCTCAGACCGTATGGCAAAGTACAACCAACTGCTTCGCATCGAAGAAGAACTGGGAAGCAATGCGGTGTATGGATATAAGAAAGTTATAAGTAATAAGTAATAAGTGATGAGTTATTTGCCGGAAGGCGGGGCTTATAAAGAAGAAAGCAGAAGGGGCGAACCGTCACGGTCCGCCCCTTCTCTTTTTAACCTTAAATCAACAATCAATCTACTACCTTAAAGAAAACTTCTTCTCCACTTTGGCTATCCGGTGCCACCCAAAGAGCAAAGTCTCCGGCTTCCACCGTCTTCACCATATCTATATTCCAGAAAGCAAGTTCACTTATCGGAAGTTCAAACGATACATTTTTCTTCTCACCCGGCTTCAATGTGACGCGAGCAAAGCGTTTCAGCTCTTTCACCGGACGGGGCACCGAAGCAAACTTGTCCTGCACGTAAAGCTGGGCTACCTCGGTACCTTCATACTTTCCGGTATTCTCAAGGTCGAAAGTCACAGTCAGCACATCTTCCTTCTTCAGATTGGCTGACGAGAGTTTCACATTATCATATTTGAACGTCGTATACGACAGACCGTAGCCAAAAGGATACAGCGGATCGAAACCTGCATCCATATAGAAAGAAGTACATCCCAACGAAGTCTGCCCCGCTTCCAACGGAATGTCATTCAGCAAAACCTCATTCCGCGTAGCCGGACGTCCGGAACTGTTATGAGCATAATAAACCGGTATCTGTCCTACCATCTTCGGGAAAGTCACCGGAGTCTTGCCACTTGGCACAGCCTTACCCCACAGCAAGTCGGCCAATGCCGGTCCTCCCATGGTTCCGGGATGGAACGAATAAAGTACAGCTGACGAGAGTTCGACTTCCTTTCCTATGGTCAACGGACGCCCTGCCATTACGACAGTAACCACCGGTTTTCCTGTTTTCGCCAAAGCGGCAATCAGTTCGCTTTGCGCACCTTGCAGGTTCAGGTCGGCCAGGCAATGCGCCTCTCCTGAAAGAATAGCCTCTTCGCCTACAAACGCCAAAATAACATCAGCACGTGCAGCGGCAGCAGCGGCTTTGGCAACACCTGCCATATTCTTGTCACGGCTATAAGTCAGACCCGGCTCGTATATCACCTGCACTTTGTCCCCCACCAGTTCCTTGATAGCCTTCAACGGTGTCACGGTTTTTGTCTTGTCACCATCAAATATCCAGGTACCCAATTGGTCATAAGGTGCATTTGCCATCGGACCTACCACAGCAACCGTCTTTACCGAAGATTGCAAAGGCAATGTCTCCTTTTCGTTCTTCAACAAGATGGCCGATTCCACAGCAGCTTGCTTGGCAGCCTCCAGATGAGAAGGAGCATAAAGTTCCTCTATCCGTTTCTCATCCACATAAGGATTATCAAACAGTCCCAACCGGAATTTGATACGCAGAATATTCCGCACGGCATCGTCTATAGCAGACTTCTTGACCTTACCTTCTTTTATCAATTCCGGCAATTCCTTGACAAACGTATAGCTGACCATCTCCATATCCACACCAGCATTCACCGCCTTCATTGCTGCCTCTTTAGAATCGGCAGCAAAGCCATGTGCCATCATTTCGGCTACCGAAGCCCAGTCTGACACTACTATTCCATCAAATCCCCATTCACCACGAAGCACATCTTTCAAAATAAAAGTGTTTCCGGTAGACGGTGCTCCGTCATTGTCATTAAACGAAGTCATGAAAGTGGCTGCCCCTGCCTTGGCCACAGCTTCAAAAGGAGGAAGGTATACATCCCTCAAACGACGCTCCGGAATGAAAGTGGAATTATAATCACGCCCGCCCTCGGCAGCACCATAACCTACAAAATGTTTAGGACATGCGGCTATGGAAGTCGGACTGTTCAGCGAATCTCCCTGGAAACCTTCAACCATAGCAACACCCATCACTGAAGTCAAATAAGTATCTTCGCCACATCCTTCGGCCATACGCCCCCAACGGGGATCGCGAGCCACATCTATCATCGGCGCAAATGTCCAGCGGATACCCACGGCAGAAGCCTCCACAGCCGCTACCCGTGCACCATCCTTAGCCACCTGCGGGTTGAAAGATGCCGCTTGTCCCAAGGGAATAGGGAATATGGTCTTGAAACCATGGATTACATCACGCGCCATCAGCAAGGGGATGCCCAAGCGGGACTCCTCCATTGCCACACGCTGCAAGGCATTGACACGCACCGGATCTACTTCATTCAGGATAGACCCGACTTCACCTTTCTTTATCAATCCGCTCATATCCTCTATGTTGCCATAAGAAGAAATCTGGTTCATCTGCCCTATCTTTTCCTCCAATGTCATACTGGACAACAGCGTTTCTATTTTCTGCTCGATGACTGCGTCATTTTTTGTATCCTGCACTTGAGTACAAGATATAAAAGGAAGCAGCAATAAACAAGCAGAGAGCATTTTCATTGTTTTCATCTTTAATCTATTACTTGAAATGGAATATTTGCTGTTGAGACAAAGCCCGTATTATCAAGTACATATACGTACAAACGATATTCCCCGGGAACTTTAATCATAGTCTCATACACATTCTTGTCTGACACGGCCACGTCACCCATTCTTTCCGGACGTGGCTCATAAGAACCTCCAAAACCCAAGACTGTAGCCTCTTTCAGTACTTCCCACACATAAGCCAAAGAATCGTTCTCCTTATCTGTGACGGAAACCTCCGCCTTAAATAAAGTACCTGCTTTGATACGGACATTATCAATGGCACTTTTACCATCGATAGTCATGCCCCGAACTATCGGAGCCGTTTCATCCAATTCCTTGCCGGTCCACACTCTTTGCATGGCCTCCACCATAGGAGTTTTCTCTCCTTTCAATGGCAGTGAATCCACCTTATCCTCTACAAACATACTGAACCAAGTAGGCGTACGTTCTTCTTTTTGTCCCCACAAGAATACAAAAGAGCCCAAGCAACGGGTATTGGCAGAAATATATTGCGTATAACGCTCTTCGTATACCTGCCGTTTTTCTTCACTGGTCTGCTCTATGGGTGCCTTCCACTCGGTTGACGCTGTTTCCCACCAACCGGTCGGTCCCCACTCGGTAATCATAAATGCACCCTTGTAGTCCGACCGGTCAACAACAGCCTGCACCTCTCCCATCGGACCATATACATTGATGCCCACATAATCGAGAGACGGAGCATACTTTGCCACAGAGTCCAATGCCGACGGATTGTAGGAAATCACTGTCGAAACCAGATGACGCTTGTCTATCGACTTAATCAGCTGTGCCAGTTCTTCCACAAAATTCCATGCGGCAGCTATATTAGCATTTCCCAACTCAATTTCATTGCCAATACCCCAAGCCAGCAAACTCGTATCATTCTTGAACGTTTCTGCCAACAAGCGGACTTCTTCGCGCATCTTGTTCTTATATTCATCATCGTAATAGCGTATAGAGTCTTTGGTCATGCCTATTCCCTGCATTACGTACATGTTGTGCTCCGAAGCCAATGCCAGGTTTTTCTTTATCTCCTCCACATTACCTCCCCAGGTTCTGAAGGCATTGGCACCACTCTGGGCGGCAATGTCCAACCGATATGTGCCGCCTACGCCTTTAATATAGGTTTCTCTTCCGTCAATGGAAAGTTTATAACCGTCTGCCGCTTTCTCTATTACAATACCGTCTAGAGAAGAAGGAGAACAGGCAGACAACAAAACTAAACAGATAAAAATAAATATTTTTTCTTTTTTCATTATCAATTGTCCTAAAGCATAAGGTATTTATGTTATAAATAAAAAACATTCAGCCTTCATATTTAAATAAAATTTAAATATGAAGGCTCTATTTTTTCTGAAACACGCGTACATAGTCCACCTTCATCGTTACAGGAAGAGCAGACTCATCCACACCGTTCATTCCACCCCAATCACCGCCCCAAGCCAGATTCAGAATGGGATAGAAAGCATAATGGAAAGGCCATTGATTATGACCAGCTCCCAATTGTTGCTTGGTAACAGCCAACTGTACCTTGCCATCCACGTATGTAGTGATGGCATCTTCTGTCCACTCTAAAGCATAGAGATGAAATTCTCCTTCTGCCTGTTCTATAGTCATGGCATGTGTTTTCTGCGTACCTATAGTATGATTATAATCTTGCGTATGGATAGACGAAGAGACTTCGTTGGGTACGACTCCCACTTCCTCCATAATGTCTATTTCACCACACATGGGCCATGGGTTAGTATTCCAGTCATTACCAACTGGCATCATCCAAAAAGCCGGCCACGTCCCCTTGCCTTCAGGCAACATGATACGTGCTTCAAAATAGCCATATTCCCAACCAGTATTCACTTTAGCATACACACGACCAGAGTAAATTTTACCATCGGAGCCTTTGAAACAATTAATATTCAACTTACCGTCCACAAGTTCTGTCACACGCTTTCCGTCAGCAGAACCATTGACGTAATTTTGAAGTTCATTATTTACCCACCCTGCTCCTTGAACCTCGTGTGTCCAATCATTGCCAAGAGATGTGCCCTCATTAAATTCATCATGCCAAACCAACCGATACCCCTCAGGAGTATTGATATCCAGATCTTCAGCCGATTCTTGAATAACTGTTACCGTTACTTTCTCTGCACCAGCCACAACCTCAACTGTACCCGTACGGGAAATCTTTGCATCATTAGCTAAAGTGGTCACAACAATTTCCCCACTATTTTTTTCTGCGCTAATCCAACTATCATTGGATTTCACATTCCATTCGCCAGAAGCAATAACAGATAAGACAAAAGATTCTCCTATAGAATTAGAATACAACTCAGTCTGTGACACTGATAAAGGAGCCGCTTGCGTAAGAGGAATAGATACACGAGTAGCACCAGATTTAACCACCACCGTACCAGTACGAGAAGTAGTACCCGTATGAGCACTGACTATAACTGTCGCTGTGCCTTGGCTAGAAGAAGAACCCATTACATTTACTTTGACCCATGAACTGCAATCATCAGAGGCAAAAGCTGTCCACTCTTTACCAGAACAAACCACATTCACCACATATTGGCTAGCTTGTGCAACAGCCTCTATCTTTTCAGGAGAACATTTAATGGTAACATCCTCGGATTGCGGTTCCTTGTCATCGCTACTGCCACAAGCAATCAACGAAAACAAAAGAATAGATAATAGACAATAGTATTTCATATATATATATATATTTTACAACATAAGTAGAGAAAAAGGGAAAGGATGAAACTCCAGCAATTGCCAAGATAACCCACATCCTTCCCCCTTTTTATTATTCACTGCTTTTAGCAGACCAATATTCTATCTAATACTAGCCATCAATCTCTATGAGTCTGGAAAATAATATCTTTAATAGTCACTTTTGTGTCAGCAGGATTTCCACCAAAATCCAAGACTAAAGATATAGCATGCATATCTTTAGGCGCCTTTTTATTTGCAACCCAAAATTTATTATCTTCATTACCCAACAAATCCGTCTGTTCTGCAAAGAAGAAGTTATCATCATGTTTGACATCAGGTTCATCAGTCTGAACCAGTTTTACTGTTACCCCCTTCAAATCAGTACTAGGATTTAGAGTGACACAGAAATCATAGGCAGTTTCTGTATCGGCTGACAAATCTGTAACAAACGAGAACTGGTTCTGCCATTGTGCTTCAGTAGCATCAGGGAAAGTGAGTGTATAAGCATTTCCATCCACCACTAAATCTGGATTAGGTCTAGCACTCCAATCCGGGTTTGCATAGAAGAAAGTATTGGTAAAGGTTGCCCCGTTCCAAAGATTGTCTTCACTATCCACCTTCACCCAAGAAGGTTCAGGCTCTTGTACTTCAGGAATTTCCGTACCGTCATCATTAGCATGGTCTTTCAAGACAAAGCTTTCCAAAGTAATATCCGTATTAGCTTCATTACCACCAAAATCAAGTGCAAACTTCAAATCGGTAATATTCACACCGGGTACGTTACTGAACCATATACACTTAGGCTCATTAGCATCTAAAGCCACACGCTGCATATTGATAAACGTATTGTCATCACCTTTCTGCTGTACTTTAACCGTCACGCCCGGATGTTTGGTAGTAGAAGTGATTATCACCGAAAAATCATAGGTTTTATCCACTGACAAAGCAATTACCTTATCCAATTCCACATGCATCTGAGCTTGCCACTGATCGGTAGTAGCTTCCGGTAAGGAAACAACAAATGCACCATTCTGATAAGTATATTTTGGATCTGCAATCTGCCCCCATCCTGGAGCATAGTAGAAAGATGCCACATTGAAAGTTACTCCCTTAAACATGTTAAATTCACTATCTTCCACAAAACCACCAAAACCGTTCATAATAGTCTTCTCTATTTCAAAGGTTTTGGTTATCGAACCATCACTAATGCCATTTGCGTTCTTTACTTTACATTCTACTGTATATGAACCTTTTTTACGATAATATTTGGAAAAACCATATGAGGCTTGATAAGCGCCGTCAATTATCCAAATAGGAGACACTCCAGGAGCAGAAGTAAATTCAAAGTTTGCATAATTGGTTGTCTGATCTACAGTAACTTTAAAGTTATCAGTATAATCCGATGCTTGTGGGATATTGCCATTGGCTCCCGTAAAATCTTCAGGCGAACATGAAGTCATTGCAAAACCAGCAACCAACACGCCTGCCATATATTTAAATATATTTTTCATATCAATTATTTATTAATGGAGTTATGGTAAACTATTTATAAGCATTCTGAACCAAAGCCGGATCGGAATCCAACTCTCCTTGTGCAATAGGAATGTATTTCTTCTTGGCAGTCCAAGAATTAGTACGGTAACCATATTCATCGGGGACCAGTGCAGTAGTAGCCTTATTGCTGGCTGATGCTCCACTGATTCCTTCAGCACGTACCAAATCAAAATAACGCTTGCCTTCACCTACAAATTCCAAACGACGTTCTGTAAGTACATCGTCAACCGTAACGTTTGCAAGTCCAGCCAAACCGGCACGGGTGCGAACTTCGTTCAACCATGTCTTAGCCTCACCTGTACCACTTCCACCTGTACGAAGAGAAAGTTCTGCAGCATTTAGTAATGTCTCAGCATAACGATAATAACGATAATTGTTATTATAGTTCAAATTCTGGTCACCGGAAGACTGCTTGAAGTTCTTATCATACGGACGATATTTTTGTAACCAAATATGAGTATCTTGATAACGTTTCGTATATTCTACATCTTCGGCAATCACCCAGCAAGTTGCATCACGACGTTTGTCTTGTTCACTAAACATTTGATAAGTTTCAAGACGCATGGGCATAAATCCCCAGCCATCATTACCCTTTGACCAACCATCATCACCTGGGAAAGAGTTAGGAGAAATCAGAGTAGGAAGCACTGTACCACCAACAGCTAACGGACTTCCCCAGCCACGTTCGTTATTAGTTTGCTCATAATTAATTTCCCAGATAGATTCGTCACACCATTCACCTTCCGTTTCCCAGATGTTGGCAAAACTAGGATTCAATCTAAAGCTAGGACTATCAATAAGCTCCTTCATATAACCTAAAGCTTTTGAGAAACGACTTTCATCATTCTGATACATTACCATTTCAGCATATACCATATAAGCCATAGCTTGAGTGACACGTCCCAACTGACCTTCGTCGTCAACTTCTTTACCTTCTTTGATTGTTTTATAATATTTCAAAGGTAACACCTTAGAGTCAATTACAGCTTCAAGTTCTGCGATCAACTCAGCATAAACCTGATCGGCAGTATATTGCGGAGCCGTATAAGGAGGTTCGGAAAGATTCTCCAAATAGAAAGGTACATTACCAAAATAATGCCACAACATATTATAATAGAAAACACGTAGTAAACGGGCTTGCATCTCATAGAGTTTACGATTGGCCTCAGTAACATCAGTACCCCAATCAAGATATTTCAGTAAGTCATTACAACGTTTGATACCAGAATAGTCCACTGTCCAAAGAGAGCCAAGTGTATTATTTTCATTAGCCTCATAATTAAACAACATATGCCAATTCTGCATATCGGTCTTGGTTGCACCACCTACCCAAAAATTATCGCCCATAATTTCACCGTCAATATTCAAGGCATTGTACTGTCCCAATCCCCAATCTGGCCAATGGAGAGGGTCATAGGCGGCAATCAGAGCTTCCTGAATATGCTCATCCGTAGTATAATAATCTTCCAATGGTTCACCTGTCGGATTTTCCACCTCAAGAAAACTGTCACTGCAACCGGTAGTCAACACTGTAGCGGCAGCAAGTAAGCCTATTGCTAATATTTTATTTGTTTTCATATAGTTCTTATTTTTAGATTAGAAAGAAACATTTACACCTACTGTATATGTGCGAGCCTGCGGATAAATACCACGGTCAACACCAAGAGAAGTTGCACCTGAAGAAATTTCAGGATCAAATCCCCAATATTTGGTCCAAGTCACAAGATTTTCAGCTTGCACATACACACGCAGACGTTCAATAGTAAGTTTGCGAGTAAGAGTCTTAGGCAATGTATATCCCAAAGTAATATTCTTAAGACGAAGATATGAACCATCACAAACATAAAGATCAGATACCATCCAGTTCGTTGCATTACCGACAGCCAGACGAGGATACTTATTAGAAGTACCTTCACCAGTCCAACGTCCCAACATCCAAGAAGGATAGTTACCAGAAGCAACATCTGTACGATAAGTGCCATCAAACACATCAGCACCAGCTACACCTTGGAAGAAAATATTAAAATCAAAGCCTTTCCAATCAGCATTAAGATTCAAACCATAAGTCCAATCCGGAGTACCATTACCAATGTTAGTACGGTCATCTGCCGAGATGCTACCATCACCATTTACATCCACAAAACGTGTATCACCAGGAACCGCATCCGGCATAATCATTTTACCATCTTTATTGACATAAGCACGAACTTCATCCATATTCTGGAAAACACCGTCAGTCTTGTAACCATAGAAATAGGGGAAAGGTTGTCCGTTAGAACCGCGTGTACCACCACCAGAGAATCCTTGAATACCATCTAAATCCATATAGCCAGTATCATTTCCCAAATTCTTCAATTCATTTTTAAGATAAGTAGCATTTCCCTTTACTGCAAATTTAGCATCAGCAATATTCCATTTATAGCCAAGTTCAAACTCAAAACCACTATTTTCCATATCACCTACGTTACCAAGAGGTTTAGTTTCACCTACATAACTCGGGATAGGCATCGTAATAATCATGCCATTGGTTTTCTTTATGTAATAGTCAGCACTGAATGTTAAAGCATTATTAAAGAATCCCAAATCAATACCTAAGTCAGTTTGCTCACTCTCTTCCCATTTCAAATCAGGATTTGCCAAACGTTGTGCTTTAGAACCGTTCCATTTGATGGCATCTTTACCCAAAAGGACATTGTTACCCATGGCCGTCAATGAAGTATAACCAAATTCGGCTATGTTATCATTACCATTCTTACCCCAACTGGCACGAACCTTTAAGTTAGACAACCATTCTCGCGTATCAGCCATAAACTCTTCATTTGTCACATTCCATCCCACAGATACTGAAGGGAACGTACCATATTTATTATTAATACCAAAACGACTTGAACCATCACGACGGATTGTAGCCTGAATCATATAGCGTTCATTATAGTTATAACTCAAACGAGCAAACATAGACGACATTCTATGTTCTGTATAAGGACCTCCATAAACGCCATACTGAACTGTAGCACCAGTAATATTACCATCTGCATCCTTTGTATATTCAACATTCCCTGTAGCATAATCAATAGAAGGTTTATTAGGATTCACCAGATTCCAACGGTTACCACCAAGTTGATCTCCCTTATATTTAAGGGCAGACTGTCCTAATACAACACCAAATGTATGTTTGCCGATAGTTTTGTCATAAGTTAATGTGTTTTCAATCTGCCATGTCACATTCTGTGCCTTGAATGAAGATGCATTAGTATGTGTTGCCTTATTATTAGCTGAAAGATAATACTTGCTCTTAGTAGCCCCTTCATTACCCCAAAATCCCATATCAGCACTATAATTGAAGTGATACTTCAAATTATCCCACAATTGAAGATCAATAGAAAACTTTGGAACAAACTTATGCGACCAATTCTTTGTAGGAGTCAATGTCATCATAGCCAGCGGATTATTCATTTCCTGATAAGCTCCTCCATAGCCAGGTACTGTATAAGGATCACCATTTGCATCACGAGGCAAATCAAAATCTTTATAAGTTTCAATCATCTTTTCAGCTGCATCACCAGTCAATGTAGGGGTCAAAATAGGAGACAGATAAAGAGCCGATCCCAAAATTGAACCGAATTCAGAGTTAGTACCAACACCTGTTGAATGCGTACGCATATAAGCCAAATTTACACCTAAATCCAATTTATTAAGGAAACCGCGTTCTTTAGATGCATCAATTAGATTATATTGAGTATTGGAACGAATAGTCAAACGGTCATAATTAGAATGTCCGTGATTACCACCAACAATACCATCTTGTGAATAATACCCCAAAGACAAATAATAATTTACTTTTTCTGATGCACCACTAACTGTCACATCATGATTCACTACCGGAGCATTGTCATAGAAAACAAGATCTTGCCAATCAGTGCCAAATCCTTTGATAGAATTTCCATTAGCATCAATCAAATTATAAGGATCTGCATAAATTGGAGCCTGACCACCATTCACATTGGCTTCATTCTGAAGGATAGCATAGTCTGTCGCACTAGTCACATCACGTCTCTTCCATGCACTCTGCCAGCCATAAGAAAAATTGTAATTAATTTGTGCCTTACCCATCTTACCTTTTTTGGTAGTTACTAGAATAACGCCATTAGCAGCACGCGCACCATAGATAGCACCAGAAGCAGCATCTTTCAACACTTCGATAGACTCGATATCATTAGGATTTACAAAATCAAGACCACCCCCAATAGGCATACCGTCTACAATGTAGAGCGGATCACTATTGTTGATAGTACCAATACCACGTACACGTACACGAGGAGAATCACCCGGCTGACCAGAAGCTGAGGTTACATCCACACCTGCAGCCAAACCTTTCAATGCATTATCCATACGCACCGGAGATTTGTTTTCCAAATCCTCACTACTAACTTTGGCAATAGATGCTGTTACCACACTTTTTTTCTGAACACCATACCCCACCACTACTACTTCGTCCAGCGTTTCTGAATCTTCCTGAAGAACTATTTTCAAGGAATTTTTTCCATTTACCGCTACTTCTTGTGACTTAAAACCAATATAGGTAATAGAAAGTGTTGCGTCGGCAGGAACCGACAATGTAAAATTACCGTCCAAATCAGTAATTCCACCATTGGTAGTTCCTTTAACTACCACATTTACTCCAGGCAACGGTTCATTATCCGAACCGCTTACCACTGTACCTTTTACCTGTATATTTTGGGCATATACAGAAGCCAAGGTAAAGCTTAACAGAAATAAAACTGATAATAACTTTTTCATAAGTTTTACTAAATTAAGATTAACGTTTCTCGGTTTTGTTCTCAATCGAACAGTGCAAACATAGAGTAAAATGCAATAAAACAAATAAGAAACAATCATTCTTAAATACGTCAAATCTGAAATTCAAATACGTTATCAATACGTCATCAGCAAATAACTTACTAATAATCAATAATTAATATATACTTTTAAGTATTACGTCACAACATGTTATAGAACACAAAAGGGAGGAATATTAAATTCCTCCCTTCCATGCACTTCCTTCTTTTAAAGGAAGTTAATATCTAAAGACTACAGTTTATTGCTTAAATAATCCGTCAAACTATCCTCTCTCTCTAAAGCGAACTTCTTACGAAGACGATAACGGATTGTTTCAACTCCACGAACCGAAATGTTCAATAGAGGCGCTATTTCTTTCGTGGAAAGATTCATCTTTAGATAAGCGCACATCATGCGTTCGTTGTGGGAAAGTTCAGGATGCTTGGCATGAAGACGTTTCATAAAATTGTTATGTATCAAATCGAACTGGTCTTCAATACGCTTCAAAACCTCATCACTCTGTATATTACCGTCTATTTTATTATTAATAAGTATGAGTTGCTGTTTTCCTTCCCGAGCCCCCTCACCCTTCAGCAAGGCGGATACTTTAAGTATCTCTGACTTGATTTCAGTCAGCATTTCATTCTTACGGACAAAGTTTATCATCAGATTGGCCATTTCCTGACTCTTATGTTGCAAATCGTATTCCAATTTTTCTTTCTCCAGCTGCATAATCTGCTTTTCCTGACGGGCTTTCTCCTCTTCGTACTCCCTTTCCATATCGTGCAACTCTTTATCTTTCTCGATTACCGCCTGCTGTTTCTTCCGTTTCACACGGACATCATCCCAACGATAGACATACCATAAGGCAAGCAAAGCCAAGATGATATAACAAACGTATGCAGCAGCACTACGATACCACGGTGGAAGTATACGGAAGGCGATTGTATCCGATGATGTCGTACCGTCAGGAAAGACCGCTTTAACTTCAAACGTATATTCACCTTCCGACAGATTACTATACTCCTTGGTGCGTACCGTTGTAAAATCGGACCAGCCTCCCTTATTCAAACGATATTGAAAACGGATATCATCCCCTACCGAAAAAAAAGAAAGGGCATAGTCAAAACGAACGGAATTCATGGAATAAGCTATCACCGGAACCGGCTTCTCTCCTAAAAAGTTTGCGGTATATACCAATGAATCCTTGGGATAAGACAGATACATGTTCCTTATATATAAGGAGTGGCTACGATCCTGACGCTCTCTTACGGCCGGGATGCTGAATAAAGCGAAACCTCCTTCATTAGGAACCACCATCAGCGAATCTGAAAGAGGAATAATCGTTTCAAAACCGGGTACCAGTTCAATCAGCGATTGCTGGATGGGATTAATGCTTGTATTCGCCCCCCGCTTATAGGTACCCAGATTGGCAATACAGATTTCGTGAGGGCTCAAACTAATCAACTTATCGTGATACTCCAAGATACGCGAATAGGCCGCGGTGCCATTCAAAAGGTTGTTCATATCCGGACAAGGCTCCATGACATCTTTATGAGGATTATGCTTATAGATTCCCCGGGGAGTGGCAAAATACACCCGGTCTTCTATCTTCGCTATATACATATCACGTCCTACCGGAAAACCATCCTTCGCGCTATATTCCTTTATACGGACAGCTTTTGTCAAATCATTATCCAAATCCACACGGGTAACGTGGTCTGTATTGTACACCCAAATCACCTTATCGCTTTCCTGCTCAAAAAGACGGCAAGAATCGTTCATACCCTCAATCTTGCCAACCACCTGCCATTCTCCATTCTTTTTCCCAACCAAATAAATACCGTTATATACCCCGACATACATAAGGTCCGTACGTCCTGCCACAAGTTGGCAACACCAGGCGCCGGCAATATCCGTCACGCGTTTTACGGAAGTGCCATTGATAAGGAAAATACCACGGTCGTGCAGACAGAAGAGTTCATCACCTATACGGCAAAGGTTCCAGACCTGTCCGCTGGATTGGGGCATCGGACGGATATCCGGCAAATCGCCGTTCATCTGTACCGGATAAGAGGTGTAATACAAACCCCGATTGGTACCTAAATAAAGATAGCCGCCTTCTACGGCCGCCGTATATCCCGTGCCGTAGGAATAAGGATAGGAATAGAGATTCGTAAAAGGAGAACTCAGACAGACGTAGTCAATGCCGCTATCCAGACCGGCCCAGAGGTTTCCGGTCGTATCGAAGGAGACAGAAAGCACCGTATTGTTACGCAAGCCGTTGTTCTCATTGAAATATTTCAGTTGCATGGTGCTGCAATCCACCAGTACCAATCCTTTATGAATGGTTCCCAAGGCAATCTTATCATCCTTTTTGGCCACGCAAAAGACTTCATTCTCACGCATAAACTCTTCGGCACCGGTGATAAACGGTTCCATCGTACGCCCGTCACAATAGTAAAGTCCGTTGTATGCAGTCACCACCAGAACACCTTTCTTATAAGGTATAATGCCACGAATACGTTTGGAAGCCAACGCATCGGCACCCTGAAGAGGGAAAAAAGTGTTTCCAACCAAAAGCCATACACCTCTGTCCGTACCGATGTAAAGAATACCATTGACCATATTGGAACAATCTATCTTGGCATTCATTTCAATGGCGGTATATTTTCCGTTCAGGTACTTCACCACACACCCGTCCCCTTGGAAATACAAAATATTGTCAGTCTCATGGATGCCCCACACGTTTCCAAGAAAACGAACGGAACTCTCCAAAGTATCGGACATGCAATGATAGGCCAAAGAACCGTCCGCATCCGGTTCATAATAGCCGAACTCATTGATGCCCCCCACATAAATTCTTTTTTGGGTAGCAGAAGCCAGAACGGAACGCACATCGGAAGCATTGTTCAATGGAAATACATTCCAGACATTGCCATCAAATTGCACCATACCGTTCTTGTTGGCGAAATATACCCACTTGTCATCATAGGGTGCTATCTGCCAAGTCTGGGTCCCCTTGCCATAAACACTTTTATCAAAATTGACGATAAAGCTATTCCAGCCGGCAATTGCTTCGACCAAAGGGAGAAAAAGAAAAAGGCAGAAAAAAAAGTAGAATGACAATATGTGTTTGTTCATGTGTATAATGACTATATAGTTAGTTGCACAAAAATAATGCTTATTTTCAAGGTAGCGCACAATAGCCTATCAGTTTTTTCGTCCCCGATTATTATTTTCTTCTCGAATGGCAATCTTTTGCATTACTATACTTTAGATTCCGGTATACTAAGAAGTATTCGTCCGACAGTTGTTGAATTATCGTCCGACAGCTGTCGGACGATAATTCAACAACTGTCGGACGATAAGGTTACACATGTCGGACGAATACTTTTTAGTAAAAGGAATATTTGTCCATCGTAATGCCGGAAAGAATCCGTACCTCCCCTCCAAAGTGTCTGTATAAGGAGCCGTGAAGAGGGATAGAATAGAGAATCTAAAAAAATAAATAAAAAAATCGCCGCAAGCTATTGCAGATTTCAAAATAATGCCTACCTTTGCAACCGCAAAACGAAAACGGGTAAGTCCTATACGGCCAGCTCCCTTCGAATCCTCCAGGGCTTGATCGCAGCAAAGGTAGTTGGTTGTAGCGGCGCGATATAGCAAGCTTACCCACCCGCCTCTTTAGCTCAGTTGGCCAGAGCACGTGATTTGTAATCTCGGGGTCGTTGGTTCGAATCCGACAAGAGGCTCGAAAGAAAAGCAGATGATACGAAAGTGTTACCTGCTTTTTTCTTTTTGCCCCGCAAAGAATCCTCTAATTTATTTAAAATCTACACATCGGCTTGCCCTTGAATCCAACTATATTTGTACCTTTGCACATTATTTCTAAGAAAGATGGCAGAAAATAGAGGTTACATGCAACGATACGCAATGCTGTTCGGTACCTATATGGGAGGTTTCTGGATATTGAAGTTCATACTCTTTCCTGTGGGGCTGTCGGTTCCTTTTTTACTTTTCCTTTTCATGGGACTCACGCTATGCGTACCTTTTATGGGATATTATTATGCACGGATGTATCGTAATCAGGTATGCGGAGGCGGCATCAGCTTCCTGCATGCATGGATATTCACCGTTTTCATGTATATGTTTGCCGCGCTGCTTGCCGCCGTGGCACACTACATCTACTTCAGGTTCATAGACCACGGATATGTGATAAACACGTGCGAAACGATGGTAGACACGCTTGCCCAAAGCAACATGCCGGGAATGGATTCGTACATCGCCACCTATCAGGAAGCTTTGGAGACAGCCCGACTACTCAGCCCTATCGACATTACGCTACAGATGATATCGTCCAATGTATTTTGGGGTTCGATACTGGCTTTCCCCACCGCCTTGTTCGTGATGAGACGCAAGAAAGACGACGCTCCGGCAGAGTGACGGAACAGCAAAAAGAATTGTTATTTCAATTGTAAAATAGAAAAATCATACATCAATGGATATTTCAGTTGTCGTACCACTATATAATGAAGAAGAATCACTCCCCGAATTGTTCGCATGGATTGAGCGGGTGATGAATGCCAACGGCTTTTCATACGAAGTGATTTTCGTTAACGACGGAAGTACCGACCGTTCGTGGCAGGTTATCGAGCAATTGCAGGCACAAGCTCCGGACAAGGTACGGGGCATTAAGTTCCGCCGCAACTACGGGAAGTCGCCGGCATTGTTCTGTGGTTTCGAACAAGCACAAGGCGACGTCGTGATAACCATGGACGCCGACCTGCAGGACAGTCCCGACGAAATACCCGAACTCTACCGCATGATTACCCAGGAGGGCTACGACCTCGTATCGGGCTGGAAGCAGAAACGTTACGACCCGTTGTCGAAGACCCTCCCCACCAAATTGTTCAATGCCACCGCCCGCAAAGTATCGGGCATCAAAAACCTGCACGACTTTAATTGCGGACTGAAGGCATATCGCAAAGAGGTTGTCAAGAATATAGAGGTATACGGCGAAATGCACCGCTACATCCCCTACCTGGCCAAGAACGCCGGCTTCAAGAAAATCGGCGAGAAAGTGGTGCACCACCAGGCACGCAAATACGGAAAGACCAAGTTCGGGCTGAACCGATTTGTAAACGGGTATCTGGACTTGCTTTCCCTTTGGTTCCTTTCCCGGTTCGGCATCAAGCCCATGCATTTTTTCGGATTGCTGGGTTCATTGATGTTCATCTTCGGCTTCATAGCCGTGGTCATAGTAGGTGTCAGCAAGTTGTACTACATGCACCATGGCATGCCCTACCGTCTTGTAACGGACTCTCCCTACTTCTACCTCTCGTTGACCTCCATGATTATCGGCACACAACTATTCGTGGCAGGATTCCTCGGAGAGCTGATTTCACGTAATGCCCCGGAACGAAACAAATATCAAATAGAGAAAACCATTTAACGATGAAAAAATTAGTCAGACTTGTCATACTCGGAGCTATCCTTTGTCCGATAGTAAGCATAGCTATCTCCTGCTCGGAAGAGGCCGACTGTTCCATGACAGCACGCTCCATGGTGAATTGCATTCTTTATAGAGTAGACCCCGAAACCCAATACGTGGAGAACGACACGCTCGACTCGCTCACCGTGACAGCATACGGCACCGACTCCATCATCATCAACAACCAGAAGAAGGTACACGACATCTCCCTGCCACTGCGCTATACGGAGGATTCCACCAAGCTGATATTCAAGTACAGCCGGACCAAGAGTGACACGATGGTGATACGCCACACCAACACCCCCTATTTCCTATCAATGGATTGCGGCTATCAGATGAAGCAGGCCATCACAGACGTAACGTGCACCCGCATCTCTCTGGACTCGATATACATCAAAGACAATGAAGCAGGCATCTATGGAAAGGAAAATCTTAAGTTATTCTATTAGTCTGGCACTCTGCCTGCTGATGTTCCTCCCCCTACGGGCGCAGAACGGGAATCCTACCGTCCCCCCCCAGGGAGCACCTCCCAAGAAGGAGAAGAAGGACGCGAAAGAAGAAGTGCACTATCCGTTATACAACGGCATGTCCGTCGGCTTGGACTTGTGGGGAATCGGAAGTTCCGTATTTGGAGGAGATTTCCTGAGTTCCGAAGTGGCCGTGGATGTAAACCTCAAGAACCGCTTCTTCCCTATTGCCGAACTGGGATATGGCTCCACGGACACCTGGAGTGACAAAGGCATACACTACAAAAGCAACGCCCCCTACTTCCGCATAGGAATGGACTATAACACGCTATACAAGAAGCAGCACGGACACATGCTACTCGTAGGCTTGCGTTACGGTGTAAGTAGCTTCAAGTACGATGTAGACGCCTTGGGACTGGACGACCCGATATACGGTGGCATCGTAGGCAATCCGAATCTGGACGACGAAATATGGGGAGGCAGCCTGCCCTATAACCATAAAGGAATGAAAGGCTCCATGCAATGGGCGGAATTTTGTGTCGGTATCCGGGCGCACGTCTGGAAGGCATTGTACATGGGCTGGTCACTACGCTTCAAGTTCAAATTGTCTGCCTCGGCCGATGAATACGGTGACCCGTGGTATGTGCCCGGTTTCGGGAAATATGGCTCCAACACGATGGGAGTAACCTATACGATAACTTATAAACTACCTCTTTAAGCGACTTATGACAGGGTTAGAGATTTGGCTACTGGCCGTAGGACTTGCGATGGATTGTTTCGCCGTTTCTATAGCCAGCGGAATTATATTGAAACGCGCCCGGCTGCGCCCTATGCTGGTGATGGCCATCAGCTTCGGCTTTTTCCAGGCTTTGATGCCTCTGCTGGGATGGATAGGCGCCAGTTTTTTCAGCCACCTGATAGAAAGTATTGACCATTGGATTGCATTCGGTATCCTTGCCTTCCTGGGCGGACGCATGATAATGGAATCCTTCAAGGACGAAGATTGCAAGCACGAGTATGACCCTACCAGCCTGAAGGTGGTGCTCGCTCTGGCCGTGGCAACCAGCATCGATGCATTGGCGGTAGGTGTTTCGTTTGCATTCCTCGGTATCAAGCAATTCTCGGCTATTCTTTCCCCCATCGGCATTATCGGTTTTGTATCATTCGCCTTGTCGATGGTCGGTCTGATGTTCGGCATCCGTTTCGGATGTGGCATAGCCCGCAGACTGCGCGCCGAACTTTGGGGAGGGATTATCCTCGTCATCATCGGTACCAAGATATTGGTAGAGCATCTCTTCTTTTAATTAAAAAGTAAAAACTCAGATAGGATATGGAAAAGAAAGTACAACGGAATTTTTTATGGATTGCCCTACTGGTACTGGGAACCATCTGGATACTTGCCCGCCACAACCAAGTCACTCCTTATCAGACGGATAACGGACTGATATTCGGTACGGTATATAAAGTGACTTATCAATGTGACCAAAATCTGAAGGCGGAGATAGAAGCGGAACTCAAACGTTTCGACGGTTCCTTGTCCCCTTTCAATGACACGGCGACCATTACGCGCATCAACCGCAACGAGGACATTGTGCCCGACACATTCTTTACCAACGTCTTCCGACGTAGCATGGAAATCTCCCGGGAGACCGATGGTGCCTTCGATATCACCGTTGCCCCTCTTGCCAATGCCTGGGGATTTGGGTTCAAGAAGGGTAACTTCCCCGACTCTGCCATGATAGACAGCCTGCTGGAGATGACAGGATACGAAAAAGTAAAATTGTCCGATGAAGGGAAAGTGGTGAAAACAGACTTGCGTATAATGCTCTCGTGCAGCGCTGTGGCAAAAGGATATGCAGTAGATGTCATAGCCCAACTTCTGAAGAAAAAGGGTATCCGCAACTTTATGGTCGATATAGGCGGAGAAGTGGTTGTTCACGGGCAAAACCCTCAAAATGGACCTTGGCGCATCGGTTTGAACAAGCCGATAGACGACTCACTGGCAGTGAACCAGGAACTGCAAGCAGTGCTGCAAGTCACGGATTTAGGCATGGCTACATCGGGCAATTATCGCAACTACTACTATAAAGACGGAAAGAAATATGCGCATACCATCGACCCGCGTACCGGCTATCCGGTACAGCACAGCATCTTGTCAGCCACCGTCATCGCCAAAGATTGCATGAGTGCAGACGCCTATGCCACGGCATTCATGGTGATGGGGCTGGAAGAAGCAGAACGCGTGGCGGATGCACATCCGGATATCGACGCCTGTTTCATTTATACGGATGAAGAAGGAAAGCTTCAAACGTTCTTAACAAAAGGAATGGAGAAGTATATGAAATAATGTGCAAATGCGATTAACCCATCATTTATAAAATACAAAATATACCGCCAGTACCAGACATACAAAAGCGGCAAAATGATTCCAATGCAGCGTTTCCCCCTTGAAAAGAACCGTTGTGAACACCGTAAAGATAATCAAAGTGATTACTTCCTGAATCACTTTGAGTTGCATCAATGAGAACGGGCCTCCATTGCCTAAAAAGCCTATCCGATTGGCCGGAACCTGGCAAGAATACTCTGCCAAAGCTATTACCCAGGAAAACAGCACCACGGCATACAACGGCCAGTTGGAGATGACTTTTGTCTCTTGTAGCTTCAGATGCCCATACCAGGCAAACGTCATGAAAATATTAGATACAATCAATAGCAAAATGGTATAAAATGCTTTCATATAGTGATTAATGATTAGTGATTAATGATTAATGATTGCAGGCAGCAATTCCTCTTGCACATTCGTCATACTCCCCCATAGACTATAGCGTGCCTCAGGATTCATTTCCTCCAATTGTTTCAGAATGCCTTTCATTGCACTACGGCTGGATTGTGACTCATACGGACAATTCTTCACCTGCTTACGATACCCCCTCACTTGCGCCAACTCCATCAAATCCGCCTCATGTACCAGACACATCGGACGGATAATCGTCATATCAAACTTCTTCATTACCAGCCGGGGGGGCATAGAGCTGAACGCTCCCTGATAGGTGATATTCATCAGCAAGGTCTCCAGAATATCATCCATGTGATGGCCTAACGCGATTTTATTGCATCCCTGCTCCTTGGCTACGGTAAACAATGCCTTCCGCCTATTCCAAGAGCAAAGAAAACAAGGAGACTTGCGGGTATCTGTCGTGGCATCAAACTCCGTTTCAAAGAGAACAAAAGGCACTCCCCACGACTCTACGTACTCCCTCAGATAGTCCACATCGCTTTGATAAGGTATATTCTTCATCACTACATGTACGGCGACAACGGAAAAACGGGGTTTATAGACACGGGCACGCCGTGCCAACAATTCCACCAGCGCCAAAGAGTCCTTGCCTCCCGAAAGCCCGATAAGAATCTTATCGCCGTCCTCTATCAGCCCATATTCCACCACACCTTTGCTAAACCGCTTGTCTATGCGGCGCAACATCTTTTCTTCTTCAGTAAATTGTGCCATTGATACGAGTTATGAGTTATAAGTTATGAATTATAGCTCTTCCGGTTGCAAAAGTAAGGCAAAAGAACGATTTAAAGAAGAATTAACAAAATAGAATTACGGAAACCAGCTTTATTCACGATAAATTTGTATTTTTGACCTTCTGAACAATCAGCATGTATCAATATGAATAAAAAATATATCCTTTTCTTTCTATTCGGCCTTTTGAGCATAACAATTTCCGCACAAAGCCTGGCAGAAGCCAAAGCCTTGTACGAGAAGGGAGAATACGAAGAAGCCAAGCCCACTTTCAAGAAACTCGTCAAGACACAACCTGGCAATGGAAATTACAACCTATGGTACGGTGTATGTTGCCTGGAAACCGGCGAACCCGCAGAAGCCTTGAAACACCTGGAAAGCGCCGTCAAGAGACGCGTCCCCAGCGGGCAACTCTATTTGGCCCGGGCATACAATGATTTATATCGGTTCGAAGAAGCCATCGAGACTTATGAGACCTACATTTCCGACCTGAAAAAGAGAAAACGCTCCACCGAAGAGGCCGAACAATTATTGGAAAAAAGCAAATCCAACTTGCGCATGCTGAAAGGCGTGGAAGAGGTCTGCTTCATCGACAGCTTTGTGGTAGACAAGGAAAAATTCCTGGATGCATACAAAATCAGCCCCGAATCGGGCAAGCTGTTCATGTACGACACCTACTTCAATGATTCCGGTAAGGAAGGCGGAACGGTATACGAAACGGAGCTGGGCAATAAGCTATATTATAGCGAAATGCAACCGGACAGCACCCTCAGTATCCTTTCGCGCAACAAGTTGCTGGACAAATGGAGTGATGGCAGCTTGTTGCCCGGAAGCATCAACGAGGCCATGAATGCAGACTATCCCTATGTACTTACGGACGGTATCACTATCTACTATGCTTCGGATGGCCCTGGCTCGATGGGAGGATATGACATTTTCGTCACCCGTTACAATACGAATACCGACTCCTATCTGATGCCGGAAAATGTGGGCATGCCGTTCAATTCGCCCTACAACGACTATATGTACGTCATCGACGAATTCAACGACTTGGGATGGTTTGCCTCCGACCGCTACCAGCCCGAAGGCAAAGTGTGTATCTATGTATTCATTCCCAACTCATCCAAGCAAGTGTACAACTACGAAGGGATGGACCCGGACAAGATGATATCATTGGCGCAACTTCACTCTATCAAGGACACATGGACGGACACCGATGCGGTAAAGGGCGCCCGAGAAAGGCTTCGGACTGCTGCCAACGCAAAGCCGCGGACTACCAAGAAGCATGATTTCCAATTCATCATTGACGACCACTCCACCTACTACCAGCTGGACGATTTCCGCTCCCCACAGGCCAAAGCCTCGTATGGCAAATACAATCAGCTGGAGCAGAGCTACAAACAACTGCAGGAGAAACTGGAAGATATGCGTTCGGAATACTCCCGAGCCAACAAGCAGGAAAAGGACAAGATGTCCGCCGCCATCCTCGACCTGGAGCAACGTGTACGGCAATTGTCCACTGAGATGGAGCAGACTGCCATTCAAGTGCGCAACCTGGAAAAACAAGCCACCAAATAAAGACAACTATGGATATACTCATTATCGCCTCATTGATTATAGGAGCAGTAATCTTGTTCTTAGTGGAATTATTCGTAATTCCGGGCATCAGCGTTGCCGGTTTTCTGGCAGGAGGTTGCATCATCTTTGCCAACTACTATGCCTTTGCCTATATGGGTACCACGGCAGGTGTCATTACGCTTATCATATCTGCCCTGGCTTGTATCGGCTCGTTGGTATGGTTCATGCGCTCCAAGACACTCGACAAAATTGCATTGAAAAAAAACATCACCTCCAAAGTAGACCGTAGTGCCGAGGAAAAAGTCAAGGTAGGTGATATAGGCGTAACCACTACTCGCCTGGCTCTTATCGGCTATGCCGAAATCAACGGAGACATCGTGGAAGTAAAGTCATCAGACGGCTTCCTGAACGAAAAGACTCCGATTATCGTAGACCGTATTGCCGACGGAGTCCTCTTAGTGGAACGGCTCAAGCAGTGAAATTTCAGGAATCAACCTATTTATAACTAACAATTAATATTTAATCTCATGGATCCAAGCACAATGTATTTAACCGCCTTCCTCATTATAGGAGGCATTATCTTCCTGGTACTTTTCTTCCATTATGTACCGTTCTTCTTGTGGCTGTCTGCCAAAGTATCGGGAGTAAACATCTCGCTGGTACAACTTTTCCTGATGCGTATCCGTAATGTTCCTCCTTATATCATTGTGCCCGGCATGATTGAAGCTCATAAAGCAGGATTGCAAAACATCACGCGCGACGAACTGGAAGCGCACTACCTTGCCGGAGGTCACGTAGAGCGGGTGGTACACGCACTGGTATCCGCCTCTAAAGCCAATATCGAGCTGCCGTTCCAGATGGCAACCGCCATCGACCTTGCCGGCCGTGACGTGTTCGAAGCCGTACAGATGTCCGTTAACCCCAAAGTAATTGACACCCCTCCCGTGACAGCTGTTGCCAAAGACGGTATCCAGCTGATTGCCAAGGCCCGTGTAACGGTGCGCGCCAATATCCGCCAATTGGTGGGAGGTGCCGGAGAAGACACGATTCTGGCCCGTGTAGGCGAGGGTATTGTGTCTTCCATCGGTTCGTCAGAGAATCATAAGTCTGTATTAGAGAATCCGGATTCTATCTCCAAACTGGTATTGCGCAAGGGGTTGGATGCCGGAACAGCATTCGAAATTCTGTCCATTGACATTGCTGATATTGACATAGGTAAGAATATCGGTGCCGCCCTGCAGATAGACCAAGCCAATGCCGACAAGAACATTGCTCAAGCCAAGGCAGAGGAACGCCGCGCCATGGCCGTAGCCACAGAGCAGGAAATGAAGGCAAAAGCCCAGGAAGCCCGTGCCAAAGTTATCGAGGCAGAAGCGGAAGTACCCAAGGCCATGGCCGAAGCATTCCGCAACGGCAATCTGGGTATCATGGACTATTACCGGATGAAGAATATAGAAGCCGACACTTCCATGCGCGAAAACATTGCCAAACCGACGACGGGCAATACCAGCCAGCCGTTGAGTAAATAACCCGAAAAGTAACTGACGAAACGCCGGAACCGGTGAACAAGAATCGGTTCCCGGCGTTTCTATTTATAAACAAAAGATTAAAGCCTCAAGCATATGAAGAAATATTTCGCCTCTTCCGAACTGATCATCAATGAAGACGGTTCTGTATTTCATCTTCACGTAAAGCCCGAATGGCTGGCAGACAAAGTCATCTTGGTAGGCGACCCCGGACGGGTGGCACTGGTTGCCTCCCATTTCGAGAACAAGGAATGTGAAGTGGAAAGCCGCGAGTTCAAGACTATCACCGGTACTTACCAGGGGAAACGTATTACGGTGGTTTCCACCGGTATCGGATGTGACAACATCGATATCGTGATGAACGAACTGGATGCCCTGGCAAACATCGATTTCGAGACGCGCGAAGAAAAGCCCCGTCTGCGTAGCCTTGAGCTGGTACGTATCGGCACCTGCGGCGGCTTGCAACCCTACACTCCGGTAGGCACATTCGTATGTTCTGAAAAGTCCATTGGTTTCGATGGGCTGCTCAACTTCTATGCCGGACGCAACTCCGTGTGCGACCTGCCCATGGAGCGTGCCTTCCTCAACCATATGGGATGGTCCGGCAACATGTGTGCCCCTGCCCCCTACGTCATTGATGCAAGCACTGAACTGATAGACCGCATCGCACAAAACGACATGGTACGTGGCGTAACGATTGCCGCCGGGGGCTTCTTCGGACCTCAAGGACGCGAGTTACGCGTGCCGCTTGCCGACCCACATCAGAATGAGAAGATTGAAAAATTTGAATACAACGGCTACCGTATCACCAACTTCGAGATGGAAAGTTCTGCCCTGGCAGGCTTGAGCCGTCTGATGGGGCACAAGGCCATGACGGTATGCATGGTCATTGCCAACCGCCTGATAAAAGAAGCTAACACGGGATACAAGAATACGATAGATACTCTTATCAAAACAGTACTCGACCGTATCTAAGTATCCTTCAAGAAATGCTCCTCCCTTTCCTTCAGCCAATCCTAGGAGTAGGGTTTAGTAATGACTTCATCACATCCTGCCTGACGTGCCCGTTGCTGGTCTGTATAGTGTAGCAATGTCCTGCTATACCCACAATGGGCACAGAGGCGGATTAGGCTTTATAAGCATCTATCCATTATCGATTTGCACAAAGTTACGATAAAAGCCCATAAGTTGAATCACCATCTCTCTTTTTTGTAAAGAAACCATTATCTTTGCTGAATAAAAATAAGCCGGATAAAATGAACCAAGATACCATTTGTGCCATAGCCACCGCCCAAGGGGGAGCCATAGGATGCATCCGTGTCTCCGGACCGGATGCCATAGAGATAACATCCCGCATATTTACCCCTGCCCGGAAGGGGAAGAAGCTGAAGGATGCCAAGCCATACACACTTACCTTCGGTCATATCCATGAAGAAGAAAACATCATAGACGAAGTACTTGTAAGCTTATTCCGTGCCCCCCACTCGTACACGGGCGAGGATAGCACGGAAATCATGTGCCACGGTTCGAGCTATATTCTTCAGAAGGTGTTGCAATTGCTCATCGGCAATGGTTGCCGCCTGGCCGCTCCCGGTGAGTACACGCAACGGGCCTTCTTGGGCGGCAAAATGGACCTAAGCCAGGCCGAAGCCGTGGCCGACCTCATCGCCTCCACCTCTGCCGCCACTCACCGCCTCGCCATGAGCCAAATGCGCGGTGGGTTCAGTAAAGAGCTGGCCTCACTACGCGACCAATTGCTGCACTTCACATCACTCATAGAACTGGAGCTGGACTTCAGCGACCACGAAGAACTGGAATTTGCCGACCGCTCCGAGCTATGTCTCCTAGCAGACGGCATAGAGCAGGTAATTTCCCGTTTAGTACAATCCTTCAGTGTAGGCAATGCCATCAAGAACGGCGTGCCCGTAGCCATCATCGGCGAAACGAACGCTGGTAAATCCACCCTGTTGAATGCACTACTAAACGAGGAACGAGCCATTGTAAGCGACATACACGGGACAACCCGCGATGTGATAGAAGACACAGTCAATCTTGGTGGGATAACTTTCCGATTTATTGATACGGCAGGCATACGCGAAACGAACGACACCATCGAGAACCTAGGAATTGAGCGAACCTTCCAGAAATTGGAGCAGGCGGAAATCGTGCTCTGGATAGTTGATGCCACGAATGCCGTCTCACGGATACCACAACTAACTACCCAGATACTTCCCCGTTGCGAAGGGAAACGGCTCATTCTCGTATTCAACAAGACCGATTTGGTGCAAGATGCCTCAACCATCCCCAACTCCAGTTTCACCGTGGCCGCTACTAATGTGCAATGCATCTCCATCTCTGCCAAAGGACGTACCAACCTCGACAAGCTTCAGCAAATGCTAATCTCTGCCGCTAACCTGCCCACGGTTACCCAAAACGATGTCATTGTCACGAATATACGCCACTACGAGGCTTTGACCCATGCCTTGGAAGCCATCCACCGGGTCCAACAAGGATTAGCAGAAAATCTATCCGGAGATTTTGTTTCACAAGATATCCGCGAATGCATTTTCCATCTAAGCGATATTGCAGGGGAAGTTACGAACGATATGGTACTTGGGAATATTTTCGAACATTTTTGCATCGGCAAATAAATATTCTGCGTGGGAAAGTAGGAAATTGAAAAGAAAGACCTATAAAGAGCAAATATACTCTTGTAAAATGGCTAAAATCAGCGTTTTATAAACAAGAAGATATTTGCTCTTTTTCTTTATGTTTTCTGTGTGGTTTCATTCTTTTTTCGTAATTTTGTCCCTGCGTTGTCCCCCGAAGTGGAAACGAGGGACAAAAAACTGTCCCTTGAGGGACAAAATTCCGTCCCCAATTATTAATCGTTTAAGCAGAATGAATTATGGCAAAAAAGACAATCGTACAGAAAGAGCCGGTGAAACTTCGCGAGAAAAAATTGGCAAATGGCAGTATCAGCCTTTATTTGGATATTTATCGTAATGGCAAACGAAACAAGGAGTATTTGAAACTTTACCTGATTGATGCCAAGACACAAGCAGAACGGGAACAAAACCGTCAGACATTGGCAACAGCCCAAGCCGTAAAAGCCAAACGGACTATCGAAATCCAGAATGGTGAATATACCTTCACAAGACAATTCAAAGAGGACACTCCTTTTTTGGAATACTATCGCAATATGGTAGAAGCTCGGCACAAGAACCCTGAATCGCAAGGGAACTGGGGCAACTGGCGTAGCTGCTTGCGATACCTTGAAATATATTGCGATGAAACAACCACGTTCAAGGACATCACTCCCGAATTTGTCTCCGGGTTCAAAGAGTTTTTGGAAAATGTTGAAAAAGACACTCACAAGAGAACCGGGCCACGCAGGGAACGAGATACATTCCAAGGATTGTCGCAAAACTCCAAAGTGTCGTACTTCAACAAACTCAGAGCTTGTATCAACCAGGCATACGAAGAAAGGATTATCCCCATTAACCCACTTCGAGGTATTGAAGGCTTCAAGGCGGCAGAGGTAAAACGTGACTACCTCACATTAGAAGAGGTCAAGCAATTGGCTGCAACCTCTTGCCGCTTCCCCATCCTTAAAAGGGCTTTTCTCTTTTCGTGTCTGACAGGGCTTCGTAAAAGCGACATACAAAAGTTGACTTGGGGAGAGGTTCAGAAGTTCGGCAGCTTCACCAGAATAATTTTCAAGCAAAAGAAAACCGGAGGTCAGGAATATCTTGATATTACCCCACAAGCGGAAAAATATCTCGGTGAAAGAGGCAATCCGGAAGATAATGTATTTACAGGTTTTACATACGGCTCATGGACTTCGGTCGAGTTGAAACGCTGGAGTTGGGAAGCGGGAATTAAAAAGGATTTAACATTCCATTGCGGACGTCATACCTTCGCCGTGCTGATGTTAGACTTAGGAGCAGACATTTATACCGTATCAAAATTGCTCGGTCACAAAGAGCTGGCCACAACGCAAATTTACGCTAAAGTGCTCGATAAGAACAAACAAAATGCGGTTTCACTTATTCCGGACATTGAATGACATTGACTATGACCAAACAAGAAACAGTAATAAAGATATGTAAGCTCACAAGGATTACCGGTGAGATTAAGTATCAAATAGATTTTGACGGGAATGTTGATTTTGCATCATTCGTTCCTGACTTGTTGTACATAGACAAATGGACGGATGAGATTTGCAGATATGTAAGTACAGACCCTTGCCCTCGATTGGCGCATTTAATCTCAAATATGGGATTCAATGATTCTATCGAAGCCTACGTTCAATCGCACAGAAAGGAAATCAAGCCTGCATATCAACAAGTGCTTGACAACTATTTTGTAAAAACGCGTAAATTGTTTGCGCTTTGCGAACAAAACAGTATGAGTCGAAAGGGTGAATATGTGAACCTGATTGAGCCATTGGCAACCAAGCAGGTTGCAGAATTATTGGACAGAGCCGTCAACGCCGGGTTACTGGACGCATATTATCAGCCTATACCAGGTATAAAGGCACTGCATCTGAGACTAATAGCCTATGCAGTTTCTACAATATGCAAGTTCAAGCAACCTTACAAATATTTTGAAAAGCAATGGAGAAAAACGGATAATAACAAAATCAGCACATGCAAGATCCCCAAATACTCCACTGAATTTGATACGACCAAAGCCCTCTATCCGGAAGTTGATTTCACCCGGATTGAAGCAAATCACGAGAATGCCACATTCTACGTAACACAGGATGGAAATGAGATTGATTCTATGTATAAAGACTTGATAAAACACGGTTATATCGCATCGGACACATCATTGGAAACATTCGAGGGCATCGTTGGAAAATCCAAATTCACCTCCCCTGTCGAATGGATAAAAGGACAACGGCAGTTGGCATTTTTTATCCAACTGGCATTTGGCGAATACAACAACAAAGATTTGTGGATAAAAGGGGGATGTTGTTTCACTATAAACGGGAAAGTTCCACATAAAGATTGCCTTACAACCGGATACAGTTATATCAAACGAGCAGGGCTTATGGACAATTATGACATAAGACTTAAAGCCATCTGCGATAAATTCAATCATATTGAAGCTCTTATAAATCAAACAGGCACAGAGAACAAGCATCTGATACACACAAGCAAAAGTGTATTTTTCAGCCCCAAGACGGAGAAGAAGAGAATGGCGATGTATTCTGCTTTGTTGGCCGGTGAGTATATCAGCCCGGACACAACCTACACTGCTTTCAATGGCATTTTGGAAGAATGTCAATTCACAGAACCGGTTGTATGGATGAAAACACAAAACTTACTGATATATTTCGTCTATATGGCGTTCAAGGAAGACAATCCTTACGATTTATGGGTAAAATGCGTATCTTGTTTTCGTTTTCAGAACGGTAAAGCTCCAAACAGGAGTAGTCTGGTTCCGAATTGCCGTCTGATAATGAAACAGAATAACCCATATAGTCTGGAATTAAAAACAATCGCTGATGACTACAACAGAAATTCAAATAACCGTGCAAAAACATCCGAAGCAGACGATGTGGCTGCACACAGTATTAACAACTAAATTCATACCAAAATGACAAAGATTGCCACTTTGCATTTCTCTCTTTTTGAAAAGAGTGACACGCGGATTCCAACGGACTCCGGCGTGTACCGGTAAGGAAGGGCTATTCCGGTTGCTTAAAAAAGCCCACAGTTTGTACTCCGAAGAAGTGATGACGCGACAAAAAAGTTATCGCCGATTCGTTTTAGACTTCATCCATTCCATCCGGTATCACGACAATTCGGATGCCTGGAGCAAGAATGAACACTCAAAGAACTACGGCATTATTACCGGGCTTCTACTCAATCACGAAAAGATGGTTCGTAAGTCCTTTGATTGCGAATCTATAGATGAACAAAAGCTATCCAGCCTTCTCCATGAATTTTATACCAGCGATTTGCCTCGTCCCCAAGGACAAAGTGACATTGCAGCGGAAGTTTCATATCAAGAATTGGCCGAGCCGAACGCAAACACCAACATTTTACTTGATAGAGAAACTATTAACCTCATTGTGCGACTTGCCAATGAGGTTAATTTGTCTAAAGAGGTATTGGATGTCGAAGAAACTACCCAAGCCTATGAGAGGTATGAAATGAAACCCATTGTTTCTGCCAATAACGCGCGGCTTGTATTAGTTCTTGACAGGCTCGCAGCGCATAATGTTATCCCTTATAACTGGCAATCACAGATTGAACGTAAACGAATCGTGCTAAGTTCATCCGGGAAAAAATTCCTAAACCGGCATGACCTTGCATCAACACTCAACCGCATAAAAGAGCTGCCGTTAAGTTCCGAGAACAACACCCTCTTATCCATCGTTGACAACTACGTCAGGCTAATCAAAAACAGTCAAATCAAATAAGAGCAAGATAAATTGTTGATACTTATATTGATAGTCACGTTGACTCTCAACAATATCAACAAGCCCGTGTGCTTATATGTAGTTACTTTGCCCTCCGTAATCGATTACACGGAGGGCAAAGCCTTTTTATGTCAAACCAATTATTCAGTTAAAATGAGACACCGAGATTCAAGAACAGACAATAAGCGATTCTCTGATTGCATAAAACAGTTGGAGAATATGGTTTCTACGATAAAGTCGGAGAAGCCCATAGAGCGCATACGGACATTGGAAGAAAAAATCAATGCGGTAGAGAAAATACAGAATATAGAAAATTCCGTCCTGCAACTCAAAAAGCGTCTTTGGATTACCAAGGAAGTGCTTTCATCTTCGGAAGTATGCGACTTTTTGGGAATTTCCGAGAGTTACCTGTATCGGCTTACTTCGTCGAAACAAATACCCCACTACAAGCCCAATGGCAAGATGATTTTCTTCAACCGAAAAGAATTGTGTGAATGGGCATTGAGAAACCCGGCACAAGTAATTGGTGTACCCCAACCAACAAATGAAGTATCGCTATGAGTAAAAAAGAAATAGAATTGCTATTGGCCCGTATCGAGGGATTGAAGTCATTCCTCGAAAACAACTCCATCGAAAAATTCCAGGAGGAGGTTCTGAAAGTCGAACGCTTCCTCAAACGCTTTGGGTCTTTGGCTGAACTGCTGTCCCATCTGGAAAAACTTGAAGGTATGGCTTATACAGTCAAGGATTTTCTGAGCATTGATGAAGTAGCGGCATATCTGCGAATCTCCAAAAGTTCAGTATATAAGCTGACATCCTCCAGAGAACTGACCGTGTACAAACCTAATGGCAAAAACATATTCATTCTCCGTTCTGATTTGAACAACTGGATAAAACGAAACCCGACCCTATCCAATGAAGAGATTGAAAAGCAAGCCAACATCATAGCCTACCATATGGAAAAGGAGAATAAGAAAAAACAATATCAAAAGTGAAACAAATAATGAAAAATGAATCCACCATGCTCAATAATTTAAGAATAGACGAAGAAAAGTATAAGTCTATTCTCAAATATATTCGATTGAAAGTCACTGAAAAATACGAGTTTCCACAAGAAATAGTGCGAGTGGACGGTGTAACCATAGCCACCTTGGGGAACTTCAGTGCTTCAACAGGCAAACCTAAAAGTAAAAAGACCTTTAATGTGAGCGCAATCGTCGCATCCGCACTTTCCGGCAAAGAAGTTTTACGCTACAAGGCCAACCTGCCATCTTGCAAGAACCGCATCCTATATATAGATACGGAACAAAGCAAATGCCATTGCCATAAGGTTCTTCATCGTATTCTTTCCTTAGCCGGTTTGCCAACCGACCAAGAGAATGACCGCATACAGTTCTTTGTCTTGCGTGAATATACTCCAGACCAACGAAGAGACATTATAAATTGGGCACTTCATGAGGAAGAAAACATAGGGCTTGTCATAATTGACGGCATCCGGGATTTAATCCACGACATCAACAGTCCGAGCGAATCACTTGACATTATCAACGAACTAATGAGATGGTCAAGTTATTACGAACTTCACATTCATACCGTTCTTCATCTTAACAAAGGGGACGACAATACAAGAGGACACGTCGGTACGGAATTGAACAACAAAGCCGAAACGGTACTTCAAATTTCCAAGAACAATGAAAACGGCAGGATTAGCGAGGTTCGGGCAATGCACATAAGAGACAAAGAGTTCATACCGTTTGCCTTTGAAATAGGCGAAGATGCACTCCCCCATCTGGTCAAAGATTATCAGTGCAAAACCAACAAGAAACTATCCTCGTACACGGAAATAGACGAGCAGCAGCACCGTACCGCCTTGGAACAGGCCTTTGCCGAATGTGAGGAATTTGGCTACCAAGCACTGCTTGAAGCTCTTAAAAAAGGCTACGAAAGTATCGGTTATTCAAGAGGCAGAAACACCTTGGTAAATCTTTGCAAATTTCTTTTGGAACACAATGCCATAGTCAAGAATGACCGTACTTATTCTTATAACAGTTCATTCCACCTATAAACCGTCCGGTTTAGTTTGCGCGTATATATAAGAAAACCATACCAAAGCATCATGAATATAAAAGAAGCAAAGCAGATACGACTTGTGGAGTACCTGCGAATAATAGGATACACACCGGTAAATGTGCGTGGGAACCAGTACTGGTATCTCTCTCCTTTGAGGGATGAGCGTGCCCCCTCATTCAAGGTCAACGACAATTTGAACGAGTGGTACGACTTCGGGCTTTCCACCGGCGGCGACATCATAGAACTGGGCAGGCACCTCTATCGTACAAGCAACATCAGTATGGTGCTGCTGCGTATCAGCGAAAATGCCGTCGGAGTACCTATGCAGCAGCTGCAAAGCAGAACCGTCCGACCTTGCCCTATCGAGAACGAGATGGAGAACGTGGAGATAATGGCACTGAAGCATTACGCCCTGCTGTCCTACCTCCGCTCCAGGTATATCAACGAGGACATCGGCAAGCAGTATTGCCGGGAGATTCACTATGAACTGCGAAAGCGGCAATATTTCGCCATTGCCTTTGAAAATATGACAGGCGGCTATGAGGTGCGCAACCCTTACTATAAAGGGTGTATAAAAGGAAAGAACATATCCATTATCCGGCTCAACAAGGACATCAGACGGGAACACGTCTGCATATTTGAAGGGTTTATGGATTTCCTGTCCTATATGACCCTGCAAAAGAAAGGCGACTATCACATCTGCCTGAATACACAGGTGGACTACATAGTGATGAACTCCGTGAGTAACTTAAAAAAGTGCCTGGTGGTACTGGAGCAGTATGACTACATCCATTGCTACCTTGATAATGACCTTGCCGGACAGAAAACGGTAGAAACCATAGCCGGGATTTATGGCAACCGAGTAACCGACCACTCCGAAAGTTATTACAATTACAAAGACCTCAATGACTATCTGAGAGGCAAAAGGCGTTAGCCTTTCCCATTTATGGGTTGAAATAGTAAAAAAGGCATTGCCACGCGGATGGAAAATCCGAAAGTGGAGCTATAAAAGTAAACCGCCGGGACTATCCACGCATACAAAGCCTTGTAAAGGCAACAAAGGACGGAAAAATCCGTCCTTTGTCGTATGTGTCAAGCAGCAACATCTTCCGTTTGCTGTTCGGTCTGTACCTCCGTTCCTGTTTGCGGTTCATCGGGTTGCTCCGTTTCCTGCTTGGTTTGTTCCTGCAAAGCGGATTTCTTTTCCTCGATGCGTTGGTGTCGCTTCTCGTAAACCTCGTTATATCCATTTTGAATATTGGCAAGTTCTTCGGGGATATGCTTCTCCGCAAAATCAAGCAAGAGGGTTGCAACGGCATTGTTCCCGTGTGCGTCCTTGAAATTGGCTATCAAAAAGTCCCGACGAATAATGGCTTTCTGCTTGGCGGTAAGGTTTTCAATGATACGCATTTTGTCCTCTCCTGTAAGATAGTAATAAGAGCCTTTATCCTCAATGCCTACCTCCGTGAAATGCTCTCTGCGAAGTGATGACAGCAGGAAAAAATACACCATTTTGTCCTCGTCCTGCCCAAACTTACGCTCGGACATATCGACCTCCAAAATTCGCTTTTTGGTGTCCTCTACAGTCTTTTCAAGGGCAATTTCCTTGTTGCGCTTGTCCTGCTTCTCCAACTTTTCCACCGGAGAGAGCGGTGTTTCGGTTGCCGAGCCGTTTGCCTTTCGGGTATTCTCCATATAACACAAGGCAATCCTATTCTGTTCAATGGTAACATAGATTGAAATTTCCCCCTCCTCGCTTTTACGAAGCAACTCGCCACATTCTTCCGTGTAGTCGTTCATTTCCTCTCCGTACTCCTTTTCCGCTTCCTCGTATTCTTCGGGCGTATCGTAATCATCCTTTTCGGGGGCAGTCGGAGTTTTGGGGTATTCATTCGGGTAAGCATCAAGGGTTTCCACCTCATACCCAAGAGCGATAAGATGTTCAACGGCTGTCTCGTTATAGTTATATGTTCTATGAGCCAATGATGCGGTAGAATGTTCTGCCAACATTTGCATAGCTTTTTCAACGAGGTACGATGTGTTCATTTCAGCAAGGCAAGAACGGTTGGCACAATTACCACAACCACCCTCACAGAACAACATCATATTATTGGTGTTATGGGGGCACGAGAGACAGAGGGTCTTGTCAAATGAATAGCGATTGAGGTCTGCGGTGTATTGCCGTTCAATGCTCCGTGCCACATCAGCGGCTTTCAACCCTCGCCAACTGTTGTACTGCACCCCCTCTTTCAAATGCTTGTCGTACACTTCACGTTGTATGTCTTCACCGTATCGGCAGATTTCGCTTGCCACACTGATAGTGATTTCGTCCTGCTCCAACAACAAGGCGATTTCGGGTATCAAGGAAACGAATTTGAGACGTGTGTGGATATAATTCTCACTCTTGCCAAACTGCACTGACAATGACTGCACATCGTGGCGACCGCTGTCTATGAGTATTTGATACGCATTGGCTTCTTCAATCGGGGTAACATCCTTTCGTTGCAGGTTCTCAGTAATCGCCATTTCCTCGGCTACCTCGTCCGAAATATCCATAACGATAGCAGAAATATCTTCCAACCCTGCCATTTGCGAAGCTCGGTATCTGCGTTCACCGAAAACAATCTCAAATCGGTTATCTTCAATGGGGCGCACACCGATAGGCTGTAATACGCCTTGTTGTCTGATACTTTCGGCAAGTTCCGCAAGGCTTGTTTCATCAAAGTTCTTGCGTGGGTTGTAGTTGCTCGGCTGAATGTCTGCCAATGCTACCGATACGATGTTTTTCTCTACTGCTTGGGTTGCTGCTGTTGTTGCCATAATCATAAAATTTAATTGTTCTTGATTTTTTATTTTCCCTCTTTTCGGTTCTTTTTTTCTGCCTGAACCGCTTTGGGGTTTTATGGATGCGGTACACAGCTGTCGGTACAGCTTTATGCAACGGTTTTTCCTGCCAATTACTCTTTCATAGAAAGGAAGAATTTGCAGGAAATACACTTCAAACCGGTGAATCAAGCGCGACAGCAGACCTTTGCATCTGATAAAACCAAACGGAAATGGCAGGAATGAGGCCGGAAAAGCAGTGAGTGGAATGGATATAAAGGGATAGGTTCCGACGGGTATAAATGGGCGGAAAACAAAAAAAGATTACCGGACGTTTGCCGATAATCTATAAAAGGGAAACATCGCTCCAAGAAGATTGATGCGTAGAAAAGGATTAACAGTTCAGCTTTAAGTGCCGGGTTAAGTAAGTCTTTTTACCATAACATACTCTTCCTCTGTTTCTTTGACAACCTTAAACCCAAATTTCAGATACATCCGGGTAGCGTAATTTGCTTTTTGAACGGACAGAGAAACGCTATCATACCCTTTACGTCCAAGCAATGTTATCATTTCATCCATAAGACGGCTCCAAATGCCCTTATTCCTGTATTCTCCATACAGTGCAATGGAAAGGGATGGGGTGTTGTCATCTATATGTCCGTAATCATTCATAATTCTGCTCCAAACCGCCCCGACAACCTTTTGGTCGCAGACGGCGACCAAACAACAGTCATCTTTCAGTTGGCCAAAATTCTCGATATACACTCTCAATTCAGGTAAATCCACCACATCCTTGGACGGAGGTTCTACTCCTTCCGGAATAAAGATTGCTTCATAAAGGAAGTCCTTCAGCAAACAAATCTCATCAGGCAGCAAAGAACGGACGATACAGCTTGTTGCTTTATCCATTTGGGGCAAATTTTCTTTTGAGGTCAAATTATTCATTGCTGCATCACTTACCGTTCTTCTCCAGATATTCCTTCATCGCCTCGTTCACGATGTCCCGTAGAGACATATTCTTTTCGATGGCGAGGTATTTCATCCGGGTATGGATGCTCTTGTCGATAACGAAATTACAATGTACGGCAGGCTCTTTTCCCGCCTTTGCCGGTGTCGATACCTGTCCTTTCTTCTGCGGGGTCTGCTTTGTGGAAGACAGTAACCCGTCCAGCCCGCTTTTCATTTCATTTTTCAATAAATCACTTTTGCCCATAGCATCTTACTTTAATTTCATAACCTCTTGCGCCAACGCCATATAGTCCTTGGCACCGTTACAATTTTTATTATACTCGAAAATATTCAACCCTTTAATCGGGGCTTCTGCCAAAGCCACGTTGTCCCGAATGACGGTCTTGAACACCTTGTTGCAGAAAGAGCCGTTGATAAGTTCGGCCACACTCTTGTTGAGTGTCTTGCGCTTGTCAAACTGGGTTATCACGATACCGCCGATGTTCAGGTTCGGGTTCAAGCGTTCTTTGACTATTTCGATTACGTTCATAATCTTCGCCATTCCACGCATGGCAAGGAACTGCGCCTGTACCGGGATAATCAGATAATCCGCCGTAGTAAGGGCGTTGAGCGTCAGTAATCCCAACGATGGAGGACAGTCAATCAGGATATAATCAAACTTCCGACTGTCAAGCAACTTTGCAACCAGCCCTTTCAGTATCAATTCCCGTCCCGGTTCATTGATGAGTTCGGACTCTGCCGCTGACAGGTCAAGGCAGGACGGTACAATGGTGAGACCATTATCCAATTCGGCCAATGGCAACGGATATTCGCCTTTCATCGCACCGTACACCGTCTGTTCTTCCTCTATGGACAGTCCGCAGGATTCCGTGAGGTTCGCCTGACCGTCCATGTCAATTAACAGCACACGTTTTTTCTTCTGCTGCAAAGCGGCAGCAAGATTGATGGTGGTGGTCGTTTTTCCGACCCCTCCCTTATGGTTCAAAACAGCTATTATTCTTGTCATAACTTTATGTCTTAATTTCCAATACAAAGGTAACACTATTTTTTAGTATATACTACAATTAGTATATACTATTTTACTACAATTTTTCATTTTAGTATCGTAGTATGTACTACTTTACTAAAACACGTATCAACTAAACGTAGTATGTACTATCTTTCGTATCGGGAGGTATGCTAATCACCTACTTTACTACCATTAGTATATACTACATTTAGTATCGGTTAATTATCAACGCCGTGTATTTTATCAGAACGGCAGGTCGTCCTTACCGTCCTGTGGCATATCGGCAGGAGGTGTGGGGACTTCATCTGCGGCATCTGTCTGCCCAGCCGTATCGGGGGCAACCGCTTCACGCTTCCCTGTGTTGATAAACTCCAAAGCATCTGCCGTAATGGAAAACTGAATCTGGTAGTTTTCGTCTTTGTCTTTCCACAACGAAGCCGACAGTCTTCCCTCAATGAGCACCAGCCGTCCTTTGGTCAGGTATTCCGAAAGCCTGATGTGTTTTTCTTCCTTACTCCGTACCCTTACCCAAGTGGTGGTACTTTTACCTTGTGCGTAATCATCCACGGCTATGTCAAAAGCGATGAATGAGCCGTGCGTTCCTGTGATAACCTGGCAATCCTTGCCGATGCGACCGATAGTGTGAACATACAACATAATGAAAAATGTTTTGCGGCAAGGTGGTTAGTCCTGCCATTACCTCATTGTCTTTTTTCCCCTTTTGTCGGTTCTTTTTCTGCCTGAACCGCTTTGGGATTTTATGGATGCGGCACACGGTTGCCGGAACAGCTTCATGCGACGGCTTTTCCTGCCAATTACACTTTTGCAGAAAGGAAGAATTTGCAGGAAATACACTTCAAGCCGCCGGATCAAGCGAGGCAACAGACCTTTGCATCTGATAAAACCAACCGGCGAGGGCAGGAATGGGCCGGAAAGCGGTATATACAGTCATAAGTATAAAAGGAAGATGGGACGGTAAAAAAGAGGGCGACAGGTGGGAAATAGAAAAGAGGGGAAATAAAAAAACGGGATGTGACAAGACAAATAGAAAAGGGGGAAATGTGCGGATAAAATAGGGAAGCGGACAGCCGGGACGGGCTTCAGACGGACTGTCTTGGGACTACTGAAGGCAGGATTCATCCCGCCCTCTGTAATGCCAAGTCTGTTCGTGTCCGTCCGTTTGCAGGAGAAAGGGGCTTCACGCTCTTTATGTAACGTGTTACACAAAATGCGTGAGCCTCTTGATGCAAACTGTCCGCCGGATGTCAAAGTTATAAGAGAAGGAAAGAGGTTATAACGGGATATGGCCGTCGGCAGACCGAGGTACAAAAACCGAAAATCCCCCTGCCCGGTTATCACAACCAAGCAGAGGGAACGGTTACAGTTAAAAATATGATTACGGTTTAGGTTTATGCTGCCTTTGTAGTCGGTTCACATTCGGGAGCCGGTATTTCGGTGTCGGTAGTCGGATGTTCCGCTTCTTTGAGGCTTTGGTCTATCTTCCGTTGCAATTCCTTACACTCCAGTTTGAGCTTTGCCAACTCATCGGCTTTGCTCCACCGGCGTCCGGCGATTTCCTGCAAGGTGGGTATCTCACTTTCGAGCTGTGCCGCCTGTTTCCGTTGTCTCTCGATAAGACCGGTCAATTTACCAAATGTAGCCTGCGGATATTGTGCCGACTCCACGAAGCCCAACGGCAACGCTCCCGACAAACCACAACGGTATTTCAGTCCGCTTGCCCCCTCGACAAAGAACGCATTGCGGTCAAATGTGCCGTCTATGCTATACTCGCTGCGTACCAGCAAATTCAATCCTGCAAACGTGCCTATGGTATTGTATGCTGCGTTACGGTATGTCTTTGAGATACGGTGCAGTTCCCGACCGATTTCCTCTGCCGTGGCTTGTGGCAGGTTCAGCAGCAGGGTTGCCTTTTCTCCTGCATAAGAGGTGATGTACTCCAAGTCCTTTGTCATATATTCTGCCATACGGTTGGCCTTTTCCACATCCTGCCTGTTGGCATCCATTTTACGCTCGGCACGGATACGCTCTTTCTTGAAAATGGCCTGTTCCTTTTCAAGGTGCATAATCTTGTTGTCGAGCTTCGCTTTTGTCAACAGGTCTGTGTTGCCGGAGAGGATAGCCACAAACTCGGCGAAGTTCATACCGCTGTCCTCGTCCATACCGCCCTCGTCGATGCGGCGCACCGCAATCGTGCCGTTATTGATTTGGCTGATGAACATCTGCTTGTTTTTTAACAGATTGAACTTGTAAGCATCGAGGGTCTTTTCCGTGCCGTAGATTACGACATCCACCACATTGCCACCCCACAACTTCACGGTGTTGCCTTTGCGGACAGCCCTGCCGTTGCGCTGTTCCATATCGGCGGGCCTCCAAGGTATCTCAAGGTGATGCACTGCCACCGCCCTTTGCTGTGCGTTCACGCCTGTGCCCAACATACTTGTCGAGCCGAAAAGCACACGCACCCTGCCGCTGTTCATATCCTCAAAAAGGCGTTTCCTTGCCCTTTCCGTGGTGGCACACTGGATAAACTGTATTTCATCGGCAGGAATACCAAGCCGCACCAACTTCTCTTTGATGTCGGTATATACGTTCCATTCATTCGGCTTGTATGTGCCCAAGTCGCTGAACACGAACTGTGTACCCCTGTTATCGTTTGATTTCACATAATAGTCATAGATTGTCCTTGCACAGATAGAAGCCTTGTTATCGGCATCATCCCTGAATTTGTCACCCAGCAAGCGCATATCAAGAGCCATTTTTCGGGCAATGTTGGTGGCGACCAGCATTTTCGCCTTGTCGAGGTTGTCGGGTTCGGGCGTATCAAGTCCCAAGTCCTCCCATTCTCCGCTATGCGCAAAGAATACCAACCGTCCTATCATTTCCTCCTGCTCGATTGTGGGAGCGTATGAAAGGAAACGCACATTTTTCTCCGGCACATCGAGGTTTATCATATCCGCTGTGCGGTAATCGGTAATCTCACGCAAGAACATCGCCAGTTCCGGCACTTTGATATAGGTGCGGAAACGCTCTTTGCGCTTGATTGCACCTGTCACGTTCAGCTCGTAATCCGCCGTCTTTTTAGTGAATATGGCAGCCCAAGCGTCAAAGCAACTAATCTGCTGACAACGAAGCTCCTGCGGTCTAAGGTACTTGAACATCACATAAAGTTCGGTAAGGGCGTTAACCACTACCGTACCCGACAAGAATGTAGCCCCAAGGTCTCGACCTGTACGGTGCTGAATGTCACGGATGGCAAACAGCAGGTTCATCGCCCTTTGCGAGCCTTTGGTGTTGCCGATACCTGCCACACGGTTGTGGCGTGTCTGAAACATCAAGTTCTTGAACATATGGCACTCATCGACAAATATATGGTCTATGCCCATTGTGTGAAAATCCACGGCATCGTCTTTCCTGTCATTGATTTTCATCTTCAACTCCTGAAGTTTGGCAGCAAGATTTTGTTTGCGTTTCTCCAGCCCCTCCTGCATCTTTCCGCTCCGATAGCGCATAGTGGACTGTTCCAAAACTTCAAGGTTGCGCTCCACATCGGCAAGTTCTTCCGTGAATATATCAATCATCGTCTGCTCCGACTGCGGTATTTTGGCGAACTGGTCGTGGGTCAGTATGATGCAGTCCCAGTTGTTGTTCTTGATTTTCGAGAACACCTCCTGTCGGTTGGCAGGGGTGAAATCCTCCTTGCCCGGATAGAGTACCTTTGCCGAGGGGTAAGCCTTGCGGAATGTGTCGGCAATCTCGTGTACATTGGCTTTCAGACCGATAATGAGCGGCTTTTGTACCAGTCCGAGGCGTTTCATCTCGTATGCAGCCACGCACATTATCATCGTCTTGCCCGTGCCGACTTCGTGCCAGCAAATGCCGCCCCCATTCTGCTTAATCATCCAAATGGCATCTTTCTGTGAGGGATAGAGGCTGTCATACGGAAACTGCTCGAAAGAGAGTTGCGGAAAGGTCTGTGCCGAGCCGTCATAATGCGGTCTTACATAGCAGTTAAACCGCTCGTTATATACCCTTACCAACTCGTCCCTGACCTCTAACGGCTGTCTGTCGAGCCAACGGTTGAAACGGTCTCTAATCTCCTGTATCTTGGTGGCCGCTTCCTGTATGGCTTCCTCGTCCGGCACACGCACTCTGTCCCCATTGTGGTATATCTCTTTGGTGATTTCGGGTACAGTGTCGTGCAGGGCGTGAACAAACAAGTCCTCTCCGTTGTAGTTCCGCACGGAATAGGTATTGTAAGCCACCGGTGAATAGCCTTGCAATCGTACCACATAGGTATCGTTCACATCGAAATACATCACGCTTGCCTCGACCTCGAAAAGTTCAGTCGCAAAATCGGCATAGAGTTTCGTGTCAATCCAACGCTCGCCCATATTGATGTCAAGCTCCTCGTAAGGTATCGCTTCGGGTGTCGCATCTTCCAAAGCCTTTACAGCGGTTTCCGCCCAATCCCTTTCCCTGCCGGTGAGTTCCGGCAGCCAAGAGCCTATATCCTTGTGCTTGGCTATGATGTTACCTGCAATGAACTTGCCCTTGTGTTCCCATTCCCCAGTGGCAGGATTGTAAAATATCTCGCCTTTAAGGTCGCTGACAATCTCGTCCTCGCCCTCTTTAGTTGCCTGTGTCAGGTAGTCCATATCAACCTTGCCGTAGAAATTCAGGCTGCTTGCCAATGCCTCGCCCGGTGTCAGCCGTTTGTTTGGGTCTATCTTCTTAAACGCTACGGGTTCACGCATAATGTCAGACTTGACTATATCTTTTCCGAGCTGCATTTCAATCGTAAAGACTTCCACGCCGAGACTGTCAAGCATAATAAATTCCTTGTTGTCATTTTCGTGGAAACAGCCCCATTTGGTGACAAAAGCATCGTATCGGGCGTTCAGTTCTCCACGCAATCCGCTATATTCCTTTTGTTCTTCCCTCTCTTTGATTGATAATTCAAAGTATGCCTTGCGTATAGGAAAATAGTCATTTGCCCTGTCCGTGTTCACTTTGCCCTCGTCCACCGGCACAAAATCAATGGCTACCTCCTGATAAAGGTCTGACTTCCGGTATTGGATAGTACCCACCTGTCCCTCGAACAGCACCATTGCACCGTTTTTCATCCACACCTCCAACTCGTCCGTGTAGGCTCGTTTGCCTTTTTGAGGTTGCTTTATATCTGCGCTCCCGAAAAGAGACAACTGTGTGGGCATTTCGTCCTGCCCGTCTCCAGAGAAAAGGCTCTTACGGAAATAACGGTCAAAGTCGAGTTTCAGCAGTGCGGCAAGGTATTGGGACATAGCGTTTTCATCGCCCTGCCACTGGTATTTGCGTACATACTTGCCATACTGGTTCATCGCAATGCGGCTTCCTGTGGCGAGGGTGGTTTTCGGCAACATAAAAAGCCTGTTGGCATATTCGGTCATTGTGCCTGTCGTGTCTGCCTTTTCCCTGCCGACCTGCAAAAAGAGTTGTTCCCTCTGCGAGAGTGCCGCCTTGTGCGTATGCTTTTGGAATACAAGCAAGTCGCTGCCGACCTCGATACCGCTTGTGTGCATAAAAAGCGTGTCGGGCAGACGGACTGCGCTTATCAAATCAGCGTGATTTACAAGGTATTCCCGTACAAACTTATTGCCCGGCGTGTCTGCTATTCCCCTTGATGTAACGAAAGCCAGCAAACCGCCCTCGTTCAACAACTCCATAGCCTTGACGAAAAAGTAGTTGTGAATGGTCTTGGTGGCCTGTTCGTATATGCCGCCTTTCTTCCAAAGCTCCGCATCGAACACACGGAAATTGCCGAAAGGGATATTTGAGGCTATGACATCGAATTTCGTATGTTCAAAGCCCTGTTCGTCTATCGTTTCAAACCCTGTTGTCCGTGTAACTGTATTGTCATTCAGCAGGGAAAGTATCATCCCCGAAATGAGGTCTTTCTCTATGGCATAGTCATAGGTATTCGGCATAGCCACTGGCAGGAAACCGCCTATGCCTGCGCTCGGTTCGAGGAAAGAGTGCATTTGCAATCCGTTATTTTTGAATGTGGCGTGTATCTGCCTTGCCACCGCTTCGACAAGGAATTTCGGGGTATAGAAAGCTGTCAATACGGACGCTTTTATGGCTTCCATAACATTTTGCCGCATAGGTTCAGTAAAATAAGGATAGGTGTCGATTAACTCCTGCAACTGCCTTATCGGTTCTTCCATATCGCCACTTATCGGTTTGTCCGTGCCGATATTCAGTACCTCTTTGATACCGCCAAACCCCGAATAGAGGGATAAGGTCTCTTTTTCTTCCGCAGTGGCTTGTCTGCCTTGAACGTGGACTTGCATTGCCGTTCTTATGGCTTCCACATTTGCTGACAATGATTTCAATTTGTTGTAACTCATATATTTAACCTTGTTTTTTGTTTTCCCTTTTGTCGGTTCTTTTCTGCCTGAACCGCTTTGGGATTTTATGGATGCGGTACACGGTTGCCGGAACAGCTTCATGCGACGGCTTTTCCTGCCAATTACACTTTTGCAGAAAGGAAGAATTTGCAGGAAATACACTTCAAGCCGCCGTATCAAGCGAGGCAACAGACCTTTGCATCCGATAAAACCAAACGGGTATGGCAAGAACAAAAGCCGAAACACGAGACGTGGGAGATTTATGAAAAAGGGAGGACTTGCGGTGGTATAAGCGGAAGGAAAAAAGAGGCGCGATGCCGGTCGATGCCGGCACCTATAAGTGGAGGATAAAATATGATACAAAAGCGACTTAGAGTATGAAAAGTGAGTATGATTTTATGTTTTCGCGAAATAATGGTTAATATTCAGCCGCTTTTTGCAAGGATATTTCGTAGTATGAAATTATTGTATTTCCTTTGTAGTCATATTTTAATCATACTACAAAATCATACTGTAAAATATGAAAGCATATTTCATCTTTGCCATTTCGCTGACCATAGCATACGTCATTTACTTTGCGGTGATGATTGCAAGAGACCTGTATGGCAACAGGGGCAAAAAGAAGTCCGGAGAGGAAGAATTTGACGTGAGCGGCTTTGACGAGGAAGAAAGCGTCAGCGTGGTGGAGAACGACAAAGGGTTCAACATCGGTGACGACGAGTACGAGACGCACTACGTCGATGAGACACAAGACGTGGCGAAAGAGACCGGTTCGGACGGCGAAAAGCCCAAGCAGAATCTCATCGAAACGCTGAATAGCAAAGTCAAGGCAAATATGGAGGAGACGCAGGTTACATTCTCCGATCCATACAACTCCGCCGAATTATACAAGCTGATGATGAAGAACGGCATCGGCGGGACACACCCGGACGGAGGAGTGACAAACAAACCCATAATAGACGAACTATGACCCTATGCGACGGCAAAAGACTATTGGGCGCATTAGCGTTGTGTGCGCTGCTACCCTGTTCCGTTTTCGCCAAAAGCGGCAGCGTGAACTACTCGTGGGGAGCGGACGCGCTGGCATCCATGCACGACTTCGTGGTAACGATGATGATGTATGTGCAATATATCATCTATGCCGTGGCAGGAGGCTACGCTGTCATATCCGCTTTCCAGATATACATCAAGATGAACACGGGAGAGGACGGCATCACCAAGCACATCGTCTCGCTGGTTGGTGCGTGCCTGTTCATTATCGGGGCTTCGATAGTATTTCCCGCGTTCTTCGGTTACCGCATTTAGAGAATCACGAGTGTAAAACAATCATAAAAGTTCAATTAAAACAAGAGAAGCATGTTTGAAAAAGTAAAAAGATTCGCAAAGAAGATTGCGCCCTCGAAGAAAGCGCAGATGACCTGCCTGATGATGGTGTGCGGGATGACCGCTCTGATGGCACAGAATACCGCAGGAGACTACTCGGCAGGAACGGCGGCACTGACCCAGGTGAGTGAGGAAATCGCCAAGTATGTCCCCATCGTGGTAAAACTCTGCTACGCCATTGCCGGTGTGGTTGCCATCGTGGGAGCCATTTCGGTTTATATCGCGATGAACAACGAGGAGCAGGACGTCAAGAAAAAGATTATGATGGTGGTCGGCGCCTGCATCTTCCTGATTGCGGCAGCCCAAGCCCTGCCCCTGTTCTTCGGACTCTCCTAAACCGCAGGCACTATGAACGGCAGAGAGGAACACTATCCCGATTATCCATTGTTCAAGGGGCTGCAACGTCCCCTTGAATTTATGGGTATCCAAGGACGTTACATCTATTGGGCGGCAGCCACCATCGGCATTGCCATAACCGGCTTCATCCTGTCCTACTGTCTGGCAGGCTTCATACTCGCCCTGATTGTCCTGTCAGCCACCGTAACGGGCGGTGCCGGACTTATCCTGTTCAAGCAGCGCAAGGGGCTGCACAGCAAACGGCAGGAACGAGGGGTGTTCATCTATGCCTATTCCAAGAAAATGTAACAGAAAAACCATTTGACCATGAATGGATATATTGAATGTTGAACCGTGGGTAGGCTTGTCCTTATTGTTAGGTCAGCCTGCCCTTAATTGTAAACAGCCGAATGACTACATACATTCTCATCGTCTTCATCGCCATAGGCGTGGGCATGGCCATATCGGTCTATGCCTTCGGTACGGGCGGCAAGCGGAAACGTATCTTTCAGGACATCTATTTCTCCGTGGAAGATGCGGACGGTATCGGTGTGATATACACCAAGACCGGTGAATACTCCGCCGTGCTGAAACTGGAAAACCCGGTACAGAAGTATTGCGCCAACATCGAAGCCTATTACGAGTTCACGCAACTCTTCACCGCCATCGCCCAGACGTTGGGGGAAGGCTATGCCATACACAAGCAGGACATCTTCGTGAGGAAAAAGTTCGCGGAAGAGAACGACGGGCAACGGGAATTTCTCTCCTCGTCCTACTTCCGCTATTTCAACGGCAGGCCCTATACCGACAGCGAATGTTACCTGACCATCACGCAGGAGGTGAAAAAGAGCCGCCTGTTCTCTTTCGACGGCAAGAAATGGCGGGACTTCCTCGTGAAGATACGCAAGGTACACGACCAGCTGCGTGATGCGGGCGTACAGGTCAGGTTCCTGAGCAAGCAGGAAACAAACGAATATGTTGACCGCTATTTCGCCATGAATTTCCGTGACAAGGTGGTCTCGATGACCAACTTCAAGGTGGATGACGAATGTATCTCTATGGGAGACAGGCGATGCAAAGTGTACAGCTTTGTGGATGTGGACAGCGTAGGCCTGCCCTCCGTCATACGCCCTTACACCAATGTGGAAGTCAACAACAGCAGTATGCCGACGGACCTGGTATCTGCCGTGTCCGGCATACCCAATACCGAAGCCGTGGTGTACAACCAGATGATATTCATTCCCAACCAAAAGAGGGAACTGGCCCTGCTTGACAAAAAGAAGAACCGCCATTCGAGTATGCCCAACCCAAGCAACCAAATGGCTGTCGAGGACATCAAGCGCGTGCAGGAAGTGGTGGCAAGGAAGAGCAAGCAACTGGTATATACCCACTACAACCTTGTGGTGGCTATGTCGGCCGGCACCGACATCCACAAATGCACCAACCATCTGGAGAACAACTTTTCGAGGATGGGCATCCATATCTCCAAAAGAGCCTATAACCAACTGGAACTGTTCGTCAATTCCTTCCCGGGCAACTGTTACGGGATGAACCCCAACTACGACCGCTTCCTCACGTTGGGCGATGCGGCAGCGTGCCTGATGTACAAGGAGCGCATACTCCACAGCGAAAAGACACCATTGAAGATATACTACACGGACAGGCAGGGTGTGCCGGTGGCCATTGACATCACGGGAAAAGAGGGAGCGGAAAAGCTGACCGACAACTCGAATTTCTTTTGCCTGGGACCTTCGGGGAGCGGCAAGTCGTTCCACATGAACAGCGTGGTACGTCAGCTTCACGAACAGGGTACGGATGTCGTGATGGTGGACACGGGAAACTCCTACGAAGGACTGTGCGAATATTTAGGCGGCAAGTATATCTCCTATACGGAGGAGTGTCCTATCACGATGAACCCGTTCCGCATCAACCGGCAGGAGCTGAACGTGGAAAAGACAGGATTCCTGAAAAACCTTGTACTACTGATTTGGAAAGGAAGCCAGGGAACTGTCACCAAGACCGAGGACAGGCTGATCGAGCAGGTCATTACCGAATATTACGACACCTACTTCAACGGATTCGACGGCTTCACTCCGCCCCAACGGGAGGACTTGCGCAAAAGCCTCTTGATTGATGAACGCAACAAAGGCGGCAACCGTTCCGAAAGCGAAGCGGAGCTTAACAAGAGGGTAGAAAAAAATATCGACGAGATTGAGCGCAGGAGAAAGGAGCTGAAGGTGGAGACCCTTTCGTTCAACACGTTCTATGAGTTCTCTGTGCAGCGCATCCCGGACATCTGCAATGAAAACAGCATTACGGGGATAGACATCTCCACCTACCGGTATATGATGAAGGACTTCTACCGTGGTGGCAATCACGACAAGACACTGAACGAGAATATGGACAGTTCTCTTTTTGACGAGACCTTCATCGTGTTCGAAATCGATTCCATAAAAGATGACCCGCTCCTGTTCCCCTTGGTGACGCTCATCATTATGGACGTGTTCCTGCAAAAGATGCGCATCAAGAAGAACCGCAAGGTACTTGTCATCGAGGAAGCGTGGAAGGCCATTGCCAGCCCGCTTATGGCGGAATACATCAAGTTCATGTATAAAACGGCAAGAAAGTTTTGGGCAAGTGTCGGCGTGGTAACGCAGGAGATACAGGACATCATCGGTTCGGAAATCGTCAAGGAGGCCATCATCAACAACTCCGATGTGGTGATGCTGCTCGACCAGAGCAAGTTCCGTGAACGCTTTGACACCATCAAGGCGATACTCGGACTGACCGATGTGGAGTGCAAGAAAATCTTCACCATCAACCGGCTGGAGAACAAGGAGGGACGCTCTTTTTTCCGCGAGGTCTTTATCCGTCGTGGCACCACCAGCGGAGTCTATGGTGTGGAAGAACCTCACGAGTGCTATATGACCTATACCACGGAGCGAGCCGAAAAGGAGGCGTTGAAACTCTACAAGGCCGAACTGCAATGCAGCCATCAGGAAGCCATCGAGCGTTATTGCGCCGACTGGGACGCTTCCGGCATAAACAAGTCCCTGCCGTTTGCCCAAAAGGTGAACAGTGCCGGGAAAGTATTGAACCTTCGCCAAACACCAACAAAACAATAATGAAACGACTGTCTCTCATAATAATAGCCATAGCCACGCTTTTCGCACGACCGGCACACGCACAGTATTACAGCGTGAACGTCGATGCGAAGACCGTGGCCGCTATGGTTGCGGCATACGGCACGGGTGCTGTGGCCGAGGTGTATTATGACGAGCAGGTACAGGCTATCCTGAAACACTACAAGGCATCGGAGGTTGCCACGGCAGGCATCTTTGCCAGCAAGTTTCTGGAGCGCAAGGCCCTTACCGACCTGGGGATTTGGAGCAGTGCCACCGAAAACTATTATTACCGGAGGATTTATCATTTAGTGGCGCACAAGATTATCCCGAAGACGTGGGTTGTCGCCAAACTGATGTTGCGCTCCCCGCAGACCGCCCTTCACTGGGGCAGTTACCTGATGAAAGTGTGCGACGACACCAAATCCCTCTGTATGCAGTTCGAGAGCATTGTCACCAACAGCACCCTGTCATTCTCGGACATCGCCTTTCTGGAAATCAACGAGGAAATCGCCTCCGTACTGAAACTTTCAGAAATCGGCAATGTGGACTGGCAGCGGCTCTTTGACGACATCGCCAAGGCATCGGGCAATTTCACGAAAGAGAACCTGAAAGCCGATTTGGACAACCTCTACCGCATAGGGGCAGGCCTTGCCACTTCGGGCATCACCAACATAGGCAACGCCTTGCTGCAACAGAACTCGTTCCACGAGCTGATGAACGGCAAGGTCAGCAAGGTCATAGACATCTACGAACATTACAGCGGCCTTTTCGAGCAGTTGGAAAACAATGCCGGGCAGACCATCCTCGGCATCGTGGGCGGTGAGGGAAACGTGGCAGGACTGTTCAAGTTCAGCGACTATAACCTCACCTCGTGGATAACCGACTATTTGGACGAGACTGCCGGGAACTACTATACCCAACGGTGGTATATCGCAAGGCGCGACCGTGGCAGCGTTACCCTCTGCGACTATAATCCCCCTACGGACGACAACAGCATACTGGAGGGCGGCGAATGGGTCCGCTTCAAGACAAGCGACCCGAAATTTTCTCCTAACGCCTCGCAAAAAGAGCAGATTCTTTCCAATTCGGAACGGTATGCCGGGTGGTCGCGCAGCAGGGTGCAGCAGCTCAACAACGCCAACGACGGTTACAACTATACCATCAGCCATTACCAGTCAAGCTACATTATCAAACGTGGCAACAAGCAGACCAAGAAAGCATACGCCTGCAAAATCCACGTCACGAAAAGCTGGAACAACGAGGAAGTGGTGTATGAAGACGTGTTCGATTCCTACTCGATGGACTTGAACACCTTCAAGGCACAGCTGAACGCACGACTGTCCGAGTTCAACGACAATGAAGACGGTTATGTCTATTACATCACTTCCGACAGCCGTAACTATTATCAGGCGACCAATGAAGAAAAGCTGAAAGGTTGCGAGACGGTAACTATCAGCGTTACCTGTTCCGACGGGGCTACGCTCGGTCAAGGAACCACCCAGTACAAATGCCGCAAATGCGGCAAGACCCTTAACGCCCATTCCAAGGAGTGCGCGATGAAGACCACGGCGGAGAACGAGGAACTGGACTTGTCGGAACTCGACGCCTTGCAACAGGAAGCGGACAACAAAGTCTATTCGCTCCAGTCCCAAATATTCGCGTTGGAAAAGGAGAACGAATCGCTCATCAAGCAGATAGCCAATGCGAGCGTAGAGGATGCCGTCCCGCTCCGTCAGAAATACAACGAGAACAGGACGGAAATCGAAAGGCTGAAACAAGAACTTGCCACCTGGCAGCAGAAGCAGTCGGAGATTGCGCAGGCAAAAGAAGAAGCGCAAGGCGACAATGACGTGCCGACCGATGACTACTACCGCCTGCCGGCCATTATGCAGGACTGCAAGACGGCTTACGACATCACCTGGCAAGGCGAAGGAAGCTGGAACGGCTACACCTACGTCCGGAAAGGCACGATACCGAACATCAATGGCATCATCACGTTCAAGGCGACATTGAAAATCGCCCGCAAGCCGAAATATTTCCTCGGCATCAAGATACACCGGGCCATCCTTCAAATCTCGTGGGAGCTGACCACGGAGTATTCCGACACCCATGTGGTGGAAGTGATGAACCTCGACCCCGGTATGAGCGACAAGGAAAAGGAGAAACAGGTCAACAAGCGTATCTCCGAAATCGCGAAAGAGTACCCGAAGTGCAAGATAACGACGGAGTATGCCCGGACAGCCCCGCAGGAAGACACGAAGACCAACGATATGTACCATCTGCTCTGGTCAAGCGACCGGCTGGAGATAGCCCGTGAGGTGGATTCTCGCCTGACAAAGATATATGCCGACTTGGTGTCATTGGAAAAGATGATGCACTACAAGCGCAGTATCATTGACGTACTGAAAGACGTGCTGCCGCCCGTTGACGACGAACAGGGACGCAGGCTCTCCCTCGTGGAAGAGTGCCACGACCGTTGGATGGAGAACGCGAGAAACAGACAGAGCAAGGAGGACGGACGATGAACAGAGGCAAGACATATATACTCGGACTGCTGGCGGTACTGCTCCTGCCCCTGCCAGTCAAGGCGCAGTGGAGCTTTGACGTAGGCACGGTGGAAGCCTATATCAACGACCACAAGCAGCAGCGGAGCCTGCTGTTGGCACGCTCCACACTGGAACACAGCAACAGGCTCCTGCACGAATACAGCCGTAAGGAAACAACGGCCTACAAGGATCTGAACGTGGATTTGGACAAGTACACCAGGGCTTTCGACGTGATAGACGTGATGTACCAGTCGCTGCGCACGGCGTTGAATGTCCATTCCACCTACGAAGGGGTCAGTGAAAGAATATCGGACTACAAGACGATGCTCGAAGACTTCAACCAAAAGGTCATTCAGCGGAAACACATAGAGCTGGCAGACACGCTGATACTCTCCATCAACGCCAGAGCCATACGGACGATAGCCCAAGAGGGAGAATACCTGTACAAGTCCGTGAGCGACCTGGTACTGTACGCCACAGGTGCGGCAGCCTGTTCCACTTCGGACTTGCTGATGGTGCTCAACAGCATCAACAACTCCCTCGACAACATCGAGAGGCATCTGAACCGGGCGTACTTCGAGACCTGGAGGTACATACAGGTACGCATCGGCTATTGGAAAGAGAAGGTCTATCGGACAAAGACCAAACGGGAACTCATCGACGACGCTTTCGGGCGATGGAGAAAATCGGGAAAATTGGATTATTGACAACATAAAACAGAGAAAATATGAAATGGATATTGACAACGGTATGGATGCTGGCGGCCGCTATCGGGGCAAACGCCCAGTATGCCACCTACAACCACGACTCGCCCAAGATGAACCAGATCTTAGTGGAAGAAACAGGGGCAGGCTCGCTGACTCCGGAAGCCTATTACTGGCTTCTGCACAACAAGTACAAGAAAACGGCAGCCGCCAAGAACAAGCTCACGTTCCGCACGGCAGCAGGCGTGGCTTCCTACCGGCAGGTGGATGAAGCGGAAGCCATTGATTCCGCGCTGACCAGCCGGGCCAAGATAGAAGCCTTGAACATAGCCGACCGGCAGGTGGACCTTGCGTGGCTTGCGGAAAAGGACAAGATAGAATCGCAGATGCGCCAGTTCCAAAAGAACATCGACCGCATACCAATGACAGGAGGCTCGTCCAAAGAGAAAGAGCGATGGAGTGACTACTACCACGTCTATCAGTGCGCTATCAAGGCCACCAAGGATGCCTATATGCCCAATGCGGAGCGGAAAAGGCAATACCTGCAAATCTATGCCGATGTCTCCAAGCAAAACGAGGTGTTGGTGAAATACCTTGTCCAGTTGAGCAACCGCAATGCCACTAAAAACCTCCTTTCGGCTACCGACAACCGCTCAGTTGACAAGAGGAGCATAGCCGCCAACGCTATGAGCCGCTGGAACGAATCACGGTCGGCGGTACGAGGGTCACAAGGCAATAACGGTAGCGATGACGGGAATGAGGACGAGAGTGTAAACAGATAACTATAATAAGGTATGAACAACGGAATACAGATATTCAAAAATTCGGAGTTCGGAGAAATCCGTACAGCAGGAACGGCAGATAATCCTCTGTTTTGCCTTGCGGATGTATGCAGGGCTTTGGGACTTCGTCAAGGTGATGTAGTAAGGAGGTTGGACGATGGGGTGGTTTCAACCCAACCCATCTCCGACAGCCTTGGAAGACAGCAAAATGCAAATTTCGTAAACGAGGACGGTTTGTATGATGTCATACTCGACAGCCGTAAAGCGGAAGCCAGACGTTTCCGTAAATGGGTTACATCGGATGTGCTGCCCTCTATCCGAAAGTATGGAACCTATATGACAGATTCGACATTGTATCGGGCTGTAACGGAACCCGACTTTTTGATACAGCTTGCCACGGAGATAAAAAAGGAACGTGAGCTGCGCGTCGATGCGGAACATACTTGCAGAATACAGCAAGAGACAATAAATGTCCTTGATTCCAAAGTGGATAATCTGGAGAGAGAAGTGGGTGAAATGAAAGAGAAAGTCAGCTATCTCGATGTCATTCTTGCCACCAAGAACAGTGTCCTTGTTACCCAGATAGCGCAAGATTATGGGGAATCCTCCATTAAGTTCAATCGCCGGTTGAACAAAATGAGCATACAATACTTGCGAGGGAAGCAATGGATTCTCTATGCACCTTATAAAGATTGCGGTTATGTGACCAGTGAGACCTACCTTATCAAACACAAAAACGGAACAGAGGAGTTTCGCATGAATACCAAATGGACGCAAAAAGGACGACGTTTCCTTTACGAGACATTGAAAGCGGCAGGAGTACTGCCTGTCATTGAACGAGTCACCATTTAATCTGTATGAATTAAGAAATTATGAACCAACAATATAAGCAATAATGGCAAGCGGAGACATACTTTCAGACTTCGGCATCAATCTTTTGGAAGAAGAGATAGATGACGTGATTTTTCAGACCAACGAGTTCCTGACGGATGCCACCTTCACAGGTTCACAAGGGCCTTTTTGGTGGATTTTGCAGATGTGTATGGCATTGGCCGCCCTGTTCGCCATCGTTATGGCGGCAGGAATGGCGTATAAGATGATGGTCAAGAACGAGCCGTTGGATGTGATGAAACTGTTCAGGCCTTTGGCGGTGTCCATCATCCTCTGTTGGTGGTACCCACCGGCAGACACGGGAATGGCAAACAGCGGCAGCAACTGGTGCGTGCTGGACTTCCTTTCCTATATACCGAACTGCATAGGTTCGTACACCCACGACCTGTACCAGGCGGAAGCCACGCAGATAGAGGACAAGTTTCAGGAAGTGCAGCAACTCATCTATGCGAGGGACACGATGTACACCAGCCTGCAAGCACAGGCGGATGTGGCGCACAGCGGCACTTCCGACCCCAACCTGATAGAAGCCACTATGGAGCAGACCGGCGTGGACGAAGTGACCAATATGGAGAAAGACGCAGCCAAACTCTGGTTCACTTCTCTCACATCGGGAATCGTGGTAGGTATAGACAAAATCGTAATGCTGATAGCCCTTATCGTGTTTCGTATCGGGTGGTGGGCTACAATCTACTGCCAGCAGATATTGCTCGGTATGCTTACCATCTTCGGGCCGATACAATGGGCTTTCTCCCTGTTGCCCAAATGGGAAGGAGCCTGGGCGAAGTGGCTCACACGCTACCTGACCGTGCATTTCTACGGAGCGATGCTCTACTTCGTGGGCTTTTATGTACTGCTGCTTTTTGACATCGTGCTCTGCATACAGGTGGAGAACCTGACAGCCATCACAGTCAGTGAACAGACTATGGCGGCGTACCTGCAAAACTCCTTCTTCTCGGCAGGCTACCTTATGGCGGCAAGCATCGTGGCATTGAAGTGCCTGAACCTTGTACCGGACTTGGCGGCCTGGATGATACCGGAGGGCGACACCGCCTTCTCTACCCGAAACTTCGGTGAGGGCGTGGCGCAACAGGCGAAAATGACAGCGACAGGTGCCATCGGCACGATGATGCGGTAAAGAGTAACAGACAAATTATAATATGCTATGGTAATCAGAAATTTAGAAAACAAAATCAAATTGGTGGGAATCATCTGCTCGTTCTTCCTTGCCGGCTGTATCATCATCAGCGTGAGCAGCATCTGGACGGCACGGACAATGGTGACAGACGCACAGCAGAAAGTCTATGTGTTGGACGGCAACGTGCCGATACTGGTCAACCGCACCACGATGGAGGAGACCCTTGACGTGGAAGCCAAGAGCCATGTGGAGATGTTTCACCACTTCTTCTTTACGCTTCCACCGGACGACAAGTACATCCGCTACACGATGGAAAAGGCGATGTATTTAGTGGACGAGACAGGTCTGGCACAATACAACACACTCAAGGAAAAAGGCTTTTACTCCAACATTCTGGGTACGAGTGCCGTGTTCTCCATCTATTGCGACAGCATCCGTTTCGACAAGAACAATATGGAGTTCACCTATTACGGACGGCAGCGCATCGAGCGACGGAGCAATATCCTGATGCGCGAGCTGGTGACGGCAGGACAGCTCAAACGAGTACCGAGGACGGAGAACAACCCGCACGGGCTGCTCATCGTGAACTGGCGCACCCTGCTCAACAAGGACATCGAACAGAAAACGAAAACAACATATTAAAAAAACAGAAAACGATTATGAATGTAAAAGGATTCCGCAGGATGCTGTTCGGCGAGAAGATGCCGGACAGGAACGACCCCCAATACAAGGAGAAGTACGAGCGTGACGTGAACGCCGGGCGCAAGTTCGCCCAAGCGACACGCATTGACAAGCTGGCGGCGAAAATACAGAGCTTCGCCAACAGGAACAAGATACTGTTCCTCGTCCTTGTCTTCGGCCTTGTGATAGGCACGTTCACTTTCAACATCTACCGTCTGGCCAAAGCCTACCGGCACGGGCAGGGAACGCGAAGTGCCACCGAAATGCAGGACAGCCTGCTTAGAGAACGACACAGGGAGCCGGCAGCACCCATAGTTAAACCCCTTCAACCCGAACAGCGATGAAGAATATATTCGAGAAGATCAATTTCAGGCAGCCGAAGTATATGCTTCCTGCCATCCTGTACATTCCACTGCTGGTGGCTTCGTACTTCATCTTCGACCTCTTCCGTGCGGAAAAGGCGGAGATACCCGACAAGGCGCTCCAGACCACGGAGTTTCTGAACCCCGACCTGCCCGATGCCACCATCAAGGGCGGAGACGGCATAGGGAGCAAATACGAGAATATGGCAAAGTCGTGGGGCAAGATTGCCGATTACACGGCGGTAGATAACATCGAACGAGACGAACCCGAAAATGACAAGGAAAAATATGAATCGCAGTACAGCCAGGATGAAGTCGCCTTTCTGGACGAACTGGAGCAACAGAAAACCGTGGCAGAAGAAACTGCCGATGCCCAAGCGAGAGAGCAGGAAGCCCTCGAAGAGCTGGAACGCGCCCTCGCGGAAGCAAGGCTGAAAGCCCAGGCACAAGTAGAGCCGGTTACGGAAGACAGCATAGGGCAACACACGGAAACGGATGTCGCCGTAAGCGGAACCGTCAACGAGGACAGCCGGGCGGTAAACGCCCCTTCGGACAATGAGAAGCCGGGCGAAATGGTGAAAAAGGTAAAGGTTACATCCGACTACTTCAACACCATTGCCCAAAACGAACATGAACCCAACCTTATCAAGGCCATCATCGACGAGGATGTCAAGGCCGTGGACGGCAGCCGTGTGAGGCTTCGCCTGTTGGATGACGTGGAGATAAACGAAACGGTCGTCAAGAGCGGGTCTTACCTCTATGCCATTATGAGCGGTTTTTCTTCACAGCGTGTCAAGGGAACCATCAGCAGCGTGTTGGTGAACGATGAAATCATCAAGGTCAGCCTTTCGCTTTACGACACCGACGGATTGGAAGGGCTGTATGTCCCGTCCAGCTCGTTCCGTGAGACCGCCAAGGACGTGGCAAGCGGCGCGTTCAGCAGCAATATGAATATGAACACCGGCAATAACGGGAACAGCCTGACCCAATGGGGCATGCAGGCCATTCAGGATGCCTACCAGAAGACAAGCAACGCCATCAGCAAGAATATTAAGAAGAACAAGGTCAACCTGAAATACGGCACGTTTGTCTATATCATCAACAGCAAGGAAAAGAGAAATGCAGAATAAACAACCATTCAAAGATTTTAGCGATATGAATATTTTCAAGACCATCTGTATAGGAATGACGGCAGCGTTTGCCAGCCTGCCCACATTCGCCCAGCAGACCTACGAAGAACTGGAACAGCTGACCGTCAACGAGCAAGTGACCACGGTCATCACCGCATCGGAACCTATCCGTTTCGTGGACATTTCCACGGACAAGGTAGTCGGCGACCAGCCGATAAACAACACCGTCCGCCTGAAACCTAAAGAGACGGGGCACGAAGACGGCGAGATACTGGCCATCGTCACCATTGTAACGGAACGCTACCGTACCCAATACGCGCTGCTCTACACCACACGGATGCAGGAAGCCGTAACCGACAAGGAGATTGAACTCCGGGAACGGAACGCCTACAATAATCCGGCAGTGAGTATGCCGTTGGCAGATATGACACGCTACGCCAGACGGATATGGAACTCACCTGCCAAATACCGAAACGTAAAGAGCCGTCAGCACCGTATGACTATGCAGCTGAACAACATCTATGCGGTGGGCGACTACTTCTTCATCGACTTCTCCATCGAGAACAAGACCAACATCCGTTTCGACATCGACGAAATCCGGGTCAAGCTCGCCGACAAGAAAGTCTCCAAAGCCACCAACGCCCAAATCATCGAGCTGACACCGGTGTTGGTCCTTGAACCGGCGAAGTCGTTCCGTCACGGTTATCGCAACGTGGTTGTGGTGAAGAAGATGACCTTCCCCAACGACAAGGTGCTGACCATTGAAATGACCGAGAAGCAGATAAGCGGCAGGAACATCCGTCTGAACATCGACTATGAGGACGTGCTTTCAGCCGATTCGTTTAACCGTGTATTGCTGGAGGAGGAATGATGAAAAAGGTATTGTTTGTATTGGTTGCTGTTATGGCTTTTGCCGTAAGCGGAAAGGCGCAAACGGGCAGCGACCGCCTGTCGTTAGGCGTGGGCTGCCTGTACCGGAACGGACTGGACGTTACCCTGTCCTACGAGCACGAAGGCAAGTACCACCACGCGTGGGAGTTCTTTGCCAACGGTTATATCCAATGGGACGAATGTGCCTCCTGCGGTCATATCTGCCCGGAATCGTTCTGGAAGAATTACAGAAGCTACGGGTTCGGTGTCGCCTACAAGCCCTGCGTGGTACGAGGACGGAACCATTACGGCAATGTCCGTATCGGAGCATCGGCCGGCAGCGACACCCGACGCTTTTTGGGCGGCATACACCTCGGTTATGAGCACAACTATGTGCTGCGTGGTGGGTGGCAACTGTTCTGCCAGGTGAAAACCGATTTGATGATAAAGGGAGAAGACCTGTTTCGGGCAGGTATTGTCTTAGGTGTAAAACTACCTCTAAACTAAGGGAAAGATGAAAAAGAAAATATGTAAAATGACAAGCCTGTTGGCCATTGCCACCTTACTTGTGGCTTGCGACGGACACAGGGATTTTCCGGACACGGCGATGAAGCCCTGCCATATACTCTGCACGGACGGCAATGTCGTTCCGGCAACCGATTTCGAGCAATCGGGCAAGCAACCCATTGCCGTGGTGTTCCACGTCAACCATGACGAAGCCATCGAGGGCAACGGCTATGCCGTCTATCTGTGGGATTTGGCACCGGTAGCCTTTGCCGACAGCATAGGTGTGAACCAAGGCACGTCAGCCGACATCACGGCATTGGACGGTAACGAGAACACGTTTGCGCTGTACGACACACGGGAGACGGCTTCGCCTATGGCGGAAGCGGTCTTTGACCTGTGGCGATACGGGCAGTCGGCCTATGTCCCCTCCGTGGCGCAGATGCGGATGCTGTACAATGCCAAAAGCCAGATAAACCCTGTCATCCGAATGTGCGGGGGCGACGAGCTGCCCGATGCAGCCGACGACTGCTGGTACTGGACAAGTACGGAAGTCCGAGGACAGGAGACCGCCAAGGCGTGGCTCTACTCTATGGGGAGCAGCACGATGCAGGAGACCCCGAAGACACAGGCGCACAAGGTGCGTGCGATAATCACATTAAATAAATAGAACAAATTAAATAAATGAAACTATGGAGACAATAGACATTATCATGCTTGCAGGACTGGTGCTGATGGTAACGGCACTTATCCTGATGTACCGATGCGCGAGAAGAAGAAATCCCCGTCGGAAAGTGGAAGAACTTGCCGAATCCCTTGTGTCGGTCAAAGAGGATTTTGCGTACAAGCTCCAACGGTTCGACTACCTGTTGGAGGCAGTAGCGGACGAAAACAAACACATCTCGTTCCTGAAGAACCGTATCGTCCAGTTGCAGGAGCTTGCCGAAGAGCTTGAAGAGAAGCACAACGAACTGGATAGAAGCGTTGCGTCGCTGACGGTTATCCAAGATGAATTAAGGAACGGATGCGACTCTCTGGCGGATAGAGCCGCCCGGCTGCGCACTGAAATATCGTGCGGTGAGCAGACCCTCCGCGAGATAGAGCAACGCAACGACAACCTGAAAAAAATCAAAGAGGGACTTGAAATCGCCTTGAACAACATTCCTGCGGAAGAGGTGCATTACCTCTCGAAGCCGGTATTCAGCATGGGCATCACACCGTCCATCTGCGACCGTCTGGAAGCTCGCGGTATATTGTATATCGGAGACCTGATTCCGCTCAGCGAACAGCATCTCATAGAGACCTGGGGTGTCGGTCCGGTCACCCTTGAAAGGATAAAGACCAAACTGAACGAGAACGGCGTGTGGTTCGGTATGGATGTCATCCGGGTCGGTGACCATTGGTTCCGCCGTAAACAGTAACTAACGACAAATTAAAATATGGAAGAAAGCAAAGAGTTACAAGGGTTTTACAAGATATTCCGCTCGGTTATCTACATCTCCATCCTGCTGGAGTTCTTCGAGTATGCCATTGACCCGGCCACGCTCGACCAATGGGGCGGCATACTCTGCGACCTGCACGGACGTATCAAACGGTGGGTAATCTACCACGACGGCAATCTCGCATACAGCAAGCTCGCCACGTTCCTGCTCATCTGCATCACCTGCATAGGTACACGGAACAAGAAAAATCTGGAGTTCAATGCCCGGAAACAGGTGCTGTACCCGCTGATTATCGGTTTCGGGCTTATCGTGCTGTCGGTATGGCTGTACGGCCATCCGATGGAAACGAGGCTGTATGCCTTGCGCCTGAACATCTGGCTGTATATGCTTGCCTCGGTGGTGGGCGTGGTGCTTGTGCATATCGCCCTCGACAATATTTCCAAGTTCCTCAAAGAGGGCTTGCTGAAAGACCGTTTCAACTTCGAGAACGAGAGTTTCGAGCAGTGCCGGGAATTGCAGGAAAACAAGTATTCGGTCAATATCCCTATGCGCTACTATTACAAGGGGAAGTTCCGCAAGGGTTGGGTGAACATCAACAACCCGTTCCGTGGCACGTGGGTGGTCGGAACGCCCGGCTCCGGTAAGACTTTCTCCATCATCGAACCGTTCATCCGGCAGCACTCCGCCAAGGGCTTTGCGATGGTAGTTTATGACTACAAATTTCCGACGCTTGCCACCAAACTGTACTACCACTACAAGAAGAACCAGAAGCTCGGCAAGCTGCCCGCAGGGTGCAAGTTCAACATCATCAACTTCGTGGACGTGGAGTACAGCCGCAGGGTGAATCCCATCCAGTTGAAGTACATCAACAACCTTGCTGCCGCATCGGAAACGGCAGAGACCCTGCTTGAATCCCTGCAAAAAGGCAAGAAAGAGGGAGGCGGAGGCAGCGACCAGTTCTTCCAGACATCCGCCGTGAACTTCTTGGCCGCCTGCATCTATTTCTTCTGCAACTGGAGCAAAGAACCCTACGACAAGGACGGCAATATGCTCATAGCGGAAAAGGTGCAGGACAAGCAGACCAAACGGATGATACAGACCGGGCGTGTGTTCAATTCCGCAGGCGAGGAAGTAGAGCCGGTTTATTGGCTCGGCAGGTATTCCGATATGCCCCATATCCTTTCGTTCCTGAATGAGAGTTATCAGACCATCTTTGATGTATTGGAAACCGACAATGAGGTTGCTCCCTTGCTCGGCCCATTCCAGACCGCCTTGAAGAACAAGGCTATGGAGCAGTTGGAAGGTATGATAGGTACGCTGCGCGTCTATACCTCACGCCTTGCCACCAAGGAGAGTTATTGGATATTCCACCGGGACGGCGATGACTTCGACCTCAAAGTGTCAGACCCGAAAAGTCCGAGTTACCTGCTGATAGCCAACGACCCGGAAATGGAGAGCATTATCGGAGCGTTGAACGCCCTTATCCTGAACCGACTGGTAACAAGGGTGAATACCGGGCAGGGCAAGAACATCCCGGTGAGCATCATCGTGGACGAGTTGCCGACGCTATACTTCCACAAGATAGACCGCCTTATCGGAACTGCCCGAAGCAACAAGGTATCGGTGGCGTTGGGCTTTCAGGAGCTGCCACAGCTCGAAGCAGATTATGGCAAGGTGGGTATGCAGAAAATCATCACCACTGTCGGTAATGTGGTCAGCGGTTCAGCCCGTTCCAAAGAGACTTTGGAGTGGTTGTCAAGCGACATTTTCGGCAAGGTGGTACAACTCAAAAAGGGCGTGACCATCGACCGGGACAAGACTTCCGTCAACCTCAATGAGAATATGGACAGCCTTGTTCCTGCATCCAAAATATCCGATATGCCTACCGGCTGGATATGCGGTCAGACGGCAAGGGATTTCGTGAAAACCAAAACAGGGAGCGGAGACTCGATGAACATCCAAGAGAGCGAAGAGTTCAAGACCTCGAAGTTCTACTGCAAGACAGACTTCGACATGAACGAAATTAAAAAGGAAGAAGCCGGGTACGTTCCTCTCCCTAAGTTCTATACATTCAAATCCAGAGACGAACGGGAACGTATCCTCTACAAGAACTTCGTACAGGTCGGCGAGGATGTCAAGGAGATGATACAGGAGGTTTTGAAATATAAAGTCAAATAAATATGTAATCAAATGGCATCAATTAAATTAAAGTTTAGAGTGTCCTCTCTTCCTAAGAAAGAGGGCACTTTGTATTTTCAAGTTATCCACGAGAGAGTAGTCAAACAGATAAGCACATCCTATCGGATATTTGAATCGGAGTGGGATGGGCAATGCAGTGATATTGCCAGACTTTCGCACATATCCCCTGACCGGCAGGGTGTAATCAAGTTGATCCGGGACAAAATTGCGTGGGAGAAAAAACGGTTGAATAAAATCATCGGAGGTCTGGAGAGTAAAGGGAAAGACTTTTCCGCAGATGAAATCGTGCAGGAATATTACGCCCTGTCATCCGACAAGACGACTGTTTTTGAATACATCAAAACTCAAATAACACGGTTGAAAAATACAGGAAGAGAACGTACCAGCGAGACATATCGGCAAGTGCTTATGAGTTTTATGAGGTTCAGAAACGATGAAGACCTGTATTTCGACATGATGGACGAAGACCTGATTTGCGGGTACGAGAGCAGTATGCGGGCTTCCGGCTTATGCAGGAACACGACCTCGTTTTATATGCGCACCTTGCGCAGCGTCTATAACCGGGCGGTAGAAGATGGACTGACCACGCAAAATACGCCATTCCGACGGGTATATACGGGAGTTGACAAGACCTCCAAACGAGCCATCAGCCTCAAAGAAATCAAGAAGATTAAAGAATTGGATCTGAGCGACACACCGGTACTTGACTTTGCAAGGGATATGTTCCTGTTTTCGTTCTATATGCGTGGAATGTCGTTCATTGACATAGCTTACTTGAAAAAGAAAGACCTCTCAAACGGTTTTGTTGTCTATAACCGGCGCAAGACCGGGCAGCAGATGGTGGTCAAATGGGAAAAAAGCATGGCAGACATCGCAGCCAAACATCCCAATGAGCAGAGCGCATTTCTACTTCCGGTCATCACAAGGCAGGACGGCACGGAGCGGAAGCAATACCAGAACAAGATGTTGCTGGTAAACAAATATCTGAAGAAAATAGCAGAACTGGCAGGAATAGGCATACCCTTGACCATGTATGTCGCAAGACATTCCTGGGCAAGCATCGCCCAATCCAGAAATATACCGATGAAAGCCATCAGCCTTGGTATGGGGCACGACAATGAACAAACCACGCAGATATATCTTGCGTCTATCCAGACCGACGTGATAGATAATGCCAACAACAAGATTCTGAATCTTTTGGATAAGTGCTAATAAGATAATTGTATTACAACGCTGTATCAGAGAAGTTCGACACAATTAGCAGTGTAGTAGGTATGCTTATGATTGGAATTGGTCGTTAACAGATTGTTTGGCAAAGGTTTGCACTCTTATATAGAGTGCGTGATTCGGTTGCAAAGTTACGAATTTATTTGCAGATAATACGGTTTTGTTTGCAAAAGTTTTGTGGGAAGGGTAAAATGTTTGAAGAAATTCCTCAAACATTTTCCTTAGATAGTGCAAAATCAGCTATTTATAAGAGAAAACTTACTCTATATAAGAGTTAAATTTTTCAGATATTAAATATGACATATTCATTAATAGCAAATTCTGGCATACACATTACAACGTTTCCTTTGGAAATTAACACAAAGGAAAAGTTCAGTTTGTGGTTTCATGAATGGTATGATACGGTCAATGGTGAATGGATTCTTGATTTAGCCCAAGAGGTTACAACAGAAGCCGACAGATTCTTCTTCAAGAAAAAAACACTTTTTGAAAACGGGTTCTTATCAGAGGCCACCGGCTGTGGAGATATTGATGTAAGCTCATTAGCAGATGAGGGAATACTCCCTTTGATGATTAATGAGGAAATGCAATGTGCTGGTGAGATTTATAAAATGGCCTTTGCTGACAAAGGTAATACATTGGCTTTTTTTGAAAATAAATGGTTACCACTGCCATACTTCTTCAAACGTAGTGAAACAAAATTCAAGTTTGGTCCACTAAATTGGAGTAGATTTATGCTTATTCCTATTGATTCTACCGAACAGACTAAACGTTATAATGTGATTTTAGCGTTTGATACTCGTTCTGTAGAACAGGCTAGCAAATATGAAGAATGTCCTATTTTCCCAGATCAGTTTATGACTGAAATGAAATTTGAGGTATGCAAACAGGAGTTTTATCTTATGGATTATTGCTCGCCCAAACAAGAATGGGAATACATAAATGATTATTTGTTTTCGTTAGTTCATCCTAATGTAACTAGTGTAGGTAAGATAAAGTCTGGTAAAAAACTTAACTATATAGCATCATATTATTTACTAATCGATTATATCGCTCAAAATGAATTGTTTCCCAAAGTATCTCTCTTCAAAGACAAAGATACTTTAGTAAAAGATGTCGATATGGTTGTTGATATAGGTAACTCACGGACAACCGCATTGCTTGTTGAAGATAATTCAAATTTCAACCAAGTCAATCAATTAGAGTTAATCGACTATACAAATCTTGTGAAATCCGATTCCAAAGAAACTATAATCAATGCATATAAAGAACCTTTTGATATGCGATTGGCATTTAGAAAGGTGAATTTTGGTGATTTTGGAATACAAGGAAGCAAACAATTTGTATATCCTAGTTTTGTAAGACTTGGAAAAGAAGCGAATCATTTAATACATCGTGCTGCTGAGTCCGTTTCAAATAAAGAGAATCTTTCTACAATGTCAAGTCCTAAAAGATATCTTTGGGATTGGCATAAAAGTAAGGATGAATGGAATTTCATGGTACTTGACGGAGAAAAAGATAGTCACATACTAAATATTCCTGGAATTTCAGAGCATTTGCAAAGTAATGGGCAGTTAGCAATCAATGGCACAGGAGGACAGTCCTATCACTATTCAAGACGATCCCTTATGACTTTTGCTTTCCTTGAGATGCTTGTTCAAGCGCAGGTTCAAATCAATAATAACCAGTACAGAATAGACCGAGGTGATATGACATTACCTCGACGCATACGCCGTATGGTTGTTACTTGCCCAACCGCTATGTCTAAACTTGAAAGAGAAGCTCTTGTGAAGTGTGCCAATGATGCAGTTAAACTACTTAATCTTTTTCAGAATAATGATTGTCGAGTTGATATTGCGCCTGCTATTACAACTTTTAAGGATACAGAAAGCAAATGGTATTACGATGAAGCCACATGCTCTCAATTAGTATATATATATGGTGAAATAGGTTGGAAATATAAAGGATCTTGCCAAGAGTTCTTTAATTTATACGGGAAAACTTCTCAAAACAGTGCTCAACCGGAACTAACAATTGGTTCATTGGATATTGGTGCTGGAACATCAGACCTGATGATTAGTCGCTATTCTTATACAAAAGGAGATGTAACGACCATTACTCCAGAACCTCTTTTCTACGATAGTTTTTATTATGCAGGTGACGAGATGCTCAATGAACTTATAAGAAAAATAATGTTCTTTTCGCCCAACAGTGCTTTTAGAAAGAAAATGAAAGAGCTTTCTGAAATAGACTATCGTCAACGTTTACGCAATTTCTTTGGTCCAGACTATACTGGGCAAACAGTAGCAGACCGTAAACTACGTAGAGATTTCAATATACAATATTCTATCCCGCTTATGTACTGTTTCCTTGATATGTTAGCTAATGATATAAAGGATTGTACAATACGCTATTCTGATGTATTTGAAGATTGTCCGCCTAATGAACGGATAAAAGAGGGGTTTAAGAAATATTTTTCTTTTGATTTGGAAGAGCTTGAATGGGAGTTCGACAAATTTGCTGTGTCTGATGTTATATCAAGAGCCTTCGAACCTCTATTAAAGAAAATCGCAACTATAATGTACGCCTATAATTGTGACATTGTATTGTTGTCGGGGCGACCGTCATCATTGTCTCCAATCCGCAACATTTTCCTAAAGTATTATTCTGTATCTCCCAATCGGTTAATACTATTGAATGACTATTTTGTCGGTCATTGGTATCCTAATAAAAATAACACAGGAAAAGCTACGGCAAAAACCATCGTTGCAATGGGAGCCTTAGTTGGTTATTATGCAACATCTCTTGGCAATCTCGATAAATTTTTAATAGACAAGTCGAAATTAGACAAAAAACTAAAATCTGTAATAAATTACATAGAATCTTCGCGAGAAGGGCAACCCATAGAGTACTTTATCACACCAGAAAAAAATATGGGAGAACTGCTGGTTAGTTCTTTACCCACGACATTGAATGTTCGGCAAATTGGGTTAGATTCTTATCCTTCAAGGAAGTTATATGTCATTGATTTTAACCAACACAAGATGATTGAGCGCATAAGGAATAAGGCTATTCAAGATGGTGCGCCCATGAATGAAGCACAAGTGCTTGCTAAGGTCAAAGAAATAGTTGATGATTTGCGTTTACGGATGCCTTTTCAACTATCTATCGAACGTGATGAAGACGATAAAGAAAAATTGGTAATCACAGCTATCGTTGACAAAAGTGGCAACGAATTGGCAGATAGTAACATTGAGATAAATATTCAAAGTTTAGGAGCGGACGAGCGTTATTGGCTTGACACCGGCGCATTTGATATTCAATAATGCAAATAGATTATGATACAAGATATAAATTCTCAGATAGCAGAAATTGAACGTTCTATCACATGGGCTAAAAAATTTGATAAAAATACGTTTCCTGTTGAAGAACTGAAAGAATATCGTAGAGCACTAAGAAAAATTGCTAATGCATTAGCTGAAAATTGCTCTGCTGCGGCATATGGCGAAAGTCAGGTGGGAAAATCCTATCTAATGAGCAGTCTGTTATCAACTGCGGATTCTCCATTTGTTATTATAAATGATGGAAAAGAATATAGCTTTATTGATGACCTTAATCCAAGCGGAGGTAATACTTCTAAAACCGAATCTACAGGTGTAATAACAAGGTTTACCATCAATAACAGTAACGAGGCGATGAAAGATTTTATAAAAATAAAGAATCTTTCTATTGCTGATCTGTTGATGCTTCTAATTGATTCGTACTATAACGACCTTAAAATAGATAACAACAAAATTCTTTTGCATGACACTATTAATAAAGAATTGTTGAATGTTCAGTATCTTTGGACTAATAAAACGACACCTGTTCAAGAAGTTCTTACAGAAGATGACGTAAAGGATATTTGTGATTACATTGCAGAAGTATTGGGGGCTAATGCTGTAAATATTACCCACTCCGACTTCCGCAAGATTGTTGCATCAAAAATTCAGTATGTATCAAGCGAACATTGGGTAAAAATATTTAGCATACTTTGGAATAAAAATGAAGAACTTAGCCATCTTTTCAGTTTACTTATAAATGAATATAAGAAGATTCGGTTCGAGACTGAGATTTATGTTCCGTTTAATGCCGTACTTCGGGATAAAGGGACTTTGCTAAAAATTGAATGGTTAGATTCTGTTTGCGGATTAAAGCATGAAACAAACACTGATGTATTAGTCACAGATATATATGATTCCAAAGGTCAGCTATTGGCAAGCAATTTTAACAAATCATTTTTATCTGCACTTATTGCGGAATTGACATTTGTTTTACCTAAACAGATTGCAAAAGACAGACGGTTCTTAAATAAAATTGACTTGCTGGATTTTCCTGGAGCGCGTTCTCGTGAGAAATTCAAAGAACAGGAAATAAGAACTGTCTTACCTACAATACTACGTCGAGGTAAGGTTGCTTATCTTTTCAATAAATATTCTCGCTCATTAAGAATTAGCTCCGTATTGTTTTGCCATCATAATGACCAGAAAAATGAACCAACATTAGGTGAGACTATTAATGATTGGCTAGAAACCAATATAGGTAAAACCCCGGAAGAGCGTGCCGAAGATTTGACACGAACAAATGGAATTTCTCCATTGTTTCTGGTTGCGACAAAATTCAACATTGAATTAGAAAGGACAAAGAATGATTCCTCCGCTAACGCAGAATTACTTTCCGAACATTGGAAACGTTTTAAAACTGTTTTACCTGAAATTATCAAGCCCGCCACTTGGTTTGATAATTGGGTAACTCGTGGTGGTTTATTCCGCTCTGAGGCTTTCCAAAGTATTTATTTACTTCGTGACTATTATTGGTCAATGAAAAATCAAATATTTGATGGTTACAACGACAAAACCAAATCACCAGAAATAGCAAGGCATATACATGATGATTATCCTGAGTATTTTAATAATCTAGAACATAGCTTTCTGAATAACGAGTTTGTAAAGAAGCATTTTGCCAACCCCAAGGCATCCTGGGATGAGGTATCTTCATTGAATTGCGATGGTTCTAAAACCATTATTCGCGATTTAGATGCAATATCCAATGTATTGGAAGCTGCAAGAAGAGAAAAGTATCTAAACGAATTAAAAGCTATAAGGGATGAAATGCTTGCCAAACTAAATACATATTATGAACCAGAAAATAAAGAAGAAAACAATGCAAGAACAAGAACCATAGCCGGTGAGATACGTAGGCGTTTGGACTCACAAATTGGCAAGAAACCTGAAATTTTTGGTTATATAATTGACCAACTGATGACACCTGTTGGAGATTTGCGACAAATCGCATATGACATCGTTATCTTGAAGACAGAAACACCTAAGGATTTTAATGAAGTTATCTTGATTAGGACACAAGCTGGAATCAATCCAAATGAAGATAAACAACTTAATATCCAAAGATTATGCGATTATTATGCCTGCGATGTAGCAACATTAGAAAAAGAGTTCGCTGAAAATGGCTTTACCGTTGATGACGTTGTCTCAAATGAATGTAATGTTGCAGCAACGGTTGCGGATGTTGTATCTAATAATATTTTAGATTATTGGGCGATATTTATCAACAAGCAAGTAAAAGGACTTGAAAAATATCTCCCTCATTCGGATGAAGTAGCTTTTATGCTTCAAAGTCTTTGCAAGAAATTGGGTGTTCAGAAAACAATATCCACCAAGATAGATCAGTATTCGAGAGTATTTCCTGACAATGATCTACCAAATGCAATTGCAGATTTTGCATCACTAACATTGAATAATTTTGTGAGTTCCGTGGGAAGGATGTACATGACGAATGAAGACATCGAAAATATACGCGCCAAGGCACAAGCATGCAATTTAGCTATAGACTTGTCACCTGCGGCTAGCGATATTAAACACTCACAAATTAGTGTGTATGATGCTTTACAAGCATTTGATGATGCCTCCGACCCAACATCTGTTTCAATTCAAACACTGATGAAGTTACCATTTTGGGATAATTTCCAAAGATGGAAAAATCTTTTGGTTATCGGACTTTTATATTCTGCGGATATTTCGCATAGTGACCCAATTGCGAATGCTATCATAAAGGACATTATAGATAATTGTAAAGCACTATATACAAACAAATAAAAATTATGGCAAGAGCTACATTTTATAATAAAAGACTGCTTGGGCATATCGATGATACTGATTTCACCGATTATCAAGGCATTGGTTCCGACCCTCTTTATAAACGCTATAAGAGTGTGGAAAGTGTGATAAAAAGTCGAATATCACCTCAATATCAGTCTTTCCTTTCTTGCCCTTTTTATGAAGATGGCAATATTTATTGGTATGTTGACGAATGGAATGATACACCTAAAAAAATCTCCGAACTTTTAGGAGAAGAAAAGAAACGTTACAACCAAATCAAAGATGATACTTTAAGGCATTATCAGGATGCGCTAAAAAAATCAGCTCCAGAGGAATTTGCTATTCTCAGTGGAGCTCTAAAATACATCAATGATGAATTTATCTACTGTTATGACGGGAAAGTTGTACTCATTGCATGGGGTATGCGCCTCGATGAGGGAAAACATGCAGGTGAGGGAAAATGGTTTAAGACTGCTGCTAGACATGATAAAAAGAAAGTTTCTTTTGACTTAGCTGGCCATGGGAAACTTGCAACAACAATAGCTGGTATCCCATACCTTACGGTAATCAACAGAGACAAAGGACATATCATCACAACAAAAGACCTTCCTACTGTCATTGCTGATGAAGAATATAATTTTATCGGTTGGACACCCAATCCGATTGGGCATGAAGTTCAAGATGATATTATTTTCACAGCTCAATACACTAAAATAAACACAATAGAACCAACGACAAATGAAGAACTGGTAAAAGTTATATTTGACGCAGGCGCAAATGGTATTTTGAAAGGAAATAAGTCAATTGAAGTTATCAAAGGAGAAACATTAAGCATAGAAGAAATACCTATTGTTTCTGCAAATAAAGGGTTCCTATTTACTAAATGGTCACCTAGTATCGATGCGCCAATAAATAACGACACTCTTTTTACTGCTGAATACAAGCAAGAATTTGCTCAATGTAGCTTTTCAGCAGGTGAATATGGGACATTACAAGGTTGCAAGATAATCAAAAAGCCACTGGGAGTCGCTCCTATGGCATCTGAAATTCCAACCGTAAAGCCCAATAAAGGGTATCGTTTTACTGGCTGGAATATTGATCCTCTCGCAGCTTTGACAGACAATAAAGTTTGTATTGCACAGTACGAAAAAGTGCTACCTTGGTATAAACGGTGGTGGCTTTGGCTTACAGGTTTATTTACGGGTAAGGGGTGTCTAAAGTGGCTGCTATGGCTATTATTAATTATTCTTCTGGTTTGGTTGTTGTCATGGCTATTACGTGGCTGCGATAGTGATATCTTGGTGGATCGTTATGGAAATACTGTATTACCAATTGACAGAGCAGATAAAATAGAGCAGGTAACTAAACCGGATGGAACAATTCGGGATAATAATGGTACTACCGACAACATTGTTGGTAAGGATGGACGTTTACCTGAAAATGGTGTTGTTTCACCTATAACTAGCGATGGGGATATTATGCCGCCTATTGTCTCAAATCCTGGAACTCCAGATGTTATAGACAATCGCCTAAACATCTATTTTGAAGACGAAAATGCTGATTTGAACAAATGGGCACAAGATTTTAAACAGTTCTATCCATCAGATAGTTATCAAATTATTGGATATGATCCTAATGTTAAAATGATTCAAATACAAATTCCAGAAGGACAACGTAATAACATCCGAGAGGAATTACCAATGAAAATTTCCGATCAAAAATTTTTCATTGTTGATGAATCTATAATGGTGCTACATGGCAACAAAAGCCAATCAACCGCAAATAAAGGTTGGCACTTAAAGGCAGCCCATGTAAAAGAAGGATGGAATATAACAATGGGAGATCCGAATCTTGTTGTCGCAATAATAGATGATGGAATTGATGTTAATCATAGCATGTTCAAAGGCCGTTTTTTTAAGGCATATAATGTTTTTACCCAAAATAGAGCATTGAGTCCGGGACAAGGACACGGAACACATGTTGCTGGTTTGGCTGTAGGTTCTACAGATTTCTATTCAGATGGAGCAGCAGGAGTCGCCCCAAATTGTAAAATTATGCCAATACAGGTATTTGACAATGGAATGTGTACGTTCTCTTCTCTTGCAAGTGGTATTATGTACGCCATTCATAATGGAGCAAACATTGTCAATATTTCTGTCGGACCAAGCTTTCAAGGGTTAGACCAATTACCGGTTGAAGAGCAAATCAAAGTTGCTCAACATTATTTTAAGAACGAAGAAAGAGTGTACCGGCACATTATCAATGCTGCAAATGAAAAGAATGTTATTCTTGTTTTTGCAGCGGGAAACGATAATATAGTAACTGCTATTCTGCCTGAATGTCGTTTGACAAATAACACAGTCAATGTCGCTGCTTGTACACCAGACTACAAATCATCTAGATTTACAAATTACTCATTGGGTACAAACGTGTCAGCACCTGGAGAAGGAATATACAGTGCTTATACAAACGACTCTTTCAAAATGTTTGATGGAACAAGTATGGCCGCTCCAATTATAACTGGAGCCATTGCTTTAATGAAAACAATAAAGCCAGACATAACTGTAAAACAATGTATTGCTGTTATTCAAAAAACAGGTAAGGAGTTAGATAAATTTATACCTCCAATGGTGCTTATCGATCAAGCTCTCGTTGCCATCAAAAATGGTGATATACCAGAAGAACCAGCATGGTCACAAACAATAGAGCTTGGAACTATAGAACACATTAACGATGTTGTTCCAACAGAATTGCCCAAAAGCAATGAGCAGATTCCAACAGATATCAATCAACCGACAGACGACTATGTTGCTTTGAAAGATTTACTAAAGCAATTAAAGGAGCAGCGTGATGCTTTGAATAAAAAAATAGATGATTTAGAACAGAAACTTAAATAATATGAGTACAAATAATTATTCGTGGAATGAGACATTAAAGTTCTCATGGGGCCATATCATCGCATTTGTTGCTTTGATATTTATCAGTTATGTTACATATATGGGTGATTTTTATTCCAATGGAGGCGATTTTTCTGCTGCTGCCATTAAAGTATTTATAATTGATATCATGCTACTAGTAACATTTATCGGAGCTCAAATTCTAAAAGGAACAGACGGAAAATTTAATCGTTCAATAATTATTGAACGGATATTGATTTGTTTATGTCCTATTGTGTTCATTTGGAGTATGATTCCATACAATCATTATTGGAATGTGTTTTCGGAACGTAGTCATATAGAAGAACTGTTTAGTACCTCTATCACCAAATCTAAAAATATATTTGCTGACTATAATTTTTACGCTGATAATCGCATAGATAATTATGACAAATACTTATCTGACATCATAAAGAATAAAAAAAGTAATATACGGCTATATAAAAATGCAGGCTTCCGTGAAGATAGCGACATACTTCAAAAAGAGAATTATGTTCAAACATTGCGTTTGCAATTATTATCTCAAAATACAGATAGCTTACAGACTTTAGCATTAAAATGGATTGAAAATGCAAATCAAGGGGCAAGTGTATGGAATGCATTCCTCATAGGAAATATTGATAAAATCTCAGAAGCTATCAAATCTTGGAATCAAACACTTACACAAATTTCTGAATTTAGAATGAGTAACGAATCAGATAATGTACAGTCGTTTGATGGCAGTCAAAACTCATATAGTAAAGCAATAGATGGTTTGAATGAGTTAAAAAGCACTTATCAAAACACCGAAGGACTATCACTCAATACTATTTGGTCCAGCCTCCTATTATTTTTTATGCTTTTATTCCCTTACTTTTTGCAAAAAAGGAATACACGAGCTATTGGGTTATATAATTTAATCCCGTTAAATGCGAACAAATTGAAAATAAATGATAATCGTAGCAAAAAGCGTGAAAATACAAAATTTAATACATCAAACAAACCATCTGAACAAATCGATAATGCAGGCTCAGATGATATTTATGGTGGAACATTTTAAATACAATGATACAGAAATAACAATATGGTAAACAAAAAAGAATTGCTCAAAAACATCTCAAATTATTCACCGGAAGAAATTGCCGATGCAGTAAAAAATGGTGTAGTTTCCTTATATGAATTAAGCAAGGAAACTAATGGTGCTTTTACGCCATTGCTTAGAAAAAAAGTAAAGGAGCTGCTTGAGCAGGTTTCCGTAATAATAGAACAGAATAACAGGGAAGAAATATCAGAAACAGAGAATCCTATTATATCAAGAGAACCAACGGTTGCTGAAGCTCCTCACTCTGAGGAAATTGAAACAACAGACATCTTTAATGATACGATTCTAACATCTCAACATGAACAAGAGGTCGCCAAGATTGACATTGAATCTAAGCCTGGAATGTTTCGTAATCCGTTCTCATTTAAAGGAAGAATACGCAGAACCGAATATGGACTCTCTTTGATTATTTGTTTCTTTCTAAATTTACTAATGCAAGGTATGGTAGGTGCCGCTGCTGAATCTGATGCAGCTGCCGTATTATTGATACTATATTTTATAATGTTCATACCTTATTGTTGGTTTATATGGGCGCAGGGAGCGAAACGTTGCCATGACAGGGGTAACTCAGGCTGGTATCAAATCATTCCGTTTTACGGATTCTGGATGCTTTTTGCAAAAGGAGAAGCAGGAACAAATGAATATGGAAACAGTCCTAAATAATCATTCTTGAATATGAAACAAAAAATATTAGATAATGTATCCGAATACTCCGCAACACAACTTGTGGAATATATCAGAGCTGGTGTCGTAACTTTTGAAGAGTTAGTTCAAGACACCGATGGAGAGTTTGCTGTAGAAAAAAGAAGGGAGGTAAAATCTTTGTTAGAGAGTGGTGATGTAGACGAATGGAGCAAAGTAAAAGAACTCCATTCGGTAGATGCTGTTCAGCACTATCTTGATACATTCCCTAATGGGCAATTTCGTGCAGAAGCTCGTGTTCTAAAGTCCGAACTTGAAAATGAAATTCAGACAAATTACCTACGAACAACCACTGATGACGCATGGACTTTAGTTGATCGAACGAACATAAATGAATTGAGGGAGTTTATAAAAAAATATCCTGACAGTAATCACGTCAATGAGGCAAGAAGCCTTATAAACACATTATTGTTGGACGAGATTATGGGCGTGGATATTGACACATTGGTAACTCAAATCAATCAAGTGCCAACAGATAAAACGGCCATAACACAAGAACAACGAGATAATAAAACAATTGCATTGATTGAAAAATTTCTGAGCGAGAAAAAAATCAGAAAATCAGACTTCTTGAGTAAAATTAAGGATGACCATAATCTTGTAAGTTCTGGTGTGGTAAAACGTTTAATAAACTCAGGAACACTCTCTGTAGAGGATTTGATGGGTATTGATATTGATAGACTCTTTATTCAAAAAATGTTCAACGGAGAAAGTGCTCAGAGTTTTTCCACTCCGGATAAATTGGATAAGATTCACAAACAATCAACAGAAATCTATTTCTGGGGCATTCCTTCTTCTGGAAAAAGTTGTGCTCTAGGTGCTATTTTAAGTGTCGCTGCGAGTGGAAGAGTTGCACATTCCATGGATGCAGATACTGGATCACAGGGATATGGGTATATGACCAAACTCATCAACCTATTTCAGAATGGCGAAATCGGAACATTGATGGAAGGAACTTCTGTAGATTCCTTCTATGAAATGGGATTTGACTTGGTTGATAAAGACGGTAAAATACATCCTATTACATGTATCGATATGGCAGGAGAGTTAATGAGGTGCATGTATAAAGCCAATGCAGGAGATAGTATGTCCGATACAGATGAAGTCATGCTGGACACGCTAACAAAAGTTCTCATTGACAATCGTTCTACAAGTAGAAAGATGCACATATTTGTCATTGAATACGGTGCTGAAGACAGACTTTACGAAGGTCTTCCACAACGCGTATATCTTGAAGGAGCAGTATCGTACATAAAAAATACCGGTATCTTCAAGAAGGATACAGATGCTATCTACATAATGATAACCAAAGCAGACAAGGTAAAAAACGCAACAAGAGATACATTCACGGACTATATCAACAACAAGTATCTTGGTTTCTATAATGGCTTAGAACAAATCTGCAAGGATAACGAAATCAATAAAGGAAAGGTTGAGAAAATAGCCTTTTCCCTTGGAGAAGTATGCTTCCAAAACTACTGCAAGTTCAATTCTCGTCCAGCAGAAAATGTTGTCAGTCTGATACTACAACGATCTGCAAGTTTCAGAGGTGGTAAAAGAGGTATGTTTGAAAAAATATTTAGAGGATAAGTTATGAAATTAGGATTAATAATAAAGATTACAAGCGGCGGAGAACAAGAGTTCTTCGCTATTAACAAAGAAAGTGAGTGGGCAAAATTTGCGACAGACTCTCGTTCAATCATAAATAATTTGAAAGGCTTTGACGGTTCTGGAAAATCCTCCATAATCGTGAAATTACTCGGAAATCTTGGGTATTTACTTGGCGTTGTAAAAGCTCGTCCCGAAGGTAGCGGTCGCCCAAATGATAATACTACAGCATGGATTCATGTACCAGCTAATATGCAGATTAATGGTTCGGAATTGTGTTCTGTAATAAGTCGTGTTGATGAGCAATTATCAGCTGCTTTAGGTATCAATCCGGCAATCTTCGAGGAACTTTTTTCAAAAGAATATTCGGAAAAAGATGTTCAATTTTCAGCACTTGCGTTCGTGAAAAATAGTCCAGATGGGTGCATTGGTTGGTGCTCCTACGGGAAAGGCGCAGATTATCAACTATATGAGTTACTTGGTGACTCTATTGCACAAATACACTATAAAAAATATAAATGCATTTGCTTCGTAGATAATGCATTCGGATTCTCCTTCGATGTCGGAGAAAAAATAAAGCAAGATGTGACACAAGCAATAAAGATTAATGCACCAATTGACAACATGGGTTTCAAACCGTTCTTAAAGAATGTAGGTCAGGACATCGCTTTTAACAAGAATATTGAAATTCCAGCTCATTCCCAAATACGTGTTATTTGGAAAAAAGAAGGGTATTCCGACATTGAAAAGGAAGTAATAGCTGGCAATCCGTTTAATCTCACTATTCAAGAGAATGAACGCAAGTTAGTTTTCAAACGCTCTTGGATTAGAATCATTAATAAACGATTTGAACCTATAAGCAATGCAGAAGTCATTGTAAACGGGAAAGCTTTCTCTACTGATACGATGTTGATTCCTGAAGCAGCAATTCGTGAAGGTATAAAGATTCGTGTAAATTGTAAAGGTTACGAGCATAACGAAAAAGTTATCAATGATATTTCTCAAAATATTGAGATTAAACTTGATGATGAACAATTTAGCAAAGAATATAAATTGCTTGTAGAGGATGGTAGAAATTTGGATTCTGACGCTCGCATTATAGTCAAGATGAATAATCACTATACCGGAATGCCTTTGAAAGGGTATCGTTCCGAAAATGGTTATATTGTCTATGAAAATAACCTTGTACTAAAGATAAAATGGTTCTTTTTAGGTATTGTAAGTGTTTTTGTTATTGGATTTCTATGGGCTGGATTTGTAGCCTTAGATGATTGGATTGACAATCATGAGTTTCAATTAGGTTGGCCTCCAATCTCTAAAATTGAAAAGACAATTAAACCTATGCAAACACCGACACATACATCTTCGTCGGATTCTGCTAATCAAGAAGAGCAATCTAATACAGAGGAAAGCTCTATGAAAGAAAAAATGTGTAATTATTTATCAAAAAACAATGTATGGCATAAAGACTCTCTTGCACAATACGATTTAACAGAAACTTTGTTTGAGGATATGAACTCTTTCAATTTGAATAATCTAATAGAATTAGAAAAAACCGAGTTGAAAGAAATAGAGCATATAAAAAAGATAGTTAACGCTTCGAGGCTATCTATTGAGAAAAAAATTCCTCTCAATGGTAAATATAACTCTGACACAGATCCAGAAATAACCATTGATCGATTTATCAATAGAATTACAACAAATGTTCCAACAACATCTACCAATAAGCCTAGGACTTCAGGGAATATTACCGGGACAAAGGATTCAAATCAGGGGAAAAAGGGTTCTAAGAATAATAGAGATATAACAGAATAGTTCGTAATTATGAAAGTTACAGCAAAAATATTCATATTAGTATTGTCAATAGCTCTTGCTATTGGCGGAGTTATGGTATATGCAAAAACGCGCGTAGAACCTCCAACGGCATTTAAGCCGATAAATCAGTTTGATAAGGACTTAAATCAGCTTTATTCAGAATTGAAGAAAGCTGGAGCTGCTCGTGAAGAAGATATGATTTATCTAAAGACCGTTGATCGAATTTCAGTATTCGAAAAGGAGAATAGGCTTACGCAAGTAGAATCTGACAAACACAGAGATAAATTGCTTGATTGCTATTCACCAATATTCCTCAAAAGATGCTTTACGGCATTTGATAAATCCGCTTGGAAGGACTTAGATCACAGTTACATGCTGGTTGTTTCCAAACGATTGCACTCTGTCAAGTACTCGAACGGAAATAAAGCCTTAAACAAGACTACAATTGACTCATTAGCTTTAGTCGAAAACATCATTTCCAACTATCGCCAAGCCAAAGCAGTTAGTCGTAGCACTGCATACAGAGGAGTGTCAAGTGCGCAAAACACAATAAATCAAGCGAAAAAGTATGCAAATGATCAATATCTTTCAAAATGTACAGATTTGCGAAATGCGCTCAATAGTGTAAGCACAAACATTGCGCAATCACACTATTCCTACATTTCTTCACAAGTTGAAAAGTTGTCCGAATTCAGATATTACAGTCAACAATACTATGAGGAGACTCTTGTTCCACAAGTAGATGCTGCTGTAACAGAATATGACAAAAATGCAACTGCTTTGTATGGGTCAAAAAAGAATGTAAATTCTTTATGGGATAGAGCCAAGGAACATTACAATAATGCATCCCAATATTATAATAATGCCCAATATTATAATAATTAATGATATTGTTGATTATGAGATATAACATATTACTACTTCTATTGATGGTGTCATTGTCTGCTTTTTCACAAAATAGCAATGATACTATATCAAATGTTGTTGGAACAAATTCAATACAGGTATCCATCAGTATTGATGATTTAAATGCGCTAAAATCTGAGAATGATTCACTAAAAGTTTTATTTTCAGAGTTAAATAAAAAGTACCAAAAACTTTCTGAGGAAAGTTCTGATTACAAAACTAAATTATCGGCCTATGAAATTGATGTCAAACGCCTAAAAAGTGACACAACAAGATTACTAGCATCGCAACGAGAAGCGGATAAAAGACTTGCTAACATTGCATCTAATTTTCTCTATATCCCATACGAAGCTTTCAGTATTGAGAAAATTGCTATTCCAGCATTTAACGCTATTGCTAATGCCGAATTAAAGCGTGAGCATCGGATAAAATATAAGTTACTTTGTAGTTATAAACAAGACATTGAAAATATCTTGCTATTCATTGAACATGCTTGCACCGAACTTCAAAAGCCGTTTACTAAAAATGCGAATGATATTCATGCTCAATTCCAAAAGCAATCATTTTATTTGTCTTACCACACATATACAGAATGGTCTGATACATTTTTAGGGACAAAAATTGCTCTTATAGAAAAACAATTGCAAGATTTTGACGGCAATGAACATAAAGTTGACTTTTCCGCAATAAAAGAAGAATTAAATAAATGTTTAAAAACGATTGAAGCGTTATGAATAGATTATACGGATGGGTTGTATGTAGTTTAATTTGTATCTGCACTAGTGCTTCATTAGAGGCGCAAACTCTTACAAAGTATATGCAACAGAAACAGAAAGAAGTCGCAGAAAAACAGCGTATTGAAAAAAAAAGATATGAGTCCGCTTGCGAAAAAGGAACACTTGAAGCTTTTCAGGAATATATGAAATTATATCCGAATGGGAAGTACGCCCCTGATGTAAAGAAACGAATAGAAGACTATGATTTATGGGCCAAAGCTGTGGATACAAACACGGTTGCGGCATATAATAATTATCTTTCTACATCTAAATTCAAAAGCTTTAAGGACAAGGCCAATGAAGCTATTGTTGAACTTCAATCCATAGAAAAATGGAAGTCAATCAAATCTTCAAAAAGCATTTCTGAAATAGAATTGTTTATAAGAACTTATCCTAAATCTTCATGCGTTGATAAAGCACAAAAACGAATTCACGAATTAAAAGGCGCAAATTATTATTCATCAAATGATTTAATAAATGCTTATCATGAATTTAATAAAGCTGGCGGTAAGTATGCTTTAGACCAAGCAAATCAATCCAAATTTGATGAATGTCAAGAAAACTGGGATTATAACAACCTAACTGCTTATTCAAAAGAAGAACAACTGCTATCATTCCTTAGGAAATATCCTTCAGGAAAGTACTCTGATGAAATTTCAAACAGAGTGGCCATTTCCAAGGCAAAATCTTTTAATATGTATTCAGGAGATACATCGTTTAACGAAGCACTTAGATACGCAAAAGACGAAACGACAAAAGATTTAGTAAGACGATATGCTGATAATAGTAAAAAAGCATATTCTCAACATAAAAAGCAACTGCGTAGAGCCAGGATTAAAGCTAATGGCGGATATGTACTTTTTGGATTGGAATTGTTAGATTTTGGATGGAACGGTATATCTCCAGATAGATATTTTAATGTTGGATATTATAATGTTGGAGCAAGTATCAAATTAGGGAATTATAGGTCTCCCGTTCAATTTGAACTAGGTGTTAAACCAGGAGTTATATTCTACAATTATGCTGATGAAAACGACTCTTATTACGATAGCGACTACGAAACTCATACAGAGTTTCATCTTCCGGCTTATGCTAAGTTGAAAATCAACATCTGCAATATAGGCAAAAGTTCTAAATTCTATATTGCAGGGTTAGGATTCTATAATATAGTTCGCAACGAGGAACTAGAAAACCAGTTCTCAGTTGGAGGCGGTACTGGTTTTGCGTGGAAACGTTGGGATTGGCTTACGCTGTATTATAAGCAAGATCTTAATAACATATATTCGTTAGATGATAAATATTTAGGAACCTCGTTGATATATTATTTCTAAATATGCAACCACGGATAAGATAAAACAATTGTGATATGAGAAAATACTTAATTGTAGCAATGTTATTTTGTTGTTCAATAGCTTTTGCCCAAAACATCAAACGTCCGGATTCTTACAACTACAATCGTGGCGTTGAAGCTATTCAAAACAACAATGCAGAAGAGGCTCTTGAATACCTTAACAAGGAGTTGGAAGATAATCCGAACAACGGATATGCTTTGGCTTGGATCGCGACTGTACGAAACTATCAAGAGGAGTATGGTCGCGCATTAACCGCTGTAGATTTGGCAATAAAGCATATTCCTAAAAAGGACAAACAATATAGAGCCTTTGCATATATTGTTCGTGCAGAAGTTTATGTGGGACTTGGTGAAAATGAAAAAGCACTTGTCGATTTCACATCCGCCATAAAAGAAACTCCTGACGCTGCTGATGTCTATGAAAAGCGAGCCAATCTATATTATTATATGGATAAATATGACTTGGCAGATAAGGATTATCAGAAAATCATATCAATAGATCCAGGTAGTGTAATGGGCTACATGGGAATTGGTCGAAATGCCAATGCGGAAAAAAGATATAATGACGCAATCGAGCAGTTCAATTATGTGACACGATTGGCATCAGACTATTCTTCAGGGTATTCCTTTAGGGCTGAAAGTTATTTTGGGCTACAACAATACGACAAAGCTATTGATGATGTTATCAAAGCGTTAGATATTGACGGTGACAATAAAGCATTTCATTTAATGCAGCAAGTCGCAGATTCCGCTATGGTTCCATTAGTAGCAAAATTAAAGGTGCAATCCGCAAAAAATCCCAACAATGAATATTGGCTCTATTGTTTAGGAATTGTACACGAACGTACCGATGCTTATAAAAAGGCTATTGAATATTATACAAGTTGCTATAATAAAGATGCTTCCGATGTAGTCGCCTATCGCATATCACAATGTCATAGCGAAATGGGGAACTTTTCCTTGGCCTTGGATCATATTGATAATGCGATTGCCTTAGATTCTACAGACTTTGATTATGTGATGGAAAAAGCAGATCTTTTGTACGAATCCGGAAATGCAAAAGACGCTATCGTTGAGTTGGGTAAATATATCAACCATTATCCTGATTATTTTGGAGGGTACTATCGTCGCGGCTGGTTCAAGGACAATAGCAACGACACAGACGGAGCCATTGAGGATTATACAATGGCTATAGTTTTGCAGCCAGATTATGCATACGCATATTTGGGGCGAGGTGATATGTACATCCTAAAAGGAGAAAAAAAATCCGCAGAAGCAGACTATAGAAAAGTTATAGAACTCGATACTATTCCAAGTAATAGTTCTTGCGCTCAATACGCATATTGGGGATTAGGTCAAAAAGAAAAAGCCATTGAATTTATGGACAAGGTGATTGCCAATGATTCGGATAATGCCGGTAACTATTATGATGCAGCTTGTTTGCATTCAAGAATGGGCGAATTAGAAAAGGCTGTTGAATTTATGCAAACGGCATTGGAAAAAGGTTATCGCCGTTTTGCTCATCTTGAAATGGATGACGACCTAAATCCGATAAGAGAATTGCCAGAGTTCAAGGAAATGATAGCGCAATATAAGAAACAGTTTGAATCAGAAATAGAAGGTAAGACACAAGATACATCCCTATATGAGGAAAAGACTGTTGAAATACCTTTTACCAAAGAAGACGGTGTCTGTAAGGTAAAATGTGCAATAAACAATCTGCCTTTATACTTTGTTTTTGATACAGGGGCATCAGATGTATCTCTCTCCTCTGTCGAGGCTACATTCATGATGAAAAATGGCTATTTGAAACCAACGGACGTAATAGGCAAACAGAATTACATGATGGCCAACGGAGAAGTAAGTGCCGGTACGGTTGTCAATCTCCGTAATGTGAATTTCGGTGGTTTAGACTTGGATAATGTCCGTGCCTCAGTCGTGCATAACCAAAAAGCCCCTCTTCTGTTAGGGCAGTCCATTCTCAACCGCTTGGGAAATATTGAGATTGATAATGCAAATAGAGTGTTGAAGATAACGTATAAAAAGAAAGTAGAGGAAAACAAATGAAGCGAGAAATCAATAGGTTAAAAGTAGTTTTGGCTGAGAAAAAGCGAACCAATCGTTGGCTTGCGGCTCAATTAGGGAAAAATGAGGCAACTATATCAAAATGGTGTACCAATTCATCTCAACCAAGTCTGGATGATTTAGTTTCAATTGCAAAATGTCTTGAAGTTGACACTAAGGATTTGCTTCTTTCCATAACAGAATCCTAAATTAAGATGCCACCTGCAGAAATATGCAGGTGGTATTTGATATATTAGTTATAGTAATCCAGAAAGATACATCGAAAAAATTTTGAAATTGTTATTTTTGCAGAAAATCAAATAACTGATGATATGAGTATGCCAGATGATAGAAGACCACGAATTATCGATGTAACACGAAAGCCCTCCAAATGTCCGGATTGCGGTAGCGAAGTTGTAGATATTGTATATGGCACCGGTGATATGACAGAAAGCGATTTTCTGTTTGAATATCGCAAAAGTGCCATTATGGGTGGAGACAACATTCCTCGTCGTCCGCCTATATGGTGTTGTGCGTGCGGATGCAAACGCTTTAGGAAGATAAATGAAGATGGAACAGATGCACCAGTAAAAGTAAAGATGCTGAAAAATATCCGCAAAGCTCCTGCCTCTAAAATTACATGGGGTTCGAACATAATTGAGACAGCCTTGGACAACAAGGATTTATATACGATACACAACTACTCTGCAAATATAGTTACGGAACTTGGCGAACAGGAAACTCTTAGCCTAACTGCCACAAGTCAAGACGATGCCGAAATCCTTGTAAGGGAGTTGGTTGGAAATGGAGTCGTTGGACTTAACGGTCATTGTTGCATCAGAATAGAGATAAAAGAAACAAAACTGTGACATATGCAGCCCCCTAAAAATATTATTATTTATGTTGGACGAAATCATAATTAAAATGATTGTAGCAACATGGAGGATTTGCAAATGGTTCATTTTGCAAATTTTTCTATTTTATGGTATGCCATATTTATGGCAAAATCATTTTAACACAGAAACAATAGTACTGATATTATTGTACACTGTATCATATTCGATATATTGGGAGTGTGTACCTGACAAAAAGAAATTCCGTTGGATACTATGCCCCTATGTGGTATATTCAATCATAGCAGTCATACTATGTTGTTCGATAGAAGCTTGGGGAGTGTCAGTATGGTTTTCTCTCTTATTACCATTGTATGGGGCTATATTCGTGTTTGTCACCAAAATCAGTGAAAAATACTTTCGTAAAATCAACGAAAGATACAGATTCGGTCGGGTTATGACATATACAATTCTTGCCATTGTTCTTGTGACAATAAAAACCATTTGTGTATCATGGGAACGCTCGAAACAAGATTCTATTGAAAATGAAAAAGAAGATATTTTAGCAAGAAAAAATTACTGTAAGCATCCGATAAAATACCCGTTGTCAAGTATCTTTTTTCG